>Ga0187847_10000847_pt1 | contig 30385 bp, 29 predicted proteins | sample June2016WEW_4_10_FD_132458 | JGI IMG/M metagenome (GOLD analysis project Ga0187847, IMG submission 132458) | Peatland microbial communities from SPRUCE experiment site at the Marcell Experimental Forest, Minnesota, USA - June2016WEW_4_10 | ecosystem: Environmental > Terrestrial > Soil >...
AGTGGCGGGCCTGAGAGGAGTCGAACCTCCGACAACCTGGTTCGTAGCCAGGTGCTCTATCCAGCTGAGCTACAGGCCCGCCGAAACAACACATGCGTTCCCACTAGATTACGACACCCGGCCTGCGACTTCAACAGCGTACGGTGACTCAAATTCGCCCTGCGCACACAAATTCACGTGTTGCTCGCCCCGCAAAATTTTCGCCAAACTTCCCCGTGCCGCGCCGGTCAAATCCAGGACTCACGCCACGTGCGGAACTGTTCACCGCACTGTCACGCTCCAGTAACAATCACCCGTTAGTTTCGCCACCTGAATCTCCAACACACTCAGAGGTGCTGAATGGCGGCAGGTACGTCTGTTCTCGATTCCAAGATTACGGCAGGGCCCGGAAGAATTGGTATTCTCGTTGCTGTCGTGGTGCTGCTGGGCGGGCTCGTGTACATCGGGAGCCACCTGATTAGGGACCTGTCGGGAGTCCAAGCCACAAGTTGGCTTCCCTATGCGCTGCTGGGAGTCGCTCTCTTCACCGCGCTGGCTTTCGAATTCGTAAACGGCTTTCACGATACCGCGAACGCCGTCGCCACCGTCATCTACACGCACACCATGGAGCCGCACGTCGCCGTGGTTTGGTCAGGCGCGTGGAATTTCCTCGGCGTGCTGGCCTCGACCGGCGCGGTAGCCTTCGGCATTGTCTCGTTGCTTCCCGTGGAACTGATTTTGCAAGTCGGCGGCAGGGCTGGCTTCGCGATGGTTTTCGCCCTGCTGGTCGCCGCGATTATCTGGAACCTCGGCACCTGGTGGTTCGGCCTGCCCGCGTCCAGCTCACACACGCTGATCGGCTCGATTATCGGCGTCGGCATCGCCAACCAGCTTATGTCCGTAAAGACCGGCACGAGCGGCGTGGATTGGGGGCAGGCCACCAATATCGGAAAATCGCTCATTCTTTCTCCCATCGTCGGTTTCGTCTTCGCCGCTCTTCTGCTTATCGTTTGCAAGAAACTGATTCCCAACAAGGAGCTTTACCAAGCACCGAAAGGAACCGAACCTCCTCCTTTCTGGATTCGCGTCCTGCTCATGATCACCTGCACGGGCGTGAGCTTTTTCCACGGCTCGAACGACGGCCAAAAAGGTATGGGCTTGATTATGCTCATTCTCATCGGCACCGTCCCCACCGCCTACGCGGTCAACCACGCGGTTACCTACCAGCAGACGCAGGATTTCGTCGCGGTCTCCACGCAAACCGCGGACATGCTCGGCCACTACGTATCCCCCGCTGCCGTCGTCGGCGACTCGCGCGAAGAAGTGACCGACTACATTCGCACCAAGCAGTTCACGCCCAACACCATGCTGGCGCTGCGCGAGCTCGTGAATGGCATCGGCACCGAAATGGCCCTTTACAAACAATTGAAAGAGGTCCCGCAAGACAAGGTCCGCAACTTCCGCAACGACATGTACGTCGTGAGCGAAGCTCTGCGCCTGATGAACAAGACTCATCAGCCGGATTTCTCGACGGCTGACGCTGCCGTCCTCGCCAACTACAAAAAACACGTTGATAACGCCACAAAATTTATTCCCACTTGGGTTAAGGTGGCTGTGGCTTTGGCGCTGGGCATGGGCACCATGATCGGATGGAAGCGTATCGTGGTCACCGTCGGCGAAAAGATCGGCAAGGATCACTTGACCTACGCGCAAGGCGCCGCCGCGGAAATCACAGCGATGGCTACGATCGGTGCGGCCGATTGGTTCGGCTTACCTGTCAGTACCACGCACGTTTTATCTTCCGGCGTCGCCGGGACCATGGCCGCAAACCATTCCGGATTGCAAATGAGCACGGTGCGCAATCTGGCGCTGGCCTGGGTGCTAACGCTGCCCGCATCTATTTGCCTGGCGGCGAGCCTCTTCTGGCTCTTCAGCAAAATCGGCGGCGCCAGTTAAATCGCAATAATTGCGTAGTCGCCGTAGAAGTCGCCTTTGCGTTTGTAGCGGCCGCCTGCTTTTTCTTTTTGGGCGGGCGTCTTTGACTTTGCTTTTGACTGTGTTTTTGACCCGGTAGCGGCCGGTCCCGGTACGGGACCGGGCAGAAGCTGCTATCGCCTTTGGTGTTGTTTCTGACGTTGCTTTGGTAGCGCCGACCTGCCTGCCGGTAGGCACGCGTCCCGCCGGCTGTGTTGCCTTTCGCGCCGCCAACGTCGCTAACTTTGGTTTCAGGAGCTCAGAACAAATTCGTTCGCAGTCATAATGCCAAGGGTCATCTTAGTTTTATTCGCAATCTTCTCCGCCGCACAATTGTGCCCCGGCCTTCGTGCTCAGGAATCCCCGATCACTTCATGCCCGCGCCCGTCTCCCGGCGCCACAGTTCCCGAGCCGGAGGACTTGCGTAGCCAGGACGGCGTGCTAAAGGTGGACCTGACGGTCCGCAATTTCACGCAACCCGATGGCACTACTCGTTTCTGCTACTTTGACGCCCACGGAAACCAGTCTCCCACTCTGCGCCTCAGCCCCGGCGACCTGCTCATTCTGAATTTGAAGAACGATCTGATAGATTCAAACCACGTCGTTCCCGCCACCACCTACAGCCGCAATCACAACCACGCCGCTGGCGCTGAAAAAAAATCCGACCCGTGCCAGAGCGCCGCGATGTCGCTTACCTCCACCAATCTTCACTTCCACGGCCTCACGGTTCCTGCGGTTTGTCATCAAGACGACGTCTTGAAAACTTCCCTCCAACCCGGCGACGCGCCTTTTCAATACAAGTTTCGCATTCCGGAAAACGAGCCGCCCGGATTGTATTGGTATCACCCGCACATCCACGGCTTCAGCAAGCTGCAAGTCCTCGGTGGCGCCTCTGGAGCAATGATCATCGAAGGAATCGAGCGCGCCAATAAAGAAGTAGCCGGTCTGCCCGAACGCGTCCTTATCATTCGCGATCAGGACCTGCTGAACCCTAACGCGCCGCCCTCAAAATCAGAACCTGTGGTGCCCAGATTTTTTGTGGACCATGACGGCGACTCCGCCAACAACGGCACCGGCTTCGGCAAGCCCGCAAAGGATCTCTCCATCAATTTCGTCCCGGTTCCCTACCCCGACTATCCGCCCGCCGCAATCCAAGTGAAGCCGCAGGAGCGCCAATTCTGGCGCGTACTCAATGCCTCCGCGATCACCTACCTTAATATCGCGGTCCTGTATAATCGCGTGCCGCAACAACTCGGCATCGTCGCGCTAGACGGCATTCCCATCAACGCCAACGGAACCACAGGCGATTTCATCAGCTGGCAAAATCATTTGGGTGTGCCGCCGGGCGGCCGCGTGGAATTCATCCTCACTGGCCCTCCTGCGGGCGTTCAAGGCCTGCTCGTAACGCGCACTGTGGATACCGGCGTGGGTGGCGAGAACGACCCGAATCGCGCTCTCGCCACCATTACGGCTTCAGACAATGCGCCCGAACCGCGTTCAAAACTCACCTCATCGCCCGTGCCGCTTCCTCCACCCGCTGAACCCTGGTTGGGAAACGTCGCTCCGGTTCGCGTCCGCAAACTTTATTTCTCGGAAAAACTTCTCGATCCCAACGATCCCAACAGCGCCACCACTTTTTACCTGACCGTCGACGGTCAAACTCCCACGCCCTTCAATCCGGCGTCAGGCGTTCCCGACATCATCGCTAAACAAGGCGACGTGGAAGATTGGATTATCGAAAATCGCTCGACGGAATTGCACGCCTTTCACATCCATCAGCTCCACTTCATGCTCGTGGCCTGGAATGAAGTTCCGGTCAACGAACCGTTTCTGCGCGACACCATCAACGTGCCGTACCACAAAGAAGCGGATCTGGCATATCCCAGCGTCCGCTTGCGTATGGATTTTCGCGACCCCAACACCATCGGCACTTTCGTATATCACTGCCATCTTTTGGAACATGAAGACGGAGGGATGATGGGCTTGATCCGTGTCGAACCAGCCGATAGCGCTCAAGCTCGAGAAAAAAGTACTGCAAGTCCTAGGACGAGTAGCACTCCAGCCCGCTCGACGCACACCAATTAATTCTTTGAGCCGCGGCCGGATTAGCAGGCCCGCGAGTCGGGGGCATTTGTGTGCGCGCACACTCTTCGGCTCAACGAAAAAACTCAAACGAACAAAATTTTACATATGTCATTCAGCATTCACACAGGGAACACCCTGTGGCAACAAATAACAGATATTACTCTCAAGCTCTGTCTGAGCAGATTTTGCAAAAAAATTTAGGAGGATGCATGTCCTTTAAGCGTTTCGCTTCAAACTCGATGCACTGTTTGCGAATCGGGTTGACTTCGCTCGCTCTGTTCCAATTTTCGCTCGGCGGTCCTTTGGCCAGCTCAGCCCAAGCCCAGTCGACCAATGACGGGAACACCACTTCGCCGATTAAACACGTGATCGTGATCATCGGTGAAAATCGCACTTTCGACCACGTCTTCGCGACCTACGTGCCCAAGCCCGGACAAACCGTGAACAACCTGCTGTCGGAAGGAATCATCAAGGCCGATGGCACTCCTGGACCCAACTTCGCAAAGGCCCACCAGCTCGCGGCAGTGGACCTCGGCGAAAAAAATGGCGGCGACCCTTTTCTTCTGACTCCTCCCAAAATCGATTTCGGCGGCGATGTGCTTCCTGCTCCGCTCGTCGGTGGCGCGAAGGATTCGTACATCCCTGGTGACAGCCTCTCTCTCGCCGAAGCGTCCGAAACCGGCTTGCCCACTAATTACTACCCGTTCTTGGTTTCTGGCGGCACTGGCTTGTCCTCCCACACTCCAGACACGCGCATCACCAACGTCAATGCCCTCCCGGCAGGTCCGTTCCAGCTGACCAACGGCGGTCTCTTCACGTACAACGCGTACGCTGCCAGCCCTGTGCATCGCTTCTACCAGATGTGGCAGCAGCTGGATTGCGCTGCCAATCACATCGTCGGCCCGAACGGCACTCCCTGCAACGGAAGTTTGTTCTCCTGGGTCGAAGTCACCGTCGGCGCCGGCACCAACGGCCTGACGCAACCTTCCAACTTCAACATTGACTACACCCCCGGCTCCACTACGACTGGTGAAGGCTCCACGGCTCTTGGCTTCTACAACATGCAGCAGGGTGACGCTCCCTACTTCAAGTCTCTCGCCGACACCTACTCGATGAGCGACAATTACCACCAGGCCGTCAGCGGCGGCACCGGTGCCAACCACATCATGCTCGGCCACGGCGACGCCATCTATTTCACCGACGGCAACGGCAACGCGATCGAGCCGCCCCACAACGTGCTGGTACAAAAAGGGGGCGCAAACGCTGGTGTCGTTGACGAAGTCGAGAATCCCAACCCCGCGCCCGGCACCAACAATTGGTACACCGAAGACGGTTACGGCGGCGGCTCTTTCGGCTCCGCGTCCTACGGCGGCGGCTCTTACACCAACTGCGCCGACACCACGCAACCCGGAGTCTCCGCGATTGTGAAATACCTCACAGCGCTCCCGAAGCCGGTGGATCCGCGCTGCGAAGCCGGTCACTACTACCTGCTCAACAACTACAACCCCGGCTACTTCGGCCGCGGCGAAAACGCGTTCCTGGACACCAATGCCGCCAACACCGTGTTCACGATTCCGCCCTCCGCCGTTCCTAGCATCGGTGACAAACTCATCGCCCAGAGCATTTCGTGGAAGTACTACGGCGATCAGTGGAATGCCTATGCTGGTAACGGCAGCCCCAGCGAGCCGCTCTGCGCACCGCCAACGGTGAAGGAACCCTGCTACATTCCCGAAGACAAATACCAAATCAACTACGGCGCAGTGGGCTCACCCAATGGTCTCGGCGCTCCCATCACCAACGCCGATGAGTACTGCAACATCTGCAACCCGTTTCAGTACGACACGTCCATCATGGCCAACGCCACTGTCCGCAGCGCGCACATGAAGGACACCACAGACCTCTACAATGACATCAAAGCCGGCGACATTCCCGCCGTCTCGTTCGTCAAGCCTAGCGGGTTCGTGGACGGCCATCCATCGTCTTCTAAGCTGAATCTGTTCGAAGGCTTCGTGGACAAGATCGTAAGCGCGGTGCAAGCCAATCCTACTCTGTGGGCCAATACCGCAATCTTCATCACCTTCGACGAAGGCGGCGGCTACTACGATTCCGGTTATGTGCAACCGTTGGACTACTTCGGCGACGGCACGCGCATCCCGCTGCTCGTCGTGTCCAAATATTCCATGGGCGGCAACATCACGCACAACTACTCGGATCACGTCTCCATCCTAAAGTTCATCGAGAGGAACTGGAGCGTATCGCCGGTCACTTCCCGCAGCCGGGATAATTTCCCCAACCCGGTAACGGCAACCAGCCCCTACATCCCGACGAACGGTCCCGCAATCAGCGACCTGTTCGAGCTGTTCACCTTCCCCAGCAACTAACCGTAGCAAGCAGTAGGCCACCGGCCAGGCCGCGCGCATTAAAGGCGCCGCCTGGCCGTTCTCTTTGTGGCCCAGGCCTGCCCGCCGCAGGAGGGCAATCTTGCCTGTGCTCCCCGCTCTTCCGCCGCTGCGAGAAACATCGTCATCCTGCCTGCCCTGAGTGGTTTTGCGAAGGGTAGCCGGCGCCTGGGTCTCAAACCGGTCGAAGCCTGCCTGCCGCAGGCAGGGATCTCTCCCCGGTTGTCTCTGCGCCCTCTGCGTCTATGCGGTGGACGCCGTCGCTGTTCGTTCTTCCTTTTAACTGTCAACTTTCAACCGTTAACCTCACCACCCTCCGCTGAATCTTTCGCGTTGCCTACACATCCATATCAATGTAGGATTTCCGATCATGAATCGCCGCCCCGACGCCTGTCTCTGTCCGCCGTGTTGTTGTACCCGCAACGGCTGGCGCGGGGGTGCGATCCGAGTCGTTTAGTAATCCTTTAACCGGATTTCAAGCCCGCTCACAGCACAGCTGTCGAGCGGGCTTTTTGTTTTTACGCCTCTTCATGCAGCAGCAAAAGCCACGAAGGAGCATCGCGCATGACCGAAAAAATCGGCAACAACGGCAAACCCACGAAAGCATCGCCAGTGCTTTCCCTGGACAGCTGGGCTGTAATTCTCGCCCTCGCTCTCTCGCTAGCCATCTGGATCGGCTGGATCAAGAGCGTCCCGTGGTGAATTGCGCCACAGCGCAATTCATCCTGATAACCGGCAGCGCCGGTTCGAAGGGTAAATCGCCGCCAAGCCTTTGAGTTTGTAGCGGCCGCCTGCTTTTTCTTTTCAGGCGGGCGCCTTTGACGTTGGTAGCGCCGTTGACCTTGTAGCGCCGCGACCGGCAACGCCAAAAATTTTCAGGAGGACATCACCAGATGGCCAGCTCGATCGCATTAGAAGCACCGGCAACGGAAAATTTCTTCAAACAAGCCGCGCGCCTGATTCCCGGCCTCGCGCTTCTCGCCGCCGTGGGCTACGCCGGCAGAATCATCGAGCGCTCCATCGCCAATTACGGCAAAGCGCATCACTTGACGCTGCCCAACATCGAATACGTCCTCTGGGCCATCGTCATCGGCCTGGTCATCGGCAACACGGTCGGCGTGCCCAAACTTTTCCAAGCCGGCGTCGCCACCTACGAATTCTGGCTGAAGACCGGCATCGTCCTGCTAGGCTCGCGCTTCCTGCTTGGCGACGTGGCCAAACTCGGTGGCGTCGCCCTAGCGCTAGTCGCGATCGAAATCGCCGTCTCGCTAGCGTTCATGACCGCCCTCGGCAACGCCTTCAAACTGAAACCCAAACTCACTACGCTGCTAGCCGTTGGCTCCTCCATCTGCGGCGTCTCCGCCATCATCGCCGCGCAAGGGGCGATTGACGCCGACGAAGAAGATGCCTCCTACGCCATCGCCGCCATCCTTTCTCTCGGCGCCATCAGCCTTTTCATCTTTCCGCTCATCGGCCACTGGCTGCACTTGAGCGATCAAAGCTACGGCCTCTGGGCCGGCCTCGGCATTGACAACACCGCCGAAGCCACCGCCGCCGGCGCGCTCTATTCCGACGCCGCCGGCAAAGTCGCTGTTCTCGCCAAAACCGCGCGCAACGCCATGATCGGCTTCGTAGTCCTGGGCTATGCGATCCACTGGGCCCGCAAAGAACACACCGAAGGCGTAGGCAACAAAGCCGCCTTCCTCTGGCGCAAATTCCCCAAGTTCGTCCTGGGCTTCCTGCTGATCAGCGCCCTAGCTACAGCCCAAATCTTCAGCAAACCCCAACTAGGCAGCCTGGCCAACCTCTCCCGCTGGGCCTTCCTCCTCACCTTCGCCGGAGTCGGCCTGCGCACCAACATCCGCGAACTAGGCAAACAAGGCTTCCGCCCCTTCGTAGTAGGTGCCGTAGGCGAGGTAGTCATAGCATTCCTGACGCTAGGCTTGGTGTACGGAGCCGATCGATTCTTGCCGAAGTGAGGCGTGAGTAGTGATTGGTAAGTCGTGAATCGTAATTCGTGACTTGTGACTCGTGATTCGAACCTGGCACAGGCACCCCTGCCTCTGCTCTTTCTTTTGACCTTGTAGCGGCCGCCTGTTTGCCCGAAGGGCAGGCGGGCGACGTTGACTTCGCATTGAATTTGTAACGGCCAGCTTCAGCTGGGCGCCGTTGCGTTTGGATCCGAGAAAAGCACGACAAAAACTAGCGATTGATTTGGATCGCTGTTGTTTATTTTCAGTCATCTGCGTGGGCTTTCGATTATGTTTCGCTAGCGATTGATTTGGGCAGTGCCGCGTGAATCGTGATGCGCGATGTGTGAATCGCGCCGCGTGCCCCGTGATCCGCGACCCAGGCACGCCTGGGAACGCCAATCTCCCGATTGGCGAATTCGAGGCGCCACGCAAAACGTCAGAAAAACTAGCGATTAGAAAATAGTCTCTCCTTTGCTTTGAGCGAGTTAACTCAATTTCTAATAATCGGCCACTAGCGATTAGAAATGGCGCGATGGTCGCGCCCCGCGAGGTACGAAGCAATTCCGCGCGCCAACTGACCACGCCGCACAAATTTGGCTTCCGCGGTCTCAACGCAAGTCCGCCGCGGTCGCACAAATTCAGAAAATCCGCCATTTTTTTGACTCCCGCTCGAAGCTATCACGCGCAGGCCGAAAGCACAGCTGTAGGTCTGCACAGAAGTAAGACAGAACTAGTACCCACTGGCCGAAATCGATATCACCGAACAATTCGCAATCAAAGCGATGCAGCCTTTCCTATCGGCGTGATACCTTCGGCGCAATTATGCCGATGGAGGAATAATGAAGCTGCCTATTGCCGTTATGGTTGTCGCTCTGGCAATCTCCGCCACTGCGCAGGAACGGAAAAGCGACTGGACGGACGTGATAGCGATAGCCATTCAGCACTCGGCACTGACTTTGCCGGGAAGCAAACCTTTTCACTTGAGAGCCGAGATCATTGAGTCCACAAATCCAGACTCAGGATACAAAGGGAAATTCGAGGAGCACTGGGTATCGCCTGAGAAATGGAGGCGAACGATCGACAGCCCGGACTTTTCGCAGACCAAAGTCGTGAACGGAGACAAAGTCTTCGAGCGAGACACCGGCGATTATTTCCCATGGTGGCTGAACAATTTGATTACCGCGATGCAGGATCCGTGGCCGGGCTTTGTTATGCCCAATCAGATTAACGAAAAGGCCGGAAGCAGCCTGAATTCAGGGATATCAAATGTCTGCACCCACGCTAGGGTTGGAAACGATCAATGGGCATTTTGTATCGAGCCTCGGCGAATGTTGTTCACGAACGCGTTCGATATGAGCGGGGGTTACGTCGGAGACTTCGCAAATTTCTCCGCATTTGGAAAAAAACAGGTTGCACGACAGATCACCATGACTCCAGAACGGGAACGACAATTCAGGCAACGATCACCCAGTTGACTGAACTGAGTCAGCCCGATGAAAACTTGTTTGCAATCGAGCAGCCCACCCCGCCGGAAGGCTGGATCAACCAATTGCGGATCAGCGAGACGACGATGCGAAGCTTGTCATTGACCAGCACCGAAATCGAGTGGCCTGCGGTGGAACACGGACTGTTAACGGGTGGTTGCGCGCTATATGTTTCCGCAGATAGAACCGGACACATGCGGGAAGTGTGGCCAGGGGGATGCGACAACAACGAGTTGATGACTCCGCTTCGGGAAATGGTAAGGAAGTGGCAATTGAAAACGGCGACGGTGAATGGAGTGCCGGTGCAGGTCGAAGCCAGATTGACATTCCCGGTTAAGACGACGCTTAAATCAAAGAGTAAGACGGATTAGCGCGCGCTGTTATCTGGAAACGCTCACGAGTGCGGGGCTCTAGCCGCGAAAAGTTTGTTTTCGCCGCCGTGGTCGGGCAGGGCGATGATTTTCTCGAAGCACAGGCCGAGTTTTTCGAGCAGGGCGATGGAGGCTTGATTGGTGGGCTTGGTGATGGCGACGATGCGCGGCAGGCGCAGCTTGGTCCAGCCATAGTGCATTACGGCGGCGGCGGATTCGTGCGCGTAGCCTTGCGACCAATATTTTCGGAGGAACGCGAAGCCGATGTCCACGTCGTCGAGCGATTCGCGTTTGAGCAGGCCGCAGATGCCGATGGGCGTGGCGGAATCTTTCAGCTCGACCAGGTAGAGGCCGAATCCGACCCTGCGGTAGCTGGCGACGGGGCCTTTGGCGATGTAGCGCCGCGCGTCGGCGAGGGTGCGTGCGCCGCGATCGCCGATATTTTCGAGGAAGGCGGGTTCGTTGAGCAGTTCGAGGATGAACGCGGCGTCTTTCGCGGTGAGATGGCGCAGCAGCAGCCTTTCTGTTTCGAGAATTTTCACGGCGAGGGCGTTTCCATTTTTTCAGGACCGGCGCAAATCATAAGTGCAACGGCAAAGAGCCGGCAAGACGCCGGCGCTACGATGGGGTCGGCCCGGCAGCGGCAGGCGAGCCCTTCGATTCTGCGCCGCCGGATGTCAGGATGGACCGGGCTGGAGCGCGATTCACAACGCCCCGCATTCCAACAATCTGAGACGGTAGGGGCGGCCCTAAGACCCGCCCCTACGAAATGCAAAGCGCGCTCAGGCCGACGCCTTGCCGGCCGCGGATTTTGCGCTCGATTTTTCGGCTAGGCTGCGGTCGAGGACCGTCAGGAATTTTGCGAGCCACGCGGGATGCGCCGGCCAAGCGGGACCGGTGACCAAGTTGCCGTCCACGACCGCGTCCGTCATCTCAAGAGCGGTGTAAACGCCGCCGGCGAGTTCGACTTCGGGAGCGCAAGCGGGATACGCGCTGACGCGTTTGCCGGAAATTACGCGCGCGGCTGCGAGAATTTGCGCGCCGTGGCAGAGCGCGGCGATGGGCTTCCCCGCCGCGGAAAAATGCCGCACGATTTCGAGCACCTTGGGATTCAGCCGCAAATATTCCGGCGCGCGGCCACCGGGAATCACAAGCGCGTCGTAATCCTCGGCGCGGATTTCGGCGAAGGTGGCATTCAACGTGAAATTGTGCCCCGGCTTTTCCGAATAAGTTTGCGCGCCTTCAAAATCGTGGATCGCGGTGCGCACGAATTGCCCGGCCTTCTTGTCCGGGCAGACGGCGTGCACGCTGTGTCCCACCATTTGCAACGCCTGGAACGGGACCATCACTTCGTAGTCCTCGACATAATCACCGACAAGCATCAATATTCTTGCTGTTGGCATGACTTAAGGCCCTCCCCAGCTGCGAGATTCACAGCGAAGTTCAATGATAACACCGGGAGTGCGCGGCTTGAAGTTGGTGGGCGAACGGGTCGCGCCGCGGTGCGGCGGCAAGCAAATCGAAAGCTCGCCGCAAGTGCGCCGCGAAAGGTATCGCGCTCCGCGCCACTATTGATTATGTCGTGGCTAAAGTTATGACCTACAACGACAAGTCTGTTGTGTACGCCGTACGAGAGGCCAAGCTCAGAACGTCACCTTATAAATATTCCCCTTGTTGTCCTGCGCGACGCCCCTTATCGCACTGACGTTGCCGTTACTGTCCGCCGCCCGGAACATCTCGACCGTCAGCGTCGTCCCGTGATTACAATCCGGAGTAGCGCGCATATAAATCCGCGTTCCCAGCACGTGCGCCTGATAAAACCCCGGCCCGTACACCGTATCCCAAAGAGATGCCGTGCCGCTCGTTGCCGGAGTCGTTGCGGAGCCAGCATCCGCCGCAGATGGTACCGACGGGGCCGCGGACCAACTTCCCTTGCAAACCTCGCCGCCGGCAAGCACCACAGAAACATGGCCCGAACTGAACGGGCCGCTGAATTTAGCCGTGTAAACCGGTATGGGAGATTGCGCAGCCAGTGGACCTTGCACCGGGTACAACCGGCCCGAAGCGCAACCGGACATGACCACAATGGCAAGCAGGACAAAGAAGAGCTGGTTCTTCATCGTGAAACCTCCGCTAAACCGGAACGCGGCACCTGGAAACTGCACGGCGCGCCCAGCTCCGACCGCGTCAGTGCGAGCGGCGAGTTCCGCGGTGCAGTCGTTCTAATCTGCGAGCGACTCGAAGCGGATAGCGGATTGGACGTGAGGGCGCGCCCAGCGGTTCCAGCGCGAGTTTTCGCTGTGCGTAGAAGTAACACACAGCGCGCGCGTCAGCGCTGGCGCGTGGCGCGAATCAGCTCTTCGGGCGCGAAGGAGCCGGCGCGGATTCGTGCGGGGAGGGCGCGGGACGCGGTGCGGGCGTCGGCGCTTCGCGATGTTCCGCTGGCGGAGGTGTGTTCTCTTTGTGGTTCAGCGGAGGATGAACGTCATAGTCATCGTCCTTCGCCTTGGTGGGCGGCGTGAATTTCACGGCCGGGTGCTGCTGCGCGGCGTCGCTCGCGGGCGGACGCCCATTGGTGTTCGGCCGTGCGTTGCCATTCGCGTTGGCGTTGGTGTTGATGTTCGCGCGCGCGTCGGTGTTGGGATATTTTGGCGCTTGCGCCACATCGTCGTTGGTGTACGTCCGCACAGGCGGGCGGGCAGCCGCGGCGTTATTTCCGCGTGGCGCCGCCTCTGGATTGACCGCGTGCACGACGGAGTGGTTCAGCGCCGGCAGCGGCGGATTCAAGCGCGCCACCACCAGCCGGTCGCTGAACGCGACGGCGGGCTTGGCGCGCGCAGGCTTGGCTGCGGCGGCCACGTAACTCGCGCGCGTGGGCGCGAGCGGAGTTTGATCGATCGGATGGGCGCTCTGCAATTGTTCCGGCGTCACGCGCACGAAAGCAGTGGCCACGGGTTTTGCACCGACGAAAGTTTCGCGCGAGACGGCCGTCACCGCAGCGGCGTTGTTGGCGTACATGTAGCTGACGCGGCTCGCGGCGACATCCCTGCTCACGACGTACGGGTTATACACAGCGTTGACCTGCATCACGTTGCCGCCGCGCAAGTTGGTGATGTTGATATTCTGCACGTAGCGCGGGCTGGCGTGATAACCGGGAATGTACACATCGCGCGGGCCCAGCGGAAACCACGCAACTCCCGAGAACCCGCCGCCAAATCCCACCGCGATGCCAAGCCCGCCTCCGCGGCCGACGAATCCCACCAGGGCCGGCGCGTACACCGGACGCACTACCATCGGACCCGGCACCCATCCCCAATATCCGCCGCTCACGTACGCCCAGCGCCCATAGTGAAATGGCGCGAAGCCCCAGGGCTCGTTTTCCACCCAGGTCCAGCCCCACGGGCCAATCCAGACCCAGTGACCGTAGCGATAGGGCGCCCAGCCGACCGCGACGCCGCTCGGCACCCAGATCGCGCCGTAGTCAGCGTCCGTCTGCCACTGGCCGTTGTCGTCGAGGTCGTAGTAGCCGTCAACATCGCGCGAAACGTAGCGCGCCGACGGCGAATCATTTTCGCGCTGATCTTGCGCCTGGCACCAGTCTTCGAAATCGTCGAATCCCGGGGCGGCTTGCGCGTGGAAGCTGAGCTGGTCTGTGCCGTTGAAACTGTATTGCTGACCGGCCGCCAGGTCGTAGGATTCTCCGGCGCCAGTTACCTGCCCTGCTCCCTCGCGCACGGTGATGGATGTGGAATTTCCGTCAGGGTCCGACTGAATCCGATATTCGCCCGAGGCTGTCAGGGTGAACGCAAGATTCGGCGTGTCAATTTCGAAAGCGTTGCCGGGTTCTAGGCGGCGGACGTGGACTTCGATGGTGCCTTGCGCGAGCTGCAGCTGCACTGTGCGATCGTCCAAATTCAGAAAGGAAATGCCCGTCTCGCTGGAGAGGCGAATGCCGGTGGCGCCGATGTGAACTTCGCCGCGCGAATCTTTGTCGGACCAGAGGTTATCACCAGTGGTGAGCGGCCGATTGATATCAGCCTCGAGCCAATCCTGTTCGCCGGCGGGCTGAAAGGAGACGGAGCCCTGAACGTAATTCAGGCGCGCGACGCGCGTTGGGGGATCGGCCACTTGTGCTTGGGCTTGCGCTGCGTCGTGGCTCTGATCTTGGTCTTGGGCTGCTGCGTTTTGCGGCAGCGCGAAAAGCAGGGGCGCAATGAGCGTCAAAAGAACGAGACACGGAAAGAGCGGGAACTTTCTGGTCATGAGCTGGACCCCTTTGTCGTGCGGATTGGCACCAACATTGCCATCCTGCGCAACCAACTGGCGGCTAAGAACCATGCAAACCAAAGCACGATGCGTGTGTCTGACATGGCGGCTCAGGACCTCCATGTAAGAAACCCGATTATGGAGCTTTAGTTGCGCTTTGCCTAGGATGCAATACGCGGCAGAGGTTGACCGTGAAACACCGAGACAATCTGCGTGCGTGTGGCCGGGCTATCTAACCGTTTATTCGCTTCAAGGGAGCCGGCGCATCAGCTTCTATTAAGGGATTTCAACTGCAACCAGCGACATATCGTCGGCAGGAGGGCCGTGGCGGAAGGCCGCGACGCGATTGACGATTTCTTGCGTCATGACCTGCAGGGGAAGCTTGGAGGTTTCGCGCACGATTTCCGCCAGACCTTCGACGCCAAGCATATCGTCACGCGTATTGAAACTTTCGGTGAAACCATCGGTGTAGAGAATCACGCGATCGCCGGGAGCGACTGGAATTTTCATGGGGGTCTCCGCGTCCACGGCGTCGTGGAGCAGACCCAGGACTGAGCTGCGCGATTCCAGCAGGCGTGGCGCCTCTCCGGGCTTGACGATCATCGCCGGGGGATGTCCGGCGCCGACAAATTCCAACATGCGCGTGGCCAGATCCAATCGCGCAGCTACCACGGTGAAATAGAAGACCGAACTGCGCAGGCTGCCGATTACGAAGCGATTGAGATGCTCCATCATTGGCGCGAGCCCAGCGCCGCGCTCGATTTGCGACATGGTTTCGGTGTAAATGCGGTTGGCGACCAGCGCCGATCCGATGCCGTGGCCTGAGACATCGCAGATCATCAGGGAAAGATGATCAGGACGCGGCGCCACCAAGCCAAAATCTCCACCGATAGTGCGCACCGGCTGGTAGAAAGTTTCCACCGACGCCCCTCCCCACATCAGGCTACCGGGCGCCAGGCTCTGCTGCACGCGCGCTGCCAGCAGCAAATCCTCTTCGATCTCGCGATGGCGTTGCTCGAGTTGGACGTTTACTTCGCGCAGCTCATTTTCGGCGCGCTTCTGCGCGGAAATATCGGTGAGGGTGACGATGGAATAAATCACTCCATCCGGATCCTCAATCTGGCGCGCGGTGACCACCACCGGGAGATGGCTGCCATCGCGGCGCGGCACGTAGAACTCAAAAAGGTTGCTGCCTTCCCTCTGGCGGCGCTCGATTTGCCGCTGCAACGCTTGTGCGTCTGCGGCGGGATACCAACTGGTGATTTTCGAGCCGATGAATTCATCCTCGGAATACCCGGTCATTTTCAGATAGAGAGAATTGGCGTAAACGACCTCGCCACAGTCGTTGTTGATCAGAACGCCCTGGTTGAGCGAATCGAGAATGCCGACAACTCCGTCCAACCATTCATGCGGTATTTCGGCCACGGGACATGCCTCGCGTGCGAGCCTGAGAGATTGACTCGGCAATGTGGAAGCAATATTGCGGAACAATCATACCATTAGTGAAACGAAGCACAGCCAGCGCAGGAGCCGATGCGATTGGGAGGTTGCGCAATTCCTTTGGAGGAAAACAGGATATGTGGATACTTGATAGCCATAGTCGGAGCGTTTGCCTATGACGACCGCCAAGGTATTTCGATCGGGAAACTGTCAAGCCGTCCGGTTGCCAAAACAACTTCGCGTGGTGGGCAAGGAACTAACGATCTTCCGGCGCGGGGACGAAATCATTCTGCGCGAGAAAAAAGGCATGATGCTTCGTGCGTTCGAGTTGCTGGCGAGTTTGCCCAACGATCTTACAATTGCAGAGCGGCGGAACGACCCACCTCAAAAGCGCAACAGGACGAAACTGAAGAAACGGGGGAGAGGCTAACGTGACCGATATTTCCACACCGAAGCGGCTCGCCGTACTTGGCGCGGGCAAGATGGGCGGGATTTTGCTCGAGGCGTTTTTGACGCATGGCTTGGTCGCGCCCGCGCAAGTGTTTGCCACCGTGCGCCAGACCAGCTCGGAGCGGCGCAGCATTTCTAGCGCGCAAATCACGCTGGGCACGGACAATCGCGCGGCGGCAAAAAACGCCGACGTGATTTTGATCTGCGTGAAGCCCATGGCAGTCGGCGCAGTCCTCGACGAAATTCGTCCCGAGTTGAACGAGCAGAAGCTCGTGATTTCGATCGCTGCCGCCGTTTCCACGGAATACATGGAAAAGCGCGTGGGCGGTAATGTGCCGGTGCTGCGCGCGATGCCCAATACTCCTTCAATGGTGGGCGAAGGCATCACCGCTATTTGCAAGGGCAGGCACGCCGCGGCGCAGCATTTGGAACTCGCGCGCAAACTTTTTGATGCAGTAGGCAAAACCGTGGTGGTGGATGAGAAGCATATGGACGCGGTCACGGGCCTTTCGGGCAGCGGGCCGGCGTTTCTCTATATTATCTTGGAGTCGCTGGCAGAAGGCGGCGTGAAGATGGGTTTGTCGCGCGAACTCGCGACTCTGCTGGCGGCGCAGACCATGCTGGGCGCGGCGAAGGTGGTGCTGGAAACCGGACACCATCCGGCGCTGCTCAAGGATACGGTGACGACTCCGGCGGGCTGCACGATTGACGGAATTCTGGAGCTGGAAGAGGGCAAGCTGCGCGTGACTTTGATAAAGGCAGTGGTGAAGGCTTCGCAACGGGCTAAGGATTTGCTCGTGACGGATAAGGAGAGTTAGGGCGCGGTCGTTCGCTTGTGCAGCGTAAAAAAGCTAATGCGTGGGCTGATCCGGAGCGATTTGCGCCCTGGCGTGGATTTCCAGTTCTACTGTGTCGTTGGCATGCAGCAGGAACGTGCTGGGGTCTTTCATGCCCCATTTGATGTAGGGGATGGCGAAGTGCGTATCGCACTGCATCTGCGAGGCCGCGCCAGGCTGGACCGCAATCGTCATGGTGAGATCGTGATCCTGGCCGTGAATGCGAAAAGCGCCGACTACTTCTACCTGCGATGATTTTTGCGGATCGAATGAGCCGCGCACTTGCCGCGGTGTGAAAACAATCTCTGGATACTTCGGGCTTTCCAGAATTTCCTGATGCATTTTCTTGTCGCGCGATTTGTTGTCGGTGTCAGCGCTGCGCGCGTCCACCACGATTGCGCCGCTGGCTTTGCCGGTGGCCGAGTCAAAATGAATTTGACCGGTGGTTAGGTGAAAGTTTCCGTGAACTTGGTGCAGCGTGGTATCGAGTGCGAATTCAACCTTGGTTTGCGTGGGATCGAGGGTAACGACATAGACCTGCGCGAAGGAAGCCGGCGCAAAAACCAGCGCGCCCCAACAGGCGAGCGCGAAAAAAACCAGCGCAGGCACCACCCGCCGCAACACCGTCGGACTGTGGTCAACACCGGCGCGGCGCCGGGTCGTCTCGCGTCCAACCATCACGCGCGCAAAACCTGCCATCCAAGGTCGAACATTTCGCTGGCGCGGATCGGCGCGGGCTTGGGGCAATTGGCGTGCGAGGAAATCATCCGTGAGAATAGCGTGGGATTCGCAGCGAACATGCGCAGCGCTTTGCGCCGCAGCCACGCCTGGCGATCCAGCAGCAAAAGCAATCGCGCCATGCGCAGAGGCCCCTGGATAGATTGACGATGCGCCACGCGGTACGGCGCCAGATCCTCGGACGCGAGCGCATCGCCCAGCTGAAGCGCCTGCTGAAACGCAAGACTCATTCCCTGCCCCGTAATTCCGTCCACGGTAAAAGAAGCATCGCCCACCAGCGCAACATTTCCACGCGCGACGCTGCGCGGGAATTCCAGCACGGTCTGGCAGCCTGTCTCCTCGCTGCTGCGCAACGCGTCGCCCAAGCGGCGCGCGACCACTGGAAAATGCTGCAGGGCGCGTTCCACTCGCATCTGCGGATCGCCGGTAAGCACCGCCACGCAGATTTCATCCGGCGCAGTAGGCGTTACGTAAATCTGGCAACGCTCGCCCCAGTAGACCTCGACGAACTCGCTCCACGGAGCGATAGCGAAGTGGCTGCGAAATCCAAACCGCGCCGAGCGAACGCGTCGCGCACCAAGCCCCGACCATTTCCGCACGATGGATCTCTGCCCGTCCGCTCCCACGAGCCAGTGAAACGGAAAGAGCACGCCATCCAGCCGAGCATGATCGGAATTTAGTTCGGTAACGCGAGCACCCCAGCGGAAGGATACGCCCAGCTCCAAGGCGCGGCGCACCAGCAAATCGTGCAGCACGCTGCGCCGCAAACCAAACGCCGCGCCACGCGTGATTCTGCCGCAGGCAGAGGAAGCCTCATCGGAAAAACGCAATCCTGCAATTGGAAATGCAACGGAGGAATCGAGCCGGATGCCCAGGTAATGAAGCGCGGAGACGCCTTCGGGAAGTAAACCTTCGCCGCAGGGCTTATCAATCGGGGGCTTGCGCGCATCCGCGACCGTCACGCGAAGTCCCTTTTGACTTGCCGCTATCGCCGTCGCGATCCCTGCTGGCCCCGCTCCGACGATCAGGACTTCCGCGCCTGTAGCCACTGGCCCCCACTTCTTACCAACGCAACAAAACTAACTCCGCGCAGAAGCCGGGACCCATCGCAGCCAGAATGCTCAGCGAGCCGGGTTCGGGGCGCCTGTTCGAATAAACGTCCTCAAGCACGAGCAACACGGACGTGGATGAAATATTTCCGACGCGGCGCAAACAAGCCCATGATGCCGCCAAGTCGTTTGCCGTAATTCCCAGCGCACTCGCGGTGGCTTCCAAGACTTTCGGGCCACCGGTGTGCATGATCCACGACTTGATGTCCGAGCGCTTCGCGCCATTCTCGGCGAGGAAAGCGTCCACATCTTTGCCCAGATGCTTCGTCACCATGTCCGGAACTTCCGGAGATAGTACGATGCGGAAGCCCTTCTCAGAGATGTCCCAGCCCATGACCTTCTCGCTGTGCAGGTAGAAGCTGGATTTGGTGGCGAGAATTTCCGGGCCGTCCGCTTTGCGATTGGAGCCGGTCACGATCGTCGCCGCGGCGCCATCACCGAAGAGAAGCGCGGAAATCAGATGCGCCATAGAGAGGTCGTCACGCTGCAAAGTGAGCGAGCACAATTCCACGGACAAAAGCGCAGCAGCCTGGTCCGGATAAGCCTTCACGTAATCCGCAGCGCGCGAAATTCCCGCGGCGCCGGCGACGCAGCCCAATCCGAAAATTGGAATTCGTTTGATATTGGGCGAGAGGCCCATGCGATTCACCAGGCGCGCATCCAGCGAGGGAGCGGCAATGCCAGTGACCGACGTCACAAAAATCGCGCCCAGATCTTTCGGGCCGATGCCCGCTTTGTGCAGCGCCTTGCACAGAGATTCTTCCCCGAGTTCCAGCGCGTGCGCGATCCAAGTGTTATTCGCCTGCCCCCAGGTTGTGAGGCCTTCATAGTAATCGATCGGTTCAACCAGATAGCGTCCCTCGACCTGCATACTCTCGTCGAGACGGTCGAGGATGTCCGGATTGGACAGCCGATGACGCCAGTCGTTCTTCAGCGCCTCCGTCAGAATCTCTTGCTTGTAGTAGTACTCTGGAAAGGCGCTCGCGACGCTAGCAATCCTCATCGATTAGGCTCCTGTTTTGGGACTAATTGGTTCCGAAGGATAGTATCGCGAGAACGGCCAATTCAACAGGGGGTTTTGTAAAAAGCTATGTAAGCGGCAGGGGGGCCATTTCGGGCTTGCGGGAACTACGTACTCGGGAGGCGCTTCGGTAAACCTGGCCAGAAAGCGCTGTGCGTAAAGATCGCTGGTTTTCCGGCGATCGGAAAAACTTCGGAGCGAAAAAATCCCCGGGTCTGGGGGCGCAGACCCGGGGACGGGGGTGAGGGACGCTGGGCCGAAAACTCGTTTAAAAAGTGCCGCGCTCAGTAATTCCAGCGGCGCATCGCTAACGTCGCGCGAAAGACAAGCTGAATGGCCACCACGATCAGTGTGTCGCGAAAAGCGATTGCTCTATCACGCATGCCCGAGACCTCCGAGGTATCAGGAAAAGGCAGCGCTCGGGTCGTTGCCGTAGCTGTATGGCTCTGTGACTTCCAAACCGTGCTCGTCAGAGTGCTCATGCCCTGCCCCCTAATTCAACACGTAGACCGGATTGTCGTGTTCGACGGCCAGCACCATGGATTTGAAGATGTCCACGTCCCAGCTGTCGGCGATTCGCAAACGAACCACTTCCGTTGTTTCCGAGACAAGGCGCCCGCGCAAAGGTACTCGCAGATTCCCTGCAATCACCCTTAGAATGACTGACTGCCCCATCCAGATCGCATAACCACCTACCATTTGTCCCCCCTGATGAGACTGGCTTGCTCGAACAAGTACAGTTTCGGACAGGGGTCCGAGCTGGCCAATGGTACAGCGGGCTATAAACTGTAGGAGGGTAGTACTAGCCAGTTACGAGCTCTTAGGGATGGAGGCTAAAGGCTTTTATGTTATTGTGTTTACAGCGATTTGCGGCCTTATAACGCGTATCGGGATCGCGAGGTTTCCACACGCCATGCTCGAGCTATTGAAGGAACTGCTGCACCGTCTTTCCGACGTCCGCGCACTGGTAGCGCTGGGCGGAATGGTGATGGTGTGCGGGATCATCTTCGTGGAAACCGGGCTATTCGTGGGCTTCTTCCTGCCGGGCGATTCCCTGCTGGTCACCGCCGGAGTGGTGGCTGCGGATAAAGCTTCCGGCCTGCAACTGGTTTGGCTGTTGCCGCTCGTCACCCTCTGCGCAATCGTGGGCGACCAGCTAGGCTACTGGATTGGACGCACCATGGGCCAACGCCTCTATCAGCGTGAGGACTCGCGGTTTTTCAAGAAGAGCCACCTGCTGCGCGCGCACGAGTTTTACGATAAGTACGGATCGCGCACGATCATCCTGGCGCGCTTCATGCCGATCATCCGCACCTTCTGCCCGCCGGTAGCCGGCGCCGCGAAGATGAACTACACGCGCTACCTGCTGTTCGACATCGTTGGCGGCTTCCTGTGGGTGTGGAGCATGATCCTGCTGGGCTACACGCTCGGCAGCCATGTGCCCAACATTGATAAGCGCATCCACTACGTGCTCGCCTTGGTGATTTTCGTTTCCCTGCTCCCCGCTATCTATTCCGCGTGGAAAGCCCGCACTAAAAAGATTGCGATCTGAATCAAGGGAGCCAAGGCCGCTCAGGCCGAAGAAGAGTAGCTCTCCGCTCGCCCTCAAGCCATCGTGATGTGATATCTCAGAATCACCACGACCTCAAAGGCTGTGCAAGAATCGCAAAGACCGCGCGAAATCGCTGGTCTTTAACTCACCTAAAACGCAAAGCGGGGAGCCTGGCGGCTCCCCGCTTGCTTCTTCCGTCGCCTCCGCGATGCCGAAGGCGTCGCGGGCGGCACGCACCGCAAGAGCGGTGTGAAAACGGCGTCTATCTCAAACTGTCCTGCCCGGTGGAGTCATACAAATTCCTCCGTGCAATACGACTACAATTCCCTTCTACTCCAGCGTATTGGTGAATGCAACCGGAAAAATCTTGCGTTCGGAGCGGAGGAAACCCGGGGAAGACTCGTTGGAAGACGAGGATGCCCGGTTCGTCCCGTGCAACGGGACGAACCGGCCGCTCCATAAACATCTTCTACCCAGCGATTTCCCGTTTGCGGCCGATCGGTTTTAGCAAGCAGGCTTCGGCACCGGCAGAAATCAAACGAGGACAGTCGAAGTATAGGATCAGGCGAGTTACTTCAGCAGCAGGGCTTCGCGGACCTGGTCGCGGCCGACGAACGTCTTCGATGAGCGGAACTTGCCGAAAATATCGAGAATCTCGCGATTTTGAAATACGCGCGCGTGCACTGCGAGGGTCGGCGTCGGCACCAGCTCCAGCGTCTGCGAATCCACCACTTTGTAGCGATTGAATCGTTCCGGCGCACGGCTGTGAAACGATGCCAGGACCGCGCCGCCAGGCCGCATCACCGTGTAAAGCCGCTCCATCACCCGGGGCAGAAGCTCGGCATCCAAATAATCAAAAAGGTCCCAGGCCAGAACGCCGTGAAAATGATCTTCGGGATATTGCAACGCGGTATCCAGGAATTTGCCGGCCAGCATTCCTTGCGAGACGCGGCCGTTGCCATCGCCCACCGGCGTGTTGCGCAGGTTTTCTTCCTCGGCGTGCAGGAATTCTTTCCAGGAGCGCAGCAGATCTTCGGTGGAAAGTCGGAAGCCTTTCTCGATGAAAAACATTACCGTGGACTGAAACACCGCGCCGAGATCCAGAATCTTTCCCTGCCCGGAATCGCTGATCAGCCACAGAAATTCCTTCAGGCCGTTCGAAACGCGCATGTTCGCCGCAGCAGGAACCGCGGATTCTGGGCCCGGCTTCACGGGCGCTCGGGCCGTCGCCGTGGAGTTCGGTCTTTGCTTGGCACTCCAATCCATAAACTGCTCTAACTCCTTGGGGCGCCAACGATGGCGGCTTTGGGTATCTCAGTCTTCACCAGACTCGTCGCCGTGGCCGGGGTCGCTGTAGACGTCTTGCCGCCGGCGGAATCCGCGGCCTGGCCCGGTCTGGTCATTTCCACTTTGCCGCGCAAACGGGCGCCGTCTTCGATGCGAATCCGCGGCGTCAGCACGCTGCCTTGCACGTTGCTTGCAGAACCCAGGCGCAAATTATCGCGAGCCTGCAAATTTCCCTGCACGTTGCCCTCGACCGAAATCTCGGGTGCTTCGATGTCCGCATTCACGCGGCCGGTCGCGCCGACGGTCACACGCCCGTTGGCCAGATGGATCTTCCCGGACGCTTCGCCCTCGATAATCAGATGGCAACTGCCCGTAATGTCCCCACGAATTTTCAATCCCGGACCAATTGTGGAGACTTCGTTGATCGTCGCGGCCTTCTCTGGCGCGGAAGCTGCCGTGATTGCCGGAGGGGCAGGAACCGCAGGCACAGGAGTCGTCGTAATTTCCGCGGGCGTCGCCACGGCAGGAGCCGCGGGCGAATTAGAATTAGCAGTCGTTGCGGCCGGTTCTGCTGCAGTTGCTCCCGGCGAAGCAGGCTTCAGTTCTTCGGTTCTGCGCCACATATGTGTTCCTCCCCAGCATCGCTGAGACTCCCGCGGGGGGTGGCAGGGGTCCGGACGTCATGCACGAACTATAGTACAGAGATGCGCTGGTGCGATAGAGGTCCGCGTACTTAAACGACAATGCGCTGCGAATCCGGCAGCCCCTGCTCCAATGGTTCAAGTGGTACGGACATCGCTACGCCGCATCTCCCACAGCGCGTGCAGGTACCCGCCCAATTCGTGAAAAAATATTCGCACGCCTTCCGCGGTGCGCCACCAGCTTTGCGGATCGTAATCCGTATCTGGCGCGGAAATCACGCGCAACTGCGTGCCCGGCGGCAAGGTGCGTTCGTAAATGTATTCGGAACGGCGCGTGTGGTAATTCGAAGTCACCAGCAGGATTTTTTTCCACCCATGCGTGGCGACGAGTTCGCTCACCACCACCGCCTCCTCGCGCGTGTCTTCCGCGCGATGATTCAGAGGGACGATCGCCGCAGCCGGCACACCGTGATCCACCAAGTCGCGTTTCATCAGGTCGGTGGTGCTCGCGTAGGAACGTAACGACCGGCCGGTAGCCACTACTCGCGGCGCCATGCCGGACCTGAACAGCGCCGCGGCCCGCGAAGCCCGCACGGCATCGAAATTATCTCCGCTCAACACCACGATCGCGTCCGAATTCTCCGGCGCGTCGTCCACAATCCAGAATTCCCCGGCAAAACGCAGCAGCGGAACGCGTACCAGGTACAGAATCACCAGAAACACGACGAAGAAAATCAGGAAAAGTAGCTTGAAGATGATTCCACCACGCTGCGGGTCCGGTTCGGCGAAAAGCGTGGCGGCGACGCTGGTCATTTGGCTGGGTCGAGCTGGCGCAATCGTTCGGCGGCCTGCTCGGGCAATGTCCCGTTGAAATAAACTTCCTTAATGCTGTAGGACTTGCTGCGCTGCTCGACGATCGGAAGAATTTCGATGTGCCAGTGATAGTCTCCGGCGATCGTGCGCCAGTATTCGCTCAGCTCGCCCTTCGTCTGCTGCGTGTTTGGCGCCGTGTGCACCACTAAATGATAGCCCGGAGCTACCTGCAGCAAACGCCGCAGGGTGCGTCCTAATAAGGCCGCGAGATTGCGCCGCTGTTCACCCGGAAGCAGCGCTTCAAATTGATGATTGTGCGTGCGCGGCAGCAGCCACACTTCGTAAGGCACGCGCGAAGCATAGGGGCACAGCGCGTGATAATCCCCAGCGTTATCCACCATGCGCTTGTCCTGCCGCATTTCCTGGCGCAAAATGTCGCAAAAAACGCAGCGCTCGCGCTCGCGATACCATTCGCGCGCCGAACGCAGCTCGTACAAAATTCGCCGGGGCACAAACGTTGTCGCGGTGATCTGCGAATGCGCGTGCGACCATTCCTCGCCCGATTGCGCGCCTTGGTTTTTGAAGACGGTCACATATTTAAAGCGCGCGTCACGTTTCAGGTCCGCGATGCGCCGGACCCATGCATCCAGCACGCGCTCGATTTCCTCGTCGCTCATCTGCGCGAGCGTGCGCGTGTGGTCCGGATTCTCCACCACGATTTCGTGCGCGCCGACGGCCGCCATGCGATCGTAAATGCCTTCCGCGCTGCGCCCCGGCTCGCCTTCGATGCGATATAACGGCCGAAAATGCGGGTACACGCGCACCTGCCACTTGCCTTCCGGAGGCAGAGCGAGCAGAGTCTGCGTCTCGATGCGATTTTCCGGGCACAGCGGACAAGGATCCGGCCGCACTTTTTCGCGTTCCGGATGCCCCGCCACCACCCAACTGCGCGTGATCGGATCTTTGCGAAGTTCCATCAGTCCTCAAGCCGCGAACGCAAGGGCGTCATCTTATAACGTGGATTGAGCGAGGGCAAAAGATAACGAGAAGTTTTCGTAGTGGCGGTTTTTAGATCACCGTGGATCATTGGTGCGACATCGATTGCGCCGACAATCGGTTTGCGGCACCAAGAATGGCGCACTTAAGTATGCTGCTACAAAACCACAGCGCACCACCGAATTATGGTGCTCACGGCGCCGTCACTTCGAATGCGAGGATTGATTCAGTTGGGCGAGGATTGCGGCTTAGAATTTCCCTCGCTTCCCTTCTGCAATTCAGCCATCTCGCTCTGCAGCCGCTCTTGCATCTTCGCCATCATCTTTTGAATCACTCCCGACGCCGATTGCATCGCATCCGCCGTCATCGCCGGCATTTCCTTCAGAACTTTCTGTCCTGTGGGCGTCGAATAAAACGCGGTGAGCGCCTCCACGTCCCCTTTGGTCAGGTGCCTATGATAGGCGGGAACCATGGCCTGCATCATTTCGTCGACGGGAAACTCCTTGATCATGTCATCCATCGATTGATCCATGCGCGCCTCAAAATCCGGCGGCAGGTTTGGCTGCTTTTCCAGCTGGGCGTGAATCATTTGATGCATCTGCTTGGTCATCGCGTTCATTGTGGAAACCGCCAAATCGCGAGCATGCATCATGTCTAGGTATTTCTAGATGTCCTCTCTAGAGGCCGGCGCATCAGCGGCGCTCTGCTGAGCGAAGCTGATTGACGCAAAGAGCAAACAGACGAGGACCGCCAGCGCGCAACGATTCATCGTTGACCTCCAAGAAGTAAGCTTATGGTACCGCAGTCCTTGGATGAGACCAATCGATCATATCGAAGCAGTTAACGAAGCATATAGCTTACTAGCGGTTGTAATGCGTAGGCGTGGGCCCGGCTTCCAGGCGATGGCGATCCCAAATTGCGCCTTCGCGGCTGTAGCTGGCCATTTCGAAGTCCTGCGTCAATTCGAGGCAATCGGTGGGGCAAGCGTCTTCACACAGGCCGCAGAACATGCAGCGCGAAGTGTCGTAAGTGAAAGTGGTCAGAACTTTGCGGCGCGTAGCGTCATCACGCAGCCAGCCAACTACAATCAAATTCTCCGGGCACGCGAGCGCGCACAAATTGCAGGAAATGCACAGCGATTCGCCCGTTTCCGGGTTCATGTTCAGGCGCGGCGCGCCGCGGTAGCGCTCCGCCACCATCGGCCGTTCCTGGGGGTACTGCTCGGTGTAAATATTCTTCGGCGCCTGATAGCGGAACGTGACCCACATGCCCTTGAAGAGGTCGACGAGAAAGACCCGCCGCAGAAGTTCTCTCATTCCGGGGATTGTGACTTCCCTGCTGGTGGATGTCAATAGACGCGTGCCGCAGGTGGTAAGCGGTTTCCTTTGGCGCTACGCATCATCCGCTGAAGAGTGATTGCGTCTGGCAAACGCAGAGTAACCGCCGTCGCTATGCGCGAAGTTTTGCGGTCAGCTCCGAGAGCTTGGCAAGGAAGCTTTCGGCAGATGGAACCAAAAATTTAGCGCATCCTCCGGGCCATTGCAGCTGCAAGGTGGGTTGCGGCCGAGGTATCAAGATGCGCTGCAACAGATTGCGACCCGGTTGCTCCCCCATACTGATTCCCAAGGCGCTGAGCGGTGCCATATTGAGTACATGCCTGTTACCCCGGCGATTCCGTTTGTGCGGAACAAAGACCATGTCTTCCCGCCCGACGTATATCACACCACTGACGGCCGACGAGATCCCTCCCGCAACGAGAGAGCAGAGAACGCGATAGTCAACGTGTCTGTTTTCTGGGGGATGCGCTACGATCCAACTGTTCCTGGCGAACAGACCGCGTCGAGTGGCCTTGATCTGCGCCCGCATGACCCAAGGGAAAAGAAGCCCCAAGAATGTGGCTGAAGTCACCAATGTGAATAACGCCCCGGGTACGCCTGAGAAAGGCGGGACTGCGTCGGCTCGCGCGTAAACCACGTCAATGATCACCGTCAGGAGTCCGTACAGCAGGCCTGACAGGAATGGAAGACGCGCCCAGTATCCCGTTTCCTCAACGTCATACGCGGCAAGCGGAAGCAGATTTTCCATCGCGTTCCCAACCGTTAGTTTTGGGATTATGAATCAAAACAACGGCGTAAAACAATGGCGTCTGTTTTCGGCGTCGCGGCGCTACTCGGCAGGCGCGGCGTAGAGTGTGATACAGCCGGGACATGGAAATAGGCACACCGCTTCCATGCTATTCTGCCAAAAATGAGCACACGCGATAACGTTCCCATCGATGCCAACGACGCGCGATTCATGCGCGCGGCGCTGGAAGAAGCCCGTGCAGCGGCGGAGCGCGGCGAGGTGCCCGTCGGCGCGGTGGTAGTAATTAATGATGAGATCGTAGCCCGGGCCGGAAACCGCACCATCGCAGATTGCGATCCCACCGCGCACGCCGAAGTAATCGCTCTGCGCGAAGCTTCGAAGCGGATGGGGAATTATCGCCTGGCGGGCGCTGCGCTCTACGTCACCATCGAGCCGTGCGCGATGTGTGCCGGCGCCATGATCCAGGCCCGCATCGCGCGGCTAATTTACGGCGCTCCGGATGCGAAGGGCGGCGCGGTGCAGTCGTGCTTCGCAGTGCTCGATCATCCGCAGCTGAATCATCGAGTAGAAGTGACCGCTGGAGTTTTGGCCGAAGACGCAGCGGCAATGTTGAAGGAATTTTTCGCCGCGCGCCGGTAGCAAGAGCATGCCGACCTGGGTTGCGAGCGGCGGGCACGGCATGCCGTGCCGCTACTACCTCCGATCCATGCAACTCGAAATGGATTGGAGTCTCGCCACTTAGTTCGGAATTGTTTACACTCGTTTACGGCGCGACGAACGCTGCGGTAACACGCTATATATATTGATCATAGAAGGAATGATGCGCATGAACGTGAACACGACTCGCAATATTTTACGGAAGGCCGCACACGCATTACTCATTTTTGGTTGCGCCGCCGCACATTTCGCCTGCGTCGCTTCCCTTTCCGCGCAAACCGCACAAAACGCGCAGAAATCACAGTCCCCGGCAGAAGCTAACCGCAAAGATCTGCTCGCGCAATTCAACGAATCGCTGCAGGAGCTCACCGCGCGCGTCTCGCCCTCCATCGTGCAGGTGCAGGTCACCGGTTATCGCGCGCTCAACGAAAAAAGCGACACCGACGCGAGCACGATCGGCCGCCAGCGCAGCCTGGGCTCCGGCGTGATCGTGGACCCCGACGGCTACATCATTACCAACGCGCACGTGGTGAAAGGCGCGCAGCGTGTGCGTGTGATTCTGACACCCGCCACGGCCGGCGATTCGCAAGTGCGCGCGAGCCTTGGTCTTGGCGAACATAGCCCGCCGGCCGACGCACGCATCATCGGCATCGCGCCCACGATTGACCTGGCGCTGCTAAAAATCGAACAGAAGAATTTGCCGGCGATGGCCTTTGCCGATTACACGCAATTGAAAAAAGGTCAACTGGTGCTGGCATTCGGCAGTCCCGAGGGCCTGGAAAATTCAGTGAGCATGGGAGTCGTAAGTGCCGTGGCGCGGCAGGCCGACCCGGACGTGCCGTCGGTGTACATCCAGACAGACGCGCCCATCAATCCGGGAAACAGCGGAGGGCCGCTCGTCGATACTAACGGCGAGCTGGTTGGCATTAACACATTTATTCTCACGGAATCGGGCGGCAGTCAGGGACTAGGGTTCGCCATACCCAGCAGCGTCGTAGAGTTCGTGTACCACGAGCTGCGCAAATACGGCCGCGTGCATCGCAGCATCATCGGCGCGCAATTGCAAGACATCACGCCAGATCTCGCCGCCGGTCTTTCGCTGAAAAAAGAACGGGGAGTAGTCGTCACCGACGTCCTGCCCGACGGCCCTGCGGATAAGGCCGGACTGAAAATTGAAGATATTCTGCTGAACCTCGATGGCCGCGCCATGGGCAGCGTGCCGCTCGCGGAGATGATTATTTCCACGCGGCCGGCGGGCGCGGTGATGCAGGCCGAAGTTCTGCGTGGAACGCAGCGCCTCACGCTGACGATTCCCGTTACCGAGCAAAAAAATGACGTGGACCAACTTGGCGACCTGGTCGACCCCGAAAAAGACCTGGTCACCAAGCTGGGAATCTACGGCGTGGAAATTGACGAGCAGCTGGCGAAGCAACTCGAGGACCTGCGGGAGCCGACCGGTGTAATCGTCGCGGCCCTCGCTGCAGATTCGACGGGCGTCGAAGCAGACTTGCAACCCGGCGACGTGATTCACGAGCTAAACGGCAAGCCACTCGCGACTCTGGAGCAATTGCGCGCGGCATTGAAAGCGTTGCCCGTCGGCGCACCGGGCGTGCTGCAGGTGGAACGCGACGGAAAATATCTCTACGTCACTTTTGAGATGGATTGAATGTCCGGACGCCCGGCAACTTCAGGTGAGATCAACGAATTTTGCGGTTCTAGTGCGCGGGCTGCTTGTTTGCGCCAAGCAGGGGATGTGAAAACAAAAACGGCCAGCCGGTGGTTAAATCGCTGACCTCCGAATTCCAGGCATTCCACGAACAGAACACCGGATTACTTCCCAGCGTTCTCTGAAGTTCTTCCGCAGGAATCGCGCGCGGTACGCCCCTGCGGCCGAGTTCACCAATCACAGCCATAGGGTCGTTATACTCCCGCCTCACTCGGTCATTCAAGCGCAAATAATCCGAACAATGCATGACAGCGTCCAGCGTCATTAGTTGTGAGCCTGCACCGCGTTTGTTAAGCTACAGGAGCAACAACCGCGGAGAGGTGTCTGAGCGGTTGAAAGAGCTCGCCTCGAAAGCGAGTGTTGGGGAAACCCAACCGTGGGTTCAAATCCCACCCTCTCCGCCACCATTTATTGGCTATTTGCAATACACGCGCCGATCGCTTCCTCAAATTGCAGTTTCAGCAGCTCAGCTTGCTCTTCCCTGCGGACCCTCACCCACGCGC
>Ga0187847_10000849_pt1 | contig 30336 bp, 21 predicted proteins | sample June2016WEW_4_10_FD_132458 | JGI IMG/M metagenome (GOLD analysis project Ga0187847, IMG submission 132458) | Peatland microbial communities from SPRUCE experiment site at the Marcell Experimental Forest, Minnesota, USA - June2016WEW_4_10 | ecosystem: Environmental > Terrestrial > Soil >...
GACACGGACGACGTCGTTCTCGATCAATTCGAATACGGTCGGCGCACCGAGCAACTGCACCGGCAGCGTGTGTTCTGTCGACACCACGGGCTCGACCGGCGGGCAACAACTCGCGTTCAGCACCAATTTGGGTTACAGCTTCAACGCCGGCGGCTTCGTCTGGGGTCCCGACGTCGCGGTCGACTATACGCATATCAAGGTCAACGCGTTCACCGAAGGCGACCCGAATCAGTCCGGACTTGCGCTGAGCTACGGCGACGATATCGGCGAATCGCTGGTCGCGAAAGCCGGCGGACATTTTTCGTACGCGATCAAGACCTCGTTCGCAGTGGTTCTGCCCGAGGCGCGAATCCACTATATCCACGAATTCCAAGATCCGCAGCACGCTCTCAACGTGCGCTTCGCGAACGATCCCGATGCCGGCACGCCGATCGGGCCGGTCAGCAACTTCCTGGTGTTCACTGACCCGCCCGACCGCAATTATTTCGACTGGGCCGCGGGTGTCAGCGCGCAGTTCGCGTTCGGCATCTCCGCATTCGCCGATTACAACGCGATCGAGAGCTCGATGCAGCGAGTGCACGATATTGCATTCGGAATCCGCATCGAACATGCGCTGCATTGACGGACGCAGCCCTCGGTTCCAATCAAGCGCAGATCACGCGTACGCGGCGTCGGCTCCGCTCGGTCCCGGCACGTTGTGCGAGGTTCCGGCATAGGTCCAGCGGCCGATCAATACCTCGCCGCTGACGCCGCCCGGGCCGGTGCCGAACCCGCCGACGTCCTGAGAATGAAACCAGCTCGCGAAGCTCCAGAAATTCCGGGCCGCGGAAATCATCATCGGGCCGAGTGTCACGCCCATTCCGAATGAGACGCTCGTGAGCCGGCCCCAGGATCCGTTGAGATCCCAAACCGAAAAGCTCTGGTCGCATTTGATGCTCGACCACGGACCGAATGAACCGATATCGGCGGGCAGCAGCGCGCCGCTCAAGTTTCCGCCGGCGCCGAGGCCGGCGCCGACGAACTTGAATCGCGCGGTCAGCCCCGCGCTCTCACTGTAAAAGTCGAACCGGTAGGTGCCGGCCGCGACGACCGCACCGGCAGCGATGTTGAGCAGCATGCAGACTTGCCAATCCTTTGCCTTGGTATCCAGACTCATCGTGTCTCCACTGGGATTATTTGAGCGCCTTCGGGACGAAGAAAAAGTCGCCGACCTCGTGCCCCGCGCCCTTGATGGATTTGAATTGCGGCTTCTCGACGAATTTGTTCTGCGCGGCATCGGCCTCGACGCGCTTCGCGATGCGGCTGAAGAGTTCCGGGGCCGCGAGGATGCCCTGATTCGACTCCAACTCATTGACGAACGCGAGCGCGAACACGGAGTTCGCGCCGCCGCCGGTGTCGAGCACGGGTTGATCGCCGCCGGAGGCGATCAGCAGCCGCGCGCGCTTGGGCAATTTGTACGCGATGTATTCCTTGGTGTAGCCGCCCGAGCCGCCCGCGAACAGATAACTCGGGTCGGTCGACAGCAGCCCCGCATAGCAGGAATCGGCGACCACGAGGATCCGCTTGGCGGGTAGCCGCGCGAGGTGGGCCGTGATCTGCTCATTGGGAACCCAGAACGTGTCCTTGGGCGGCGCCTCCGAATTGATCGGCAGCCAGTAACCGGCCACATCGAACGGCGTTTGCAACCGGGCACCGTGGCCTGCGTAATAAATCAGCAGATTATCGTCGGGCTTGAGCACGTCATTGAGATCATTGAGCGCCTTGAGCATGCCGACGTCGCTCGAGTCCTCGAGCACCTGCACCGTGAATCCGTATTTCTCGCGCAGTACGTGCGCGGCGCGCTCCGCGTCGTTGACCGGCGTCTGCAGGCTTTCGATGATCTGATAATGCTGATTGCCGATCACGAGCGCGTAGTAGCGGCCGAAGTTGAGGTTGCCGACCGAGCGCACGTCGGCTTGCGGGTTGATCGTCGGCATCGTGGCCGTGACCGCCGGCGTGCGCAGCTTCGGCAGCGACGCCAACCGGCTGTTGCTGGCCGCGCGCTCGCTCTCGAGCTGCGCAATCCATTTCTTGAGCGCCTCGATTTCAGCCTTCGGATCCATGTTCGAGCCGTCGGGCTTCGACTGCGGTGAGGTGTTCGCATTGGGTTTCGGCGCCGGCATGCTCGAGAGCTGCTTCTCCAGTCCCTCGAGCTGGTGCTGCAGCAGCTGCAGCTGCCCGTCCTTCTCGGCGAGCTGCTTCTCGAGTTCGGCGCGCAGCGCCTCCTGTTCGTCGCGTGCCGCGGATTGGTAGATCACGCTGTCTTCGGGCAAACCCCAAGCTTGCCGATAGAGGTTCAGCGCCTTGAGCTTGTCCTGCGGCACGCCGATGCCCTGCTCGTAGAGCGTGCCCAAATTGAACAGTGCGCGCGAGTATTTCTGGTCGGCGGCCTTTTGATACCAGAGCACCGCGGCCGCGAGGTCGGGTGGGCCGCCAAGACCGCGCTCGTAGATTTCGGCGACGTTGGTCTGCGCCTCGGCATCGCCGCCCTGCGCTGCCGCCAACCAGACGCCGAGCGCCGACTTCAAGTCGGCGCGATCGTAGGCGACATACTCTCCGCCGCGTATGCGGCAGTCGCTCGCAGTCGTATGCGTGGGGCGGCGTGGAGTCAGGTAGGTCATGCTGCCGAGCTGACGGACCTGGCCCGGCAGCAGGCAATCGACGATCTCGAGATCTTCGCGGCGCACGATCCCCTGCGTCGCATTCGAGTCGGGCTTCGACGCAGCTTGGACGAGCACGCTGAAGCTCAGGAGACTCGTCGCCACCAGGATTCTCATCGCATCACCTCGCAGCTTAGTTGCGCACGCTAATCCCCGCCTCGTTCGAGTGTCAAGGCGCACCGATCAGCGCCCGATCGCATCGGCGACCGGTGGATAGGTCTTCAAGAATTCGCTCTGTTCTGCGAGTGCCTGAGCCGTCGCCTTGAGGCTTGCGGGATCGCCGTGCGCGAGCTTGAGCGCTTCGTCGGCCGCCCGCTCGATGCCGCGCACCGCTTCGCGGTCGCCGCGATGCAATTGATAGGCGTCGGCATAATGACTCAGCGAGTCCGTGAGCGCGTCTCCGATCCCGGACTGCAGGTAGATCGTCCAGGCCTTCTCGCCCTGGGCGAAGTCATATTTGAGCTGTTGTTGCGTGGCGACCGGCAGGTCCTCGAACGCGACGGCCGGTCCTGATTGCTGATAATTGCGATACCACAATGCCGCGGCGGCCACCGTGAGCAGCACGATCGCGGCAATCAATGCATTGCGCAGCCGCGTCGCGCCGAAGAACATGCGGATGAATTCGGCGGCGTCCTGGGGCCGCCGGCTGCGCTCGAACGACAGGGCGCGCGCCAGCGTGCGCCATTCGCGCCGGCGCAGATTGCGAATCGGCGCTGCACTCAATCCCGCGGTACGCGCGGCCGCCATGCCGAGGCCCTTGAACGGGTGCTTGCCGGCGAGCAGTTCGTAGGCAATGATGCCGAGCGCGTAAATATCGTCGGCGGGCGCAGGATCCGCGCCCTCGACCATTTCGTCGGTCGCGTAGGCCTCGGTGTAGGCGCCGAGGGATACGGCGTCGAATGCGTCCCGCGGTCCCTCGCCTTGCGCCGAAGGCACGGCGCGTGCGATTCCGAAATCCAGGATTTTCGGCGTCCCGTCGGGACCGAGGAAAATGTTCGCGGGTTTCAAGTCCGAATGGACGATGCCCTTGCGGTGCGCATAGGCGAGCCCTTCGGCGATACCGCGGATCACCGGCAGCCCGGCGGCACGGCCGATGCCGCGATTGCGGGCTGCGGCAATCGTTTTGTCGAGCGGCTGGCCGCGCAGCAGCTCCATCGTGATGAATACGTTCGCGCCGTCGCGGTCGAAATCGAACACGGTCGCAATATTCGGGTGCGCGAGTGTCTGCGCCTTGCTCGCCTCGCGCTGCAGGGCGACGAAGCCCTCGGGATGCTGTGAGGCGCTGCTGTTGAGGATCTTTACCGCGACCTGCGGATTCGGATCGCGCGCCTCGAGCTTGCGCCGATCCACCGCGCTCCAGACGATGCCCATGCCGCCGCGGCCGGCCAGACTCGTGAGTTCGAAACGGCCCTTGAGCAGCGTGCCGGCCTCGAGCTCCGCGCCGGCCGCCGCCGCGCCGCCGGGCTCGCGCAGGCGCGTCATGGCCGGATCCGGCCCGTCGGTGCTCATCTGCAGTTCCGCGTCGTCACGAGCGGGCCGCGTCGCCGGCGCCCGGCTCGTCCGCATCCGACGCGATGCAGTCGACGATGACCGCGGTCAGATTGTCGGTGCCGCCCTGCGCGATCGATTGCGCAATGAGCTCATGGCAGCAGTCGTCGGCCGCGTGCGCGCTCATGATCGCAGAGAGCTGCGCCGGATCGAGCGCGCGGCATATGCCGTCGCTGCACAGTAAGAAGCGATCGTTGGCGCGCACATCGCCGCGCACGACGTCGACCATGAGCTCATCCTCGGCGCCGACTGCGCGCGTGATCGCCTGATCGTCGGCGCCTCCCGTAGCGCTGCCGCCCTGCGCGATCCAGCTGTGATCGGTCGACAGCTGTGTAAGCTCGGCGTCGCGCAGCCGGTAGGCGCGGCTGTCTCCGGCCCACAAAATCGCGCATTCGTATTGCCGAATCACGAGCACGACGACGGTACTGCCGCTCTGGACCGGCTTGATCGGACGTGTCGCGGCACGGCGCAAGTAGTCATTGACACCGCGCAACTGCGCGATGACCGCCATGGCCTGTTCATCCATTCCCGCGAGGATCGGCGCATCCGCGAGCGAGTCACAAACCATGCGGCTCGCGACCTCGCCGTCGCTCAAGCCGCCCATGCCGTCGGCAACCGCCCATAGGCCCCGGTCGGGGCGTTCGATGAACGCGTCTTGATTGACCGAGCGCACGGGCCCGCGGTCGGTGAGCGCAGCCGAACTGATTTGTATCGACGTGCCCTCCGGCGCCTCGCGCACGGCCCTCGCGGTGCGCTCCGGTTCGGTTTCCGCGACGCTCCATCCCGCCTCCACCCAAGCGCCGTCGAGCATCGCACTATAGTGCGACGGCTCGGGCAAGCCGGCGGTCATGAGACAGATCGGTTCGATGACCGAGGATCCGTCGGTCCACCACAAGCCGAATCCGCCCGATCCCGCATCGAGCTGATCGCCGAGAATTTGAAAGACCGGCACATCGAGTGCGGACACCGCGCGTAGCGAAATGCAGCGCGGCCTACTCGAGCCCGCGAGCGCGGATCCCGCGGCTGCACGCGTCAAGCGCCGTGCGCCGGGCGGCGCGAGTTCCTCGAGCTGCGCCGCGAGGTCCATCACGTGCCGATCGAATTCCGCGAATTCGAAGCGCTCCAATGCGAGCGTGTCGAGCAGCAATTGTTCGGCACGCTCGAAGCCGCGCTGAAACCGCACCGCGACTTCGAGCGTGCTGAGGTCGAGCGGCGTCGGCCAAACGAGCGTGAGCGGAAAATAACGGCCGACACGATCGACGCTCGGCAGCAGCAAGCCCGCGACGGGCGCAGGGCCGCAGACATTGGGCCCAAGCGCGAAGCGCCAGATCGGGCTCGTGAGGTAGATCGAGAGCCACTGGTCGCCGAGCACCGCACGGCTGTCGGCGATCGCGTGCTGCAGCCAATGATCCCAGGGGGTCACGAATTCGTCCGCGACCCGACGGCGCAGAAAATCGCCGTGCGTCGGCAACTTGCCGTAGAGCCCAACGTCCATTGCTTCCCTCCTTGGGCCGAATCTTTCGGATCAGCTGCTGCAGCGAAATTGATGCACTGGCGATTTCTGATACGGATTGCGGATGCTCGTGGCCTCGATGATCACCGTCGCCTGGTGACCGGCATTCTGGAACGTCGCGTCGAATCGGACCTCCGATTCGGCGCGAATGCTCCCGGTGTCGAGCAGCCGGAACCAGGCCCACGGCCCTTGAAAGCTCGTATTCGGGTGGGCGCCGCTGCGATCTTCGAAGGTCGTCGCGGCCGCGCCCGGCGCAGGTCCCGGCCACTTGACCGGCATGCTGCGTACCGGACCGTGGCGATAGTCGAGCGTCTGACCGTCCATCTCGAGCGTGAAGCGCGTGGCCGCGGCATCCAAATCGCCGGGCGTCAGCGTGAATTGTTGTTCCGGCGATTGGCCGCCCGGCCCGAAATACAGGTCGCGAATTTGTTGCACGGCCTCGAATTGCCGCAGCATGCCGGTCGACGCGCCTGCCGGTCCGCTGCCGCCTGCGCGCCAGACCCAGGGGCTGCGAGTCGAGTCGACGAGCGGCGCGAGGTTGTCCTTGTAGAACTGGTCGAACACGCCGCCGGCGCCGAATAGGCGCGTGAAATCGGCGATCGGTACATCGCTTGCGCCGTTGGCGGTGAACGGATAGCGGCCGCCGATGATGTCCTGGCACTGCCGAACGACCTGGTCGCGATAGCGCTGATCGAGTTCGCCGCGCGCCTGGCCGACGGTCAGCGATTCGCTGCGGCCGCCGACTTGCGCGACCAGCGCCCCGATCGGCGGCGGCAGGGTCGACGCTTGCAGCTGCAGCGACTTGAGCGCCTCGCCTTGGCCGGATTTTGCGAGCGCGTCGAGCGGGTTGGTCTCGCCGACGCCGGTGCCGAGGCTGCTCATCTTTTGCTGAATCTGAGCGACCTGCGCGATCACGCGGTCGATCGGTGCCGCACCGGGCGGACCTTGGACCAGTTGATCGACGGCCGCGAAATGCGCAGTGATTTTCTCGGCGGGCGTGATCTGGCCGGCCGCGGGCTTGTTGCCGCCGCCGAAGAGCTTGTTGAGCGGATTCATGACCGCCTTGGCGGCCGCGGCCGCGATACTTGCGGCGGCCTGGCCGCCCTCGGCGGGCTTCGCCATATTGGTGTTCGCCTCGACCGTGGTAAGCAGGCCGCGCAGCGGCGAGGTCGGCCCGCCGAGGATGCCGAGCACGTCGGCGGCTTGTGCGAGGTTCTGCAGCGGCACGACCGACACATCGTTGAGAATGCCGTCCCACGTCTTGATGTAATCGTCGGCGTAGACCTCCATGACGTCGCCGGCCATGCGCGCCGAGCCCTGCATGTCGAACGCGCTGTCGCCCATGACCCAGGCATCCTGAGAGAACTGCTTGACGAGTTCCAAGGTGCCTAGCGCCGAGACCTGGTCGAATACCGCGCGCGTGTAGAGGCCCGGGATCGGATCCGAGAGCTTCTTGCCGCTCTTGCGCAGCAGTACGCGCTCGGCGCCGATACCCGCCGCAACATCGAGGCGCAGATCATGGCTCGTGTCGTCGGCGCGGATCAATTTCAGTTGATCGTACATGAGCCGCGCGATCGAGGCCTGGCGCACGGTGTTGCGGCTTTGCGCGACCAGCGACGCATCGATCGGCAGCGGCCGCAGCCGCTTCTGATCCTCGATCAAGCTGTGCAGGTGTGCGCCGAGCGAGCTCAATATTTCCGGGTAGGCCGCGTACGTATCCTGCCAGTCGAGATTGATCAGGAATCCCAGTTGTGCCTTGTCGAGGTGCTCCGGTTCGCCGAGCATCAGATAGGCTTTCAGGTATTGATAGAGCTTGTCGGGCTGCGCCGCGGCGCTCTGCAGGCGCTGCTTGAAGTCATCGGCGATCTTCGGCAGCAGGCTGCCGTTCAACTCGCGCTGGTAGGCCTCGCGCGCCTCGTCGCCGACGGCCTCGCCTTGATAGAGACCCCAATGCCGACTGAGCGCCCACTGGCCGCGATAGGCGTTCGCGACCTCGCTGACGTTGCGCAGCGCATCGAGCGCGGGCAGCATCTGCGGCAGCGTTTGCTGGGCAGACGGCATCGTGACCGTGTTCAGCAGATCGAGTGATGCGCCGACGTCGGCGAGATACGCCTTGTTGCGGCCGTAGCTTACCGCCATGCCGACCACGCCGATGATCGCGATCAACACCAGCGCCGCATAGATGCCGAGCTGCAGTGCCGCCTTCTGCAGTTCGCGGCGCCGATTGACGCCGGCGAGGCCGGCCTCGGCGAACAGCACGTCGCGCAGCAGCCGCTCGATGAAGTAGGCCTTGCCGCGCCCCGCGGCGCCGCCGGAGACCGCGTCGGGCGCGAGTGCAAAGCCGCGCCCGATTGCGCTCATGAGCCGATCGATCGGCGTGCCCTCTTGGGTGCCGCTCGTGAAATAAACGCCGCGCAACAGCAGGCGGCCGTCGAAGCGCGTCGCGGAGAACACCTCGGCGACGAAGGCGCCGATCAGATTGCGCAGACCCGCTACCTGCTGCGGGAATGCGAACGCGGCCGTACGCCGCCGCACGTCGCGTTCCTCCTCGAGGCGCCCAAACACGCGCTGATTGAGCCGCTCGATGAGCGCGTCGAATTCTCGCGGGAAATCCTCGGCCGCGCTGCCCGCAAGACTGCGCTCGGGCGCGAACGTCATGCCCCAGACTTGCGCGCGTCCCGCCGCATCCAAATCGTCGAAATACTCGCCGAAGCCGGCAACCAAGTCGCTCTTGGTGACGAGCACATAGATCGGCAGGCGCACCTTGAGATTGCGGTTCAGCTCATCGAGCCGGCGCCTCACCGCCGAGACATTGGCCTCGCGCTCAGCCGCGGTCTGCGTCATCAAATCCGCCGCACTCAAGGTCACGATGACGCCGTTGAGCGGACGGCGCTTGCGGTATTTGGTCAGCAGGTTCAGAAATTCCGCCCAGCCGGCGCTGTCCGCCGAAGCATCCGAGTCCTGCGTCGTGTAGCGTCCCGCGGTATCGAGCAGCACCGCCTCATCGGTGAACCACCAATCGCAATTGCGCGTACCGCCGACGCCGCGCAGCGCCTCCTTGCCGAAGCGCTGCTCGAGCGGGAACTTCAATCCGGAATTGACGAGCACCGTGGTTTTTCCCGAACCCGGCGGCCCGATGATCACGTACCACGGCAGGTCGTATAGGCTGCGGCCGTCGCGCTGGGTTTTCTTGAGCGTCTCGACCGCCTCTTCGAATCGCTCGCGCAGCTGGACCGATTCGCGGCTCGTCGCGGCCGCCGCCGGCGCCGCATTCTCGACCACCGCCTGCGCCAATTTCACGCCCGCGAGGCGCACACGCAGCCACTTCACGAGCGCGACCAGACCCCAGATCGCGAGCAACAGCAGGATCGCGATCAGGCGCGCGATCACGGGCTCGAGCGGCTTGTAATCCGCAAACGCGAAATAAGGTCCCGCGAACCAGATGAACAAGGACAGCAGCAGCAGTCCGAGAAACACCAACACCGCGCGCTTCTTGAAGAATTTCATGGCGCTTGCGCTCAGCCCTCGGCGACGTGAATGATTTCGACGCGGCGGTTGCGCGCGCGATTCTCCGGCGTGGACTCCGGCTTGTAGCGCGGCTCCGAGGATCCGACGCCGCTCGGTTCGAGGCGCGCCGCATTGTCGATCGCGAGCGAGAGCAGCTTGACGACCTCGTCGGCGCGCGCGCGCGACAGATCGAAGTTGTCGCGATAGCGCAGCGAGCGCAGCGCCTGGTCGTCGGTGTGGCCGACGACGAACACGCGTCCGGGCACCTCGTTGAGCGCGTGTGCGATGCGCTGCAGCGTCAAGTAATAATTCGGATTGACCTTCGCGCTGCCGGAACTGAACAAGTCCGGCGCGATCAGCGTGACGACGGTCTGGTTGTTGCGCTCTTCGACGCTGAGCACGCCCTTGGCCGCATCGTCGTGCAGCAGCTGCTGGAGCCGCGGCGCGGCGGACGGTGCCGCGGTCGTCGCGGCCGGGGCCTCGGCCAGGCCGATGTGCGCGAGGCGATCGTCGATCGGCGCCGACAGCCCCGCGAGCCCGAGATGAAAGAACAGGAACGCGCCCGTGAGCACGACCAGCGTGAACGCGCCGACGACCCACCAAGGCACGTAGCGAATGACCGGGTTGCGCCGGTCCTGCATGCCGCGCCAACGCAGCGACAAATCCGGCGCGGGCACGCCGCGGAAGGTGCGAATTTGGCGATACAGGTCCGCCTGTATTTCGGCAAGGCGCACATGGCCGCGCTCGAGAACCTGATACTTGCCGGCGAATCCGAGCGTCAGGCAGACATACTGGAGTTCCATGAGATCGATGTGCCGCGACGGATCGCGGCAGATGCGCTCGAGCATGTCGAAGAATTTCTCCCCGCCCCAGGTTTCGCGGTGCAAGGTGACGAGCAGCGTCTGCTCGCCCCACTCGCTCTGGTTGCCCCAGGGTGTCGCGAGCACCGCCTCATCGACAGCCGCGCACAGCACGTAGCGCGCCGCGAGAGTCGTCTCGGGAGTCACGCCCGCGGCGCGCGCGCGCTCCTCGAATTCGCGGATTTGCTCGAGCGTCTGGCGCCGCAATCCTCCGATGTCCGCATGATTGAGGCTCGTGCGCAGGCGCCCCATGAGCAGCAGCAAGGGACTTGCGGCCTGCAGCAGCGGATTGAGGCCCTTGCCCGCGAAATCACCGAGCGCCGCGATCGGCGCCGCGCGCCCCTGCGTCAATGGCGGCGGCGGTGCAGGCGCCTGCTCGTAGCTCGAGCGCGGCGGCGGCTCGGGCGCCGCCGGCCGATCCGGTCCGCGTTTGCCGGCGCCCGGACGCGGCCGAAAAATGGTGGCATCCTTCGGCGGCGCAAACGGATCGTCGTTGTTGTCCTGGCTCATCGTGTGTGGCTCTCGGATGCTCGAAGCTCAGCCGCGTATTGCCCAGAACTCCATTTTCAGGCCCGGAAACTCGCCGCCGACGTGCAACGCGATGCCGCCGGAAGCCTTGAGTTGACTCCACAATTCATTGGCCTGGTCCAGCTCGAAATAAACGAAGCCGGCGTGGTATGGGATCTGCCGCGGCGCGACCGGAATCGCCTGCAGTCCGATGCCCGGCAATTGCAGATTCACGAGATCGCGAATCCTCTCGACGGGCCCGATCTTGAGCTGCGCCGGAAAGCGCCTGCGCAACTCCTCGGCGGGCGTATCCGCACGCACCGCGAGCACGAACACCGCGGTTCCGAACAGCGTACGATCGGCGACCGTTGCGACGCTCAAGCCGAACTTCTTCGCTTCGATCGGAATCGCAATCGCCGATTGCTCGAGCACCGCGCTCAAGGCCGTGCGAAGCGCCGCGATCACCGGATCGAAACTCTCGCGCAGGCGGTCATGCGCGTAAGTCGGCCAGTTTCCCGGACGCTTCGAGACGCTGGTGAAGGTCGCGAGCTCGCCCGCGGCGGCGACGCACAAGCGATAGAAGTCCTCCGGGTGCACGAGGCCGCCTGTGACCAGATGCGTGATCACGGGCTCATAGCGGTTGATCGCCTGCAGCATGAGGAAATCGGCGATCTCCGCCGCGCCGCCGCGCCCCGTCGCCGACACGCGCCCCGCGAGCGCCTCGCCGCGCTGGTGCAGCAGGCCCTGCAGTTCGGTCATGAACGTCGAGAGCACGGGCGCCGCACGCACGTCCATGACGGTCGGTACGAATCGCTCGTCGAGCACGACGCGCTGATCGGCGCGCCGCTCGATGATTTGCGCGATCGGAATGCGCGCGTAATCGTCGAGCGTCTCGTGCGAGAGCATGAGGCGCGCGCGCAGCGGTCCCACCTCGAGGGTTGCGGTCACCGCCGCATCCGAAGTCGCATCGCGCACCTCGATCTCGCGCATCGAATGCCGCACGATGCCCTCTTGAGCGGCGCTGCGGTCGACTTCCGCACCGTTCGGTTGGCGCACCGGCAGCGCGAGATAGAGCGTTTCGTCGCGCACCTGCGCGCCGATGTCGAGCGGCATCGGCGCTGCGTCGTCCTCGGGTATCCGGAACGGTGTGCCATCGGGAAACACGCCGACCGCACGGCGCAGCGCGAGCTTGCCGATGCTCAACATGTCGCGTTCGAATTCCAGTTCGACGCAGCCCCAGGGATGGCTGCGCAACGCAAAGCAGCGCGTCTCCAGCAGGCGCTCGACATATCGGCCTTCTTGTTGGAAATGCTGCGGCCGGAGGAACAGTCCTTCCGACCAGAGAACCTTGCTATAGGCGGACATCGTGCGGCGACCTAGTGCGTGGCGGCGAAATGCACGCGTGCGCGATCCACCGCGATGCCGAGCTTGCCGTTCTTGACGGCGTCGAACGCGCCCTTTTCGGCCGGCCCGCTGATCACGCGCCACTGCGCGTCGCGGATGCTGCGATAGGCGGCGATGACGCCGATGAAACGCGTCTCCGGCGCCACCGCATAATCGGCGACGTGCGTCTCGCCCGGCGCGACCTCGTACTCGACGCGCGAGACGAGCGATGCGGCCAGAGTCGCCTCCTCCTTGTCGTAGAGCGTGAAGAAATCGGCATCCTTGAAGGCGGCGTCGTCCTTGAGTTGGAAGATTCGAACGACGATCGGCGACGGCCGGCTTTGCGCATCGGGATTGACGTCGGCGCTCGCAATGATGTTGAGCTTGACGTTAATTGGTTGTGGTTTTGGCGGCGCCGATGCACAAGATGAGAGCACCGCGCAGGCCGACAACAGCAACACGATCGGCATTGTTCGAAACGTCCACATTGTTTCACCCCGCCCGTGGTTGATCATCGCGCGCTACCGTTATCTGCGCTCGGCGCGGCTTAGGGTCTTGAGCCGCACGAGCTGTTCTTCGTAAGCCTTCGCAAACTCGTCGCCGAATAAATTGCGAAAGCTCGAATCGGCATCCTTGACCATATCATGAAACCGATTGCGATAAAGTTCCCAGTACTTGAGCTTGGACGGACCGCTCAAGAATGATCCTGCCTTGAGCTGGCGGTCGAATTCCTCCTGCAGCCGGCCTGGTTCGAAATCGGCGAGCATCGCGTCATAGGCGACGCGCATGCCCGCGAGCATCGCCATTTGGTGGTTGCGCATGTCCTGAAACGCGTCCTCGAATGCCTCGACAGGACCCAAGTAGGCGGCATTGCGCTTGACGAGCAGATTATGCAGCGCGTCCTCGACATTCGCCGAAAACTTCAGCGGATTGTTGTCGGCCGCCTTGAAGGTCGTCATGCGCATGCGAAACTCGTCCTTGATGCGCTCACGTGCACGCAGCACATCCATGACGCCGGCAACGACGACACGCAGGATCTGGCCGAACTGCTGGGCGAGTTCCGGCGTCACCTGCGCCGCGTCGATCCCGGCCGCGGCGAGCAGCGCCGCGAAGTCGAGGTCAGCGCCGCTGCCGAGTGCGCGCCGCTCAGCGGTGCTCGCCGTGGATTGTGCGGCCGGTGGGACGGCAGCGGGCGCCGCTGGGCGGCGCACCGGTTGAGCACCCGCATACGGCGAAGTCGGCGGCGCCGCGGCTCGCGCGCCCGGCATCGGGGCGGTCGGCGCAGCGACCGAGGGGCGTGCGCTTGGCGCCGGGCGCGGCGCCGGCGCGCGTGGTGCTTCGGCCGGCGGCATCGGCGCTGCTGCGGGCCGCCTTTGCTGCGCAGGAGCATCATCCGCGGCGAGCGGATCGTAATCATCGGGAATGAATGCGCCGGCCGGCTGCGCGGGCGGCGGTGGCGCCGGTGGCGGCGGAGCGGCTTGCCGCGGCGGCGCCGGCCTCGGCACGGGTCGCGTCGGCGGTGGCAGCGGCTGCGACTCCGGCGGCCGGTAATGCTCGGACAGCGGCGACTGATTCGCGAGGCTCGCAGCGCTCGGACCCGGCGGCACCGCGCGCGCGTCCTGAATACCGAGCAGCTTCAAAGGATCGGTGTCGTCGGGCGCACCGATCGTCCCCGGGGCGGCCTGAAAGAACGGGTCCTCCGGAATCAACGGCGCACGGCGCGCACTGGGCGGCGCTGCCGCCGGTTCCGCGCTGACGCTCACGCGCACTTCGTAATCGTCGATGAAGACGGTATCGCCATGGCGCAGCGTATAAGGCTGGCCCTTGGTCAGCCGGTTTTGCGGGGAGTTGATGAACACGCCGTTGGTGCTCGTATCCTCGATCATGAAGTTGCCGTTGGCAAACAGGATCTTCGCGTGATGGCCGGAGATGTAATCGTCCGGCAGCACCCAGTCATTGTCGCGCAGGCGGCCGATCGTGCCCCCGGTCTGAAAGACCTTGCGCGTCGCGCCGCCCATTTGGGAGACTTTCTGACCGACGACTTCGAGCGTTAATGGCATATCAACGACCGTCCCTAGGTACCCGCGCCCACGGGGCAGATTATGCCTGGAAACAGGCGGGTTCTCGACGGCTTCACGTTCATGTCGGCGCGCGCCATGAGCCTAAACGGCCGACTCTGGCCGAAAAATTGCATCGCTGGCATCGCTGCGCGGACGCGTCGTCGGCAGCCAGGTGTTCCAACCGAGCCGCCCGCCGCCGATCGGATCGGCGCTGAGCGCGAGTGCCGGAATTTCGGCTGCCTTCAAGGTCAACTGCACGTCGAAGTCCAGCGCAGGCCCGACGTAGCTGCGCGTCAATGCCGCGAGTTGCGACATTTGCGGGGCTCCGGGCATGAAGGTCTGAAACTGCGCATGGTCGAGCGGACCCAACTGGACCCTGATCGAGCCCTGAACGTCCCAGACTCTCGCGCCGAGCACCGCGTCCGTACCCAGTGTCGCGTAGCCGCGCGCGTTGGCCGCGACACCGCCGAGCCGCGTTTGCTCGTCGCGCGCGAGGTTCGCCCAATGCCCTTGGAATTGGCGGATGCCGACCGGGCGATCGAAATATTCCGAGAGCATCTGACGCAGCGCATCGGCGGTGCGCAAGCGATGCGAAAAATGCCCCGCATAGTAGAGCAGCGTTCCATCGGGCAGCGCCTGGCGCCGCTCCAACGCCGGCCCGCGCATGCCGACCAGCGCGAGCAGCAGCGCGCTGATCGCATCGCCGCCGCCCACCCGAGCGCGTTCATAGAGCAGCGGCAGCCGATATTTCCCGGCCGCGCGCGCGAACAGCGACAGCGCACGGTGATTGAACATATCGAGGAAATCGCGAGGCGCCGAATTCTTGTCGCGCATCGCCTCGAGCAGCAGCCGCGCATAATGGCTCGGCAACACGCCGCTCACGCCGCTCAAACCCATCATCGCCACGGTCAACGCCGGCTTGCCGTCGCTCTCATCGAAGCCGACGACTTCGGTCGCCGGAAACGCGAGGTCCATGACCGCACGCAGGCGCAGCGCCTCGCCGCGCGGATCGCTGTCGGATCCGATCAAGCCCGGCGTCGCAAAGCGCGGATCGCGCGCCGCCGCTGTAGCCGCGCGCTCGAGCAGCCGCACCGCCTGAACGAATTCGAAGCGTTGCGGGGATGCGCGCAGCGCGTCGATCAAAGAAGCGTCAGGTCGCCCGCTCGCGGCAGCCATGTTCTCAACACCCCAGCGCGGCCCTTGACGGTCGCGGTCAGTCGTGTAAACGAGTTGATCGAAGCGTAATGCGCAATGAAGCGCTCCAAAACGGCAGCCAACAAAAAGATGCTCGCGCTCGAGCCGCGCTGCTCGAACTCGATCGAGACGTCCAGACCGCGGCACAAGGCGCCCATCGCGGAATCCGGCGCCCGCGCGGTACCGCGCCGCGACTTGATGCTGAGCACGCTGTCGATCATCGCCTGGGTTTCTGCCGCGTCGCGGAAGTCGTAGAGCCGCAAGATTTCGCGCAATGCTTCGGCGCCATCCTGCTCATCGACGAGCGACAGATGATTGAGCGTCAAATGCGAAACCAGGCGCCACGCGTTGTCCTTGCGCGTCGAAACGCGCAAGGTCGGCGTCGGTGCCGTCATCGCGATCACGCTGCCGATGCCCGGCACCGCCTTGACGAGCCGCAAGTGCGGGCGCCCTCCGCCGAACGGCAGCTTGGCGGCCAGGTCGCGATTGAGGCAGGTCGTTTCCACCGATGCGAGCGCCTCGGCGGGCGCCGAGGGCTCGTCCTCGATATCGACGAACGACAGGAAAATCTCGCTGCCGGCATCGCGGCCCCCGGTCGGACGGCGTGCCGAATGGTAAAAGCCCGCGCTCGAGGCGCCCGTACCGCCGTGGGTCAGACCAAAAAACGGAACATAGGATTTGGCGTCGCCCGCCTGTGTCGTCACGGTCACGGCGTCGATCGAATAGATCTCGAGCGCGCCCTGCCGACGACTATCGGCAACGACCTGGTACTCGAGCGTCGTTTGGTTGAGCAGAATCGGCTCGGCGCGCTGGCGAAACAAGTTGACGACCGGCGTGCAGCCCAGCGCGAACGACTCGAGCGAAATGCTGCTCTCCAAATCCTCCGCCGCGCGATTGAAATACAGATACACGTCGCATTTGCGCGCAGCGCAGTTGCGCAGCTTGGCCGCAAGGCCCGTCAACTCGAAGAACAGGAATTTCTGCGGAAACGCAAAATACTCGGTGAGCAGGCGATAGCCGAGCGGCGAGCCCGGCCGATAGGGCAGCACGCCCTCGGTCGCGCCGAATCCCACGGGACGGATCGATTCCTGCCCCAGGAGCAGCGGCTGTGCATCGCCGCCGCTCTCGGCAATCGCGACGACCGCCGCGTTGTTGTAAATCAATTCATAGAGGCGCAGCGCGTCGGTCAAGGAACCGCGCAGAAAAAAGCGCAGCGAGTCCGGCGCCAATTTCGCGAAGTTCAGATCCGGCGCCATGCAACGCAGCGTGAGGCGCAGCACACTCACGCAGCCGCGCGGACTGACCGGCCCTCGCAGCGGCCTGCCCGTGAGCGCGGCGCTCTCGATTTCGATCGGCCAGATATCCAAATCCTGGGTCGTGCGGAAATTACAGGTCTCGCCGCCGATCGCTTCGGTTTCGATTTCGGAGCCGGCGGGCAATACGCGCTTCTCCGCGAGATCGCGCTCGGGCACGAACGATGCGATCGCCATCGGCGGAACCGGCGCGAGATAGTGCGGATACAGCTGACCGAGCAGCCCGTTGGTCAATTCCGGAAATTCGTCATCGAGCTTGTTGCGGATGCGGGCATTCAAGAACGCGACACCCTGCAACAGGCGCGATACGTGCGGGTCCTCGACCGTGTCGGCGCTCATGCGCAAGCGCCCCGCGGATGCCGGGTGCTGCTCCGCAAACTCGGCGCCGAGACGCGTCAGATAGACGAGTTCCTGGTTGTAGTACGGCAGCAGTTCGTCGGCCATCACGCCCCCGTCGTGACCGAAAAGATCTGGCTAGACGGATCCAGCTGCGAATCGTAGCTCACGCGCTCCGGCGCCGGCTCCGCATACATGAGCGCCTCGATGCGAAATCGCAGCGTGCGGTCCGCCGCACTCACGTCGAGCAGCGTGACCTTGACCGTCTTGAAGCGCGGCTCGAAGCGCCGGATCGCCTCTTCGACGTCGCGCCGAAATTGCTCGCGCGCGCTGCCGGCCGCGGAATTCAAGGTCAGGTAGTCCGGCACGCCGAATTCGAGCAGCGAGCGCGGCAATTCCGCGAGTTCCGCGGGCGGCGAACGGTAGTAATGGTGCGCATTCAGCAGCGCCTCGAGATCGCGGCGCACCGCATTGCGCAAGTCCGCGAGCTGCTGCGCACGGCTGCGCGGCCGCGATTGCGCGGAATTCGGGCTGTCGTCGAGCAGGCGGTCGAGCACCGAGGGTAGAAAGACGACGTCCGAATTGGCCATGCTGCTGGATGATTCCTGGCTGTCAGCCGTGCGCGGCCGAACCCGCGAAAATGATTTTGCCGATCTCGAGAATCGTCTTGCTGTTCTCGCCCGCGAAGAAGGTTCGCAGACCCTTGCCGACCGAGACGCGCTCCGCGACGTCCTCGAAATCCGTGACGTGGCCCAGCCGGTGAGCCGCACTCATCTCCTTGGCCGGATAAATGGCCGGCAGGAAGACTTCGCCGTCGGGGCCGTCGGCAACCGACAATTGCGCGCGCCGCCACAGGCGGTCGCGCAGCGATTCGATCTTGCGCAGTTCGATCGATTCGACGCGCGAGACCGGAATCCAGAAGTACTTGCCGGTCGAGGTGAAGACCTCGAAATGCGCCGCCGACAAATCGTCGAGGTCCCGGAAATCGTCGAATGGCTCGCCGTCGAGCGCGCCCGGGATCGGCGCGCGCGCCTGATCGCGCTCGGCGATCAGCGCGGCCAATTCGCCCGACGCGCCTTCGCGCCGCGCGATCGCCGCGCGCAGCTCGAGCTCGATCAGCGTGTCGGGTTTGGCGACGAATTCCGGAAGGCGCCCTTCCCGATAGAATTGCTGGCGCGCCTGCTCGGCGCGCACGAGCTGCCGGAACAGCGCGACGCCGACCATTGCGCCGGAATCGATGTCGGTGATCGCGTTGAGCACCGTGTCCGCGCGCTCCAGATTGCCGGCGATGCACAGCAGTTCCGCGAGACGAGCGCGCAAATCGATCAGCGTCGGATTGCTCCTGACCGAGGCATTCATTTGCTCGATCGCCTCATCGAGCTTTTCCGCGCGCAACAGCGTCGGCAGATCGGCGAGAGTGGTCATGATGTTGTGAACTCCCGGAACAGTGTGTTTCTAAGCCGCGTTTTCCACCGGCGCCAGCTGTGTGAGCAGCCGAAATCCGGTGGCAATGTCGTCAAGTTGGAAATGTGGCCGCAAATACAGAACGCAGGTATAGGCGCCCGCCTTTCCGGGAACTTCCTTGATCTGCACGCTTGCGTCCCGCAATGGATACTGCGATTTCGACTCCATGCTCGCGTCGTCGTTGCTGGTCACGTAATTCAGGAGCCAGTTGCCGAGCGCCTCCTGAACCTCTTCGCCGGTCTTCATCGTGCCGATGTAGCGCCGCCCCTGCAATTTGACGTAGTGCGCGAAGCGCGAGACGCAGAGCATGTATTGCAGCATCGCCGAGAGACGCGCGTTGATGTTGGCGGCGGGCCGATCGTAGCGCGGCGGCGAGTGGATCGACTGATTCGAGTAGAACACCGCATAATCCGCGAACGGAACGTTGCGCATTGCGATGAAGCCCAAGTCCGCGAGATCCTTCTCCTGCATATCCGACACCAGCGCCTCGATCGGCGGCTTCACGGCAATGCCGGGCCGATCGGTCGCGAAGCACACCTGCGGCAAGTTCACGACGATCCCGCCGCGCAGGTCGTCGCGCGCAACGCCGCGAATGTCGGCGAACCATCCGAAACTCGCGAATGCGCGCAGCACGACCGATGCAAATGCGAATGCTGCGTTGCCCCAGAGGTAGTCCGCGGCATTCGCGGCGTCCACCGTCTCGATGAAGCGAAAGCCGTCGCGGCGCGCGCCGTCCGCACTCAAGGGCGCGCGCATCAGAATGCGCGGCATCGCGAGGCCGACGAAGCGCGTTTCCTCGGCTTCGCGCATCGAATGCCAGCGTTGGTATTCGCCCTGTCGAAATACGCCGCCGACGTCGAGCGGCCGGCCCAACGCGCTGAAACTGTCGAGCTGAAACAGTTGCGGCGCGGCGCCCAAGACCAGCGGCGCGAACGCGGCGGCGGCGATCATCGCGAGCGACTTGAGCGCGGCGATGTCGTCGGTCGGATGATCGGCGCCGGGCTTGTGCTGAATCTCGTAGTCGCCGATCAGCAGGCCGTAGGGTTCGCCGCCGAGCATGCCGATCTCTTCGGTGTAGATCTTCTGGAACAGCTGGCTGCGATCGAAGTCGGCCGCGCGATCCAGGTCTCTGACGACCTCGCTCCAGGAAACCGACAGCACGCGCAGCCTGGAGAGCGGCGACAGCTCTGCGCCGTCGGCGAGGAAGTCGAGGCCGCGCCAGCGCGCCTCGAGGCTCTGGAACAGCGGCGCATGCAGGATCGCGTTGACTTGTGCCGAGAGCAGCGCGTCGATTGCCGCGATATCGCGATCGAGCGCGAGCAGCAGCCAGCGCCGCTCGGGCTCGAACTCGGTGCCGAACCAGGCGCGCAGCGACTCGCCCGGCGCCTCCAGCCCAAGCCACGCGTCGAGCTCGCGCGGCTCCTGCGCGCGCATCACGCCGCTTGCCTCGGCGACGACGCAGGCCCTGACGCCGCCGCCCGCGCCCGCGGCGGCGTGCGAGCCCAGATCGGTGATCCTGCGCGGGAGCGGCGCCGCTGCCCCGCTCCCGGCCCAGGACTTTTCCGCTGCGGTCACGATTGTTTGGGCGGGATATTCGCTACCAAACGCAATGACGCCGTCAGCTCCTCCATCTGCAACCAGGGCCTGAGGTATGCGACCGCGTTGTAGCAGCCGCTCTTGCCCGGGATCGCCTTGACCTCGACACGCGCTTCACGCAGCGGATATCGCGCCTTCGAGTCGGCCGATGCAGTCGGACTGGAATTGACGTAATTCTGGATCCAATTGTTGAGCCACTGTCCGCATTCGTCCACTTCCATGAAGGAGCCGATCTTGTCGCGGCCCATGACTTTCAGAAAATGCGCAAACCGCGCGGTCGCCATCACGTACGGCAGCCTCGCGGCAATCTGCGCATTCTCGGTCGCGTCGGGCGTGCTGTATTTGGTCGGCTTCTTGGTGGTCTGGCTGCCGATGAATACCGCAAAATCGGAGTTCTTCGAGTGCACGAGCGGGAGGAATCCGCATTCCGACAGCTCGTATTCGCGCCGCTCGTCGATGCCGATTTCGGTCGGACACTTCTGATCCGTGTCGCCGTCGTCGCTCTTGAAGATGTGCGAGGGCAGGCCTTCGACCTTGCCGCCGTTCTCGGTACCGCGGATCGCCGTACACCAGCCGTTTTTCGCGAACGCGTCGGTCAGGCGCGCACCGAGCACATAGGCGGCATTCATCCAGCAATATTCCTCGTGCTCGAGCGGCTTCTCGTTGCCCTTCGCATCCTTGGGCCCCTCTTCGTACGCGAACTCCTCGATCGCGTTCGTCGCGGCGCCGTAGGGCACGCGCGCGAGCACCCGCGGCATCGTCAACGTGACGAAGGCCGCCTCGTCGCGATCACGGAAACTGCGCCAGCGCGCATATTCCTGGGCCTCGAAGTTGCGCTTCAGGTCCTGAGGCTTCGAGAGGTCGCGGAAGTCCGACAGCCCGAACATCTTCGAATTCGTCGAGGCGATGAACGGCGTGAATGCGCCCGCCGCGATGCTCGACATGCTCGTGAGCCACTCCACGTCCGAAGAATGGTTGGTGAATTCATAGTCCCCGATCAGCGCGCCGAACGGCTCGCCGCCCAAGGTTCCGAATTCACTCGTGTAGATGCGCTTGAACGTGTCGCTCTGATCGAAATCGGTGGCCTTGGCCAAATCCTTGCCGATTTCCGCTTTCGAGGCGTTGAGCAGCTTGATCTTCAGCATCGAGTCGGTGAGCGTATTCTTGACGAAATAATGCAGGCCGCGCCAAGAACCCTCGAGCTTGAGGAAGTCCGGGTGGTGCATGATTGCGCCGACTTGCTCGGACAATTTCTTGTCGAGCAGCGCGATCGCCTTGTTGAACGTCACCGTGAGGTTCTTCGAGAACGTCAGGGTACCGCTCAACGCTTCTTCCGTCAGCGTTTTCAGCAACAGCTGCGCTTGTTCGGGCTCGGTCTGCTTGGTGGCGCTGATCGCCTGATCCAGCAGGCTGGTTTCCGTGGTGGTCGCTTGCGCGGCCGCTGTTTCGGTCTTCGTTGCCATCTCGCTTACTCCTTGGGTTTGTCGGTACCGAGCTGGCTGGAGAGCGCCTTCAGTTCATTCTCGTTCTGCAATACGCGCTCCAACAGATTCTCGAGGTCCGCCGAACGGTCGACCTTGGTCATCAGGTCGCGCAAATGATTGCGCGTATCCATGAGCTTCTTGAGGGCCGGCACCTGCTCGACGATCTGAGCCGGCTCGAAATCGTTCATCGACTTGAATTTCAATTGGACCGGAATCAGCGAGTCGTCGCCCGCGAGCGTATTCTTGACCTTGATGTTGAGCTCGGGAGAGATCCTCTCCATGACGTCGTTGAAATTCTCCTTGTCGATCTGAATGAACTTCCGCTCCTTCAGAGGCCGCAGCGGCTGGGTCGGATTGCCCGAAAAATCGCCCATCACGCCGACGACGAACGGCAATTCTCTCTCGACCATCGCCCCACCGGTCTCGATCTCGTACTTGATGTGCACTCGAGGCCGTCGTTGCCCCTGCAGCTTGTCGTAAATATTAGCCATGGTGTGCCCTCTCGATTGTTGTCCTTAGAAATCTAAAACGTTCCCAATCCGTTATGTGATCCTCTCGAGGCCCGCTCAACCGGGCGGCGGCTTGATGCCGGCGCTGATGAGCGCACTGCGCCACGCCGAAGTGTCCGGCAGCAGCTCGGCGAGCAGTTCCGCGAACGGCATTTTGGCCCGCCGCACGATCTCGTCGAGACTCGTCGAAATCGGCGACTGCGGTTCATTCCTGCGAAAATACTCGGCCACTTGCAGCAACGTGCGTAGTGCGTCCTCCCTGCCGCGCAAGCTGCCCCCGGCTGCGCCCGCGGCGCCTGCGCCGTTCGCGCCTTGCGCCGCGCCCGGCGCTCCTTGCTCGGCCGCGGCTCGCGCGCTCGCGACCAAATCCGCGCTGAATGTGGCCACCGTATCGCGGATCGTCGTGAGCACTCTCGCGATGTCGGACGTCGAGGGTGCGTCGCGGCCGGCGCGCTCGCCGAGCCCTTGCCCCAACAACCCCAGAACCTCGATCGCGCCGTCGAGGTCCGCGAGCAGTTCGATATAGAACACGCCGCCGCTTTCATTGGCCGCGGCCGTAAAGCGCTCCATGGTGACTTCGCCGGCCGCCTCGCGCCGAGCCTTCACATCCACATCGGCGACAGCCGCGAGCGCGCGTGCCTGATCGTAGTGATAAATTGCAAGCGCGCCGTCGCCGCGCGATACGGTGACGGCAACCTTGCGCAGCGGCTGAATCAGCGTGCCCTCGTTGCCATGCCCGTTGAGGCCCGCGAGCGGAGCGAGGCGTGTCGCCATGCCGTCCTCGTCCTCGAGCGAGTAGAAGCTGTCCCAGTATTGTTCGACGAGCCCTTGCGCGAGCTTCAGCCCGTCGCGCAGCCCCGCGAAACCGTATGCACGCACGAGACCCTCGATGAACCAGGCGACGACCTCGAGATCCTTCGAGGTCTCGGTCAGCGCCTTTGGTGCAAGCGTGAGGATGACCTGCCACTCGGGCAGCATGCCCGGCAGTGCGCCCTCGGAGTCGGCACGCCGTTCGGCAGCCCGCGCGCCGCTGCGCGCGTCCTTGAGCTTGTAATAAATCGAGGTCGGAGAAGAGTCGGCGCGAAGATTGGACCCAGCCGGCGTCGCTGCAGATATGGGTGCGAGCAGCGAGTCGATATCGATTGTTGGAGCTGTAGCCATCGGACCGCCTAAATCCCTTCAGACATGCCACTCCGCTGTAACGCGGCTTACGACTACGATAGCATAGCCCTTGTCCGGATAACGAGCCACACGATAAGGCCCACCGGCCGCATCGGCGCAATGGATGCGCGGGCGTTGACGACATAAGGCTGGATGCGGCGCATACAAAATGTCTACGGAGGGATGAACCATGGTCGCTGTCGATCTCAAATCGCTGATTGCCAAGCTCAATAACCCCTGCCGGCAAGCGCTCGAGGCCGCCGCGGGGCTCACGCTGTCACGCAGCCACTACAACATCGAGATCGAACATTGGTTCTTGAAGCTGCTGGATATCAGGGACAGCGACTTGCTTGCCTGCCTCAAGACCTACGGGATCGATCCGGGCGCACTGGCGGCGGACCTCAACAAGGTGCTCGACCGCCTCAAGACCGGCAATAACCGTGCGCCGTCGCTGAGTCCGCAGGTCGTGCAGCTGGCGCGCGAGGCCTGGCTGCTCGCGTCGCTGACCGGCGGCGCGTCCTTGATACGGTCCGGCCACCTGTTGGCCGCGCTTGTCGGTGACGACTCGCTCTCGCTCGTGGCTCGCGACGCGAGCCGGCAGCTCGCGACGATTCCCGCCGAGGCGCTGCGCCATGAACTTCCGAAAATCACGGCCAATACCGCCGAGGCAGCCGCCGGTGCCCCGGCCGGCAGCCCGCAAGCGACCGCGAACGGCGGCCAAGCTGTGGGCGGTGCAGCAGGACCGGTCGCCGGCGGCGCACTGGACCAGTACACGATCGATTTAACGGCGCGCGCAAAAGCTGGAAAGATCGATCCGGTCTTGGGCAGAGATGGCGAAATCCGCCAGGTCATCGATATTTTGACGCGCCGCCGCCAGAACAATCCGATACTCACGGGCGAGGCCGGCGTCGGAAAAACCGCCGTGGTCGAGGGCTTCGCGTTGCGCATTGCGCAAGGCGATGTGCCGCCCGCGATGAAAAACATTGCGGTGCGCACGCTCGATCTCGGCTTGCTGCAAGCCGGCGCGGGCGTCAAAGGCGAATTCGAGAATCGCTTGAAATCGGTGATCGAAGAAGTCAAGGGATCGGCCACGCCGATCATTTTATTCATCGATGAGGCACATACATTGATCGGCGCCGGCGGCTCGGCCGGCCAGGGGGACGCCGCCAATTTGCTCAAGCCCGCACTTGCGCGCGGCGACTTGCGCACGATCGCGGCCACCACGTGGGCCGAATACAAGAAATACTTCGAGCGCGATGCAGCTCTCGCGCGCCGCTTTCAGGTCGTCAAGGTCGAGGAACCCGACGAGGCCGGCGCGTTCGCCATGTTGCGCGGCATCGTCGAGACGCTCGAAAAGCACCATCACGTGCGCATCCTCGATCAAGCGGTGATCGAGGCGGTGCGCCTCTCGAAGCGCTATATCCCCGGCCGCCAGCTGCCCGACAAGGGTGTGAGTGTGCTCGATACGGCCTGCGCACGCGTTGCAATGAGCCAGAACGCGGTGCCGCCCGAAATCGAGGATTGCCGCCGGCGCATCGAACTCGGAACCACCGAAATCAAAATCCTCGAACGTGAAAGTGCCTCGGGCGCCGACCACGCCGCGGATCTTGCGCGCCTAGGCGCCGACAAGGCGAGCGCCGAGCTGCAGCTCAAGGAGCTCGAAGAGCGGTGGGCCAACGAGAAGGAAATCGTCGCGCGCATGCGTGAGTTGCGCGACCGGCTCGAAGCCGATCACGCCGGCGCCGTGCCGATCAAGGAGGCCGCGGAGCGCGAACGCTCGAAGGCCGATTTGCTCGCCGATCAGGCGCGACTCACCGCGCTGCAGGGCGAGCGGCCGCTGCTGCAAGTCAGCGTCGACGGCCAGGCGGTCGCACAGGTCATCGCCAATTGGACCGGAATTCCGCTCGGACGCATGGTCTCGAACGAGATCCAGACGGTCCTCAATCTGAAGCACCTCATGGAAGAACGCATCATCGGCCAACCCGATGCGCTCGAGGCAATCGCGGAGGCGATGCGCACCTCGCGCGCCAAATTGACCGATCCACGCAAACCAACCGGCGTGTTTCTGATGGTCGGCACGAGCGGCGTCGGCAAAACGGAAACCGCGTTGACCCTGGCGGAGCTGCTCTATGGCGGCGGCCAGAATTTGAGCGTGATCAACATGTCGGAATTCAAGGAGGAGCACAAGGTGTCGACCTTGGTGGGCTCGCCGCCGGGCTACGTCGGCTATGGCGAAGGCGGCGTGCTGACCGAGGCGGTGCGGCGCCGCCCCTACAGCGTGGTGCTGCTCGATGAAATGGAGAAGGCGCATCCCGGCGTTCAGGATGTGTTCTATCAAGTCTTCGACAAGGGCCAGCTGCGCGACGGCGAGGGCCGTGACATCGATTTCAAGAATACGACGATCATCATGACCTCGAACGCCGGCACCGAAACGATCGCAAAGCTCGCGGCCGACCCCGACACGATGCCCGACTCGAAGGGTCTCGCCGCTGCGCTCAGGCCCGAACTGCTCAAGCACTTCAAACCGGCGTTCCTGGGCCGTGTCACGGTCGTACCGTATTTTCCGTTGTCCGACGCCACCTTGCGAACGATCATCAAGCTGCAGTTGGGACGGATCCAGCGCCGCATCTTCGATACCTACCGGACGGGGTTCGACTATTCGCCCGACGTCATCGAGGCTATTGCAGCGCGTTGCACCGAGTCGGAGAGCGGCGCCCGCAATATCGAAAACGTACTGACCCACGGAATTCTGCCGGAGGTTTCGACACGCTTTCTCGAGCGTTTGGCGAACGGTCAACCGATCGGCGACGTCCGCGTTTCACTAGACAATAATGGCGCCTTTTCATATAGTCTGGGCTAATGCGAAGGGCCGAAGGGAAATCGTCCTGCGAAGAAATTCATGGAGCCCGCATTCGATCTAATCCAATGGCAAGGAAACGATCATTCGATTCGATCGGCGATGGGGTAACTGCGCACTGTCGCGGTCAAAGTCAAATCTTTACGGCATCTGTTAGTTAAGGAGAATGGACAATGTCAGTATATGTGCAAATCCCAGCTATCACCGGTGGGGCAACGGAGACGAACCACACTGGTTGGATCCAGGTCGACTCTCTGCAGTTCGGCGTCGGACGCGCGCTGAACAATCCGCTCGGTCATGCGACTTCGCGCGAAGCGGGGCAGCCGAACGTCAGCGAAATCCACGTGACCAAGCAGATGGATAGCGCGTCGATCGAGCTGTTCGGCTGGTCGGTGTCGAAATTCGATGCAAAGAAAATCCAGATCGACGTGACCTCGACGGGCAAGACCGACAAGCCGTTCGCGAGCTACACCTGCGAGAACGCGGTGATTTCGGGCTATTCGGTTTCCGCGCCGCGCGACGGGCAGCCCGCGGAGTCGATCTCGTTCAATTTCACGAAGATCACGGAAAAATACGTGAGCTACGGCGCCGACAACAAGACCGTGATCGCGACCGTCGTGAAAGGCTACGATTTGGCGCTGGGCAAGGAAATATGACCTTTCGCTCAATGGCGCCGGGACGGGATCGCGTCCGGGCGTCGTTGAGCGGGTTGCGCATCCGGATCGCCGCGCTGTCACGCGATCCCATGGCCGCTCGGTTGCACGGTGCTCTGCCCGCACCGAAGTGTGGGTGTTGCCTTGGCTGACCTCGAAGAGATCGGGCTGGACCAGAACGAGCGGCTCATCAAAGTCGAACAGAGCCCGGTCGGCGAGACCAAGATGCTCGTCGCGGCCTTCGACGGCGTCGAGGAGTTGTCGGTCCTCACGCGCTTCACGCTCGAAATCATGACGCTGGGCAGAGCGCTGCACCCGAGCGAGATGCTCGGGCAGAAGCTCACCGTGGCGATCAAGACCGACACCAGCGCGCGCAAATTCAGCGGCATCGTCGCCTCCATGCAAGTCGTGCGCAGCACGGTGCGCGATCACTTTCTGCATTTGGTCGAGCTCGTTCCGCCGCTCTGGGTGCTCACGCTGAATCAGCGCTGTCAGCTGTTCCACGACAAAAAGGCGACCGACATCGTCGCGCAGGTCCTGCAGGACGGCGGTATTTCCTCGCAGCTGAAATCCTCGGGCGCATCGCGCGAATACACCGTTCAATACTGCGAGAGCGATTTCAATTTCATCAGCCGCCTGCTCGAAGAAGAAGGACTGTTCTTCCGCTTCGGTTACGAGGACGCCAACTGCCCGATCATCACCGGCGATGCGGCCACGGATTTCATCAAGATGGATCCCTACACGCTCGATTTCTCGGCCGACATCGACCGCTGGCAGCCGCAGTATCAAGTCGTCGCCTCGACCTTCAAGCATGCGGCATGGGACTACAAGGCGGTCGACGTCATCGAAGGCAGCGCCAACAGTCTCTCCAAGGCGCAGGCGCCGGCGTTTTCCACGCGCGCGTTCTACGATTATTCGGGGCGTTTCGCGACCGCCGATGTCGGCAAGCAACTCGCCAGAGCACGCATGGAGGAGCAGGAATCGAGGGTCGTCGCGATTACCGGTACTTGCAACGATGCAACCGCGCGCGCCGGCGCCAAATTCAAGATCAAGAACCACACAGTTGATTTGCCGGCCGCGAATCAGACCTCGGACAGCTTCGTGATGCTGCGCGTCGCGCATCGGCTGCGGGATTTCAACGGGATTCCATTCGACGGCCCGACCGAATACTCGAACGATTTCGTCTGCATGCCGTCCGATTTCGTGTTCCGGCCGCCGCGCGTGACGCCCAAGCCGCAGATTCGCGGACCGCAAACCGCGACCGTCACCGACGGTCCGGACGACATGGGACGAGCGCGCGTCAAGTTTCCGTGGTTTCCCGATGACCAATCGTGCTGGATGCGCGTCGCGCAATCCTGGGCCTTCAACAAGATGGGAACGCAGTATCTGCCGCGCATCAACAGCGAGGTCGTCGTCGAATACCAGGACGCCGACCCCGACCGGCCGATCATCGTCGGCATGGTCTACAACGGCAAGAATGCGTTGCTCTACAGCTTGCCGGACAACAAGACTCAGAGCGGCATACGCGGCGCGAATTGGGGCGATCCGGGAACCGCCGACACGAGCAACGAAATGCGCTTCGAGGACAAGGCCGGGTCGGAGGAAATTTACGTCAATGCGCAAAAGGACCATCGGCGCGTCGTGCAGAACAACGACACGCTGACGGTCACCCAGGGGGATCGCTCGATCGACGTCAAGCAGGGTAATCTCAGCGAAACGGTCGATACCGGCAACTATGCGACCAAGGTGACGCAGGGCAATTGCACGTTCGACCTCGGCCAGGGAAACTTCACCGAGACACTCGACTCCGGCAATCACTCGACTAAGCTCAGTGCCGGCAATCACTCGACCGAATTGTCCGCCGGCAACCACTCCGTGAAGCTCGACGCGGGCGCGAGTTCGGTCGACGCGATGCAGTCGATCACGCTGACCGTCGGCAGCAACAGCATCACGATCGATCAGACGGGCGTCACGATCAAGGGGATCATGGTGAGCATCCAGGGTCAGGCGACCGCGGAGCTCAAGAGCCCGATGACGACCGTCAATGGCGATGGGATGCTGACGCTCAAGGGCGGCATCACGATGATCAACTGAACCCAACCGGAATGGGATCGGCGCATGCAGATCGAGCAACTAAAAAAAATCACGGTCGCGAGCGCGCAAGAAATATGTACGCTCGCGATCGCAGGCGGCCATCCACTGAGCGCGCCTGACGGCGCCTCTCCGGTCCAATTCCTCAACCAATTGCTCATCGCCAAGGAAGTAGGCAAAGCCGTGCAATTTCTGGCCTTTGCGCTGCCGGCGCGCGAAGCGGTTTGGTGGGCCTGTCTATGCGCGCGCGCCGAAATGCGCGATCCCTTGCCTGAGCCACAGCTCGCTGCGGTCTCTGCGGCCGAAGCCTGGGTGCGCAAGCCGACCGAAGAACACCGGCGCACCGCAATGTCGTGTGCCCAGGCAACCGACTTGAAGTCACCGGCCGCCTGGGCCGCCGTGGCCGCGTTCTGGAGCGGCGGCAGCCTCGCGCCCGAGAATCTGCCCGAAGTCCCGGCACCGCCGCAACTCCTGGGCAGCGCCGTGGCGAGCGCGGTCATGATCGCGGCGGTCAGCGGCGAGCCGAAATTCGCGGCGCAAAAGCGCGCGCGCTATGTGCAGGCGGGGATCGATATCGCCAACGGCGGCAACGGCCGCATCAGTCCGGCTTGAGGCCCTCGACTCCATGACGTCGAACTGGGGCAAGGGATATGTGACGGACATCGAGTACTCCGATCACTTCTATGCGAATCAAGCCGCTGCACATCTGTGCCTCGCGGCGACGGTCAGCGGCGTGGCATCCGCCGATCTCGACGACCGGTTTACCTATTGCGAACTCGGCTGCGGCCGCGGCAGGACCAGCCTGATATTCGCCGCCGCCAACCCCGAGGCGCAGTTTCATGCGATCGACTTCAATCCCGCGCACATCGCGCATGCGCGCGAGCAAGCGCGGCTCGCGGGTCTCGACAACATCGAATTCCACGAGTGCAGTTTCGAGGAGCTCGCGGGTCCCCGCGGCGAGGCACTGCCGGAATTCGACGTCGTCACGATGCACGGCGTGTGGACCTGGATTGCACCGGCGCTGCAAACCGCGATCCTCGGTTTCCTGAATGCGCGCTTGCGGGCGGGCGGCCTGCTCTACGTGAGTTACAACGTGCTGCCCGCGTGGTTTCAGGCGTCGCCGCTGCAGCGGCTCGTCAGGGAACTCGCCGCCGCGGTTCCGCAGCGCAGCGACGTCGCAGTGGCGCGCGCGATCGAACAGGTCGACCGCCTGGTTGCCGCGAATATCGTTCCGGAACGATTTCGGTTCGCCGCGAAGCGCTTCAAAGACGTCGGCAACATGCTGCCGTACCTCGCGCACGAATATCTCAATGAGCATTGGCGCCCCGCCTATTTCGCCGACGTCGCGCGCAGCCTCGCGGGGGCCAAGCTCAATTATGTGGGGTGCGCGGAGCTGCTCAAGAATTTCGGCAATCTCACGCTTCCCGACGAGCAGCGCGCACTGATCGCGGAAATCGGTTCGCCCGAGCTGCGCGAGACCTTGAAGGATTTTGCGACCGACAACTGGTTCCGGCAGGATGTCTACGTGCGCGGCGTGCGCAGCATTACCTCGCAGCGCCGCGATCAGCTGCTCAACGCGCTGACGCTGTGCTTGCTGCGGC
>Ga0187847_10000851_pt1 | contig 30245 bp, 28 predicted proteins | sample June2016WEW_4_10_FD_132458 | JGI IMG/M metagenome (GOLD analysis project Ga0187847, IMG submission 132458) | Peatland microbial communities from SPRUCE experiment site at the Marcell Experimental Forest, Minnesota, USA - June2016WEW_4_10 | ecosystem: Environmental > Terrestrial > Soil >...
AAGGTTTTCCCAGAATCCAAAGCAAAGAGACTTACCCTCCGCGAAATCTGCGCCATACATGGTTACAAACTGAATAAGGTGTTGATCCGCTGCCACCACGTGGGTCCCGTCCCAAATCGCAAGGTAATGCTCCATTCGATCGCCTGTGCTCGCAAGAGAGCCTAACAATGTTTCAACCTCGAAGAAGGCTGGAAGGACAGGCGCGATCGGGTATGAGTGGAGTCCCAAACGCCAGAGGGCCGTCATGTATTCACGAACGCCTGTGATCTCTTCTTCATCCCAAGTCAGCCATTTCCCGTACCGTAGCTTTCCGAAAAGAATCTCTGGATTGTACCTATAAGACTCTTGGGCAATCCCCTCAAGGAGAGGTGGAAGGAAGTATTTGAAATCACTAACGGAACCCTGCGTCGTCATGGCGCTGAAGGAGTAGTTTCCAAGGCTATCGAATTCAAGGTCGCCTAGAGGACTAGCAAGAAGCGGCAGAACCTCTTCGGGTTTCGTACATCCGCAAGGGCAATACTTAATCTCGGACGGACGGGGATACCGATTGAAGGTTTTGTAAAGGCCCTGAATAGTCGAGCGGAGCTGAGCAATTTCATTCATGTTGAGTGGGCATCCAGCTCAGTTTAAACCCTCTCACTTTGACTCTGGTGAGAGGTTGACGCGAGTTACGCCTGTATTACCGACGATGGGGAAATTTGGGTCGCTAGCTGGCCGCCGGTACCCGGGTTAGGCGAAACTTCTGCATCGCCGACAATACGCCCGGAACAATACGCCCGGAACACATTCGTCAGTCGGCAGCGGGAGAGTTGGAAAAGAATTGACGTGTTTTTTCGGTTACGAATATCTCGCCGTATTGAATTACCCCATCGTCCCGTTTCTCGTAGGGGAGAAATACGCTAATCGATTCTCCCAAAAGACGTTCAAGACTAAAACTGATTACATCAGTTTTGACCGTCGAACCCGGTGGAATAGTACGAGCGTCATAGCAGATCGTTGCGGCGCGAGTCTCATCAGAGGCTGCTTTTTCTTTGATTAATTCGGTCATCATATCGATCGGAATCTGACCTGGTGGAAAGTCCTCACCCGTATCTGCCTCGATCCATCGAATTCCACCATCGGAAGCCATGATTGCTCCAAATGGATGGAAGTCTCCTTGCTTGATAAGCAACGATTGCGCCCATGGAAGGAGGGAATCGACCAGCGCTTGTAAGTCGGGATGTGCCATGTTCGTTAGGGTAGATGATATGCCATGGCGTTGGAGGTGACGGTTCTTGGCGTATCACCGGCTAACCGGAAGTTATCGGATTTCTCGTCCTTGTCACGCTGGGTCGCACCCCACTTTTCTTTTGGGCCGCGTTGGCCTCAAGACGCTCGGCCTCTGCCAAGAGGGTATCCGCTTTCCTCAGTAATTCATCGGCCTGTGCCTTCAGAGAATTGGCGCGTTCGCGTAAGCGAATGGATTTTGGGATAGCTGCGGGTTCCTTCGGTTCTCTCCATCCTGTCATGGGGACAGTCTAAGCGATTCCGGTTGGTTGACCGGCAATCCGGAACCAACCCTCGATCAACAAAAGCCCAAACCGCATCCAATCCTCTTTTGGTTCGCAGTTTTGCAGAGAATTACCCTCCCCCGGCGCACAATAAGAACAGTGAACCTATGAGCAACATCGCCCTATTCATCCGCGACAGCGTCAACCGCTGCTCGGAGCCTTTATCGCCCAATGGAAACCATGAGTATCGGCCCTGTTTGCCCGCATCCGCCGGCAACCTGCACGCAAGGGCGCACGAACAACTCGTTTATCTCGTGGAAGATACGAGCAATAAGCCGATTTCAAGGAATTCCAGGGTCTGTCTTTCATTGGTTTCCGAACCTTCAAAGGTCGAATTCCCGCAATCGCCGAACCTTCCGAGGGTAGATTTCATGAGTTTCCCAACCCTTCAAGGTCAGCTTTCATCAGTTCCCGGCAACGCAAATGTTTGGAACGAATACGCTTAGCCATAAAATGGCTGATGAAAACATCGATCGCGTTTTCGGCCTGTGAAACTGTGAGATCGACTAACGCATAACAACCAAATAAGTTACAATCCAAAAACTCAAAGAAACACAGCCCCTGTGATTCTGTGAAACTGTGGACAGCTCCCTATTCCCTATTCTCTATTCCTTATTCCCTATTCCCTGCCTCTACCCCACCGCCTGCACCGTCCCCTTGCCCACCAACAATTCCACCCGCTCCACCCATCCCTTATCCGCCGCCACGCTCATCCCCTCCGGCTCCAGAATCACCGCCCACTCGCCCTTCTTCTCAAGATGCAGCATCACCTTTCCCGGTCCCGGCGCATCGTCCGCCGCCAACTTCAGCCCGGCAAACATCTCCTCCGTCGCCCGGTCCAGGTTGATCCGGATCCGCACGCCCATCGGCAGCTTCACCTGCACCTCGTCCAGCGATTGAATCGAGCTCACTGAAATCTTCGGCGCCGACTCCTCATCGCCCGTCAGCGTTCCCCGCATCAGCACCGCGGACTCCATCTTCAACTGTCCCGCCAGCTTCTCATAGTCCCGCGGAAAGCACACAATCTCAATCTTCCCCGCCGCGTCCTCAAGCCATCCCTGCGCATACAGCTTCCCTTCGCGCTTGGTCTTCTGCACCCGCAGCCCCAGAATCATTCCCGCTACTTGAATCTCGTCCGCCGGGTCCGCCTGCGATCCCCACCGCTTCTCCGGCGGCTTCCGTTCCAGCGCCTCAGCCGTCGAAATCACACCCGACAAATTCCGCAACTTCTCCGCATATTTATCCAGCGGATGCCCTGACACAAAGAAGCCCAGCACTTCCTTCTCATTCGCCAGCCGCTCGCCTTCCTCCCAGTCCGCCACCTTCGGCAGCTCGTCCGCATCCTGTCCCACCCGCGGCCCCTCGTCGAAAAGCCCAAACAACCCCGTCTGTCCCTGCGCCGCATCTTTCTGCGCCTTCTGCGCCCGCTCCATGGCCTTATCGACACTCTTCATCAGCGCCGCTCGCGTTCCCAGCGAGTCCAGCGCCCCCGCCTTGATCAGCGACTGAATCACCCGCGAGTTCATCACCCGCAAATCCACCTTCTCGCAGAACTCCCAGAAGCTCTTGAACCGCCCGCCCACTTCCGCGCGCGCTTTCAAAATCGATTCAATCGCGTTCCCGCCCACATTCTTCACCGCCGCCAGCCCAAACCGAATCGCCTGCCCATCGCCGCTCACGCACGGCGTAAATTGCGCCCCTGAAATCTGCACATCCGGCGGCTGCACGCTGATGCCCAGCTCCCTGCATTCGCCGATATACTTCACCACGTTCTCCGGCTTCGAAGTTTCCGCGGTCAGCAGCGCCGCCATAAACTCCACCGGATAATGCGTCTTCAAATATGCCGTCTGATAAGCAACAAGCGCATAAGCAGCCGAGTGCGATTTGTTGAATCCATATCCCGAGAACTTCGCCATCTGGTCGAATATCTCATTCACCGGCGCCTTCGGATGACCCAGTGCCGCCGCGCCACTTTGGAACCGTTCGCGCTGCTCCGCCATCGCTTCGGCATTCTTCTTTCCCATCGCGCGCCGCAGCAAATCCGCCTCGCCCAGGCTGTAGCTGGCCAGCACGTTGGCAATCCGCATCACCTGTTCCTGGTAAACAATCACGCCCAGCGAGTCCTTCAGAATCCCTTCAAGCTCCGGCAGCATGAACTCGACCTTGCGCCGGCCCCACTTGCGCTCAACAAAGTCGTCGATCATGTCCATCGGCCCCGGCCGATAGAGTGCATTCAACGCCGTCAGCTCTTCAACCGTGTCCGGCTTGTAACGCCGCAAAATGTCCCGCATTCCGCTTGATTCAAACTGGAATACCCCCGACGTCAGAGCCGTGTGAAACACTTTCTTCATGGTGTCCGGATCGTCCAGCGGCACCATGTCGATATCGATCTTTTCCCCGGTCGTCTGCTCAATCAGCTTCACGCAATCCGTAATCACCGTCAGCGTAGCCAGGCCCAGAAAGTCCATCTTCAGCAGGCCCATCTTCTCCACGGACTTCATGTCGTACGCCGTAACAATTTCGTCGTTCTTCGTCTTGTTCAGCGGAACCAGTTCCGTCAGCGGCCGCGGCGCAATCACCACCGCTGACGCATGTACACCCGCACCGCGCACCAGCCCCTCAAGCTTCTTCGCCGTATCGATCAGATTCTTGATTACCGGGTCCGTGTCGTAAATCTTCCTCAGTTCCGCAACCTCCTCCAGCGCCTCGTCAATCGTCATCCCCACCGTCGTTGGAATCAGCTTTGCAATCCGGTCCACATCGCCATAGGGCATATCCAGCGCGCGTCCGCAATCCTTGATCGCCGCCTTGGCCGCCATGGTGTTGAACGTAATAATCTGCGCCACCTGCTCGCGCCCATACTTCCGCGTCACATACTCAATCACCTCGCCGCGACGATTCTGGCAAAAGTCCACGTCGATATCGGGCATGGTCACGCGCTCAGGGTTCAGGAACCGCTCAAACAGCAGCACGTTCTGCATCGGGTCGATATTCGTGATCTCCATCGCATACGCCACCAGCGACCCCGTCGCCGATCCACGACCCGGCCCCACCGGAATCCCATTGTCCCGCGCATACTTGATGAAGTCCCACACAATCAGGAAGTACCCCGAGTACTTCATCTGCTTGATGATGCCAATCTCAAAGTTCAGCCGCGACTCGTACTCATGCGCCGGCGAACGCTGCACCCCGCGCAGTTCAAGCTGCCGCACCGCTGTATCCAGCCGCTTGCGCAGCCCCTTCCGGCAAACCTCCTCAAAGTAGCTGTCGATCGTGTGCCCATCCGGCACCGCAAACTCCGGAAACGGATTGTCCACCGCGTGCATTTTCAAGTTGCACCGTTCCGCAATCTCCTGCGTCCGCGTCAACACCCCAGGAGCATCCGGGAAAATCCTCCCCATCTCCTCCGCGCTCTTCACAAAAAACTGGTCGCTGTCGAACCGGAACCGCTCCTTGTCGTGCACCTTCGCGCCGGTCTGCACGCACAGCATCACGTCATGCGCATGGCTATCCTCGCCGCACAAATAATGCGAGTCATTCGTCGCCACCAGCGGAATCCCCATCTCCCGTTCCATTCGGAACAGCGCCTCGTGAATCCGCTTTTCCTGCTCCAACCCCTGGTCCTGAATCTCTAAATAGAAATTGTTCTTGCCGAAAATATCCTGGTACTGCTGCGCCACATTTTTCGCCGCGCCATAGCGCTCGTCCGCGTTCAGCTTTTGATACTTCCCTTCGCCCAGCAGCGACTCACACAACTCCCCACTCAGGCACCCCGAGAATCCAATCAACCCCTCCGCATGTTCCGCGAGATACCGCTTGCTCACGCGCGGCTTGCGATAGAACCCATGCAGGCTCGCCTCCGAAGTAATCCGGATCAGATTCCGATAACCCTCTTCGTTCTCCGCCAGCACCAGCAGGTGATTATTGTCGTCCCCATCCCCTGGCGCGCGATGGTCCTCGTTCTGGCAGATATAAAGCTCACACCCAAGGATCGGTTTCACCCCGGCCTTCTTCGCCGCATCGAAGAAGTGAACCGCCCCATAAATATTCCCGTGGTCCGTCATCGCCACAGACTTTTGCCCCAGCGCCGCCACCCGCTCCACGAGCTTAGTAATGTCGCAAGCCCCATCCAGCAGCGAGTACTCCGTATGCAAATGCAAATGCGTAAATTCAGCCATAGATAACCTAAATTCTATTCTTCACCCCGCCCCCGCGCGCGGTCCAAAACATCGGTTGAAATCCCGCCCACTTGAGGAAAACAAGCCGTTCACAATTTACGGCAACGCTGCTGGTTCACGTCATCAAGTTCCAGTTGCCTGAACTGGAAGCCCATGCTACGATTAGCCGAAATTTCAAACACGGCCCGAGGACGCGGTGGACTCGACTACGATCATTCAAATCGTGGCAGGGATTATGTTTCTTGCCATTTTTGTGACGTATATGGCCTTCATAGCCACTCTTTTCGCAGCGCTTGCGAGATGTTCCATCGCATCAAGAACAATGGCGCCAGGAACAGTGTGGTTCATGCTTGTGCCGTTGGTAAACCTCGTTTGGCAGTTCTTTGTCGTGCTTGCGTTGGCAGACTCGCTGCGCAATGAGTTTCGGGCTAGGGGCATCACAGATGTTGAACCGCATCCCGGAAGGTCAGTAGGAATCGGTGTGTGTGTGTCCGCTTGTTGCGGAATCGTGCCCTTTGTAAACCTCTTAGCGTTACCGGCGCATTTGATCCTCGTCATTGTTTATTGGGTAAAGATCGCCGAATTCTCGCGAAGACTCGACATGGCTCCCATTATGTTGGGCGTGCCTGGCAACATTCAGGGACTCTAGGAGGGAGAATCCCAGCGCCGATCATCAACCCACCCACATTTCTAAAAAAGAAGTCAGCTTGACTAGCGTTGTCAAATTTGACTACACTTCTTAAGTAGAGCCGGTGCCAAGCCGATGATCAGAAAGACCCGGCCCATCTCGTGGATAAAGGCCGCCCGCAAAGACTTCGAGGAGTTTCCGGTCGACGCACAAACCATCTGCTTGACAGCCTTGACGATTGCGGCAGAAAACGGCAAAGCGGATATTGCCAAACCACTCATTGGCCTCGGCTCTGGCGTATTTGAGATTGCTCTTCCCTTTCGTGGGGACGCATTCCGGGTCATCTATGCCGTACAAATTGGCACAGAAATCTGGGTGCTTCATTCCTTTCAGAAAAAATCCACACAGGGAATCAAGACCCCACCTCATGAGATTGACTTGATCAAATCCCGGCTGAAGAAACTGAAGGAGATGCTCAAATGAAAAACGAAAAAATCGAACTCGTTCATGGAACCGGCAATGTATTTCGCGACCTCGGCCACGCCAACCCGGATGTCGCCCAACTGAAGGCCATCCTCGCCGCAGAAATCATCAAAATGCTGGACCGCGAAGAGTTGACCGTTCGCGCCGCCCACGTCCGCACAGGAATTGCCGCAGCCGACTTCTCCCGCATCCGCAACGCCGACCTCAGCCGGTTCACCCTCGACCGTCTCGTCTCGATAATCAACCGTCTCGGCGCGCGTGTTGAGGTAGCAGTGAATGTGCACTCATTCGAAGCGATCCGACCTGCGCTTGCCTAAGGCATTCCCGAGTGCCGTGCCCCACGATCTCTGCCTTTATACCCGGGCTCCAACTCAGTAAGCATCCCCCGTCGCTCCCGCGGCGTTAACTATCTTGCTAAGGTCGAAATCAATCCGGCCCAATCCCGCACTGTTCCCCTCAGCACAGCAACCCCGCCACAAATCAGTTACACTCCCCACGATACCCATCCGCGGAGGAACACCCCATGTCGATGTTCGAACTCGATCAAAAAGTAGTGGTCATCACAGACGAGGGCCTAACCTTCGACGCCCATATTGTTGCGCGAGCCAAAGGCGACGACGGAGGCCGCGGCGCGTACAAGGTCATGCTCGTCGGTCAGGGCGCCGAGATTCCGGGACAGTGGCATAAAGCCACCGACGTATTCCTGCCGGAACAAACAGCACAGGAAAAGAAGGAAGCCTGGAACGAATTCATGAACGAGTAGCCACCCTCAGCTCCTCCCCCGCCTTTTAGAACCATGGATCGCACAGCGATTCAAGGGCATCGTTGATTTTTCATTTGCCAGAAGCAGTCCGGATGAGTATTTTGTCTCGGGAGGATTTTCCATTGAAATCTCGCAAACTGATTCTCGGCAGTATCCTGAGCCTCGGGCTTTTCGCCTCAGGCGTTGTCGTCGGACAGAACGTCAGCCCACTCCGCCATCCCAATCTCAACGCCGCCCAGCGCTTCATTGAGCAGGCCATTGCCAAAGTTGACGCCGCGCAGGGAGCCAATGAGTTTGACATGCATGGCCATGCTCAAAAAGCCAAGGACCGCCTGGCCGAGGCCTACAGCGAAATCAAGCTGGCCGCCGAAGCCGCAAACCGCCACTAATCTCTTCCAACCCCTGCCTCTGCTTTCCAACCCAGGCGCAAAAAAAGATCGGGGCCCCGAATCTCTTCCCGAGATATCCGAAGCCCCGACAACTCGCTAACTTCGCTAACTCCCGCGTCGACGGCGCTAACTCCGCCATCTTCCTACTTAGCCACCAGCGCGGTAAACGGCGTCACATAGGCCATCAGGAAAACAAACACGCCCACCAGCGCCGCCAGCGCCAGGCTATGCCAGAACACATACCGCAGAATCGTGCCTTCCTGCCCATAGCTTTCCGTCGCAGTCGAAGCCACCACAATGCTCGGCGCGGCAATCATCTTGCCCATCACGCCCCCGGCTGAGTTGGCAGCCGCCATCAGCACCGGCGAAACCCCAATCTGCCGGGCCGTCACCTGCTGCAGGCTTCCGAACACCACATTTGAAGCCGTATCGGACCCCGTCGTCGCCGTCCCCACCCACCCAATCAGTGTGCCGAAAAAGGGATACAGCACCCCCGTCCGCGCAAACGCCAGCCCCAGCGTCGCATCCAGCCCGCAGTAGCGCATCACAAATCCCAACGCCAGCATGGCCGCAATGGTCAGCATCGTGAACCGCAGGCTTACCACCGTATGCGCAAACGCCTTCGCCAGAGCAGTTGGGCCAAGCCCCATGAAAAACCCCGCCAGCACCGCCGCCACCAGGATCCCCGTCCCTGACGCCGCCAGCCAATTCAAATTGAAGATCGCCGCCTCGGCCGTTGTCGCCACCGGCGGAACGCGCTGCACCATGTTGTGCAAGCCCGCCACAGGAATGCTGATTGTGGTCTCCGCGTCCATCCAATGCGAAAATCGTGGAATACCCCAGGCAAAAACCAGCACGCTCAGCGTAAGCCACGGCACCCACGCCTTGAACGTCGCGGCAGCGCTTTGCCCCGTTCGCGTACGAGTGCTCGCGGCAATATCCTCGCCGCGCGCATTCATTCGTCGCTTAGGTCTCCAGAAGCGGAAGAACACAACCAGCACCACCATCGTTGCCGTAGCCGCTGCAATGTCCACGAGTCCAGGGCCTGTGTAAGCAGCCATCGTCCACTGCGTGATCGCAAACGTGCCGCCGCCCAGCAGCAGCGCCGGCCAAACCTCCATCATGCCCCGAAATCCTGCGTAGATCCACACCAGCCAGAACGGTACCAGCACGCAAAACGGCACCAGGATTACAGCAATCACTTTTGAAAGCACCAGCACGTCCTGCCCTGTCACACCATGCAACGCCACAATCGGAATACCAAGCGATCCGAACGCCACCGGTGCAGTATTGGCAATCAACGCCAACCCCGCAGCTTCGATAGGACGGAACCCAAGGCTGATAAGGATCGCCCCGCACACCGCGACTGGCGCGCCAAACCCACCAGCGCCTTCCATGAACGCTCCCAGCACAAACGCAATCAGCAGCAGTTGCAGCCGCCCATCATCTGTAATGTTCGTCAGGCTCTCCTGCAGCGCCGTGAACCGCCCCGTCTTCACCGTCAGTTGGTACAAAAAAATCACCGGCAGAATAATCCAGCAAATCGGAAACAGCCCATAGCCCGCGCCGTACACCGTCGTAGTCAACGCCAGCCGCACCGGCATGTGGTAAACAACCATCGCAATCGTCAGCGCCGACAGCAACCCCCAAACCGCCGCAACATGCGCTTTCACGCGCAGCCGCGCCATGGCGCCCAGCAGCACAAACACCGGCAGAGCCGCAAGAATCGTCGACAGCCACCAATGCCCTGTGGGGTCGTAGGTCTGCGCCCACTTGCCCGTGGCAGGATTAGTCTTCAGCAGATACGCCGCGCCCAAAGCAAGCGCAAGAATCCCCAGCAAAATCAACGCAACGGACCGTGCGGATGCGAGCTTTTGACCCGACGCAGACTTCGTGTCACCGGTAGAGGAATGAGTCGTTCCCATAAAACCTCTCAGAGGCAAATTCCTCGGCATTCCCAAACCGGTATCATTTGGATACAGAACCGGCACATTTGGACACAATAGTGGCTGGCGCATCCACCGTCCATACCTTCTGCAAAACAATACAAGTCGATGCCACCTGCATCAGCCTTCATTACACCTCTCCATCATCGCCTGAGCTTATGCACTCTCGCTTCCCCTCTCGCCAAACCTCAGGAAAGAAGTGAACCAATCCATCTCTTCCTTTACACTCCGTAGAAGATTCATCCGCGGAGGAATTTGTTGAATGTTTGAAATTGGTCAGCATGTATTGGTTATCCCCCAATCCGGTCCCCCTTACGACGCCACCATTCTAGCCCGCGCCATCGGCGATAACGGCCCCGGAGCCTACAAGGTCTCTCTGCACGCCCACGCCCTGGAATCGCAAGGCCAGTGGCACAAGGCCTGCGATGTCTTCACCCCGGAAAAATCCGATGAAGAAGATGAGGCGGAATCCTCCATCGACAGTTTTCTAAGACCGCATCCCGAGGACGAATTGCCCCCATCGCTCTGAACTTTCAGTTTCTTGCCCCATCACAATCCCCCGGGCGGAGCGCATTCGCCCGCCCAGTCCAGTTCTCCGCACCAGTCCTGCGCCGCGCGTCCTCCTATCCATTCACTCTCCAACCCACCTGTGGCCGTATAAACTTGAAACTACTGATGCCACCGATCGACATATCCATCGTGATGCCCTGCCTGAATGAGGCTGAAACCCTCGGCATCTGCATCCGCAAAGCGACTGCTGCAATTCTTGCAGCCGGAGTCTCCGGCGAAGTGGTCATAGCCGACAACGGCAGCACCGACGGCTCCCTCCAAATCGCCGCAGCCGAAGGCGCGCGTGTCATCAACGTCCCCGTCCGCGGCTACGGCGCCGCCTTGTACGCCGGATTCGAAGCCGCGCACGGAAAACACATCCTCATGGCCGACGCCGACGACAGCTATGACTTCAGCCACTTGCCACGTTTTCTCGCCGCCCTCGACGCCGGTGCCGACCTCGTCGTCGGCAATCGCTTTCGCGGCGGAATCAAGCCCGGCGCCATGCCATTCCTTCACCGCTACCTGGGCAATCCCGTCCTCAGTTATCTCGGTCGCCTGCTCTTCAGTATTCCCGTCGGCGACTTCCATTGCGGCATCCGCGCTTTCCGCAAAGACGCCCTGCTCGGCATGAACCTCAGAACCACCGGCATGGAATTCGCCAGTGAAATGATCGTCAAATCCAGCCTCATGGGTCTGAGAATCAGCGAAGTTCCTACCACCCTCTCGCCCGACGGCCGTTCCCGCGCTCCCCATCTCCGCACATGGCGCGACGGCTGGCGTCACCTGCGCTTTCTTCTTCTCTACAGCCCCCGCTGGCTCTTCCTCTATCCCGGCCTCGCCGCCACTCTCATCGGATTCCTCATAACCGTCTGGCTGCTCCCCGCCGAGCGCGCCATCGGCTCCGTGCACTTCGATGTGGACACCCTCACCTGCGCCATCGGCCTCATGCTCATCGGTGTCCACATATCCGTCTTCGCTGTAAGCGCCAAAGTCTTCGGCATCCGCGAAGGCTTCCTCCCCGAAGATCCAAAATTTCAGCGCATCTTCCTCTACTTCCAGCTCGAATCCGGCCTCATCCTGGGCGCCGTCTTCCTCCTCGCCGGCTTCGTCGCCATGGCCTACTCCGTCCTCGTCTGGCGACAAACCGGTTTCGGCCCCCTCCCAGCAACGCACATGCTCCGCCTCGTCCTGCCCGCCGCCGCCTCCCTCATGCTTGGCGTCGAGATCGTCTTCTCCAGCTTCTTCCTAAGCCTCCTCGGCATGCGCAACCGCTAGGTATACACTGACCCCAAGCCTATGCGTACTCATCTCCGCATTATTCTCGCGCTCTTCGCCCTATCCTCTCTGATACACGCCCAGCCCCCCGCCAATCCGGCCCCAAAAATGACCCCAAAATCCCCCACGCCCGCACAGGTTCATCAATCCGCCATCGTCATCGACACCCACGCCGACACCCCGCAGCGCTTCGTCGACGAGCACTTCGACCTCGCCAACCCCCTCGGCTCCGGCAACCTCAACCTCGACTCCATCCACAAAGGCAACCTCGGCGCAGAATTCTTCTCCATCTGGGTCAACCCCGAAGTCAATAAGGGCCGCTACGCCGGCCGCACCTTCGACCTCATCGCCGCCGTCAAGCAGCAGGTCGCCAAACACCACGACCAGATCGTCTTCGTCACCTCGCCCGAAGGCATTGAGGAAGCTCATCGCGATCACAAATTCGCCGCCCTCATGGGCATCGAAGGCGGCCACTCCATTGAGGATTCGCTCGCCCTCCTCCGCCAGTACTATGCCCTCGGCGTCCGCTACATGACCCTCACCTGGTCCAACTCCAACAACTGGGCAGATAGTTCCGGCGACATCGACAACACCTCTATCCCGCACACCAAGGAAGGCCTCACCGAGTTCGGCAAAGATGTCGTCTATGAGATGAACCGTCTCGGCATGATGATCGACATCTCCCACGTCTCCGACCGCACCTTCTACCGCACCCTTGTCATCACCCGAGCCCCTGTCATCGCCTCGCATTCCTCTGCCCGCGCCCTCTGCGACGCCCCGCGCAACATGACTGACGACATGCTCCGCGCCGTGGCCAACTCCGGCGGTCCCAACTCCAAAGGCGGCGTCGTCGACGTCAACTTCTACTCCGCCTTCGTCTCCCAGGCCTACCGTGACGCCGACAAAGCCCAGCAACCTGAAGTCGACAAAGCCGTCGCCGACCTCAAAGCCAGGTACAAAGCCGAAGGCAAGGAAGCCCCTCAAGCCGAAATCGATAAGCTCAAGCGCTCCTTTGCCGACCGCATTCCCCGCCCGCCGCTCTCCATGGTCATCGACCACATCGACCACATCGCCAAAGTAGCGGGCATCGACCACGTCGGCCTGGGTTCTGACTTCGACGGCGTCGACGGCCAGCTGCCCGAAGGCCTCAACTCTCCCGCCGACCTGCCCAAAATCACCGAAGCACTAATGGACCGCGGCTACTCCGCAGACGACTGCCGCAAGATCCTCGGCGGCAATCTCCTCCGCGTCTTCCGCGAAGTAGAAGCCGTATCAAAGGAACTGCAAGCCGAGAACCGCCCCAGAATCACCGACAAGCAGCCCTTCGACAAACCGCAAAAATAGCCGCACATTCAGCACCTCTCGCGTGGAATGCAGATATGGACGAGACCTTCAAAGCTAAAAATCATCCGGCGCTACAGAAGGACGATGATGGCCTCCTGACTGAGCTTCTACAAATGTTAGCCGCATGTGCTGTTGGCAACCCTTACAGCGACGACGGTGACTTTGCGGAAAGCCTTGAGTCTCTTCCTTCGGGGCTAAGGGCTATGGCAGCGACGCACTGGCTGGACATAAGCATGACCTTGGACAGCATTACTTGGCACTTCGGCAACTTCGGCGAGCCGAACCTGGTAGCGCAGACCGAGGCCGGACTCCACGAATTAGGCCTGCATGATCTCGCGTCGTGCTTTTGCGATGCGAAGGAACTGATGCTCCCACTGCTGGCCAATAGAACTGAAAGTGACGGCGACCCGTACGAGATCTTAGAGCGCGAGGGAGTCCGAGCAGCAGCTGACACGCTTGATAGGCGAGCTTGGGATCTGGACGACCTTGGGCCGGGCAAGTCTCTCATCTATGACGCTTGGGTAAAGTACGCCCGTCAGTATCCGGAAAAGGTCTTTGGCGGTTAGAGGCCGCTTGTGCCCCATTCACCGCAGCCCTATCGCGATGAGTGGGATAGCTCCTCCAATCTACAGCCTCTTACTGCTTCTAAATTGCTTGCCCCTTGCGTGCCATCCTGAGCGCAGCGGAACCGAAAGATCCGCAGTTGCTTTTGCAACTTCGATAATTTAAATACGAATCTCCTCTCCAATGACTACCGGTTTGACAACCAGGCGTCTGCCACGTTGCAGCTTCATCGGTTCAGTGAGCCATTACGACCAGTTTTATATGCGCGATACATGACATAGTGGAACTAGATTCCGCCATACTCTGCGTATGCGGAAGAAGGAACACGATGATACCGGCTTACAATGAAGCACCTAAAACTACGGATCCGCCAATTCTTAAACCGAGGGTTCTGGTCGTAGACGATGACAAGTTAAGCCGCGATTCTCTCGGCATGGTTCTTCAAATCAGTGGATTCGAAGTAGTCACTGCGGCCAGTGTAACTGAGGCGCTCAGGCAGATTGGCCTTGAAGCTTTCGATGTTCTATTGACTGATCTGCATATGCCGTATCCCGGCGACGGATTGACCGTTGTAAGCGCAATGCGGCATTCCCATCCCAAAGCTGTAACGTTCATCTTTAGCGGCTATCCAGAGATGTCTGCAGCAACCTCTGCAATTCTTCTTCAAACAGATCAGGTGCTGTTGAAGCCGATGGCCCCGCGCGCGCTTGTTGAAACAATTTGGAAGTTGCTGAGGGAGGGCAGAATCAACTCATTCAAAGAGATCGAAGATGTGGCCACGATACTCGAACGGGAGTCGAAGACCACAGTGGATGACTGGTATAACCTTGCAGAGTGTGATTCCAGAGTGAACACCGTTCAACTGGAGAGAAACGAAAGATGCGCACATCTGCCCGCGGTCTTCCGCGATATTGTGGAGCGCCTTCGCCATCCTCTGCCCCTGGGGACGCATGCTCAAGTGTCATCTGCCGCAGCTGAACACGGGCGAATAAGACGCCGGCAAGGTTATACGGCCGCCATGTTGGTAGAAGAATCGCGGATGCTGCAAGTCAGCATTTTTCAAACGTTGCAGAACAATCTGCGGACCGTGGACTTCAGCCTGCTTCTGCTTGACGTGATGGCCATTGCCGATGAAGTTGATTCGCAGTTAGCTCAGTCAATGGCAAGTTACATTGCTGAAGTTAGCCCGAGCCCTCTCGCAAACTGATGCTGTCCTTATCGCTTCATCTCATCGATCGGTTGATCCGCAATCCGGACATTACTACCCCAACGCGAAGTTACCAGAGATCCGAGATCAGCCTGTACCCCATTCATCGCGTCTTTTCGCGATCCGTGGGATAGCTCCACCTGTCCATACATCCATCGCCTCTCATGGCCTTTCAATTGTTAGCTGGCGCGCTGGCCGACGGAAGGTCCGGCGTAGGCGCGTCGCGATGCACGAACAGCACTCGTTTCACTTTGTTTCGATCAAGGTGCTGAATGACGCCGCCGACGCGGATCTCCACATCCATTCCGGAAACAGAAACGAGGTCGCCATTCAGGATAGTTCCGTCGCGCAATTCGATTGTGTCGTACGACAGAGCGCCAAGCTCGTAACTTAGCGACCCGCCAGAAAGATCGTTCTCGCTAATGTCCAATGGAAAGGTACCGGTGGACAGCCCTTCCTTTGCGAACGTCAGCGTGTGGTGTCCGGGACCGACCTTGATCATGCGTGGCGTGACGCCCACTTCGGTTCCGTCGACCGCCAGATTTGCCCCCTGCGGCGTGGTGTTCACCGTAATCGATACCGTCTTCGCCGCGGCAGTAATCTCCTCCAGGGTCACAGAGACGGGCTGGCCAGAGGTGGACACGGTTGTCTCAAACTTCACCACCTCGCCGGGGCCAACATTCTGGATCGCAATCACGTCCTGTCCAACGCGCGCCTTGTTCTTGTCGAACAGATACACATTGAAGCGCGCCGAGGGGATCACGCGTGCCGACAGATTCTCGGCAGCGATGTCCATGACGTAGCCGTGCAGATTGCCCATCTCGGGCAGGGACTTGAATCTGCTGAATGTGAAGCGCACCGCCGGCGTTCCGGTGGACGGCCAATCGATGGTCTGCAGAGGAGCGTCCTTGGCGAAGAGTGGGAACGCGCAGAGCAGAAGCACTACGAGCAAATTGAAGCGTGAAGCGAAGTTGAATCGGATCATGATCAATAATCATACGAGGAATTCTTCGCGGCAAAACAAAAGCATGCACCGGCTGGTTCCGCTCATTCCATTTTCATGCCCGACCCCAGCTCCTCTATAGCACGCGTTATACTGACCTTTCGCCCCATTCCCTCAACGGAGACCCACTGATGCACTATTCCAAATTGCTGCCCGCAGCCTTCCTCGCCGCAGTCTGTTTCACCCTCCCCGCCCTGGTCCTCGCGGAAGACGACACCACGACCAAGACCACCGTCGAGACCACCACCAAAGACAAGGACAAGTCCGACAAGCCCGCCGAAAAGCCCACCCCCACTGAAGTCACCACTGATGGCTCCATCACCGCGGGCGGCCAGCACATCGCCTACACCGCCATCGCCGGAACCCTCACCGTCGGCGCAACGGACATCGAAGACGCGCAGCTTGGCCCCGACGGCAAGCCCCAGCCCGGCAGCCAGCTCGCCCTCAACGAGCCCAAGGAGCCAAAGGACGCCGCGCCCATTGCCCGCATGTCTTACTTCGCCTACTTCAAGAAGGACGCGAAGGCCGAAGACCGCCCCATCACCTTCTTCTACAACGGCGGCCCCGGCAGCTCCACTGTCTGGTTGCACATGGGTTCGCTCGGTCCCAAGCATGTAGTGACCGACGGCGACCAGCACCTGCCCGCCGCGCCCTACAAACTCATCGACAATCCCTACACCCTGCTCGACGTCAGCGACGTCGTCTTCATCGACATGCCCGGCACCGGCTTTGGCCGCCTCATCGGCAAAGATCCTGAGAAGGCTTTCTGGGGCATCGACGAAGATGGCAACGCCTTCGCCCGTTTCATCGCCCGCTTCATCACCAAATACAATCGCTGGAACTCGCCCAAGTTCATCTTTGGTGAGAGCTATGGCACCACCCGCTCCGCCGTCCTCGTCGACATTCTCCAGAACAACCATTCCATGGACATCAACGGCGTCATCCTGCTCTCGCAAATCTTCAACTTCACCGCCGACATCGATGTTCCCAACGCCAATCCCGGCGTCGACCTTCCCTATGTCCTCGGCCTTCCCACCTACGCCGCCACCGCCTGGTACCACAAAAAGCTGCCCACCCAGCCGGCCGCACTCGAGCCATTCCTGAAAGACGTTGAAACCTTCGCCACCGGCCCTTACGCGCACGCCCTCGCCCAGGGCACTGACATCACCGCGGAAGAAAAGCAGTCCGTCGCCGAAAAGCTGCACGAGTACATCGGCCTGCCCGTCAAGTACCTGCTCCGCGCCAACCTCCGCGTCAATGGCGGTGAGTTCGAGAAGACCCTTCAGGAAGACGAAGACCTCACCACCGGCCGTCTCGACACCCGCTTCTCCGGCCCCAACATCAACCCCTTGAGCGAGAGCGCGGATTACGATCCGCAAAGCTCCGCCATCTCCTCCGCCTACGTCTCGCTCTTCAACGACTACGTCCGCAAAGAACTCAAATACGGCGAAGGCCAAACCTACCTGCCTATGGCTCTGTTCGGCAGCGCCCAGTGGGACTTCAAGCACGCCGGCAATCCCGTCAGCGTCAACGTAGCCAACGATCTGGCTGAAGCCATGAAGACCAATCCCCGCCTCCGGGTCATGGTCAATGGTGGCTACTACGATCTGGCCACGCCCTTCTTCGCCGCCGAGTATGAGGAGAAGCATCTCCCCATCCCACAGTCATTGGCCAAGAACATCGAGTACGACTGGTACGAATCCGGCCACATGGTCTACGTAAGAGACGAAAGCCTCAAGCAACTCCACGACCGCGTCTCCGCCTTCATCAAAAGCACGCTAGCCGGTACCAAATAGGAAGCGAGTTTTCGGCAAGCATGCGTGACCACATTCAGCTCTCCTTGTAAGTCCAGTGGGAGGTAACGTATGTGCCCTAATTCGATCCTTCGCTTCATCACCGCGCTAACATTGCTGACCCTGGTTCCTATGTGTAATGCCCAGGCAGCGTCACCACACCTCGACAGGCACGCGAGTAAGATTCACAAGGTTCTTGCCACGTGCCCACCAGGAAGCCACCTGCACCTCACGCTTGAGGACCAAACCAACGATTTTGGAGATCTGGGAACCCTCTCGGAAGCCTCATTCGAGTTGCTTAACCCAAAGTCGTCCATGCCCCGGGTCATTCGTTACGATCAAGTGACCCGGGTCGATTGTGAAGGTAGAGTGGCAACGGGGCCTGGTATTGAGCGCAATCACCACGCAGTCGGTTTTCTTTTGATCGTGGGCGTCGCTGTTGGTGTAGCTGTAGCGATCCTGGCATCTTCGAAAAACTAGAAGTGTGCCTCCACATTACACTCTCCTGACCTGGAAAGCTGATTCCAACGCGCGCCTCAAGGGCGTTAGAATCTGAAGAACGCACATATACATGAAAGACGAGCTGTGGATTCCAATTCGGCCAAAGCCGGATCCACGACAATTCCCAGCGAACTCACCGGGCCTCTGCCCCGAAAAGTGCGCGGCTCGTCCGGCGGCATCCAATCGGCCTTCTTCGCAGCGGCGGTAGTGGCCCTCGCGCTCGCGGGCACGTCCTGGATGGCCATGAGAGGCGTGCATGAGTTTCAGAATCGAGCAGCATTGCGAAGTGACGGCATTGAGACCACCGGCCAAGTCACAGGATTCTTGCACCCGGGCAGTTCGGGCAAGACTCTCGTAGCCAATTACTCATTCACCGTCAACGGGCTGCCCTTCACCGGCAAAGGCACAGTCCCGGAGGTGTTGCGGCGCGATCTCAATGAGTCCAGCAATCTCTCCATCCGCTATCTCCCCGCGAACCCTGCTGTAAACCACCCCGCAGACTGGGAAGAACCCCCCTTTTCCGCCGTGGTGCCCCTCATGTTCCCGATCCTCCCGGTAGCAGTCGGCATTATGATGCTAATGTTCGATCACAAAGAGCGGCATCTGCTCGCCGAAGGCTTGCCCGCAATCGCCACAATCACGGAATCTCGCCTCTACGGCAGCAGAGCCCATCATTACTGGCAGTACGAGTTTCGCACGAGAGACGGGGACATCCATACCGGGATGATTCCGTTTGACGACAGCCAGCAAGTGGGCGAAAGCTTCTGTGTCATTTATTTGCCGCAGAATCCAAGGCGAAATCTTCCCTACCCCTTATTCGACTACCGGATCGATCAATAACCTCTGGGTGGCTCAGGATCCGAATTTCGTGACTTGGGAAAGCAGTACCTCTTCGCTCTGAAGCCGCGAAGCTATCTCAACTAACAAGCCATCGCCTGCCGCCCAGCATGAGCCTTATTTGCGGGTGCCTCGGTCCCGCGCTTTTGGGGATCGGGGAGGTGGCCGCACTTTTCCCGATGAGCCATTTGGCATTGGAGTAACCTTGTAGTCTATGAAAGGCCAGCGCACCTGATAACAGCAAACGGGGCAGTTTCACTTTCACACCTTCAGTTGTTATCGATGTCGCAGCTGCTTCGCGGCGCTCGGAGCCAGAGAGCTCTTTGAAGATGCTCTTGAGCACACCCGTCAGCACCGTGGAGATCGAAATCCGAATGGACAGCGTTGTGGAGAGGCTTGCAATTGCCCGAGTGGATGCACAACAACTTTCGAACAGTCCAGAATCTGCCGCCGGAACTTTCAACCCCGGTGCCGAGAATAATTCGACAATCGGACAGTAGACGCCGTACAAATACGAACGCCGCGTTCATGCTTGGACTCGTCGTCATCGGAGCTCTTAATATCTGTATAGACCCGGCACTACAGGTGCATCGGAGGTCGGTGTTGCGCCAGGAAGGCACCAAAGTCGTCCCGGGCGAGATCATCGAGTTCAAAGAGCACGGTCGCCCGACAGATGTTGTCAGCTACACATTCACTGCTAACGGAAAAACTGTTATTGGCAAGGCCGGGGCGCCGCTAAACTTGAGGCAGACCCTTCGGGAATCAAAGGTTCTTGCAGTGCGGTATCTTCCGTCCAACCCCGCCATCAATCATCCCGCAGCATGGGAATACCCGTATGAACATGAACCGCTTTGGCTTGATATTTTTGTTCTGGTGCTTTATGCATCGATTGTTTTCTTGCCATCCTTTTTTCTATACAAATTTCACAAGGAGCGAAAGTTGCTAACCTGGGGGAAGCCGGCGGTCGGCGTGGTGACGAAATGCGTTTCTGTCAGACGAGCATTTAGGTTGAAATTCGAATTCCGCACGGAGACCGGGACGACTTTTGATGGTGGTGGATGGTCCTTACTTCCCCAGTCCATCGGCGCAGAGATATGGATCCTTTATCTGCCACGGAATCCTCGTCTAAATCTTCTGTACCCGCATCCCGAGTACACCGTGGAGATGGCAGGTGGCCCGGTAAACAGCCCCGGAAAATCAGTCTGAGCCTTAAGAGGCGGGTGGCCCACATCTGACCAATATATCTGGGTGGCCTATGTCTCGATTCTGAGACATGGGATAGCAGGAAGCCGGCTTTCGAATCTCCCAGGTCTGAAAATTCAGACCTGGGGCGGGTCCCCCCGGTCCGTCGCCTTCAGGGACCTGGGAGGGTGCAGAGCGGCCGCCAGGCGCATGGGATCTCGCAACACGGCCAATCCCAAATCAACCGCGAGGAAATTAGAAATGCCATCCTATGAACTTGACAAGTTGGTCATGCTATTGAGCGCTGATTGGTTTTTCCCTTACTGGGACTTGATCGGCATCTTTACGAAGGACAAAAGGAAATCCCTCTTGCGCGAAGGATGTCGTGAAATCGTGCGCCAAATCATGTCCACTGCAACGCAGTACTGGGGAATAAACTTCAGCGAAGCACGAGTCAAAGAAAGCCGCGCTATGCTCGACGCCCTTATGAAACGATGTGATCTCGAAGAGGTGAACGTGAATAGAATTATCGGCCTTATCTCAAAGGAGGACTCGCTCATCGATGATGGCACGAGGTGGCTAATCGTCTCCATGACTGAGCAGTTGCTAGATGGGTCTGTTACTGCGCCCCTGGGTATCGCGATTACAGCGGGGCTGCGGCAAGTGCGGGATGAGCGGATAAATCTAGACGAGATCGACTTCACAAAATGTTGCCTGAACTCTGCGAGTACGTGGGACCAATATCTCAGGAACGCAACTCCCGATCTGCCAGCAATGTTGGCATACAACCTCTCGGCGATCGCCAGCGACAGTAAGTTCGAAGTGCTCTGGGGATTCATCAATGTGAATCTCACAGCGAAGCAAAGGTATGAGCTGCTTAGCTGGTATCGCTCTAGGGGGCAATCCCTTACCGGCGAACCTTTGCGACTGGCTCAGGACGCCTGAGGGCGGGCGGCCCACTCATTCCGGTACAGGGGCTGTGCCAGTTCATCGCGACTTTATCATTGTGATGAAAGAGTCTTCGGAAAAGGTCGCATGAGGATGATGAGGCCAGCATGCCAGGCGCACCCGGGCTCGCTTTTTCGGACCTGGGATCGCATGCGGCCAGTTGCTCAAAGCCTATCTCAATCCAGTTCGATGGATCGGGCGTCAGACCTCAGGCCGTTTCTGAGGCAACCCCTGCGCACGGCCCACCGGACTCAAAAAATCCTCCGGAACACTCACTTCATCCAGCGCCGCAAAGATATCCGCTAGGCTCGCTGGCGACTGCGCCGGTATCCGCGCCGCCTGCCTGCGACCGCTCATAAAGACCTTTGCCTTCTCCAGCTGTGCCATCGGCTCACCCCTGATATAAAACGTGATAGATACCCACCCAATGTCAAGATCTCACACTTGAGGCAGCGCGCGATTCAGACCGCATCCGCACAGCAAACAAATCCAAAATAAACACCACAATGTCAATAAGTTAAGCCAATAAATCATGCGAAATCAGCGCATTTTCAAAAAAAGCGTTCAATTCTAAGCAATCCTTTACTTCGTTTAGTTCAATTCTCGGCAATCGAAACACATCGAAAAGGCTGCCCGCAAGGTGCATGTCTCAACGAAATGCAACCACTTGAGCAGCCTTTTCGCATGTTTTGTAACCACTTGAGCAGCCTTTTACCCTATGTAGCACAACCCTCGGAGCAGTCATTTGATTCTCGATAACCGACCACTGACAACTGAAAACTGACAACTGCCTTACAATTCCAGCAACGCTCTTATTCAAGGAATCCGCATCATGGAACCCAATTCGCCTCAGGGCGGAGCCACGACAATTCCCAGCGAACTCAATGGCCTCACGCCCCGAAGAATATGCAGTTCGCCCACCGGCATCCAATCAGCCATCATCGCCGTAGTCGTAGTCATCCTCGCGCTCGCAGGCACTTCCTGGCTCGCCATGAACGGCGTGCGCCAGCTTCAGGATCAAGCAGCCTTGCGCCGCGACGGCATCGAAGCCTCAGGCCAGGTCACCGGGATTTCGCACTCAGGCAAATCAGGACGTGTCCCGCGCGCCCATTACTCGTTCACCGTCAATGGAACAGACTTCAGCGGCGAAGCCACGATCCCGAAGGAACTTGAGCAAAACGTGCGCGAATCCAGCACCCTGTCCATCCGCTATCTCCCCGCGAATCCCGAAGTGAACTACCCCGCAGCCTGGGAAAAATCCAACCTTTCCGCCACCGTCCCACTCATGGCCCCGCTCTTCCCGATAGCCATTGGTATCTCGATGTTAATAACCAACCACCGGGACCGGCGCCTGCTGGCAGAAGGCCTGCCGGCGATCGCAACCATCACTGAGGCTTACTACAACCCCAAACGAGGGAACGGCGCACACTACGAATTTCGCACCAGGGAAGGCGAAATCGGAACCGGAAGCAGCTTGTTTGAAGGCCCCCAGACCGTCGGCTCGTCTCTCTGTATCCTTTACCTGCCGCAAAATTCAAAACGAAACATCCCCTATCCGGTAATGAACTACCGCATCGCCGATTGAACCATTGCGTCCACACATGTCCAAGTCGCAGCGCGCATCCACAGTGAGAAAATCCGCAAAAGGGAAAATGAATGCCGGGATTCCAGCCTGTGAAACTGCGAGTCGATACGTAAACTATTCATGCTAATCAACTTACAAGCGATCTAGCATACACCAGCGCCGCCCGGCTCCGTGCATAGTAATCCTCTTCCCGCCCTTTCAACGAATAGCCGTTCCTCTCATAAAGCCGGATCGCCCCATCGTTCTCCGCATCCACATGCAGCCACATCAACTCGGCACCGGCATTCCGCGCCGACCCTTCCGCGAGCCGCAGCAATTCCCCGCCAACACCTCCCACGCGCCGCTCCGGCATCACCTCAAGCGTCTGCAGATACGCAGTCCCCTCCGCCCATTCCACAATCGAAAAACCAGCCATCTGCCCATCCTGCTCCGCAATCCAGGTTGCCGTGTCCGCAGCACTCACAAGCTGGCGCATATACCCTCGCCCAAACCGAAGCGGCGGTTGAAAGCACACCTCCTCAATCGCATAAAGCGCGGCAAAGTCACTCGGCGAATACAGGCGATACTCCACAGCCCCACTCTACCGCACGGTAAACCAATGCCGGTCGCAACCCGCAAAAGCAAAAGAGCCACCCTCGCTATGAGGATGGCTCTTTCATGTCGGAAAGCGCTGTCCGGTTAGACTTTCGCTTCCAGATCTGCAATCACATCGAAGAAGCGCTGATCCAGCCGACGGTTAGTGGCAATAGCTTCCTTGATCGTGATATCGGTGACTTCCAAACCTTTGAGCACGGCAATCCGGCCCCATTTCTTGTCGTGCACCATGTCAATCGCATGCAATCCATACCTCTGCCCAAGCACTCTGTCGAAAGCCGTCGGAACTCCGCCGCGCTGCGTGTGTCCCAGGTTCACTGAGCGCGTCTCAAAGCCGGTCTTTTTCTCAATCAGTTCGGCAAGCGCTTCGCCGATTCCCGAAAGCCGCGCATGTCCGAATGAGTCCACCTGTGCCGAGCCAATCACCTGCCCTACCTCCGGCAGATGGCAACCCTCGGCCACCACCACTACACCGTAGTGCTTGCCGTGGTCGTAGTTGTATTTCAATAGCGCGCACACGTGGTCAATGTCGATATCCTTCTCCGGCACCAGGATCACATGAGCACCGCCCGCCACGCCAGCTGCATACGCAATCCAACCTGCGTCGCGTCCCATCACCTCTACTACCACCACACGATTATGCGAGTCGGCCGTCGTATGTATCCGGTCCACAGCCTCGGTGGCAATCATCACCGCCGTGTCGAACCCAAAGGTCTGGTCCGTGCCGCTGATGTCATTGTCAATTGTCTTGGGCACGCCCACGCTGGGCACGCCGTGCTCGCTCAGGAACAATGTCACCGACTGCGTGTCGTCGCCGCCAAGCGCAATCAGTGCGTCAATCTTGTTGGCCTTCAAAACCTCCTGCACCTTCTCGATCCCGCCCGGGATCTTCTTCACATTGGTCCGCGAAGAGTGCAGAATCGTACCGCCCTTTAACTGGATGCCGTCTGTGTTTTCAAGGGTCAGCGGAATAAAGTTGTTGTCCAGCACGCCGCGCCAGCCGTTCAGGAATCCAATGAACTCATCGCCATAATGGTTAATGCCCTTCTTCACGGCCGCATAGATCACCGCATTCAATCCGGGGCAGTCGCCGCCACCGGTCAACAAAGCAACTCGCATCGTAAATCTCCTAATCGAAATCGCACGGCTGCTAACAGTCCGTGCCCTAATGACCCGTGCCAAATCACACGTGCATGAACCAATCCACTCAACAGTGCGCGCCCGTTCCGGAAACTGTCCGGTCTTGACGCCTTAACCAGTGTACCCCGCCACTGTAAAGAAAAATCGTGACAAAGCGCACGCTTATTCAAGATATTCCTGCCGCCCATTCCCATCCTGAAACAGTGCAGCCATAATAGGTTATGCCCAGTAACGGAGCCCTTATACTGCTGGCCTTTGCCGCCTTTGTCATTGTTGTTCTGCTCGTGCTGCTTCAACTCACCCGGGTTGGGTTCCTCATCCGCACCACCATCCCAGACAGGCCTCGCCGGCGCGCGTTTCTCGCCTCCGTCGCATTCTTTCTTACCTTCGCTGGCGTACGCTTTCTGGTCCGCTCCATCGTCCACCAGGCCGGCCCATTCCAATGGGTCACGGTGCGCGGCCATCACATCCATCACCTTGTGTGGGGCATCATCATCCTCCTCCTGGTCGGTTACGGATGGCTGCTCGACCTCGGGCACAACCATACTGAGCTCTCTATCTTCTACAGCCGGCTTATGTCCATCGGCTATGGTGTGGGCGCAGCTCTGACTCTCGACGAATTCGCGCTCTGGCTCAATCTCGAGCCAGGCGCCTACTGGTCCAGTGCCGGGCGCGAAAGCATCGATGCCGTCGTCCTCTTCGGAAGCCTGCTCGCCATCGGCGCATGGGGCGCGCCCTTCTTCCGCGGCCTGCATCGCATGTGGACCAAGCGTGCTTTCGTAGGCAAGGAACTCGGCCGGGGCCTCACCTACCCTGTCCGCCTTGTGCGGTTGCTTCGTCATGGTAAAGCTCGGCGATTACCCCCGAATAACGAGCCATAATCGCACGGCGTTTCAGTTTCATTGAGGGCGTTAGTTCGCCCGACTCCTGCGTCCACTCCTCCGCTACAACCCTGAACCGCTTCAGCGTTTCAAAATTGGCCAGCCCGCCATTCACCTCGCGCACAATCTCGCCATAGAGTGCCCTCACGCGCTCATTGGCTACCAGTTCAGCCCGGGAACCCGCCTCGATCCCGTGTTCCTTTGCCCACGCTTCCAGCGCAGGAAAATTCGGCGCAACCAGCGCGCAAATGAACTTGTGTTTGTCGCCCACCAGCGCGGCCTGCGCCACCATCACGTTGTTCTTCAGCTTGTTCTCAATCGGCTGCGGCGCCACCAGCTTCCCGCCGGATGTCTTCAGTAGCTCCTTTTTCCGATCGGTGATCGAGAGAAATCCATCAGCATCCAGCGCGGCAATGTCCCCCGTCCGGAACCACCCCTCCGCATCGAAGCACTCCGCATTCGCCGCCGGCTTTTGCCAGTAGCCCTCGAATACCGACGGCCCGCGCACCAGCAACTCCCCGTCTTCCGCAAACTTCAGCTCCACGTTGGCCAACTTCCGGCCTACGGTTCCCATGCGTTGACTGACCGGGGAGTTAATCGCAATCACGGGCGAAGTCTCCGTCAGCCCGTACCCCTCCCACAGCGCAATCCCCACTGAGGCAAACCAGCGAGCCGTGTCGATTCCCAATGGTGCGCCACCGGAAACAAAAATCCTCACCCGCCCGCCAAAAGCCTCCTGCACCTTTGAGTAGACAAGCTTCGAGGCCAGCTTCCACAGCGCCGACGATGGTTTCCGCCCGCTGTAAACCGTATCCATGTGCCTCGCACCCAGCCGAACCGCCCAGGCCAGCATCCGCTTCTTCACCGGCGAAGCCGCAGACCTCTGTTCCACCACCTGCCGAATCTTCTCGTACACCCGCGGCACACCGACAATCACCGTCGGCCTCACCTCCCGCATCGCCTGCGGCAGCTTGTCGAACTGCGAGCAATAAGCCACCTGCGCTCCATACAGATACATCACGTAGTCCAATGCGCGCGCCGTAATGTGCGATAAGGGTAGGAACGAAATGCACGCGTCCGTCGAATTGAAGTCGAAGTCCGCCGCCGCAAGGTTCTGGTTAGAGGCAATGTTCCCATGAGTCAGCGCCACGCCCTTGGGCTCGCCGGTCGTCCCCGATGTATAAATCAGTGTCGCCAGGTCCTTCGGTTCTACTGAACGCACCAGCGCGTCGAACACCGGATCCCGTTCGCTTCCCTGTTCATCGGCACCCTTCAGCAACTCACTGAACGCGATTGCTCCCTCTGCCGGAGTGGGGACATCGATCATCACAATCCGCTCAAGTTGCGTCTGTCCGCGCACCGCGTTGAGCTTGTCGAATTGCTGACGCGTCGAAACCACTGCAATCCGGCATCCCGCGTCCCGAGTTAGCTCCGCCACCTGCTCTCCGGTCAGCGTCGGATAGATCGGCACATCGGCGGCGCCGATCGAGAGCGTTGCGAAGTCCGTCACCATCCACTCCCAACGGTTTTCGCAAATCAGTGCGATCCGATCGCCCCTTTTCACACCCCAGCCCAGAAAGGCGGCAGCCAGCGCGCGCACACGCTGGTAAATCTGCTCGGAGGAGATCGGTTGCCATTGCCCAAACTCGTCCTGCCACAGCACAGCGCGCGGGTTGGCCGCCGCAGAAATGCGGCAAAACAGGTCATTGATAGTTGAAATCTGTGCGGTCTCAGTCATCTCTTTAGTGGTCGGAGACGCGGTCTTTCTTGCACCGCGGCCAGTCCGGAGTGTATCAGCGGAGACGGCTTGAGTGTTCTTCTCATCCCGGCAGAGTGAGCGGATTGGCCCACTGCCCAATGTGGCAAACCTGTCCCTACCAGAGTTTCATCCCCGACGCCTGACAGTTTACACTTCAACTCTGGCACAGAATGAGTCTCCATTTCGTCAAATTTCGGCCTCCGCCTGCCAAAGATGCATAAACTCGACCCGCCCCTGTCCCTCGCTGGCGTCGACCCGGCACTCATCCATAAGCTGGATCCTATTAAGCGCGTCTGCATCGCAGCGGTAATCCTCGTCGCAGGCGACACACTCTTAGCATGGTTTATCCCCGTGCTGGGCAGTCTTTTACCTGGCAGTTGGCGGATGATGGCTGCGGCATCTGCGGTCGGTCTGCTGCTCTGCGCCCTCAGCCTCGAGTTCTCCGAATCCCACTACTCCAATCGCGTCAACTGGCTGAGCAAGTTGCTGGCCCTACTCGCAGCTTTGCTGGGCATGGCCATTCTCGCCGAGTACACGCTTCACCTCTCCGCCGGACTCGAGCGCTTCTTCCCCTTCGATCCCAAATCCGCGTCCCCCTGGCCGGACAGGCCCTCGCCACAGACCGCTTCCGGACTGGCCCTGCTGGGGATTAGCTTGGCGCTGATCCGGGTGCGAGCGCGCATTGCCGTCCGCATTGCCGACCTGGTCGCCATCTGTCTCGGGCTTCTGGTGCTGGTGCTGGTATCGGGAGAAATCTTCGGCGCATTGCGAATCTTCGGGCTGTCAACGGTTACCCGCACTTCGCCGCAAACTCTCGCTTGCCTCGCGATCCTCACTTTTGTCGCCTTTCTTCGCCGGTCCGAAATTGGCATTTTTTCCATCTTCCTCGGCCGCGGAATAGGCAGCCGGATCGCCAGGTTCCTTGGCCCCATTCTCCTGGTTATGCCATTCCTGCGCGAGATCGGACGACAGCGCCTGGTGCATACGCAGATGCTCCCCGAGCACTACGCCACTGCGATCCTTGCTTCCCTCAACGCGGCCATGACGTTCGTCATTTTGATCGTCATTTGTTGGTATATCAAGACCATGGAGGGCGAGATACACGATCTCTCGCTGCGCGACGAATTGACTCGCCTCTATAATCTCCGCGGTTTCTCTTTGCTGGGCGAGCATATGGTGAGCCTGGCGCAGCGTTCTCAATTGCCGTGCTCTGTCCTGTTCGTCGATGTGGATAACCTGAAACAGATCAACGACTCCAGGGGCCACGCAATTGGTTCTGCCATTCTCATCGAAACTGTGGAAATCCTCAAGCAGACATTTCGTGACACCGATGTAATTGGCCGCATCGGAGGAGACGAGTTTGCCGTTGTCTGCCAATGCAGTCATGTTGCCATCTCAATCGCCGCCGATCGCCTTGAAGCCGCCTCTGCAAATCGCAATGCTCAGCCTGCCAACGAAAGTCCCCTCAGTTTCAGCATCGGCTATGCCACCGCGGAAGAGCACGGGCACCAGTCCCTTGAGGAGTTGCTGGCCCTGGCCGACCAGGCAATGTATGACAATAAACGCCGAAAGAAGCAGACCTCCAGCAAGAATCCTTCAGCCCATTAGTTCTCGGCGCGCATCGCTTGAATCGGAATAATCGCAAATTGTTTAAAAGTTCTTCCAAACCATTCAAAAAAGCGTTGCATACTTATGCGTTTTCCTCGTATATTTATACAAGCGCGGCCGCAACACTGCGAGCCGCGCTTTCCCTTTGCCTGAAATTCGGCAATCCAAACGGTGGCAGACGGCAATGAAGTTTCAAAGGCACAACGCGATACGGGATCTGGTGGCCAGCGTTTCTGTCTCTAATCAGGACGAACTGCGCCGCAAACTCCGCCGCCGCGGCTTTGAGGTCACTCAGGCCACGCTTTCGCGGGATATTCATGAACTGCGCCTTTCCAAAGGGCCCGGTGGCTACTCCCTGCCCAACGGCAACGGGAATGGTTCCGTCACGGTCGTGGAGGATGATGCCCCGCCCTCTGTGGCGGAGATGATTGAAAGCTTCGGTCTGCGTGTGCGTCAGGCCATGAATCAAGTGGTGGTTCGCACCGTGATGGGCGGAGCACAACCCTTCGCCGCCGCCCTTGACCACGAAGCATGGCCGGAGGTGGTAGGCACCATCGCGGGCGACGACACCGTATTGGTGATCTGTCTCGACCCGCGCCGGGCAGGCGAAGTCGAAGCCCGGCTAAGGACATTTCTGGAGTCATGACCGATACGATACAAACCGCAGTTGTAGGAGTTACAGGCTACGCCGGCGCAGAGTTAGCCCGCTTGCTGTTGCACCATCCTCGCCTCAAAGCCGTGCCCCCGGTCTTTGCCGGTCGGCTTGACCCAAAAGACGAAGCGCGCGGCGGAGTTCCTCTCGCCGAGATCCATCCCCAGTTGGCCGGCATTCACGGCGGCAACGAACTGCGTCAGCAGGCCTTCTCCTGGGATCTGCTCACCGATCTTGACGTGAAAATTCTCTTTCTCGCCACCCCTCACGAGCAGTCTCGCGAGTGGGTGCCGGAAGCCCTCGACCGCGGTCTGCGTGTCATTGACCTCAGCGGCGCCTGGAGGCTCAATGATGCTGCCAATCGCGCCGTCTATAGTTTCCAGGACGAGGGTTCGGAACGGGCGGACGCAACACAGTCCGAAGCCGTCTATGGCCTGCCCGAGTTGCATCGCGCAGACATCGTCAACGCGCGCCTCGTCGCCAACCCCGGGTGCTACGCCACCTCCGTCATCCTTGCGCTTCGCCCCCTGGTTGCCGCAGGCCTCCTCGATCTCGACCACGGCATCGTTGCCGACTCAAAAAGCGGTGTCAGCGGAGCAGGCAAAACTCCTACTCCCAAAACGCATTTCATGTACGCAGCCGACAATCTCTCCGCCTACAGCGTCTTCAGCCATCGCCACACCGGCGAACTCCTTGAACAGATCGGCGTCGACTCGTCCCAGATTGTCTTCACGCCCCATCTGCTGCCCATTCCCCGTGGAATTCTCTCCACCATTTATGTCCGCTTCAGCAGCAAACAGACCGCGGAACGCATCTCACACATTTATCGTGATTTTTTTGCTCACAGTCCCATGGTGCGTCTGTATCATAAGACGCTGCCGCA
>Ga0187847_10000852_pt1 | contig 30234 bp, 22 predicted proteins | sample June2016WEW_4_10_FD_132458 | JGI IMG/M metagenome (GOLD analysis project Ga0187847, IMG submission 132458) | Peatland microbial communities from SPRUCE experiment site at the Marcell Experimental Forest, Minnesota, USA - June2016WEW_4_10 | ecosystem: Environmental > Terrestrial > Soil >...
ACCATGTCTCCGGTCTAAAACGTAAAGGATGTCCCGGTACTCTCAAAACACTGCGCCTCCGGCGCGAGAATTTTGGGGAGTCGCCGGAGCTAATTTGATATTCATCTTCCGAAAATGCTATGGAAACAGCGCGTGTTGCAGACCGCGGCCGATTCAGCGGCCATCGCAGCGGGTCTGGAACTTGATAACTGCGGCGGCATGGTCTGCCCAACATGAAGACGGCGACCGAGTAGACTCCGATCGAAGACGGCATTACCATCGGTACCATCACGCCGACATCGAGTTGCACAGTCTCCAACCCGACGGGGCTAGCATGATTATTGAATGTTGCTCCTTGTGCGCTGGGATCGAGCGATCTGAACTACGGCAACACGCATATGGCTTAGCTGGTGCTCACCGAGCAGCTAAAGCAAAGTTTCGCGATCAACGCTGGTCGCAGTTCATTATTACCGAGCACTCCGAGTCAGACGTTGGAGTCGTTTGCGGTTGCGGAGTAACTTATGGTGAAACGAAATCGATACGATCGGTTGCGGGGTGAAGCTGCCGGAGTCTCTCTTGGAACGGCGGGTGAGCCAGAAATAGGTAATTTTGGAAGGGAAACTTACCTGCGAAATGCGAACGATGACACGAAAGTAACCGAATAACACTAAAGTGTCATTCAGATGGGTTCGAAGTAGACGATCATAATAAAATAATTCTCACGTTCCCCGTGAGGTCGCAGTGATGTCGGCGAGGCCGCCATATATGGTAGTGCCCGAGTGCGAGCGCGGAAACGTTTCCCAGCGTACAGTGCAGCAGAAGTGTGTCGGAAATTGCCGTCATAGAACCACGAACCAAGATGCCTTCGGCGGCAGAGCAAGACAAGGTTATCCACGCCAAGCGGCGTTTTCAGCGCGCCGGGGCGGAGAGAGTTCAAGGAATTTAATGCAGGATTGAAAACGGGTCGAGTGAGGGGCGCAGGTGATGTCAGAAATTTCAGGATTTCTTGAGTTGGACACACGGCAAGTCTGCGAGGAGCAGACCAGTCGTGCGGGAGGCGGGACGATGGATAGTGACAACAACATGCCAAAGCAGGCTGCATTGCCTGCCCGGCGTCGCAAACGCGGCCCACTCTTCAGAAGCGAAGAAGGCAGTGCGATTCTGGAACTCGCATTTACCGTGCCGCTGTTGATTCTTCTGTTTGCGGGAATCTCCATAGCCGGGCTTGATATGTGCCAATACAATGGTCTCACTGACGCGGTGGGTGTGGGGGCCCGGGCTATCTCTATGACCCGGGGGCAGACCAGCCCACCCCTTGCGGCATCCGATCCATGCGCCTACGCGGTGAGTTTGGCGAACGCTGACGCCACCACTCTGATCCTGAGCAAAATCACCTACACCATCACGTATACCCCGGTCGCTGGAACAACCCCCACCGTATACACCGTCCCCTACACCGCAGGTTCAGGTTCAGGTTGTCCGGGACTTACTCAGAATACAGGGGACCAGGTCACCATGACGGCGACCTATCCGGCTATATCGGTTACCTCGAAAGGCAACAACTGGCTCCAAATGACCTCCTTAGGGACGTTGAATTTATCTGCCCATAGCAGTCAGCAAGTTCAGTGAGTCATGTACGCGGAACCCTGCAGGAGAACGCAAACTTCGGGGACCGGAGTCGGGAACTGGCAGGACAAACGGAAGGGAGATTTTTCCATGTTGAAAGTTGAAAAATATAGATCGCGCGAGACCGCGAGCGGGTCGCAGCGTGCCTCATGGGTGCGCGGCACAAGCTGCCGGCGGCAGCCGTTTTTCACGGCAATAATCAGGGACGAGAGTGGGCAAGTGCTTCCCTGGGTCGCAGCGATGACGTCGCTCGTTTTTGTGGGAATGGGCGCCATGTCGGTGGATTATGGCCATATGCTGGTGGTGAGGAAGCAATTGCAGGCTTCGGCCGATGCGACCGCTCTGGTGGCAGCCCAGAACCTTGCGGACGGAACGGGCGGAGCGTATTCGGCCTCGGACCTTCAGGCCGCAGCCTCGCCCTACACCTCGGCTGGGAGCCTGAACAACTACAACGGTTACACCGTGAGTACGCCGGTGATCACCCCCAGTTGCTCGACCACCGTGGCGGGCTGGGGCATTCCCTGCACGGTTTCACCACTCTCTCCCAACATGGTCACCGTATCGGAGACAGCAACGTTTCCCAGTTTCTTTGCCGGGTGGATAGGGCACAAAACGCTCACAGTGACCGCTACCTCTGCGGCAGCGAAGGGCGCCAAGCCCATTCCGGCCAATGTTGCGATAGTCCTGGACACAACGGCTTCGATGAATACTAACGATTCCAACTGCGGTCATACGCAATTGGTGTGCGCGGAGAACGCGATCGCGGTGATCCTCCAAAGCCTGGATCCCAGCCTGGACACTGTGAGCCTGTTTACTTTCCCGGCCATGGATGCCAGCACCGTGCAGAACGACACCAATTGCTCGGGGCAGAGGCCAACGGGCGTGCCATACGTTTTTCCCTCGGCGACTGCGACTTCGCTTCAGACAGTATCCGAACAATACTATCCGGTTCTTAACACGCGGAATTGGACCTACTCGACCACCCTGACAACGGCTACTGCGACCTACCAGATCGCGGGGTTCAACAATGACTATCGGAGTTCCGACACAGCCACCTCGCTTAACGACAGTTCCGATTTTGTCAAGGCCATCGGTCAGTCCACGGGCTGCAGTGGCTTGGTGGTAAACGACACCCAGAATACGTACTTTGCCTCAACCATCTACCAGGCACAGGAAGCGCTCATAGCCGAGCAGGAAGCCGAGGCGACAGCCAATTCTAGGGGCACCTACCAGAATGTCATGATCATTCTCAGCGACGGCAATGCCACGGCGGTCAACAGCTCCGGCGGATCACCTTGGGAAGACATGGCTACGGGCACTGGAAAAACTACGGGCGTGAGCGGGAATTTTGCCATAAGCACTCCGGGCGCGGCTAACTCCACTGCCGGTACATATCCCAATCTGCAGGATCAGTGCGAACAGGCGGTGACTGCGGCCCAGTCCGCCACGAACTACGTGTCGGGCAATACCGCCTTGAACGTCTTTACCGCAGTGAATGGAAGTAAGAACGATGGCACGCTCGTGTTCACGATCGCCTACGGTTCTCCATCCAGCTCAACAGGCGGTGGCTCTAGTGGAAACGGGGGAAACTGCGCCAGCGACATTGGTTCTACTGGCAGCTACCCCAATATCACGCCCTGCCAGGACATGCAGCTAATGTCCTCTGGCTGGCCGACGAACAAAACGAACTTCTACTCCGATTACTATGCACCGGGTGGGGACTCCGGGTGTCAGGCGGCAGATGCGAATAATACGATCACTAGCCTGAACGATATCGCTAAATCGATCATTTCCAAATTGGAGGAAGTGCGCCTCGTCCCTCCCGGTACGCCGTAGGGGGAGTGAACTTAGAGGTCGGTACAAGCGGGAGGATCGAGACCTCTCAGGCGAGATAGATAGAAGGGCGCGGACGCGAAGTCCGCGCCCTTCTATCGTCAAGGGAAAGGACGCAGCGCGGGCGAATGCTTTCTAATCCTCGATGTCGGGGATAATGCGCAGCACCTCGACCTTGGCGGCCTGGCCGTTCTACGTTGCGTCTGCGTAGGGTGTGTTTCATTAAATGGCCCGACCGGCCAGCCCGAATCGTTCAGGGGTTAAAACCGCGCTATTTTTGCTGCCCTTTTCGGCACGACTGAAGTCGCGCCCTTTCACGAAACCATTTATGAAACACGCTCTGGTGTGGTGGGTCTGAAGTTCGTACCATAGAGCAAAGTCCCGAAATGCAGGTCCTTCGACTCATTTTGGCGCGAAACGCGCCAAAATTCGCTCAGGATGACAGCTTAATTGTGATGCGAACTTTAGACTCAAGACACTGGAGAGAAGGCTTCCCTTCCTATTCCTCGATGTCGGGGATAATGAGCAGCACCTCGACCTTGGCGGCTTGGCCGTTCTGCGTCGCGGGGCGGAATTGCCACTTCTGCAAGGCGGCGAGGACGAATTGCGCGCTCGAGAAGGGCTGCGGGAAGACGACGCTGAGATCTTCAAATCGGCCGGATGAATTGACGAAGCCATGGATCATCAGGGCGTCGCCGCCAATGGAGCCGGGCGCGAGATTGGGACGCACAATGTCGTACGGCCATGGTGCTTCCAGGCGGGAGGCGGCGGTGGCACCTGCACCGCGCGGCAGCGAGTACTGCAGTATCCAGCTCTTGGCGAGGCCCACGCGGAGATGCGCCGTGTAGGCCGCCCTGGTGCCCCATACGTCGGTTATCTCGGGGAACTCCTGAGCGAGGGCTTCACCGACGGTCACGGAGCCAAAATGGCCGTCTTTGGGCATGGCGATGGGAGTAGATGTGAATTGCCCGGATGTACCGATAGCGATTGCGGCTCCCGGACCGGTCGAGCCAGCTTCGATCTTACCGGCAGAGTTGCCGTTGCCGGACTGTGCGGAGGGGTTTTGTCCCTGTCCGGAACCGAGTCCCGCTTGAGAGTTCGATTTCTGCGCCCCGGAGACAGGCGGCAGGGCGGCGGTTCCGTCTTGCAAATGGAGATCAGAGAGAGAGAGGATGGCGGCTGGCGTGGGCGCACCAGCTATCTGCGATACAGAAGACGGAGCCTGCTGGACCTGCATCGAATCCCGGATGGCAATGGGCGACGTGGTGCTGGGTGTGTTTAGCGACTTAGGCGAAGGCTTAAAGCCGGACGAGATGTTAACGTCGGCAAGTTTTATCTCTTGATTCGGCCGATCAAGGTTAGGAACGACATCGGCGGCGACGGGCTTTTTCAGCAACGGTGGAGTGATGTGCTTGACTACGACTTTGCTCGGAGACCAGATCATGACCCGCGGTACAGGGATTTGCTGAGACAGCGTGACGGGATTGGGAATGTCGGGCTGAATAAGCGTCTGCGGGCTCAACTTGGCTTGGATCTTAGGCGGCGCCGGCTCAGACTTGGGCGCAGAAGCCGACGCGTTGCGATGCGGTTGCGGCTTCGGATAAGGAATTCGCGCATTTACCTGGGCCATTTCCTCAGCCATTGCGCGCAGCTCGAGCTCGCGAACGATGGCGTTCTCTGTGACTACTCGGGAGGAAGGCGGCTTATATGCAAGGGCGAACCAGATGACGACCGCAGCGAGGGCGTGGACGACAAGTGAACCCACGATCGTAACCGCTTCACGGCGCGGGGGCGTGGGTGTGAGCAGGATCAGGTCGCGTTCAGGCTGCGCCGGTACAAAAGTTACATCCGGTACAAAAGTTACATCCGGTACAAAAGTAATATCAGGAAGATTCTCCGATGTCTCATTTTCGACTTTTACGTCGATGCCAAGCCGGCTCTGAAGATTTTTCCATGCCGGCGAATCCGAGTCTACGGGTGAATCCGAGTCAACTTCGTCTAAGGAAAAATCAACTTCGTCTGAGGAATAATCTACCGCGTTTGACGAATAAACTACTTTGTTTGAGGCATGATGAGCCCAAAGCGGCCTCCGACGGCGGGAAAAGCGACGGGATGTTGAGCGAAGCATAACTCCCTCGATCACGCGGAATGTCGCAACGTGCCGCAGTATGTTAGTGGCAATCGATATTGTATTTCGAGTTCGTCGAGATAGCATCAAGAATCGCGTCCCCTGCGATTCGCCTCTTGGCTTTCTTGATACCTTACTTTGGAATATCGACAGACCCAGCAGAGAGGGACAGGAGATGAGGGACTACACTAAAACTGCACTGTCCACCGGAAGCTAACGCGATGCTCCAGCAGGCCGCTCGTGCGGCAAGCTGCCGGATCAGTTTGAGGGGACAGGCTGAGGAAGGCGGGATGGGCAATCCGCCAGCTCGAACGGAGTAGGAATGAATCGAAGACTGCTTTTGATCCTCCTGTTCGCATTTGTGGTGGCCAGTTTGTTTACCTGGCTGGTAATTCACCAGGTACGCGCGGGCGCAGCGGCTTCAAGGCCGATGGCGAGTACGCGAGTGGTTGCAGCGGCCAAAGACATTCCTCTGGGAGCGGTAATCACGCCTGCCGATCTGACGACCGTCGCGATGGGTGGTACGCCGCCCCAAGGGGCCATTTTGAAAGAGGATGACGCGGTGAACCGGGGGGTAATCTCTGAGATTTACCAGGGAGAACCAATACTGGAGAGCCGGCTGGCTGGCCCCGGGTCCGGTGGCGGGCTGGCGCCGACAATTCCCAAAGGCATGAGGGCGTGCGCGGTGCGAGTGGATGAAGTGGTCGGCGTGGCCGGATTCGTAATTGCCGGCACGCACGTCGACGTGCTGGCTTCGGGTTCGCCTCCCAACGCACCGCCAAACTTAGGCGTACAAACGGAGACGCTCCTTCAGGATATCCAGGTGCTGTCAGCGGGTACAGACATTCAAAAGGATGCGACGGGCAAGCCGCTGCAGGTGCAAGTTGTGAACCTGCTGGTGACTCCGGATCAGGCCGAGACTTTGAGTCTGGCAGCCAACTCGCTCAAGATTCAACTGGTGCTGCGCAATCCGCTGGATACACAGATTGCGAAGGTGCCACCCACGGCGATGCAGAACATCTTCTCGGCCGGCGCACCGCCGCCGCCCGTAGCTGCCGCGCCGCGGCGGACCGCAGGTGGCGCGCGCAAGCCAGCGCCGGAGTCGTATTCAATCATCGTCAGCAACGGCTCCAAGACCACGGAAGAGAAATACGCTATACCCGGGGGACAGCATTGAGATCGACGACAGGCATCACCATTGTATTTAGCAGTGCGCTGCTCGTGGCTCTCTGCGCCGGGCAGACAGCAAAGGCTCAGGCCGCTCCGTCCTCATCGCCAGCGGCGGGAGCCACGCCCGAAGACTCCACAAATGAACTCAATGTGGAAGTGGGCAAAGCCGTGCTGGTGGACTGCGCGCAACCGATTCATCGCGTGGCTGTAGGCTCGGCCGATGTAGCGGAAGCCTCGTCCGTGAGCCCCACCGAGGTCATGATCACCGGCAAAGCGGCGGGTGCGACGAGCCTGATCATCTGGGACATTCATGGCGGACGGCAGTTTTTTACAGTGACTGTGCGGGCTAGCACCGGGCTGACGGGTGAGAGTCTGGACGAGATCCGGCGTGAACTCAGAGCCGAGCTGCCCGGCGACACGGTCAGAGTGTCTTACAGCAACAACAGCGTTTTCCTGCGCGGTACGGTGAAGGATCTGAATAGTTCGACACGCGCAGTGGAGATTGCTTCGACGGGCGGCAAAGTAGTGAACCTGCTGGATGTGAGTGTGCCCAAGGCCGATCCGCAGATTCTGCTGAAGGTGCGTTTCGTCAGCGTGGATCGCAACAAGGCGTTGACGCTAGGCATCGACCTCTTCGATCTCGGACTGGGGGATGCCCTGGGTGGAGTGTCGACAGGCCAAAGTGGCGGAATTCCGGGAGTTGGGAGCAGCGGCGGTTCGGGAGGGGTCACCGGAACAAAGGCTTCAGTAACGGTCGGTCAGCAGGGACCCATCTTCGCTTACTTCCCCGGACTGAACGTAGGCGCCAACATCCATAACCTGGAGACCAAGGGTGTGACAGAGGTGCTTGCGGAGCCGAATCTGCTCGCTACCAACGGCAAGGAAGCCAGCTTTCTTGCCGGCGGAGAGTTTCCGTATCCAGTGGCATCCGGCTCAGGAGCGGGGACGCTCGCTGTCAGCATCACGTTCCAGCAATATGGCGTAAAGCTCAACTTTATCCCCACAGTCACGCCCCGCGGCACCATTCATTTGCAAGTTGCGCCGGAGGTGAGCGCGCTGGATTACACCAACGAGGCGACGATCTCGGGATTCGTAGTGCCGGGCATCACCGTGCGCAGGGTGAACACGGAAGTAGAGCTGAAGGACGGCCAAACCTTCATCATTGGCGGGCTGCTGGATAAAAGTATCACCGACACTTTCGAAAAGATTCCGTGGGTGAGCGACATTCCGATCCTCGGCAAGCTGTTCCAATCTGAGGTGAAGACTAAGAACGATACCGAGTTGATTGTGATGGTGACGCCGGAGATCGTTACGCCACAGCCGGCGGGAACTCCGGCGCCCAATCTGAATTTCCCCGATCCACAGTTTATTCCGCCCAATTCGAATATTCCTATGCACCCGGCGGATGAGAAGACGGCGGATAACACGTTGCCGCCTCCTGCCTCAGCGGTTCCGGTGGAGTCGTTGATCGACAGCATGAAACCGGAGAAGCCGCTGATCATTGATTCGGGCGGCGGATTCGGCTCGGGCGGCGGGGCAATTAATTCTGGTGGCGCCTCGTCCGGGAGCGCTCCTGCGCCTGCCACAGGCTCGACCGCCTCGCAATAGCAGCGATTGCCGCACACAGACGGTGCAGGCAGCAGAGACGAGCGGATGAATCCTTTCCTTGGCGTGACAAAGGGGTTGCGGGGCTGGTTTGCCCCGCACCCCGCCGCCTCTGAGGGGCCCCAGCAGGTTCTCAACGTGACGCGCGGTACGATGCTGGCGGCGCAGCTCGAAAATGCCCAAACGGGGGCTGCACGCAGAAAAGGCCTGCTCGGCCGGGAACGCTTTCTGCCCGGCGAAGGGCTGTGGATCGCGCCTTGCGAGTCTGTGCACACCTTCTTCATGCGCTTCCCTATCGATCTCGTCTACCTGGACCGCAAGCATCGAGTAAAAAAAGTAAGGAGCAACGTCGCCCCGTGGCGCATGTCGGCGTGCTTCACGGCGCACAGTGTGCTGGAACTGCCGGCGGGCACGATCGTGGCCACACGGACGGAGCGCGGAGATTCCGTAGAGTTCGCACCCACGATAACCGAAGCAGAGAGCCCAGCTTGACCCACTGTTTCGCCATCAAGTCGTTGCCTAAGAGAAGATGAATCAGGTTCAAGATGACAAGAACGCGACTTGACAGTCTGTATTTATTGCTGCTGGGGAGCATGGTATTTGTTTTGCTGGGCGCCGCACTGGAGAATGCCTCTCCCCTTGGGATGATGGATTTCAGAGTGGTTTACTACCCCGCGCGATGCCTTATTGAACATTGTGACCCCTACAATGAAAGTGAGGTACTGCGCATCTATCGAGCGGAGGGAGACCGCCCATTAGATACCGCGAAAGATCGCCAGGTTGTGACGCGGTATTTATACTTACCGACCGCATTTTCTTTCACGGTTCCTTTTGCGATGCTGCCGTGGGGGCCTGCGCACATGCTTTGGATGGCGTTCACCGTTGGGAGCCTCATCTTTGCCTCATTTCTAATTTGGAGTTATGGGGCAAATTATGCGCCAATTGTCTCCGGTCTCCTGATTGGCTTTTTCCTCGCCAACAGCGAAGTGCTCGTCGTTCTTACCAATACGGCCGGAATTGCCGTGAGCCTTTGCGTGGTGGCCGTGTGGTGCTTTCTCCGGGAGCGGTTTGTCCCGGCCGGCATACTTTGCTTTGCGATAAGCCTCGCGCTCAAGCCGCAAGATGCGGGCCTGGTCTGGCTCTATTTCTTATTGGCGGGCGGAGTTTACCGCAAACGCGCTCTCGAAACCCTCCTGGTTACGGTTGCCGTTAGTCTGCCGGCCGTCCTATGGGTCTGGCATGTTGCGCCGTGCTGGATGCACGAGTGGCAGTCCAATGTATTGACGTTTTCGGCACACGGCGGACTAACCGACCCTGGCCCTGCTTCAACGGGCAGCCACGGCCTCGGTATGCAGGTAAACCTGCAAGCGCTCATCAGCGTCTTTCGGGACGACCCGCGCATTTACAACCCGGTTAGCTATGCTATCTGTGCACCGCTCCTGCTCGCATGGGTATTCGTCACCCTGCGATCACGCTCCTCGCTTGCGAGAGCATGGCTGGCGATCGCCGCGATTGCGGCTCTCTCCATGCTCCCTTTGTATCACCATCTTTATGACGCCAAGCTTCTACTACTCACCGTTCCCGCTTGCGTGATGCTGTGGGCTGAGGGTGGGCTCATCGGGTGGCTTGCGCTCATGGTGAATAGCGCCGGGTTCGTGTTGACCGGCGATCTTCCCTGGGCAATTGTTCTGGGTCTCATCAACAACCTGCATCTACCCTCGACGCGTTTGACCGGGCAAATGCTGACGGCGATCCAAGTTTTTCCCGCTCCGCTGATCTTGCTGGTGATGGGTGTTTTCTATCTATGGGTCTATGCGCGGCGCTGTGCTGCCCACACCTCGCCGCAACCGCTCATAACCACGCAATCCAAGCGAGCGGCGTCACTCCAGGGATTGTGAAGCTGCGACTTGAGTAACGCCGGCCCCGCACGCCAAGGCGCGTGCGAAAAGATACCATGCGAGCCACATGGGAGCGGACCTAGCAGAACCCGGCCGAAGAACAAGATGCTGCGGTGTCAAGCAGCGACTCCCTTGTCTGTTTCAAGCGCAGGCGCGACGCTCCATTGCCTATAGAGCCCAAGAGCCACAAACACCACAGTCAATCCCGCCAGGGAGCGCAAAAGGATGGGATGCGCGATCAGAGTCATGTAGCCGAATCGCACCCCGAGCGACCAGGCGAGCGCGAGGGCAAAAAAACAACCTGCGCGCGAGTAGTTGCGCGTTCCTACGGCGGAGGCAAACACTCCGAAGGCCAGCCCGGGAATCAGGTCGATAACATAGTGCTCGCCAGCGGCCAGGGTTGCCAGGCATGTTAAAGCGAGAAAGAGAAGCGCTACCGCCTTCCAGATTCTGCCCGGAGCGAACATGACAAATATAAAAGCGGTGCCAACATGCAGGGAAGGAAATGCGTTTGGGATTCCTGTCAAGCGCACAGTTTCCGCCGGAAAGGATGGCGGGTACAGCCACTGTTTACCGAATGCATAGATTGGTCCGCATGCGGGGACGATGGTGTAAAGCAACGGGCCAAAAACAAGTTCCGCAGCATACGCCAGAATGATTGAGCCAGGGCAACGCTTGTATCGAGTCAAAAGATACCAGGCGATCATCATGGGGAGTATCGAATCGTAGGCGATCAAAAAAGGAACGTGCAGAGAGCCTTGCAACAGTCGCGCGATGGGGATGGCCTGAATGCCGAGGGCAGCATCCAAGCGAACCAAGATGTGGTCGAATCTCCAAGGAAAGGCTGCGCCTTCGCGGGCCATGAAGAGGTTGAAGAGCACGCCGTAGAAGAGATTGATGATTAGCGCGAAGACAAGTTCAGCGCGGGCTTTGTCTTTCTCGTCCCTGAGCATCCAGATGACAGAAAGAAAGAGGGCCGTCATGGCCATGAAGGCAGGATGCAGAAGGATGTTAATTACGTGCATATGGCACCTTAGCGAGCAGAGCTATCCGAGAGAGGGCGAAGCAGAAATCGACATGACGCCCGGTTTACGGGATGAGGCACGCACGAAGAGATACCAGGCGAGCCACGCCGGCGTGATCCAGAGGTATGCAGCGGAGTGCAGGTCGAAGCGGACCAACTGAATTTCAACCCCGATGTATATCAGCGCCAGGACTGCGAGCAGAACTTGGGACGAAGTGCGGGAAGCCCCCCAGAGCACGGCCGGCAAGGCCAGCGACTGATCGAAGATCCAACCGAAGGGCGCCGCGAGCAGCGAAACTAATACCAACATGGGACCTTGTTCGAGCCAGTCCCAGTTGCGTCGCCGTGGCCAGAACCAGGCCAAGGCCCAGAGGCAGCCGAGCATCGCCGGCACAAAAGCGAGCCACTCCCAGGCAGGATGAATGGAATCGCGCAGGAGATCCCCGAGACAGGGTGTGAACTCGCGCGTGATGACGGAAGTGCGCATGTAATACGCGTACTGGCTCCAGGCCGCGGGGTCGATGCATGTTGTGACTAGAGCGCCTGCTGCGAATGCCGTGACGGCGCCAGCCAGGATTCGCCAGGCACGCGCGACAAAGATCCAAACCAACATAACAAGAGCGAAGGGAAGAAAGAGATGCGGCTTGATTGAGCAGAGCCAAAGCGCGGCACCGGCTGCGAAAGGACGGGTTTTGTGGAAACGCAGGAAGAGCGTGAATCCGAACAGCAGAAGGATGGAGGTCTGGCCGAGGAGCACGCACCAGATAGCCGGAGGGAAACAATAGCCAAGCCAATCGAGACCGTTCGGTACACCGCCGAACAACTTCCACATCATGCGCACAGAGGCGATGAGGAGGCCGAGCATGAGCAGCGACCAGGGAAGAGCAGCCACCATGGGGCTAACAAAGCCTAACGGCAAAGCCAGGGGCAAAGCCCATGGCGTATTGCGCATGTAATAGGACGATCCTCCGCGAAATCCGGCGTCGTGCTCGATCTGATTGAGGGCCGCGGGGTCGTACGGATTGCCGTGGTGAACCAGTTGCTGGCCGGTGGCCCAATAAACGATGAAATCGCGGCGCGCCACGATGGCGCGGTTGAAAGACAGGACCCCCAAGAACATCGTCGTGAAAAGTACTGCCAGGCCGCAAGCAATTGCGATCAAAAACAAACTGAAGTCGCGCTGATTCTTCAAGGTCGGAGCGCCTTTCCACGGCAATTATACCGGCGGAAAAAGAGATCGATGGATCAAGAAAGACAGGGCAGCAAAGTAGTAACTCAAACGGTTCGCGAGTCAGCAATCGGCGCGCGCCGGCGGTTGGTCGCGATGAGATACCAGACCAACCATGCCGGGGCAGTCCAGATGTAATAGGGGGAAATAAGCTTGACGCCTTCCTCTAATTCGAGCAGCGCAATTGCTGACATCAGTACGAAGATAATCAGCAGGGTTCTGGAATTCTTAGCCGCATAGAGGGCTGCCAGTATCGCTGGGAGCACCACGACCTCATCGATGAACCATGCGTGGGGCGCAAACACATCCGAGACGAGCAAGAGCAACGCGCCGTTATGCAGCCAGCTCCAGTTAACGCGACGCGTCCAGAAATACCAAAGCGCCCAGACACAGGCGGCCGCTACGGGAGCGTACTGCAGCCACATTGCGTTGCGATCGATGGAAAAACGGAGAAGAACGCTCAACGTGGGTATGAAAGCCGTCAGGATTACGGGATTGCTGCGCACCAGCGACGAGTATTCTGACCACGCATGCGGATCGAGAAAGTAGGTAAGCACGCAACTGGCGCCTAGCGCGGCTGCGATGCCCAGGAGGACGCGATATGCTTTCCGGTACAGTGCCCATGCCAGCAAGACGATGCCGAATGGTAGAAACAGATGCGGCTTCACCGTGCACAGCAGCAGGGAGGCGCCTGCCCAAAATGGCCGTGACTCATGAAAGTAAAAGAAGAGCACAACGCCCAGAAGCATGAACGCGCCAAGCTGTCCGGCCATCATGCAGACAAACACGGGAGCGAACAGATAGCAGAGCAGGTGCAAGCTGTTATCCGGCTGTCCATGTAACTTCCAAAGCAACCGGACCGATATCATCAGGCAGGCAATGAAGGTGATAAGCCACAACACCATGCCTGTCTTTGCGCCGACCAAGCCAAGCGGCAGCACGAGGAAAAATGCCGCGGGCAAATCCAGCGATACATTCGGCCAATCGCCGGAGAGCCCGTTGGCGTGTTCGATGCGGAAGAGAGCCGCGCTGTCGTAGGGACTTGCATGATGGACGAGCTGTTGTCCGGCTGCCCAGAAAGCGATGTAGTCGCGATCGCCCAGAGGGGTGGAATTCACAAAGAGAACCAGAGCTCCGATGCAGAAGGAGAACAGGCAGATTACGACCAGAATCCGAACAATTTTATTCGTCATTGATCGAGTTCACACACAAGATTGGGACAGCAAAGACCATGAATACGCGCATGCGCGCAAAGCCAGGTTCCTTCTGTGATTGTTCATCGCAATTATACCCACAGGAACGCTCCTGAAGGTGCTATTTAACGAAAGAATCAGGCGCGTGCTGCTTTGAATATGCGCGATATCGACGGCGGCAAAACCGCGCGGCCTCCCGTGAGGGGCTGCTGTCCCTGGTTCCGGCCGGAGTCGTGGCTAGGTTCGACCGACCCCGCGGCGATTGGCCATGAGGTACCACGCGAGCCAGGCCGGGGCGGTCCAGAGGTAAAAAGGCGAGAAGACACGGACGGCGCAGACTTCGACATCCATGGCCAAAACGGCGAGCGCAAGGACGGCCAGAAGGTTGCTGGAGCGCGTGGCGTAGGCGCCCTGGAGTAGAGCGGGAATGGCCAGGCACTGATCGTAGAACCAGCAGTAGGGCGCGGCGAGGAGTGAGACGAGCATGAGAGGGCTGCCGTTGATCTTCCAATCCCATGCAGCGCGGCGGCGCCAGTAATAGACCACGGCCCAGACGCAGCAAAGCACGGCGGGCAGGTACTGAAGCCAGTTCGCGCGCGGAAAGGTCCACTGCCTGATAGCGCTTGCCAGACAAGGAATGAACTCGTTCTCGACGGTAGGGGAGCGCATCAGGCGGGTGTAGTCGAGCCAGGCGCGCGGGTCGATCAAAGAGGCGATGGCGCTCGAAAGGGCCAGGGATGCGGCGGCGCCTGCCAGCAGCTTCCAAGCGCGCGTAACCACAATCCACGCGGCTAAAGCGGCGGCCAGGGGCAGGAAAAGGTGCGGCTTGAGGGCGCAGAGCCACAAGGAGGCTCCGGCGAGAAATGGCCGGGAGCCATGCCAGCGCAGGAAAAGGACCAGGCCGAGCAAAGCCAGAAGCGCAGTCTGGCCCATGGTGAGGCAGATCAGGGCCGGCGTGAAAGATAGTGCGAGCCAATGGAGGCGATTGGGAGGAGACCCGTAGAGCTCACGGGCGATGCGCACCGAGTAGATCAGGCAGGCCAGCAAGAGCAGGGACCAGAGAATTCCAGCCACCCGCAGACCGAGGAAGCCGAGCGGGTAGGCGAGTGGCAAGGCCCAGGGAGGGTTGCGCATGATGAGAACGGCGCGAGCGTCCAGGCCTTGGGCATGCTCCAGGGCCGAGATAGCGTCGCGGTCATAGGGATTGGCATGGCGGACGAGCTGGCGGCCGGTGGCCCAGTACGAGACGAAGTCGCGGGAACCGGCTTGACGGCCGGCAGCCTGGACGCCGAAGAAGAGAGCAGTGAGGGTGAGCGCGAGCCCGGCGACCAACGCTATCAAGAACTCCGCGAGGTCCCGGCGTCCTTGAGTAGGTGTAAGAACGAGCTTGCCGTCCATGGAGGCTATTCTACGGCACGGCTTGAGTAATGATGCCGATGGGGATCTGGCGGGGGCCGGGCGCAGGAAAGAAGGTTACGCATGGAAACGTAGAGCCTCCGCGTCGGAGCAGCAAACTTCCTTGAATCGAAGGTAACGAATGCGGTGCCTGTCTGCGGAGACAAGATTGAAAACAGGTGTATATACGATCCGAATCAAGGGGGGCATATTTTTCGTCAAATAGTGGTATACTCCTCGCAGTTTACTGCTTCTTTATTGCACACTGATATGTTCGACGATGGCACGCCAGTGCCAGCGTATTGTTGTTGCCGAGGCTGGGAAAAACAGAATCGGAGAGAAACAAAATGAACAATCTATTTTTGTCAATGTCTGTGAAACTGCAGAACCTGATGAACCGCGAGGAAGGTCAGGATCTGATCGAGTATGCTCTCGTCGCTGCCCTGATCGCTGTGGCCTGCGTCGCTGGCATGAACCAGGTCGCCACCGCGATCAATACCCTGTTCTCGAACATCAGCGCCTCGCTCGCGTAAATCCTAGCGGTATAGTCCACCCAGAACCTTAGCCACCTGATAGGGAGGCGCAGACCGGCCGCGTGCCGGGCTGTGCCTTTCCCGTCAGATGAACTGCTTGAGTTCTCAACAGTGAAAATGTACGCAGACTAGGATTGCCTGGCTTACACCGTAACGATCCAGGGTACCTGCGATCTTTCAAGTGATTGTCCATTCGATCTGATGCGCTCCGGGCGCATGCCGGCTGCGAGATCGCGCGCCGCATCGGCGCTAGTCCGGCCTCGGCCAGGTCAGCCGCATCCTGTGTCGCGCACGGCTGAGTTACAACCTGGAAACGCACGTCCTGGTAATTCTGTTGCTACCGATGGCGCTTCTACGATAGAGATGCCATGAAGGCTGTGGCCCGCTCTAGGGATATGATTCTCGGCCTTCCCATTGTCCTGTTGATCTTTCCCCCTCTCCTTCCGGGACGGGATCCACATTGATTGTCGGCGTCTTTGCTGGTGTGCGCATTTATTTTGGGGCGGAGTGTGGCTCAGGCGAGTGGAAAGGGGCTGAGTGCTGGCAGGGAAGTAATCATGACGAGATCTGCGCTTTATAGCGAAACCAAAGTGACTGTAGACCGAAGCCGCAGCGCTCAAGTCGATGCGACCCCAAGGAGCGGCGACCATGCACAAAACTCAACGGGGCACACCTACTCTGGTTTCGGTCGAGCCGCATGCAAGTGGTTAATTTTGAGGGAATTAAAACCAAAGTAATGTATACGGCGCCTGTCGCTGGAGTGCGAACTGTAAACAAATGTATACATATCGCAAGTCGAAAGAAGGTATATACTTTTTGTAATTTGCTGATTCTAAACTGTACGCTGACGTGCCGGAGAATGGCACGCCAGGTGCAAAACGTAGGTTGCCCGGCTGAGGCTGGGGAAAACAGAATCGGAGAGGAAAGAATAATGAACAATCTATTTTTGTCGATGTTAGTGAAACTGCAGAACCTGACAAACCGTGAGGAAGGTCAGGACCTGATTGAGTATGCTCTCGTCGCTGCCCTTATTGCTGTGGCTGCCATCGCCGGCATGAACAAGATTGCCACCGCGATCAACACTCTGTTCTCGAACATCAGCGCTTCACTGGCGTAACTCCTGGCGGTATAGTGCACCCAGGACCTCAGCTACCTGATAGGGAGGCGCAGACCGGTCTTGTACCGGGCTGTGCCTTTCCTGTTAGGTGAACAGCTTGAGTCCTTGACAGCGAAAATGCACGCAGACCTAGGAAAGCCTGGGCTTACGCCGTAACAATCTGAGCTACCCTTTGTGCTCTTGAAAGACGCGAAGTTCTGTAGAAGCGTGCATACCGGCTCTGACGGGAAAATTGCCGCATGAAATGAAGCCGGATGCGCGATACCCTTCTGATGTGCATGTAAAGTTCAAGGGCCTCAAGCACGGCGAACAGGTCGGGGTGTTGGGATAGGCATTGCTGTGTGCGCCGATCGCGCTGCAGTGGATCTCGGGCGTCAACCAACGCACAACTTCGGTGAACGGTGAGTTCACGAATACCGACACTCACTTTTCTAAGCTGTGAGGGGTAGTTCCGGATGCACGACTCGACCCGGCACATTAGCCTCATCGCAGGGAGGATTCGCAACCGGCCTTCGGCAGGGAATGCGCATTCTCCCCGCAATGAGCGAGCCATTCTGGTGATCGGCACGTCGTCGAGGGGGCCGGGATGGCAGAAACACTAAGGCATCGACTTTGGCGATTCTCTTCATTTGTCGGTGAAAGACTCAGAAGATCGTGGAAGCGGGGCAATAAGCAAGCTTTGAGCCGGCAACAGTCGGCGATTAGGTGGATGGGGGGCGCAGAGATGAACCACGTCTTGGCAAAGTTGCATTTGCGACTCTACGAGCTGAAGAGAGTTGAACAGGGGCAGGACATGCTTGAGTATGTCATGCTAGGCAGCATCATTGCTCTAGTGGTCATTTCGACATTTCCTCCTTTTGCAGCAATAGTGACCTCCGTGTTTGTCAGCGTGAGCAGTTCACTTGGGTAACGCCAGGCCATTGTTCTCTTGAACACGCACTGCCGCACGCATCGAAATCCACTCAACTCTGGACCGGGTCGTACACCTTCGGAGATCGAAAACTCGAGAGGCTGGATGAGGGCAGATCTTCCGCAACCATCCGGCCTCTCTTGTTTTTGGGTCAGGACTCAAAGGTGGCGAGAGGGGTTCGTGTGGGCAAATTCGGGGCCCGCAAGTCCCCGCTCATGCCGTAAACTCTCGATGACTCCCGCATTTTTCGTAAGATTTCGCAGAAACGAAGCTGGACCGAGATGCCGCTACCCACTGACAACCCAACGAGTCCCGCGCTACTGATCATTGCATGCGGAAGGACGCGGACTGCGGCCGCCCAGTCCACTGGCGTGCCCAGAGGCGAAGGATGAGGCCGAAGAGAGCTTCGACACAGCGAAAGGCTCTGCTTTGCCTTCTTTTGAGTGTCGCAATCTCTATCACCTGGGCTTCAGTTATTGCTGCGACCTCCCATTCCGGTATGGGGGCGTTCAAAGCCATCTTTTACGGGGTGCGCTGCTTGATCCGGCATAGCGACCCATACAATCCTGCCATATTGCAGCAGGTGTATGAGTCAGAGGGCGGCAGATTCTCACCGGACCCGGCCGAGGCGTTCCTGTTCCGCCGTGCCATGCTCGTGTGCGTTAACCTTCCTACTTCACTGTTCCTCATTGCACCGCTTGCGGTCTTGCCCTGGAAGATTGCTGCCCTGGTTTGGATGGTGCTGAATATCGCAGGTTTCTCGATAGCAGCTTTCCTGCTCTGGATGACTGGCAGGAATTACGCTCTCAAACCCTCGACTCTCATCATTTGTTTTTTGCTTGCGAACGCCGAGCTTGTTCTTGCGCTGGGGAACCTCGCAGGGATAGCGACGGGTCTCTGCATGATCGCGGCCTGGTGCTTTCTTGAAGAGCGATTCGTGCTGGGCGGCATTTTCTGCTTGGCGGTCGGTCTCGCCCTCAAGCCTCACGATGCAGGCCTGGTGTGGTTCTATTTCCTGCTGGCGGGCGGCGTTTATCGCAGGCGAGCTCTGCAGACTCTTGCGGTCGTCGCGGCGCTCACGCTGCCAGCCATTCTTTGGATTTCTTATGTTGCGCCGCAGTGGCCGCGAGAGCTGCGCGCCAACATGCACGCACTTTCGGCGCACGGCAGTGTGAACGACCCCGGCCCGGATTCGCTCACGTTTCGTTCTCCCGACTATGTGATCAGCTTGCAGTCGCCGTTCAGCCTCATTCGTGACGCCCCCGGGTTCTACAATTCTGCCAGCTACCTGACGTGCGGATTGCTCCTTCTCGCCGGTGCCATTCGCGTGCTCAAGTCGCGCTTCACCAAGCGCAATGCCTGGATTGCGCTTGCGGCTGTTGCTCCGCTTTCGATGCTGCCGGTTTACCACCGCGCCTACGACGCCAAATTGCTTCTGCTTGCCGTACCCGCATGCGCATTGCTGTGGCGTGAAGGCGGCCGCCTGAAGTGGCTTGCCGGCTTGATGACTACGCTGGCGGTGGTGTCGACCGGAGACGTCCCCGCAACCATACTCCTGGGCATCATGAACAGTACGCAGGGCCTCGATAATATATCGGGAAGGTTGCTGACGGCTTTCGTGTTTCACCCCGCCCCGCTGGTTCTACTGGCGACGGGAGTCTTCTATCTTTGGGTCTATTTCCGGTGTACAGCCCAGGAAAGACCGGTGACGGTTGACGCATGCGCCCCGCTTAGCGCTCCCATGGCGACAAATATCGGAGGGAGTCTTTGACAAGGAAGAAGAGTTCGCACTCGTGGCTGAAAATGTGCCGCTTGCTAAGTCATTCCCCAGGCTCTATGGATCGACTTAGAATGTTATGGGCGCAGGATGGGACGATAGGCCGAGCATGACAAGCGCAAACCGCAACGGCCTGCTTTGGGTGCTTCTGTCGATCGGGATCTCGATCGTATGGGGAGCCGCGATTGGACGCGGCGGGAATGCATGGCTCGATTTCCGCGCCGTGTACGCCGGTACCCGCTGCCTGATACATCAGCATAATCCGTACAACGTGAGCGAACTCGAACGCGAATATCTGTCCGAAGACGGTCAACGCCCCCCCGACTCTCTTAACTATTTCCAGGCCATCGTAATCTGCATAAACATACCGACCACATTTGTCGTTGTGGCGCCATTCGCATTGCTTTCATGGGGTCCCGCGCACATTCTCTGGATGCTGGTAACAGGCTGCGCATTTATCCTCGCCATCCTGCTCATGTGGAATGTGGGCGCCAGCCACGCGCCGCAGGTATCGACCTTCCTTGCCTGTATTTTTGCGGTGAATTGCGAATCCATCTTTGCTGCGGGGAATACCGCCGGAATCGTGGTGGGACTTTGCGGAATCGCCGTATGGTGTTTTCTCGAAAACCGCTTTGTGCGGATTGGAGTTCTGCTTCTCGGGCTAAGCCTCGCTATCAAGCCGCACGACGTCGGGATCATTTGGCTGTACTTTTTGCTGGCGGGCGGCGCACACCGTAAGCGGGCGTTGCAGAGCCTGGCGATCGCAGCCATTCTTGGCCTGGCTGCAGTGCTATGGGTTTCGCATGTTGCGCCGCATTGGATGCAGGAGTGGGACGCTAACATGGCTACGACCTCGACGCACGGCGGTATTAACGAGCCGGGCCTTAACTCCTATGCCGGCCGCTCTATCTATACGGTCGTCGACCTTCAGGCCGCTATCAGTATCTTCCGCGATGACCCACGCTTCTATAACATCGCGAGTTATCTTGTTTGCGGATCGCTTTTGCTTGTATGGTCAATTTGGACCTTACGAGCGCGCTTTACCGTCCACAAGGCCTGGCTTGCACTGCCGGCCGCTGCGGCGTTCACATTATTGATCACCTATCACCGGCCGTGGGATGCCAAGCTCGTGATGCTCGCGATTCCCGCATGCTGTATGTTATGGACGGAGCGTGGCCGGTCCGGGAAGTTTGCGCTCTCGATCACTGCCATGGCGGTCCTGTTTGCAGGAGATGTTCCCCTGGCGGCTGTTAAAACTCTGGCCGATTCTTTCGACACAGGCACAACCGGACTTGGCGCGCAGTTGGTTACTGTTGCCCTGAGACGGCCTGAGCCGATTGCATTGCTGGCGATGGGCGCCTTCTACCTTTGGGTGTATATGTGGCATGCCAGTCCATTGCAGCCTGTCGAAGCTCTCAGCCCTGTAATACAGGCGCAAGGCGCGAATTCCAACGCCCTTCATGCTTTGAGAACGGGAGATCGCCAGGATGGACATTGAACTGAGTATCGTCATGCCCTGCCTCAACGAGGCGGAGACGCTGCCAACCTGCATCAAAGCCGCGCTAAGATTCCTGGCCCGTTCAGGCGTAAACGGGGAGATCGTCATTGGCGATAACGGATCGACCGACGGCTCGCAGCAGATTGCTGCCAATATCGGCGCTCGCGTTATCGAAATTCCGATGCACGGTTACGGCGCCGCGCTCCATGGCGCCGTCAGCGCCACGCGCGGTCGCTATTGCATCATGGGCGATTCCGATGCGAGCTACGACTTCGAACACCTCGATGATTTTCTTGAGAAACTGCGTCAGGGCTATGACCTCGTCATGGGAAACAGATTTAAAGGGGGAATTCGCCCAGGAGCGATGCCATGGAAAAACCGCATGATCGGGAACCCGATTCTTTCTTTCATCGGGAGACTGTTTTTCCGCTCGCAGGTTGAGGATTTTCACTGTGGTATTCGAGGATTCACAAAAAATGCTTTTGATTCTCTTGACCTGAGGACCACCGGAATGGAGTTCGCGTCCGAGATGGTGATCAAGGCACAGCTAAAGGGCATGAGAATCGCGGAGGTTCCAACTGTTCTGAACCATGACGGCCGGTCGCGCCCGCCGCATCTACGCCCCTATCGCGACGGATGGCGGCATTTGCGATTTATGCTCATGCACAGCCCGCGCTGGCTGTTTCTTTATCCCGGCTATTTTTTGATCTTGCTGGGCGTGGCCGGTTGCATCTGGTTGCTTCCGGGACCGCGAAGAATCGGCAGCATTGGTTTTGGTGTGCACACGCTGCTATATGCGTTCGTATCGGTGTTGCTCGGCTTTCAGCTTGCCGCTTTCGCGGTATTCACCAAGGTCTTCGCAATTTCCGAAGGCCTGCTGCCTGAAGATCCGCGTTTCAATCGCGCCTTCCACTACATCACTTTGGAGACCGGGCTGGCTACCGGTGGCCTTCTGATCTTTTTGGGAATTGGTGGATCGATATTAGCCGTCTCGGGCTGGGCGAAAGATAGCTTTGGCGCCCTGGATCCCGAGCATATGCTGCGCGTGGTCATGCCTGCAGTTTTCTCTCTCACGTTGGGTGTGCAAATTGTTTGCAGCAGCTTCTTTCTGAGCATTCTCGGGCTGCGGAGGCGATGAGAGGATGGAGGTAACGTCCAAATTGCGAAGATCACTCCTAACCGAATTTATGATGCAAGCTCCCTTCCAGCCTGCAACAAATTTCTGGCGAGCAGTAGAAACGGAAGAGGTCATAAAATTTGGCCTGCCGAAGGGCAACGGGCTCGATCTAGGGTGTGGCGATGGCCATCTAATGGAGATCATCCTCGGGCATGCCGGCTTACGCAATCTGGTGGGTATCGACATCGACCCGCAGGAAACCGCACTTGCCTACGGAAGGAGCATCTACAGAGAAGTTGTTACCGCGCCGGCAGACCATCTCCCTTTCTCCGGCGGTCAATTCGACTTCGTTTTCTCCAACTCTGTTTTGGAGCATATTCAGAATATCGAGGGCGTGTTAAGTGAGGTCGCACGCATACTGAAGCCTGGTGGCCGATTCCTCTTCACTGTTCCGGGCGCGGATTTTCATAGGTGCCTGCGCGGCCCGCGGCTATTCGGGAGTCGCGAGCGCTACCTTCGGGAAATCGACGCGCGATGCTTCCACTTGCGTTATTGGGATGCGAGTCAGTGGGCGGAATATCTCCAGAAAGTTGGACTTGCCAAGGTTCACGATCATGGATATCTGAGCGCGGCTCAGGTGCAGCGCTGGGAATCGATTGCTCGAAATACCAGCGGCATACTCTACACCTTGTTCGGAAAGAACAAGCAACCCATCGAGATTCAGCGAAAGATGCACATTCGAAAACCGGGTATTCGACTCCCTCGCGTTGTGGCTTTGTGGAGCGCCAGAGCCATGGATCTGGGGGATGATCCTGGAAACCATCTCCAGGGCTGCATTCTAGTTGAAGCTAGGAAGGCAGAATGACAGTCAAACCGCAGGTGACACCGTGAAGAAACTTCGAGTAGCCGCAATCGGTCTTGGCTGGGTAGCACTGCACCGGCATTTGCCGGTAATGGAGCGCAGTGCCGACTTCGAAGTTGTCGGCGTAATCGACCGTTCCGCAGGCCGAGCGCGGGAAGTAGCCGCGCAGCGCGGTCACCTGCGCTTTGCCGAAACTTCAGATCTATCGAGCGTCGAGTGGCTGAACGAGGTTGACGTCATCACCGTTGCTACAGCTCCAATGAGCCACTACTCGATCATCCGCCAATCCCTTGAACTCGGCAAACATGTGCTGACGGAAAAACCGTTTACGATGACGGTAGCTGAGGGTGAAGAATTAGTAAGACTTGCCGGAGCGCGAAGACTCGAGCTTGCGATCGTTCACAATTTTCAATTTGCGCGTTCGACTAAGTTGCTTCTATCTGATATTGCGCGAGGCAAATTAGGAAAGCTACGCTCGATCAATGCCGTGCAATTCAGCAATCCGAGGCGACGCTTGCCAGTATGGTGCGATCAACTGCCACTCGGCCTCATGTACGACGAGAGCCCGCACCTCCTTTACCTAATCCGCGCTGTCGCCGGAGACATTCAACTGGTCAGGAGCCTGACTTATCCGAGCACGATGGGGCTGAATACGCCGGCGCGCATTGATGCCTATTTTGAGTCGCCGAACTTTCCTGGGCCGATTACACTGAATTGCAACTTCGAGAGCCCCATCAGCGAATGGTATCTGATGGTGTTTGGCGAGAATCGACTCGGTATTGTCGACGTTTTTCGTGACGTCTATATTTCGCTTCCCAACGATGAGGGACACGGGACCGCAAAGGTATTTCGCACAAGTGTGACTGCAGCGGGCCAGCATTTCTGGCAGCACTTAATAAGCGGCATTCCGCATCTGAGAGGCCGGCTTTTTTACGGAAACGATGAAGTGTTCATGCGCTTCGCGCGCGCCATTCGGGGTTCCGTTGAAGAGTCGGCGCCAATCGGGGCGGAGAGCGCTCTCGCAGTTTTGCGCCTTCAGCACGCCATCATAGACCGCCAAGAGCAGCAAGCCAGGAACGCTGTATGAGACTGCGAAGATGAAAATTCTGATGGTAACGCACTACTTCGACTCCCACCAGGGAGGCGTCGAATTGGTGGCCGGAAAACTATTTCATGGTTTGCGCCAAAGGCAGTGCGAGGTCGTGTGGGCTGCGGCAAATGTGAGTGCGGCCCCGATCGAAGGGCCAGCGGGAAGTGTATTGGCTCTGGATACATGGAACGGAGTGGAGGACATTGTCGGATTACCGTTTCCGGTGCCAAGCATTGTTGCCCTGAAAGAAATTGTTTCTCAAGTCGGTCGCGCCGATATCGTTCTTCTTCATGATTGTCTCTACCTTTCAAACATCGCGGCTTTCCTGTGTGCGCGCTATCGAGATGTACCGGTCATGATTGTCCAGCATATCGGGGTGGTCCCATATCGGAACTTCCTGTTGAAGACGATCATGAAAATGGCGAACGCGCTCATCACGCGCCCGATGCTTGCGTCTGCGCAACAAGTTGTCTTTATAAGTCACATTACGGCCCGCTATTTCGCTTCGGTCAACTTCCGAAACCCTCCTGCGTTCATATTTAATGGTGTGGATACCGGGACCTATCGTCCTCTTCAGGAAGGAGAAACAAAGGAGGCCATTCGCGATTCCCAGGGCTTGCCGCGCGAGGGGAGGATGGTGCTATTCGTCGGGCGCTTCGTTGAAAAGAAAGGCATAGCCATCATGAAGCACATGGTGGGGGTGCGTCCAGACTGGACCTGGGTCTTTGCGGGCAGTGGTCCGCTTGATCCTAGCGGTTGGAAATCGCCGAATGTACGCGTTTTTTCCAACCTGCGAGGACGGTCGATGGCCGTCCTGTATCGTGCGTGCGACCTCCTTGTGCTTCCCAGCGTTGGCGAGGGATTCCCGCTAGTAGTGCAAGAGGCGCTGGCTTCCGGTCTGCCAGTAGTCTGTGGGACCGAGACGCTCGAGGCCGATCCGGAACTCGGGACATTGGTGCAGGGAATTCCAATCTACGCAAACGACGACAGACGAACAGCGAGCGAGTGTTTGTTTGCTATCGAAAGCGCAGTCAAATCAAACGCGCAATCCAGCAATGTATCTGAGATGCGCCATGCTTTCGCAGCGACACATTATTCATGGCAGTACGCTATTAACCGATATGTGGAACTCGCATCGCATGTGATGCCAGCGAAACGAAATCCCGAGGCGACTATGGGAGCAGACACATGAAAAGCTCAGTTGCTGCAGGCGTCACTTGTCTACTAGAATCAAAGACATTACGCGCAATCAACCAAAGAACATCCATGGGCGCAGGGGTGCGTTGATGACCGCACTAGGTCCCGCTTTAGAACCTCAAGGAATAGAGCCTTTCGGGAATGATCGCCGGCCCCCAAGATTCTGGACCATTCCTGATCGCGCTCTAAGCGCGATCTATACTCTGGCCCTCGTTGTATCGATTTCTACTTGGTTTATTGCTTTCCGTGCCCCACTACGATTGGATGAGACGGGTTCATATTGGCAGATCAGTGCGGGATTCTCGGAGATATGGGCACGGCGATACCTCTTGTTTCCCGCCTATCCCTACATCCTTTGGTTTTCTACAAAAATCATCGGAACTAGCGAGATCGCGCTCAGAGTTCCCTCCATCATTGCTATGTTTGGGGCGGTTTATCTGCTGTACCTCGGGGCACGGGAGCTTTTCGAGCGCGATATTGCTTTCATTGCCGCGATAGTGTTCTGCCTCGATCCCATTGTTCTTTTTACGTCCATCGACGTTCGTCCTTACGCATTCGGAGTGCTGGCAACGAATGCGGCTATTCTTGTCTTGCTTCGGTTGAGGCGCAGAAGTTCAGTTTGGCTGGCGGCGTTGTTTGGCATCTCATCAGCGTTGATTGTTTGGTTCCATATTCTTCTCGGAGTGGTTCTGCCGGCGCTCATGCTCAGCTTTATCGTCTTGACGTTTCGTGACCGGAAAATCTTCTGGAAGCAGCTTGGCGTCGTTCTCGCCGCGTTTGCTGTGACTTTTCTGCCGGTGATTCCTGGGTTGATTGACATGTTCCGCACGAGCAAGACGCATACCTACGAACCGGCTCCGACTGTGGCGGAATTGCTTCAGACACTCATACCGGGACGGCCCTTTGCCATCGTTTGCTGCATTGGTTTTGTTGCCTTTCTTGTTTACGCCGCAAGAACGAAGCGTGCATCGTCTAGCCGTTTTGAAATAGGGCATCTCATGCTTTGCGTATCTTTGGCGCTTATTCCAGCCCTGATCCAATTTGGGGTGAGTAGAGGAACTTCCGCGCACACTTTTACTTACTATCATCGTCTGTCTGCGGTTCCAGGAATCGCGCTCTGCTGGGCTTTCGGCATCGGTTGTTTTCGCTCGCGCAATCTACGATTGTTGATTTGCGTGGCATTGGCCGTAAGTACGGCCTTTCTCTGTCTCACCGCACCGTTTTCCAGGCTCCATCAATATTCACTGAAATACGCCATTGAGCTTATCGAGAAAAACGCCTCTGTCGACGACGCTCCGGTAGTGATGTGCAGCGGCTTTGCCGAGTCCAACTTTGTCGCTATGCCATCGATGGAGGCCGTAAAAAATAGCCGGTATTTTGCTCCACTTTCCTACTACCAGCTTAGCGTACCAGTTATTCCTTTGCCTCAAATCTTAAATAACCCGGCGATTCAGATCGGATCGCAGTTCTTGCAGACTGCTGCCAGGAAGCATGAACGCTTTCTGGTCACCGGCGATGCAGTTTATAGTGCAGGAACTCTCGCTTGGTTCACTGAAAATGCCGCTGCAACGCACATTGTCCACAACCTGGGAGTATTCGACGGCATGGAGGTCCTTGAGTTCGTGCCGCGAGAACACTGAGACTAGTGTGTACGTGCGCACTGCGTTATATACTTGCCGCAAGGCAGAAGGGCTTGAGAATGTTTAGATCTGCTTTTATACGTAGTCGCTTGCGCGCCAAGACGTCTGTCATCGGCTTGTTTCTTGTTAGTGGCGCGCTATCAATCGACCGATGATCGTCCCCGCCACCCCAGCGCCAGCAGACTGAGTGAGGAGTTTTGGCAATGATCAACGGCAAACGGATTGCGGTGGTGATGCCGGCGTACAACGCCGAGAGGACGCTGGAGCAAACTGTGAGGGAACTCACGGACGTGGTGGACATCAAGATCCTGGTGGACGACTCCAGTAAGGACAGGACGGCGGAGCTTTCGCGCAGACTGGGTGTGCAGACGTTCGTCCACGATGCCAACTATGGATACGGACGCAACCAGCAGACCTGCTATCGCGAGGCGCTCAAGGCGGGCGCGGACATTGTGGTGATGGTGCATCCCGATTACCAGTACACCCCGCTTCTGGTTCCGGCCATGGCCGACATGGTGGCGGCCGGCGTCTACGACATGGTTCTGGCGTCGAGAATTCTCGGCGGGGGTGCTCGCAGGGGCGGAATGCCCTTGTACAAATATGTCTCGAACCGGCTGCTTACGGCGCTTCAGAACCTGTTTCTGGGCGTGAAGCTGTCGGAATATCACACCGGCTTCCGCGCCTTCTCGCGCGAACTGCTCGAGGCGCTGCCGCTCCAAGAGAACTCCGACGATTTTGTCTTCGACAACCAGATGATTGCGCAGGCTGTGATGCTCGGCTTCCGCATCGGCGAGATTTCATGCCCGACGAAATATTTTAAGGAAGCATCCTCTATCAATTTCCGGCGTAGTGTGACGTACGGATTAGGCGTCGTCGCGACCACCGCTGGCTTTGTTCTGCACAAGTTGGGTGTCGTCCGGTTGCGACGCTTCGGCGCCTCGGGCAGAAAGCGCCCGCAAGAATATTATTCGCAAGTTCGGTAGTGTGGTGTCTGACAAATTCATACCCTTAAATTAAGGTCTCCAAATGCAGGTCCCCGTCCGACTTCGATCGTTCGCGATCTTCGCTCAGGGTGGGCTTTCGGCTCGTTTTGGTGCGAAAACGTGCCGAGACTCGCTCCGGATAACAGAGCAATCTTGATGCAAACTTCGGGGATATGCACCAGCGTATACTGGCGGCGAGGCGGAACGTGAGATGCAGATTCCGATCGGTCTTTATGCTGCGTCCTGATAGCGCGAGACGGGCGGGGACAGGCCTGCTGCTCTGGTTCTGCGCTGCAATGGTGACTGGGCAGGCGCTGGCGGTGCGCGCATCGGTCACGGTGACTGTGGTGGATGAGAACGGCATCGCCGTTGAAGGTGTCCAGGTGACGGTGACGGAACCGGGGCAGACGCCGGCGCATCTGCGGACGGACTTCGCGGGAAGTTGCAACTACACGCTGCGGCAAGAGAGTCCATATCGGCTTCACGTGGAGAAGCCTGGATTTTACGCAACGGACGCGAGCGGGATCGAAGCCGGCCAGGCCAACGTGAAATTGGTGCTCCAGCACGAGCAGATGGTGCGTGAGGAGATCGATGTAACGGCCTCGCCGCCGGGGATCGACACGCAGCAGGTTTCCGACCAGACCGCGATGAACACTCCGGAGATCGTCAACATTCCCTATCAGACCTCGCGCGACATTCGCAATCTGCTTCCGTTTTTTCCCGGTGTAGTGCAGGATGCGACCGAGCAGGTGCACGTGGCTGGCTCGGAGACGTGGGAGACGCTGGATACTTTGGACGGGTTCGATATCCGCTCGCCTGTTGGCGGCTCGTTGAGCTTGCGGGTGAGCGCCGATGCGGTGCGATCCATCGATTCAGAGACCACTCGGTACCCGGTCGGGTATGGGCGCGCCACGGGAGGTGTGCTGGCCTTCTCGACCGGCATGGGTGACAACAAGTTCCGCTTCAATGCGACGAATTTCATCCCGTCCTATCGCGATCTGAACGGAATCCGCTTCGGCAAATTCGTGCCGCGGTTCACGTTTTCCGGGCCGCTCAAACGCGACCGGGCGTGGTGGTACGACGGCGCGGAAGTGGAGTACGACAATATCTATATTTCCGAACTGCCCGCCAACGCGGACACCGACGAACTGATTCGCGGCAGCAATCTGTTGAAGTTTCAAGGCAACCTGACCGCGGCGAACATCCTTACCGCCGGGCTGCTTTACAACAACTATCACTCTCCCTATGACGGTATTTCGTCGCTTACTCCGCAGCCGAGCACTGTGAAACGAAACACGATCGCATGGTTTCCCTACTTGCGGGATCAGCAGAGCCTTGCGGACGGCGGACTTCTCGATTTTGGCGTGGGGTACGTGCGCATCCGCGACGGGTACGAGCCCCACGCAAGTACGCCTTACGCGATCACGCCGGAGATGGCGGAGGGAAGTTATTTTGAAAATCTTTCGGGGCGATCCGAGCGTCTGGAGGGAACTACGGCGCTGTATCTGCCGCCACGGCACTGGGGCGGACAGCACGATGTGAAGATGGGGCTGGATCTGGACCACATCGGCTACAACCAGGATCAGACACGCACATCTGTGAGTTATCTGCGCGAAGATGGAACGCTCGACCGCGAGAGCACGTTTGCGCCGGCGCCGGCCTTCACGATGCACAACGGCGAGGTGGGAGCGTATGTCGAAGATAGGTGGCAGCCGGCGACAGGATGGCTCGGCAAGGGTTGGCTGGTTGAGCCGGGCCTGCGTTTCGATTGGGATGAGATTGTGCGGCGGCCGTTGTTATCGCCGCGCTTCGCGGCGGTGTATGCGCCCGGGGGCAAGGATAAGACAAAAATCTCAGCGGGGATTGGGCTCTACTACGAGCACACGCAACTTGAGTATCTGGCACAGACGTTCGCGGGTATTCGCTACGACACGTACTACGCAGCCGACGGAGTAACTCCGACGGGGCCGACGCTCCAATCGGCGTTTGCCGCCAATGAAAGCACCCTCCATGAGCCGCGGGCGTTGAATTGGAGCGTGGGCGTAGAGCGGGCATTGCCGTGGTCGATCTATGCCGGCGCGAATTTTCTTGAGAAGCAGACTTCGAACGTGTTTACTTTTGCCCTCACGCGTCCAACGGCGCAGGCGGGAGCTTATTTGCTGACGAACAACCGGCTCGATCGCTATGACTCCGAAGAGATCGATCTGCGAAAGCTGTTTGCGCATGGATACACAGTGTATGCGTCGTACACGCATTCTTCGGTGCGGACCAATGCAGCGCTCGATTATTTGCCGACGCCGTCGCCGCTAGGGACCCAGCAGAGCGGGCCGCTGCCATGGGACACGCCCAATCGTGTGATCTCGTGGGGATGGCTACCGATGCCGCTGGCAATGCTGAGGAAGCGGTGGGACCTTGTGTACCTGCTCGATTG
>Ga0187847_10000854_pt1 | contig 30192 bp, 23 predicted proteins | sample June2016WEW_4_10_FD_132458 | JGI IMG/M metagenome (GOLD analysis project Ga0187847, IMG submission 132458) | Peatland microbial communities from SPRUCE experiment site at the Marcell Experimental Forest, Minnesota, USA - June2016WEW_4_10 | ecosystem: Environmental > Terrestrial > Soil >...
ACAACGTGAGCCTGGTGATTGAACTGATCACGCCGGTGGCGATGGAAAAGGGGTTGCGATTCGCGATCCGTGAAGGCGGCCACACGGTGGGCGCGGGCACGATCGCGGAAATTATTCAGTAGCAGACAAGTGTGGAAGGCTGCGGAGTTGGCTCGGCGCCACACGAATTCGAAGTCGACAGACAGGGAGTTAGGCCATGCCCCGAGAGATTATTACGTTGCAGTGTGGTGATTGCAAAGAGCGGAACTACTCGAAGACCAAGAACCGCAAAACGACGCCGGACAGGCTGGAGCTGAAGAAGTTCTGCCGGCGTTGCCGCAAGCACACGCCGCACAAAGAAGTTAAGTAGTCGGTTGCCGGTTCCCGGGCGTTGCGGTCGGGTGGGACGGAGAGCTGGTGGCTGAGAATTGGGAAGGTGTTTTAGGGGCGTAAGCTCAACGGTTAAACTGTCGGTCTCCAAAACCGAACTTGGGGGTTCGAATCCCTCCGCCCCTGCCAGAGTTGAGGCCCGAGAGGTGAGGAGCAGTCGAGGAAAGCGGGAAGGTATGGCAACAGCGGTAGAGCAGAACGCGATTACAGCCACGCTGAGGTCTTGGCCCGAGCGGATCAGGACCTTCTACGGCGACGTGCGCACGGAGATGAAGAAGGTCACGTCTCCCTCGCGGAAAGAGGTTCAGGCAACGACAACCGTCGTCATTATTACTGTGTTTCTGTTTGCGTTTTACTTCTGGCTGGTGGACCTGGCGATCAGCAACAGCCTGGAGCGGATGCTGCATTATTTCTCGCGCCATTAGGGCGGCGGGTGAAAGAAGCGAATTGAATGCCGGAAAAAGAAAAGAACGAAAGCGTCGCGGCCGAGGCTCCGGCGGCGGCTCGAGAAGCAGTGGCGGGCCTCGACCCGGCGCGCAATCCGAATATGAAGTGGTACATCATCCACGCCTATTCCGGATTCGAGCGCAAGGTGAAGGAGTCGCTCGAATCGCGGGTGCAGGCTTTCGGGCTGCAGGAGAAAATTGGCAAGGTGCTGATTCCGACCGAGTCGGTGACCGAAGTTCGCGGGGGAAAGAAATACACGTCGGAGCGCATGTTCTATCCCGGCTACGTACTGGTCGAGATGGACATGGACGATCACGTCTGGCATGTCGTGAAATCGACGCCGCGGGTGACCGGATTTGTGGGCACCGGGCAGCAGCCGACCCCGCTGTCGGAAGAAGAAGTCAATCACATCGTTTATAAAGTTGCCGACAGCCGCGAGAAACCGAAGCTCAAGGTCAAGTTCGAAAAGGGCGAGACGGTGCGCATCGGCGAAGGGCCGTTTGCGACCTTTACCGGCGTGGTCGACGATGTAAACGAAGATCGCGAGACCTTGAAAGTGATGGTCACGATTTTTGGGCGGTCGACTCCGGTGGAATTGGAATTTGGGCAGGTGGAGAAAGTTGCGTAGTGGACACGTGGTGGACGCGGAGACAGAAGCACTGGGCCGAAAATCCTAGACTCGGGGCTGAATTGAAGGCAGGTACGGGAAAGGCATCATGGCTAAGAAAGCTACGGGATCGGTAAAGTTGCAGATTGCGGCGGGCAAGGCCACGCCGGCGCCTCCGGTCGGACCGGCGCTGGGGCAAGCGCAAGTGAACATCATGGAGTTCTGCAAGCAGTTCAATGCCCGCACTTCGCAGAAAGAACTGGAAGGACTGATTGTTCCGGTCGTGATCACGGTGTACAGCGATCGATCGTTCACCTTTATTACGAAAACGCCGCCGGCGTCGGTGTTGCTGAAGCGCGCCGCCGGGATCGCCAAGGGATCGGGCGCCCCCAACAAAGACAAGGTGGGCAAGGTGACACTGAAGCAGGTCGAAGATATTGCCAAGCAAAAGATGCCGGATCTGAATGCGGCGTCGGTCGATGCTGCCATCAAGAGTGTGCGTGGCACCGCCCGGTCGATGGGAATTGAAGTGGTTGGATAGAAGTTTCGCCGGCCCTGCGGGCTGGCGGGTCGGACGACTGCGTCCGTGGTTTGGACCGTCGAAAACACCACGGCTCTTCGGACCAGCGAAGCGGCGGTGGGAGACTGAGGTGAGTATGAAGAAGTCGGGAAAGAACATCGAGAAGTCGCGGAAGGCGGTTGAGCCGCGGCCTTACACCCTGCAGGAAGCGGTCCCACTTCTGCAGAAAGTGAAATACGCAAAATTCGACGAGACGGTGGAGGTGACCCTGCGCCTGGGCGTCGATCCGAAGCATGCCGACCAGATGGTCCGGGGTACGGTCGTACTTCCGCACGGACTGGGCAAGTCGAAAAAAGTTCTGGTGATCGCAACCGGCGAAAAGGTACGCGAGGCCGAGGCGGCGGGTGCGGATTTCGTGGGCGGCGAAGACATGGTCGAGCGAATCACGAAAGAAAACTGGACCGATTTCGATGCCCTGATCGCCACCCCCGATATGATGAAATCGGTCGGACGTCTGGGAAAGGTTCTCGGACCGAAGGGTCTGATGCCAAACCCGAAAACGGGCACGGTGACCATGGATGTCGCCAAGGCGGTGCAGGAAGTGAAGGCCGGCAAGGTCGAGTTCCGCACCGACAAGACGGCGCTGGTGCACGTGCCGGTGGGAAAGATTTCCTTCACCCCCGAGAAGCTGATCGACAACGCGACGACCGTGATCTCGAGCGTGATCCGGGCCAAGCCGTCGGTGGCCAAGGGGAAATACATCAAGGCCTGCTATTTGAGCTCGAGCATGGGGCCCGGTATCTCGCTCGATACGACTCCGATCGAGGTTGCGGCGAAGGCATAGTTCACGGGTACGGCTGCCGGGCTGTACCACCGGCGGAACGGTCGCCTCGGCTGTTCCTATGTTGATTTCGGAAAGGTTTGACTATGGCGGTTACGCGAGCGAAGAAGGTTGCACAGGTTGAGAAGCTGGGTGGCGAGCTGAAGTCGGCTTCCAGCATGATCGTGGCGACGTATTCCAAACTGACGGTGACGCAGGATTTCGAATTGCGCAAGGCGCTGCGTCCGACCGGGGCGAAGTATCGCGTGGTGAAGAACACCTTGGCGGAGCGCGCCGGCAAGGGCACCAGGGTTGAACAGGCGCTGAAGAATCTTCAGGGCGTGACTTCGATCGCCTACACCGAAGGCGACCCGGTGGCGCTGGCGAAGGCGCTGGCGAAGTACGTAAAGGAAAATCCGGAATTCAGCTTCAAGGCGGGTGTGGTCGAGGGTCGCGTGATTACGGTCAAGGAGATCGAGTCCCTGGCGACCATGCCGTCGAAAGAAGAGTTGCATTCGAAGCTGCTGTTTTTGATGAGCGCTCCAGCTCAGCGTCTGGTTAGGACGATGAATGCGGTCGGTCGCGATCTGGCGGTGGTGGTCGGTCAGGGCGTGGAGCAGAAAAAATTCAAGGAAGCGTGAGCTTGTGAGTGGTCCGTCACGGCCCGGCGTTTGCTTGAGCAAGGGTTTCTGAGCAGCAAGTCTGCTCGAAAAAAGATTTAGTTCTCGCGCAGCCAGGGGTGGCGCGGTCGGAAATTCGGGCGTTGTCTGGCGCTGGAATGGATGGCCTGGTCGCACTGGAAACCTGGCTGAACGATAACGAAATCGCAAATCTTACATCAAAGCGGAGAGATTCACATGGCGGATCTACAGCAGTTGGAAGAGTCAATCGTTGGCCTATCGTTGCTGGAAGCGGCGGAGCTAGTGAAGAAACTGGAATCGCGTCTGGGCGTTTCGGCCGCGGCCGCAGCCCCGGTTATGGTTGCCGGGGGCGGGGCAGCAGCGGGCGCAGCGGCTCCGGCCGAAGAGAAGACCGAATTCACCGTCGTCTTGAAGGAAGTTGGAGCTAACAAAATCAATGTAATCAAGGCGGTACGTGAAGTCACCAGCCTCGGACTGAAAGAGGCGAAGGACTTGGTTGACGGCGCTCCGAAGAGCATCAAGGAAGGGGTCTCGAAGGAAGAAGCCGAGACCATCAAGAAGAAGTTCACCGAGGCGGGGGCGGTTGTCGAAGTTAAATAGTTTTGGTTGCGGGGCAGTTTCCACCGATCCGGATCAACCAGGCCGGATCGGGGCCCTCTTTGCCTGCAATTATTTGACCGAACAGTAGCTGAATCCGGGCGAGGTGTGTTAATATCCAATAAATAACCCGCTTACCCTGGCTTCACTGTGAGGCGACAGCGACCCGCATCCTCCTAAATTAGACCCAGGAAGCGGAAAAAGGGTCGCTGGAATTGAAAGTTTGGCAAGCCGGTCCCGCGGGCGGCGGGACGGAACAGGCCCTTGAACTGGCACGGAATTTTACAATTTCTTTAAGAGTAAGCGTCGAGTGCGGCGCCCGAGGACAAGCATGTCCCTGCGGGTGCCTATGTCTTTTTTCCGCAGCTACCGCCCGTTAAGAAGTTGGTTTGGCGCCAATTTTTGCGCCCTCATCCGCGCTGTACCGCAGCCCCAGGCTGCCTGAAAGCAGGAGTTCCTGAGAATGGCAAAGCACAATATCCACCGCAAACGTTTCGACTTTTCCAAGATTCCAGCAACCATCCAGATTCCGAACCTGATCGAGGTTCAGAAGCGGTCCTATGACCGCTTTCTGCAGATGGATAAATTGCCCAGCGAACGCGAAGATGGCGGGCTGCAGGCGGTATTCCAGTCGGTGTTCCCGATTACCGACTTCCGCAATGTTTCGCAGCTGGAGTTTGTCGACTTCGCCATCGGCAACTGGGAGTGCAAGTGCGGCCACCTGAAAGGCCTGCATCACTTGCGCACGACGTGCAAGAGCTGCGGGTCGACGGTGATTACGGATCCATTCCATCCGGGTGATGTTCTCTGCCACAAGTGCGGAACCTACAACGCGAACACCCCTGATTTCTGCAACAAGTGCGGCGACCCGGTGGGCTTGCAGCTGAAGTATGACGTGGCCGAATGCGAAGAGCGCGGCATGACCTATTCGGCGCCGCTGAAAGTCACCATGCGGCTCACCATCTGGGACAAGGACGAAGCCGGCAACCGCTCGATCCGCGACATCAAAGAGCAGGAGGTCTTTTTCGGCGATGTTCCGCTGATGACGCAGAACGGCACCTTTATCATTAACGGCACCGAGCGCGTGATCGTCAGCCAGTTGCACCGCTCGCCGGGCGTGTTCTTCGAAACCGCCGCCAACCGTACCTACTTTTTGGGAAAGATCATTCCCTACCGCGGTTCTTGGGTTGAGTTCGAATACGACCAGAAAAACGTTCTCTATGTGCGCATCGATCGCAAGCGCAAGTTCCTGGGCACGATTTTTCTGCGTGCCCTCGGTCTGCGATCGGGCGAAGACATTCTGAAGACTTTCTATACCACGGACCGTCTGGTGGTGCGCGACAAGAAGCTTTTCTGGACGCTCGATCCGGCAGCCGACAAGCCCACGAATCTGCTGGGCATGAAGCTGGCGCACAGCATCAAGTCGAAAGCGGGCGAGGAAGTGGCGCACTCGGGCCGCAAGATCACGGCTGCGACCTTGAAGGACATTCAGAAGGCGAAGATCAGCGAAATCGAAGTGGACGTGAGCGATCTCGAGGGTGCGTGGGCGGCGGGGGACATTGTCGACACCACGACCGGCGAAGTTTTGCTGGAAGCGAATTCGGAAATTACGGCCGACAAGGTGTCCAAGATTCTGGAGTCGGGCGTGATCGAGATGAGCGTGTTCTTTCCGGAGCGCGATGACGTGGGCACGGTGATCAGCCAGACGCTGCGCCGCGATTCGGTGACCACGCCGTCGGAAGCGCTGATTGAAATTTATCGCAAGCTGCGTCCGGGCGACCCGCCCACCCTCGACACCGCAACGGCGTTGTTCCAGGGGATGTTTTTCGATCCGCGCAAGTACGACTTTTCTCGCGTCGGCCGGTTGAAGTTCAACATCAAGCTGTTCGAAAACCAGGAGGCGACAAGCCTGGAGCAGCGCACGCTTGATCCCAATGATTTTTACGCGACCATCAAGTACCTGCTCAAACTGCGCAAGAATATTGGCGCGGTCGACGACATCGATCACCTCGGCAATCGCCGGGTGCGCGCGGTTGGCGAGTTGTTGGAAAATCAGTTCCGCATCGGCCTGGTTCGTATGGAACGCGCGATCAAGGAAAAAATGAGCGTGTACCAGGAAATGTCGACGGCGATGCCGCACGATCTGGTCAATGCCAAGCCGGTCATGGCCGCGATCCGCGAATTCTTCGGGTCGTCGCAGCTGTCGCAGTTCATGGATCAGACCAATCCGCTGTCCGAAATCACCCACAAGCGTCGCCTCTCGGCGCTGGGGCCGGGCGGCTTGTCGCGCGAACGCGCTGGCTTCGAAGTCCGCGACGTCCACCCCACGCACTACGGTCGCATTTGCCCGATTGAAACGCCGGAAGGTCCCAACATCGGACTGATCTCGTCGTTGAGCTGTTTTGCCCGAATCAACGACTACGGGTTCATCGAGTCTCCCTACCGCAAGGTCAAGGCTGCCCGCGTGGTGGACTATGTGATTGTGGTGAACGCCGGCGACAGTGGCCACAAGGTTGGCGACTACGTCGAAAAGAGCGAGATGGACAAGATCAACGCCGACCTGAAAGAGCGGCGCAAGAAGCCGGTCGAGGTCGAGCCGTTCTCCTTCTATCTGTCCGCCTGGGAAGAGGATCGGCACACTATTGCGCAGGCGAACATCGAGCTTGACGACAAGGGCCGCATCGCCGGCGAACTGGTCAATGCCCGCAAGGCGGGCAATTTCGTGCTGGTCAACCGCGAGGAAGTGGATTATGTCGATGTCAGCCCGAAGCAACTGGTTTCGGTTGCGGCATCGCTGGTGCCCTTTCTCGAGCACGACGACGCCAACCGCGCCTTGATGGGTGCCAACATGCAACGGCAGTCCGTGCCCCTGTTGCGGGCGCAGGCTCCGATTGTCGGCACCGGGATGGAAGGGGTTACGGCGCGCGATTCGGGCGCGGTGATTTTGGCCAAGCGCAACGGAATCATCGACTCGGTGGACTCGGAGCGCATCATCGTGCGCGTGGAGGGCGAGCATCATCCGATGCAGCTTTCGCGCGAAGTGGGCAGCGACATCTACCAGCTCACCAAGTTCAAGCGCTCGAACCAGAACACCTGCATCAATCAGAAGCCGATCGTGAAGAAAGGCCAGCGGGTGGTGAAGGGGCAGGTGATTGCGGACGGCCCCTGCACCGATTTTGGCGAATTGGCACTGGGGCGCAACGTGCTGGTCGCCTTCATGCCCTGGCGCGGCTACAACTTCGAGGACGCCATCCTGGTTTCGGAGAAGATGGTGAAAGAGGATTACTACACCTCGGTTCACATCGAGGAGTTTGAACTCGAAGCGCGCGACACGAAGCTCGGTCCCGAAGAGGTGACGCGGGACATTCCCAACGTGAGCGAATCCACCCTGCGAAATCTGGACGAGGCCGGCGTGATCCGCATCGGTGCCAGCATCAAGCAGGGCGACATCATCGTGGGCAAGGTCACGCCGAAGGGCGAGACCCAGCTGACGCCGGAAGAGAAGCTGCTGCGCGCCATCTTCGGCGAGAAAGCCGGCGACGTGCGTGATGCGTCGCTTTACTGTCCGCCGGGAATCGAAGGCATCGTGGTGGACGTGAAGATTTTCTCGCGCAAGGGCCAAGAGAAGGACGAGCGCGCCAAGGCGATTGAAGCAAACCAAATCGCCAAGCTCGAAAAGAACCTTTCCGACGAGATCCGAATTCTGACCGACGAGCGCCTGAAGCGCCTGGAAGGATTGCTGGGCGGCAAGGAAGTGCAGGCCGATCTGCACGACGAGCGCACCAACAAGCGGCTGCTGACCAAGGACACCATCCTCGACCGTGACGCGATCGAGCGCATCTCAACTCGCAACCTGAAGCGCATTAAGTACGCCGACAAGGACCCGCGGGTGAATGAGCAGATCGATGAGATCGAGGAAATGACCTCGCGCCAGATCGACGTGCTCAAAAAGATCGTCAACGAGAAGAAAGAGAAGCTGACCAAGGGCGACGAACTGCCGCCGGGCGTCATCAAGCTGGTGAAGGTTTACATCGCCATGAAGCGCAAGTTGAGCGTCGGCGACAAGATGGCCGGGCGCCACGGCAACAAGGGCGTCATCGCGCGCATTCTGCCGGAAGAGGACATGCCGTACCTCGAGGATGGAACGCCGGTCGAGATCGTCCTGAACCCGCTCGGCGTGCCCAGCCGTATGAACGTGGGACAGATTCTCGAAACCCACCTGGGATGGGCGGGTTTTGAGCTGGGCCAGAAAATCACCGAGCTATTGCGGCAGAACACTCGTGCCGACGCCATTCGTCGCGAGCTGAAGGCTTTGTTCAAGGACACGGTGCTGGCCGAGACGATCGCCGACATGAGCGACGAGGAGCTGGAGGCCGTGGCGCCGACGCTCACCAAGGGCGTGTTCATGGGATCGGCGGTGTTTGACGGTGCGCGGGAGTCGGAGATCAAGGCCCTGCTTTCGAGCGCGGGCTTGCCGAGCTCCGGAAAGACCTACCTGCGCGACGGGATGACGGGCGAGAAGTTCGAACAGCCGGTCACCGTCGGCTACATCTACATGTTGAAGCTGTCGCACCTGGTCGATGACAAGATCCACGCGCGTTCCATCGGTCCGTACTCGCTGATCACCCAGCAACCGCTGGGTGGCAAGGCGCAGTTCGGCGGCCAGCGCTTCGGGGAAATGGAAGTCTGGGCGCTCGAGGCCTACGGCGCGGCGTTCATCTTGCAGGAGCTGCTGACCGCAAAGTCGGACGATGTCTACGGGCGGACCAAGATCTACGAAGCCATCGTCAAGGGCGAGGCGGCCATGGAACCGGGCGTGCCGGAATCGTTCAACGTGCTGATTCGCGAGTTGCAGGCGCTTTGCCTGGATGTCGAGTTGATTAAGGCCACGGAGAAGAAGCCGGTGGCGATCGCAGCAGATTAGTGGCTGGGGGCCGGTCGACGCGACTGGCTTCCGGCGCAGGCGGAATGATTCGATTTTAAGCATCTAGGTAACGTTTTCGCGGGGCGTCGCTCTCGGCCGCTGCGAAACATTAGGTCAATGGCAGCTGGCAGCTGGCTTGCCTGGAGAGCAGGAAAGCGGAGGAACATGTTTCGTTCGAGCCCGTTCGATATGGCAAATCCGGTGGCCGATTTTGACGCCATTCGCATCAGCCTGGCGTCGCCGGAAAAGATCCGGAGCTGGTCGCATGGAGAAGTGACCAAGCCGGAAACCATCAACTATCGCACTTTCAAGCCGGAACGTGACGGCCTGTTCTGCGCCCGCATTTTCGGTCCGGTCACAGATTGGGAATGTCTTTGCGGCAAGTACAAGCGCATGAAGCACCGCGGAGTGATCTGCGACAAGTGCGGCGTGGAAGTCACCCTGTCCAAAGTGCGCCGCGAGCGCCTGGGGCACATTGAGCTGGCGTCACCCTGTTCGCATGTGTGGTTCTTTAAGGGACTGCCGAGCCGCATCGGGCACCTGCTGGATATTTCCCTGCGCGATCTGGAAGCGATTCTGTACTTCGAGGCCTATGTGGTCGTCGATCCCGGCGACTCTCCGGTGAAAGAGCGCGAAGTGATCAAGGATGAAGCCAAGTACCGCGAGCTCGACCAGCAATATCGGCCGGCCGGGTTCAAGGCAATGATGGGTGCCGAAGCCATCAAGGAGCTGCTGAAGCGTATCGAAGTCGATGGCCTTTCGACCGAACTGCGGGAGAAGATGAAGCACGAAACTTCTCTGCAGAAACGCTTGAAGTATGCCAAGCGGCTGAAAGTGGTCGAGGCTTTCCGCAAGAGCGGCAACAAGCCGCAGTGGATGATTCTGGACGTTCTGCCGGTGATCCCCCCCGAGCTGCGTCCCCTGGTTCCACTGGATGGCGGGCGCTTCGCCACCTCGGATCTGAACGATCTGTACCGGCGCGTGATCAACCGCAACAACCGGTTGAAAAAGCTGATGGACCTGCACGCCCCCGAAGTCATCGTGCGCAATGAGAAGCGCATGTTGCAGGAGGCGGTCGACGCTTTGTTCGACAACGGACGACGCGGGCGCGTTTTGCGCGGCGCCAACAACCGGCCCCTGAAATCGCTCTCCGACACCCTCAAGGGCAAACAGGGACGCTTCCGCCAGAACCTGCTCGGCAAGCGCGTCGACTATTCGGGACGTTCCGTGATTGTCGTCGGCCCCGAACTCAAGCTGCATCAGTGCGGGTTGCCGAAAAAGATGGCCCTTGAGCTGTTCAAGCCGTTCATTTACCACCGCCTGGAACAAACCGGCAACTGCACCACCATCAAACAGGCAAAAGAAATGGTGGAGCAGCAGGATCCGATCGTCTGGGACATTCTGGAAGAGGTCATCAAGGACCATCCGGTCATGCTGAACCGTGCCCCTACGCTCCATCGCCTGGGGATTCAGGCGTTCGAGCCGGTGCTGGTTGAGGGCAAGGCGATCAAGATCCACCCCCTGGTTTGTACGGCGTTCAACGCCGACTTTGACGGCGACCAGATGGCGGTGCACATCCCGCTTTCACCCGAGGCCCAGGTGGAAGCGAGCGTTCTGATGCTGTCTTCGCACAACATTCTGTCGCCGGCGTCCGGGCAGCCGATTACCGTACCCACGCAGGACATGGTGCTTGGCCTTTATTACCTGACCAAAGCGAAGCCCGGCGCCAAGGGCGAAGGCCGGTCGTTCGCCAACATCGACGAAGTCGTGATCGCGCTCGAAATGGGCGAGGTGGAAACCCTCACCCCGATTCGACTGCGTTACACCGGTGAGGTCATCGACCTGACCCAGGCCTATGACGATCAGGACGTCAATCATACCGAGCCCATCAACCTGAACCGCGAGTACCTCAATACCACCGTCGGTCGGGCGATTCTGAACGACCATCTACCGAAGGCCGTCGTCGGGGCCAATCTGGCGATGCCTTACATCAACGGTCTGTTGAAGAAGAAGGGCATCGGCCAGCTGGTCAATTACTGCTATCTGCGCTTTGGCCTGGAAGTCACGGTCAAAATGCTCGATGAGATCAAGTCGCTCGGTTTCCGCTATGCGACGCGCGCGGGTCTTTCGATCGGCATCGACGACATGGTCATCCCGGATAACAAGAAGACCCTGGTGAAAGACGCCGACAAGCAGGTGATCAACGTTCAGCAGCAATACTTGGACGGTGCCATCACCAATGGCGAGCGCTACAACAAGGTGATCGAAATCTGGTCGGCCATCACCGAAAAAGTGGCCGATGAAATGTTCGGCCAGATGCAGCGACGCGACAAGGAAGGGGAACTCAACCCGATTTACGTCATGGCGGATTCCGGTGCTCGCGGCTCGAAACAGCAGATCCGTCAGCTCTCCGGAATGCGCGGATTGATGGCGAAACCGACGGGTGAAATTATCGAGACCCCGATCACGGCGAACTTCCGCGAAGGCCTGACGGTGCTCGAATACTTCATCTCGACCCACGGCGCGCGCAAGGGTCTGGCCGATACGGCGTTGAAGACGGCGGACTCCGGGTATCTGACGCGCCGTTTGGTGGACGTCGCGCAGGATGTGATCATCAGCGAATATGACTGCGGCACGGTCGACGGAATTTTCGTCTCCGGCATCGTCGAAGCCGGCGAAATTATCGAGCCGCTGCGCGACCGCATCGTCGGCCGCGTGTCGCTCGAGAAGATCAAGGATTACGAAGGCCAGGTCGTGGTCGACGTGAATCATGAGATCACCGAAGACCTGGCGGGCGCGATTCAGGCTGCCGGTATTGAGCGGGTGAAGATCCGCTCGGTGCTCACCTGCGAATCCAAACGCGGCGTCTGCGTCATGTGTTACGGACGCAATCTGGCTTCCGGACGCCTGGTCGAACTGGGCGAGGCCACGGGAGTAATCGCGGCCCAGTCCATTGGCGAACCGGGAACCCAGCTCACCATGCGTACCTTCCACATCGGAGGCACGGCATCGCGGGTTTCGGAACAGTCGCGCCTCGATGCCAAGAGCAATGGCATTGTGCGCTTCGTCAATCTGCAGACGGTGAAGTCAAAGACCGGCGATTTGGTGGTCATGAATCGTCAGGGCTCGATTGCGGTGGTCGACGAGAAAGGCCGCGAACGCGAACGCTACGCGGTCGTCTACGGTGCCAAGGTGAAGGTCACCGAAGGCGGACCGGTGAAGCTCGGCGAGGCGCTGGTCGAGTGGGATCCGTATACGTTTGCCATCCTCACCGAAATTGGAGGAACGGCGCAGTTCAAGGACCTGCAAGAAGGCATCACGTTGCACGAAGAGGTCGACGAAGTCACCGGCCTGTCGCGCCACGTGGTCGCGGATTCGCCGGACGAGAAGCGGCAGCCGGCGATTGTCATCAAGGGCAAGGCGAGCAAGCGATACCTGATGCCGTCGCGAGCTCACCTGATGGTGCAGGACGGAGACACGGTGTTTCCGGGCGACATACTGGCGAAAATCCCGCGCGAAACCACCAAGACCAAGGACATCACCGGCGGTCTGCCGCGGGTGGTGGAATTGTTCGAAGCCCGCAAGCCGCGCGAGACTGCCGTCATCAGCGAAATCGATGGCGTCGTGCGCTTCGGCGAGGTGGCCAAAGGACAGCGCAAACTCTACGTCGCGGCCGATAACGGCACGGAGAAGGAATACTCGGTGCCACGCGGCGTTCACATCAACGTGCAGGAAGGCGAGCGGGTCAAGGCGGGCGAACCGCTGATGGACGGACCGCTCAACCCGCATGACATTCTGGCCGTACTCGGCGAGAAAGAGCTGCAGGCTTACCTGGTGAATGAAATTCAGGAAGTCTACCGGCTGCAGGGTGTGAACATTTCGGATAAGCACATTGAAGTGATCGTGCGTCAGATGATGCGCTGGGTGAAGGTCGAAGACGTGGGCGACACCCAGTTCCTGCTGGAACAGCAAGTGGACAAGTTCCGCTTCCACGAGGAAAACGAGCGGGCAATCGCGCAGGGGGGGAAACCCGCCACCGGGCGTCCGTTGCTGCTGGGCATCACCAAGGCATCGCTCTCCACCGATTCGTTTATCTCCGCCGCCTCGTTCCAGGAGACAACGCGCGTGCTGACCGAAGCTTCCATTCAGGGAGCCGTCGATCACCTGCGCGGGCTGAAGGAGAACGTGATCGTGGGCCGCTTGATTCCGGCCGGCACCGGGATGGAATATTACCGGAACGTGCGTCTCTCTCCGGAAATGGAAGAGGCCGCCAGCAAGGTGCAGGAAGAAGTTTCGCAGGCTTACGAAGATGCCGAGCGTGCGCTCGAACTGATGCGGCACGAGGGCGAGACCGAAGAACTGGCAGCGGAGTAAAGAGGCGGCGAATGCAAGACAGGGGCGACGTGAGTCGCCCCTCATTTTTCATGGAGGCGTTGTGCGCGGAGGACGAGTTTCAAGCGACATCTTCACGAGAACGCTTCCGGAAATATGTTTTCTGAAATGACGTTCGTTTCGAAACCGATGGCTTTCGCACTGCAACCACAGCCGCTGGCCGGGCCGCCCCGCGACCACAAGAGCGCACCCGAGCCGGTTCCCGGCGGGCTGGTACTGGCCCCCGCCTTGGGACGCTTCTGGCGGTTGTTCCGGCTGTCCATTTGGCGCGCCTTCGAGCACGACGCCTTCGGAACCGCCAAAGCTTCGGCCTATTCCTCAATTTTCACTTTTTTCCCGGCTCTGTTGGTGCTGGGATCGGTTCTGGCGACACTGAACCGCGGCCAGGTCTATCTGCGCGAGATCTCGTACGCTCTCGGTACCATCTTGCCGGCGGGGAGTTCCACGGTGCTTGCCTACCTGCGAGGCAGCACGGACCGCCCGGTCGGCCTGCTGGTTTCCACCTCGCTGCTGACGGTTTGGAGCGCTTCCGGCGTGATCATTTCCTGGATGGACGGTTTTCGCCGTGCCTATCAGCTTCCCAAAACCTGGGGCATCATCCAGGAACGCATGATCGCGGTTTCGCTGGTCCTGATGGCCGGCATACCGATGACGTTCTCTACCATTCTGGTCGCCTTCGGAAGCCGCATTGAAATGCGGATCCTGTTCTTCATTGGCCATGAGTTCGGACCGCTGATCCTGTTGTTGTGGGGCGCGATTCGCTGGGCGATCGCCATCATGACCAGCGTGACCGTGATCCAGCTCATCTATCACAACGCCGTGCCCCGAACCCAACCCTGGCACTCGGTCTTGCCGGGCGCGGTTCTGGCCACCGCCATGTGGCTGATCTCCACCGCCCTCTTTGGCTGGTACCTGCAGCATTACGCCGACTACAGCGTGATCTACGGCTCGCTCGGCGTGGGCATCGCGCTGCTGGTTTGGATGTACTTGATCTCGCTGGTGATTCTGATTGGCGCCGAGTTCAATGCCATGATCTTTCCCCGTGGACTCACGAAAGTCCCGCCCCCCCAGGCAGAGTCTGGGGCTCGCTGAATGTGCGGTGGCAGCGGTTTTCGGGCTCGTTTTGTGGCGCGAACATCGACGAAAATTCCCCATGAGGATTCCCGACTTGAACACTCGTAAACCCGATCTGGTCGAAGGCGACCTGCCGGAGGCCCCGCCCGAGCCGGAACCATCCGGGGAACGCGCGCGCCGAGCGAAGATCATCTGCACGATCGGACCGGCCTGTGATTCCGAAGAAATGATTCGCGACCTGATGCGCACCGGCATGGATGTCGCGCGCCTCAATTTCTCCCACGGAACGCACTCCGAACATGCCCGCCGGATCAAGCGCTTGCGCCGCGCCGCCCGCGATCTGAAGCGGACCGTCTGTATTCTGCAGGACCTTCAGGGACCGAAAATTCGAACCGGCCGCTTGCAGGACGGAAAAGCCATATCCCTCAACCCGGGAGCGGTGCTGACCATTACGCCGCGTAAAGTGGTGGGAACGGCCAGTCTGATTGCCACCGACTTTGCCGGCTTGGCGCGCGAAGTTGAGCCCGGTGCGCGCGTGCTTTTGTCCGATGGCCGCATCGAACTGAAGGTGCGCTCGATTCGGGGCGATGACGTGGAATGCTTGGTCCTGAACGGCGGCCTGCTCGGCGAGCAGCAAGGCATTAATCTGCCGGGTGCGGCGGTGGCGATTCCTGCACTCACGGACAAAGATAAGCTGGACCTTCGCTTCGGATTGAAGCACGGGGTGGATGTGGTGGCGCTGTCGTTTGTCCGGTCCGCCGACGACATCCGCGAGGCGAAGAACCTGATGCGGGAGTTCGGCAAAACCATCCCCATTGTTGCCAAGCTGGAGAAGCCGCAGGCGGTGGAGCGACTGGAAGAGATTCTGGAAGCGGCCCACGGCATCATGATCGCGCGGGGCGATCTCGGAGTAGAACTGCCTCCGGAGCGGGTCCCGATCATCCAGAAGCTGGTGATTCAGCGCGCCGGAGTCTGGCGCCGGCCGGTCATTACCGCGACCCAGATGCTGGAGTCGATGACCGACAACCCGCGTCCCACGCGGGCGGAGGCAAGTGACGTCGCGAACGCGATTTTTGACGGCACCGACGTCGTGATGCTCTCGGGAGAAACCGCTAGCGGCCGCTATCCGCGCGAGACCGTGGCCATGATGGTGCGCATTATTCTGGAGGCCGAGGCCAGCATCGCGCAGCTTCCCGGGACGCCGCGCCGACGACGCGAGGAGCATCGTTATTCGGTGGCCGAGACCATTTGCGAGTCGATTGCACACGCCGCCGAGGACCTTCCCATGCGCGCCATCGCCGTCTTTACGGAGAGCGGCAACACGGCCCGCATGCTGTCGAAGCATCGTCCCAAGGTCCGCATCTATGCCTTCAGTCGCAAGCCCGAAGTCTGCAATCGGATGAATGCGCTGTGGGGCGTGCATCCGGTGCATAAACAGGAATGGGAGTCGGCGGAAGCGATGCTGCGCACGGCGGAGAAGGAATTATTGCCGAAAGGACTGCTTCACGCAGGGGACGTGCTCGGGCTGGTGGCGGGGACGAAGCTGACTTCGGGGGCTACGAATTTCATGCGGCTGCATACGGTGGCGGAAGGCGATCGGGTTCGATCGAGCAGGCGACACAGGAAATAACCGCTCTCGAATGGCATCCTGGAGCTCATTTTCGGAGGATTCGTTGCATCCGGCGGTCCGCGGTTTTCTGCACTCTCCTGCCCGCCCGAACGGGGATGCTCTCCTGCTGACTCACGGTGCCGGCTCCGATTGCAATGCTGCTCTGCTGGTGGCCTGCAGCGAATGTTTCGCCGGACATGGCTATCTCGTTCTGCGCTGCGATCTGCCTTTCCGGCAGGAGCGGCGGAGCGGGCCGCCGTTGCCGGGAAATGCGGAACGGGATCGCGCCGGGCTGCGCAACGCAGTTCGGGTTCTGCGGGGAAGCGTCGCGGGGCGAATTGTTCTCGGCGGGCATTCCTACGGTGGCCGCCAGGCGACGATGCTCGCGGCCGCCGAACCGGAGTTGGTTTCGAGCCTGTTGCTGCTCTCCTACCCGTTGCATCCGCCGCGCAAGCCGCAGCAGCTTCGGGTTCAGCATCTTGCCGACCTGCGCACGCCGAGCTTGTTTGTGCATGGAACTCGCGATCCCTTCGGCAGCGTGGAAGAGATGACGAAAGCCTTGCAGGCAATCCCCGCCAGAACCGAATTGATGAGAGTCGAGGGCGCGGGCCACGACCTGGGCTTCCAGCGCAGAACCGAACCGAAGCCACTGCCCGATGAAATCCTCCTCCGGGCGGCCGATTTCTTCGGCGCCGGTTCGGAGTAGGGGGCGACAACGGACGGCTAGTTCACCCAACCCGATTTCGATCCGCCATTCGGTTTGTCGTTGTCCTCGGGTGGGACGTAGTTTCCGTGCTCGTCGAAAGTGACCTTGCGGTCGTGATCCCTCATGTAGACTTCGAATTTTCTTGCCGCCCGCTTTCGCTTCCAGCGGTAGTAGGAGTTGCGCAAGCCAAAATAACGCTCGGACGCGGCGTAGCTTACACCCCGGGGGGGCATAAACCTCACCCATAGAAAGCCGAAGAGCAATCCGCCGAGGTGGGCGAAGACGGCGACTCCGCCCTGCGAAGGCTCGAACACTGCGATGATCGCCACCACCACCCAGATGCCAACCAGGTATTTGGCTTTGATCCTGAAGGGCAGCGGGAACAGGAACATTTCCTGGTCGGCGTAGAGAATGCCGAAGGCCATCAGCAGGCCGAAAATGCCGCCCGACGCGCCCACCGTCGGGGTTCGTGGATCCATGCCGAGAAAGTGCGTGTAGGAGACGGCAATGGTCACTAGGGCCGCTCCGACCACGCAGAACGTGTAGCACTCGAGGAATCTTCGCGACCCCCAATCTTGCTCCAGGTAAGCGCCGATGAACCAGAGCGTCAGCATGTTGAAAAACACATGGCTGAAGTTGTGGTGTGCTAGCGAGTACGTGACTAACTGCCAGATCTCACCGTGCAGCACATCGACCGGCACCAGCGCAAACCACCCCTCGGTGCGGCGAAATGCGACCTGGAAGAGCTGCTCGAACACCAGCTGGGCAAGATAGATTCCGGTGCAGGTGAGGATGATGCGTTTTACCCACCCGGCAAACGGGGGGAAACTGAACGAGATGGTTTGTCCACGGCTCACGGCTTGTCTTCGGCCCCTTATCTTTCCGGCTCGGGCACGACCGGCAAACTGCGATGTCCGGCAGCATCGACCGCGCGCACAGCGAATATCACATTATCCTTCGAAACCTTCAGGCTTGCACGCGTCCCCCTGCCGACCGTTTGGACGTACTCCCAGTCGGCTGCGTTCGTGGAGCGCCAGACGACCTCGTAGGCGGTCGCGCCGGCACTCGGTTCCCAAGCGAGAGTCGTGTCGTTGTCGAGGTTCTTGGTTTGCATTTTTACGCCCGCGGGCGGCGCGGGAGCTGAGGCCAGCATGGCCAGGGTGGCGGCATTCAGGCGGGCGACGCGCGCGACGTAGTCGACGTCGACGAATTTGGGGAGATCTCCGTATTCGATGCCGGTAGCGTCATCGTGGCGGACGTTCTGGTGTTGATGGTTGAAATCCTCGCGGAATTCGGTGAAGCGCACGGCGGCAAAGCCTTGCTGGTTGAACGAGGAATGGTCGCCTCCGCGGAGGAAGCGGTCGAGGCGGAAGACCAGAAGCGGTTTGACTCCCGCATCATAGGAGCGGCCTACATCGGCAATGTAGCGGGCGAGTTCGCGCGAGGCCGAGTCACTCTCGCCGCCGAGCATTCGAATGCGCTTGATTTCGATTTCGGCGGCCGCCGCCGGCAGGCCCTCGGAAAAGACGCGCACGATGCCCGCATCCTGATCGCGGCCGAGGTTGCCTCCTACGATGTCGTTGTTCAAGACGGCTTCGAGCTTCCAGGACTGCTGCTTGGCCATCTGGGCAAAGTGCTTGCTGCCGTCGAGCCCCTGCTCTTCGCCGGCGACGGCGAGGAAAATTATGGTTGCCGGGAACTTGAGCTGGGCGGAAGCTTTGCCGAGGACCCGGGCGCATTCCAGACTCACGGCCGTGCCGCTGGCGTCGTCGTTGGCTCCGGGGGCGGGGTCAGTGCCGTTCAGGGGGTCGCTGTTGCGCGAATCGTAGTGGCCAGTGACCAGAACCATGCGCTCCGCCTGCTTTGGGTCGGAGCCGCGCAGAACCGCGTAAACGTTGGTGATCTCGGTTGGACTCGGGATACGTTCCGCGGGCTGTTCCGTGAACGTGTCGGTTTTTACTTCCAGGCAGCCGCCGCAGTCCTTGGAGTAGCGCTCGAACTCGGACTTGATCCACTCGCGCGCGGCGCCGATTCCCTTTCCCGCTTTGATTGATGCCTCGTCTTGCGGGGAAATGGTGGAGCGGTTGTTAAAGGCGACCAGTTTCTCGATGGTTTGTCGGATACGGTCGGGCGAGACCCGCCGGAGCGCCTCGGCGATGCGGGCATCGGTGTGGGGGTCCGAGGCCAGGCGCGGCGGTTCGGTCGGCGTTTCCTCGGCCCGGCACCGAGAACCCCAGGGAACGAGCGCCAGACCGAGCACCACGATCACCACCCGCGCAATTTCCACGATTCCACATTTTTCTTGGTAAGCCACTTGACCTTTTCCTCACGAAGAACCTAAATATAACAGGGGTATCCTGAGCGTGGAGGAAATCATGGTGTACTGTCCAGAATGTGAGACGGATCTCGACATCGACGAAGACGAGGTCGATGAAGGCGCGGTCGTCTCCTGCCCGGAGTGCGGCACCGACTTTGAGGTCATCACGGTGAATCCGGTCGAACTCAAAATCGTCGGCGAAGACGAGATCGACGAGGACGAAGACGAAGAAGAAGCCGACGAGGACGAAGACGAGGACGAAGATTCCTGAAGAACTCGGCACATCATCGGGCGGTGCGGCGGCTGGTGGCGATGGCGGTGTCGGCGGCTCTGCTGGCATGGATCGCAGTCCCGGCAAATGCCGCAGAGCGCGCGCCCGGGAAGCCGAAGGCATATGCGCTTATTTTCGGGACGGTTTGGGACCCCGACGGACATCCGCTGTATGGGGTCAAGGTGAAGATTCGGCGGGCCAACGAGAAAAAGGCCCGCTGGGAACTCTATTCGAACCACACCGGCGAGTTTGCTCAGCGCCTGCCCACCGGTGAGGCGGACTATGTTGTCTGGGCCGACGTGAAGGACTACAAGCTCTCCTCGGGCAAGAAATTGAAGCCGGGCGCCGAAGTTGCCGTGCATATTGACGATGACGAGCGCTCCGACATCGGCCTTCATTTAGACTGGTAGGAGTCGGCCCTGGGCGGAAATCGGCGGCATAGGAAATTCATGAAGAAAGCGATGTTTGCAGTGGCGGGCAAGGTTTGGCTGTCGGCCGTGTTCATGCTCGTGATCTTGACGACGTCGTTCCCGCGTTCGGTTCTGGCGGCTCCGGCGCAGTTGTTTGGCCGCGATCCGAAGCCCGAGGACAAGACTCGCCTGCTCACCGGCAAGGTCCTCGATAGCGGCGATAACCCTCTGCCGGATGCGGTGGTCTATCTGACCAACACGCACACCCGCTCGGTGAAAACCTACATTGTCGGACAGGATGGCACGTATCGTTTTCCGGCACTCCAGCCCACCATCGATTACGAAGTGTATGCGCAATTCAAGAACCACAAGAGCGGCACGAAGACGGTCAGCCAGTTTGATGATCGGCAGCAGGTTTACATCAGTTTGAAAATCGACATTAAGTAAGGCGGCAAGCGCGGCGCGAGCCAAGCGAAGAAAAAGGCCACCGCAAGCGGTGGCCTTCATGCAGTTCCGAACAATCCAGCTGGTCGTGGTCTCAGTTACTATCCCCGCCGGCGCGTTTCCACGAGATCAAGTCGCCAATGGTGGTGCTGGTTGACGACGAGGCTGCCGGGTGTTTGTAGGACTCGACTTCCTGGCGCGACGCTTCTTCACCGACCGCCCGGATGCTCAGGCCGACCTTTTTCTCTTCCTGATTCATCTTGATGATCTTGAAGTCGAACTCTGCCCCGGGCTCGAGGTGCATGGGCTGTCCGTTGCCGTCAACCGCTTCCGAATTGTGGCACAGGCCCTCGATGCCTTCGGCGATTTCAACGAACGCGCCGAAGTTGGCCACCCGGAGAATCTTGCCATGGACGATGTCGCCCACGCGATGGGTGGCGAAGAACGAGTCCCAGACGTCGGGCTGCATCTGCTTCACGCCGAGAGAAAGGCGCCGTTTGTCGGGCTCAATGGCCAGAATGACGGCCTTGACCTTGTCGCCTTTCTTGAGCACCTCGGAAGGGTGCTTCACACGAGTCGTCCAGCTCAGATTGCTGACGTGCACGAGACCATCGATGCCGTCTTCGATTTCGATGAAAGCGCCAAACTCGGTCAAGTTTCGAACGCGGCCCTCGACCGTCGCTCCTACGGGATATTTGTCGTGCAATGTGTCCCAAGGATTGGATGCCAGTTGCCGCATGCCCAGCGAAATCCGGCGCTCGGTCGGGTTCACGCTGAGGACCACGCAATCGACCTCGTCGTTCACGTTGACGAGCTTCGACGGATGCTTCATGCGTTTCGACCAGGTCATTTCGCTGACGTGAACCAAGCCCTCAATGCCCTGCTCGAGTTCGACGAAGGCGCCGTAATCGGTGACGCTGATGACGCGACCGTGAACGTGCGCGCCCACAGGATAGCGGTGCTCGGCGTCCAGCCACGGATCGGGCGTGAGCTGCTTGAAGCCAAGCGAAACGCGCTGCTTGTCTTTGTCATACTTCAGAACCTTCACCTGAATCTGGTCCCCCACATTGACCAGGTCTCGGGGATGGGTGAGGCGGCCCCAGCTCATGTCGGTGATGTGGAGCAGGCCGTCCAGTCCTCCCATATCGACAAACGCGCCATACTCGGTAAGGTTCTTGACGATGCCGGTGAGCACGCTGCCTTCTTCCAGGTGCTCGAGCGTCTTACCCCGCTTCTCGTTTTGCTCCTCTTCGAGGAGCTGTTTGCGGGAGACCACGATGTTGCCGCGCTTCTTGTTGAGCTTGATGATGGCGACTTCCATCGTCTGGCCCTTCATGCCGTCCAGATTGCGGATCGGGCGCAGGTCAACTTGCGAGCCGGGCAGGAAGGCGCGTGCGCCCTGAATATCGATGGTCAGGCCACCTTTGATGCGCTCGACGACGATACCCTTGATCGGCTTCTTTTCGTTGTACGCGCGCTCGATCTCATCCCAGGAGCGCAGCCGCTGTGCCTTTAAGTGCGAGAGGTTGATGTAACCCTCTTCGGTTTCGCCCTTGTCGCGCATCACATCGATCTCATCGCCGGGCTGGAACCGAGGCTTGCCTTCGTGATCGAGGATTTCCGCAATCGGAGCCATGCCTTCGGATTTTGCCCCGATGTCGACGACGACATGGGTCGAGGTCAGTTTGATCACGCGGCCCTTGATGACGTGATCTTCGCCCACCGCTTCTTCGGTTTCGGTCTCGAAACTCTGCAGGGCCCGGGCGAAGTCATCGCTGCCCGCCGAAGCGTTGTCGGCCGAATTCTCGGTCGCGTCGTCCGGGGAGGCGTGAATTCGAGGAGCTTCGGCGTGCTGGGAGTCAGGGGCGGAGGTCGCTTCCGCGGTCGAGGGTTGTGCGGGCTCGGGAGCGTCAATTACGGCCGGGCCGCCGGTGTGCGAGTCATGGGCAGGTGTCATGGTTTCAAGACTGGATTCAAGGTTACGGGCGATGCTGTCATCGAACAAGTTCATAGCCTCGGGGTCGGCGCGTCGGTGCGCGACTCGTGCGGGACGTGGTGTAGCGGACTGCTGGCGTGGTCTTTAGGTTGCGTTGAGGCCGACCTGGCGGACGACCCTTAGGACAATTCCAGCTGGTTCGAAACCGCGTCCAATAGGGACTCTTCGACTATAACAACCGCTTTGGAACAGTGTCAAACGGGATTCCTAGCAAATTCGGTCCAGGGCGGCGGCCGGCCTGAAAAATTTACCGATTCGTCACACGGGGGGCCTGATTTGGCGTCGCCGGAAGGTAACCGTTACCGGCCCTATCCTCCCCCGTCGATCACCCGTCGTCCCCGCTCCTCCCCCCGGGGGTGGCCCCGGGCGGAGGCGCGGGCGCCCTCCTGCGGCAAGTCGACAACGGGTCCGGACCCAATTGGCCCCTGGCTGGCGCTTCTGCTACCCTCGGCCCATGGATCTTCTCTGGACTCCCTGGCGCTACGCTTACGTGACCGGCGCGGACCTGATCTCAGGCTGCATCTTCTGTGATGCTCCTAAACAAAGCGACCAGCAGGCTCAAATCGTCCATCGGGGAGAGCATTGCTACGTCATTCTCAATACTTATCCGTATACGAACGGGCATGTCATGGTTGTGCCTTTTGCGCATTTGGACGAACTGCAAAAGCTGCCGCCGGAGGCAGCACAGGAGATGATGGTTCTCACGCAACGGATGGAATCGGTTTTGCGCAAGCTTTACGTGCCCGACGGGATCAATCTGGGAATGAATATTGGAAAGGCGGCGGGCGCCGGTGTGGCCGGACACATTCACATGCACATTCTCCCGCGGTGGGTAGCGGATGCGAATTTTGTCAGCGTGATTGGCGAGACGCGGGTGCTGCCGGAGTCGCTGGAGGTCACCTGGGGACGAATCAGAAAGGCATTTTGAATCGAAGATTGCAAAGGGATGATTGGAAATTGAGATTTGCAACACCCGGTTCCAAGCGAACCGTGCTCGACTGCGCCTCGCGCGCTTCCGGTAGCGCCCGTCCGCGATACCAAGCCTCCTTGCTCGATCCTTATCTCAACTCTCGCCCAAAGAATTCCTCGGTCGCGTTGTAGGCCCGAATCCAGTTCTTCCACAACAGGAAGCCATGAACTTCATCGGGAAAGATGACTTGCTCGACGTGCACTTTCTGCGTGCGCAGTCGCTGCAACAGGTCGACGGTCTGGGAAAAAGGGACGTTGCGGTCATCATCTCCCTGGATCAGCAGCACCGGGGATCTCCAGGTTCCAATGGCGGCATTGGGGGACGACTGGAAAGCCAGCCTGACGGCGGCATCGTGATCAGATGCGTCGTTCGGGATTTCGTCTTTCAGGGTCGACCAGTCGTGGACGCCGTGCAGGTCGACTCCGGCGGCAAACAGATCGGAGTCGTGGGCCAGGCCCATGGCGGTTAGATAGCCGCCGTAGGATCCACCCCAGAGGCCGATTTTCTTCGCATCGACATTGGGCAGGCTTTGCAGATATCTTGCGGCAGCCACGATGTCGCGGTATTCGGCGGCGCCGCGCGGGCCTCCGTCGTTTGGTTCGCGAAAGTGGCGGCCGTACATGATTCCGGTTCGGTAGTTAACCGACAGCACCACATAGCCCCGGCTTGCCAGATATTGATTCATCGCGTAGGCGTTGTGGTAGTAGTCCATGGAATGGAAGCCGAGCATCATCTGGCGAACCGAGCCTCCGTGAATGAAGATCAGGGCCGGTCCGGAAGCGGCCGAGGCCCGGCGCTCCGCTTTCGGCTCGAACAGCTGGGCGTGGATTTCCCAGCCGTCGCTGGCTTCGAAGACGACGGGTTGCGGTGTGACCAGCTGGGCAGACGGGAAGTCTGCCGGGAGCGCCGCTTTTGCGATCCCTTCCCGAGCGGTGGCGGTAACGACGTACGGCATGGCCGGGGTCGTGGCCGTCGAACCCAGGCAGACGACTTTCCCGGCGATTGCCAGGGGCGTCCATTCCAGCGTCTCGCCGTGGGTGATCGCGTGCGGGGTTCCGCCTTCAATGCCCACTTCCCAAAGATGGCGGCGGTCGACGTCTCGCGGGTCGCCATCGGCTTGGTTGGAGGAGTAGAGGACCGAGGTCTTATCCGCACTCAGGGTCACATCCTCGGTTTCGAACTTTCCCGGAGTGAGCAGGGTCGCTTGCCCGCCCGATGCGGACACGGAATAAAGATGGTTCCATCCGTCCTGCTCGCTGGAAAAAACGATGCGGTTGCGGGCGGCGAAATGCAAGGACCCATCTTCGGTCAGCAGTGGCAAGGAATCGTCGGGGCCTGGTCCGCTGGTCCATATCTCTCGGGCGGAATTTCCGGCAACCTCATGAACCCAGATGGCCCAAGGCTGCGCTAGTCGCGGAATGTAGGGGGCCCCGCTCAGCTTGCCGACCAGTCTTACAAAAGCCAGCTGGCTGCCATCGGGGGACCAGCGGGGATAGAGATCCCGGTCGGCGGCGGGAGAAATGAAGTGCAGCGTGTTGCGTCCGAATTCATAGATGACGATGAAGCTGTGATCGCCGCGGTCGCTGACAAATGCAATCTTGGTTCCGTCGGGCGACCACTTGGGCTGCGAGTTATTGCCGCGCACGAAGAACAGAGGTTTCGCTTTGGCGTCATGGTTCTCATGGTCCGTGCCCGCGATCGGGGCGATCCAGATTTGCTTTTTTGCCGACCACACCGCGAACTCGCCGTTCGGAGAGATCTGGATGTCTTCGCATCCCTCCTCCTCGCAGCCCATGTCGCCGAGCAAGCGCGGCTCGCCCCGGTCGATGTCGACCGCCCACACCCGCTGCGTACGCTTTTCCACATTGTCGGTCGGGTCGGCGGTTTCTCCCGCCCCATTGGACTCGCTGCCGCGCGCGTAGACGGCGGTTCGTCCGTCGGGCGTTAGCTGCAAGGCGGCAATCGGCAAACCGTCGTCACCGGAGTAGTGCGTCACCTGGCGCGCGGTAAAGCTGGGAGCGTCGGCGATCCACACGTTGCGCTCTCCTCGCGCGTCGAACACCCAGGCGATGCGGCTGGCGTGCTCGGCGGCAACAAGATTGCTGGGGAACGGGGAACTCATCACCTGTTCCAGCGAGAAATGTGCAGGGTCGGCGTGGACGGGGGCCTGGGCGGAGAAAAGAAGCGGACCGCCACCCAGCCACAGCAGGCAGACGCGCGCCAAGGCGGAAAAAATGCGATTTCCCATCGCGGCAGAGTACGTGAAGTTCGGTGGGTTGACAACTGGCGAAACCTCGAGCTCGCTCGCCATCGGCACCGCCGTGTTTCGTTATTGGTACGATCACTGGCCTCACGACAAACAGCGACCGGACCGTCCCTCCAGGAATTGTGGAAGGCGTCTGCCCGGTCGTCGGGCGGTTGGCAGACCCAACCCGGACCGATCCATCCCAAAGTAACCGTCCGAGAAACGAGCCCAGTTCCCAAGGATCGACAACAGCTAAACTACAGAGACGGTTCTCCATGGGAAGACTTGCCGCGGGAAGACTTGCCGCGATTCTTGTGTTTGGTTGCTGCGCCTGGCCACTGGCTGGCCAGAGCAACAGCGGAGAACTGCGCCTTAGGGTCACGGATCCGGCCGGTCTCGGCGTGAAGACGACCGTGCAAATTGTGAGCCAGGCAAACCAGTATCGGAATGCGCTGGCGACGAGCGAACAGGGCAGCCTGGACGTGCAAGGGCTGCCTTACGGAATCTATCGACTGGAGGTTCGCCAGTCTGGTTTTGCGCTCACCGCTGGGACCGTAGAGATTCATTCGTCGATTTCTACCGAATACACGATGCAACTCAGGCTGAGTTCGCTGAGTGAATCGGTTACGGTCACTGCGCCCCCCACGTTGATCGATCCGGAGCAGGCAGGGTCGATCAGTCAGATCGGTCCTGACGTCATCCGAGACCGGGTGGGGTCGGTGCCGGGCCGATCTTTGCAGGATTTGGTGGATTCGCAACCGGGGTGGCTTTACGAGGGCAACGCCGTGCTGCATCCGCGCGGATCGGAATACCAGACGCAATTTGTGGTGGATGGCATTCCTTTGACGGACAATCGTTCGCCCGGTTTTGGGCCCGCGATGGACGCCGACGATGTGCAGTCGATGAGCGTCTATACGGCGGGCATCCCTGCGGAATATGGGCGGAAGATGGGGGGTGTGATCGAGGTGAACACGCTGCAGGATTCGCAGGCCGGGTTTCATGGGCAGCTCGCGCTATCCGGCGGCAGCTTCGATTCGGCCGGGATTTTTGCGCAGGGACAGTATGTCGAGGGCAAGAATACATTCGGCGCCAGCGCCAGTGGCAGCATGACGGACCATTACCTGAATCCGGTGGTTCCGCAAAACTTCACCAACACGGGAACGCTGGGCGATCTCTCGGTCCACTACGAGCGCGACTTGACTTCCGAGGACCGCTTGCGCTTCATCGTTCGGCATGACGTCTCGCGCTACGAGATTCCGAACGAGCAGGTGCAGGAAAACGTTGGCCAGCGGCAGACCGCTGACAACATCGAGACCATGGGGGTTGTCTCTTACCAGCACTCATTTTCATCGCATGCGGTGGCCGATTTTCGCGCGATGATGCGGGACAATGCGAACGACTTCAACTCCAACGCGAACTCGGATCCGATCGAGATTTTTCAGCACAATTTCTTTCGCGAGGGCTATGTCAAGGCGACCGCAACCATCGATTCCGGACGGAGCGAATGGAAGTTCGGGCTCGAGTCGGACAACAGCTTTCTGAACGAAAATTTCAGCTACCTGATCACCAATCTTGCGCCATTTGATTCCGACCCGCCTCCGCCGCAGAGCTTCGTTTTTCTGGCCAACCGTCCGGACCTCGAGCAATCGGCATTCGTGCAGGACAGGATTGGTCTGAAGAACTGGACCATCAGTGCGGGCGTGCGCTGGGACCACTATCAGCTTTTGCTGAACCGGCAGGCGCTTGATCCGCGACTGGCGATTTCCCGCTATTTTCCCTCGACCGGACTGGTTCTGCACTTCTCGTACGACCGGATTTTCCAGACCCCGTCCTCGGAAAACATCCTGCTGTCCAGTTCCACTGCGGTGCAATCAATCAATCCCATCAATTTCCTGCGGCTGCCGATCGAACCTTCCGAAGGAGACTACTACGAAGCGGGATTGACCAAGGCGTTTGCCGGAAAGATCAAGCTGGACGCCAACTACTTTCGGCGCCTGGTCGCCAACTATGCCGACGACGATCAGATCGAGAACACCAGCGTCAGTTATCCGATTGCCTTTCGCAAAGCCGTCATCTACGGTGCGGAGGCCAAACTCGATCTTCCCGACTGGCACCGCGTCTCTGGATTTGTGAGCTATTCCTACACGCTGGGCCAAGCCTGGGCTCCGGTTACGGGCGGACTCTTCTTGGGCGACGACGCGACGGTGGCCGAATCGCTGCCTCCCCATTTCCCCGATTCGCAGGACCAGCGCCACACGGTTCGCGGACGCCTCCGCTACCAGATCAAGCCACGCTTCTGGCTCGCCGGCGGGATGCAATATGACAGTGGGTTGCCTTTCGATTTCAACGGCACTCCGCAACAAGCGCTCCTGGAATATGGACAGCAGGTGCTTGCGCGGCTTAACTTTGGCCGCGGGCGCATCGATCCTGCGTTTCAGGTCAATGTCTCGGCCGGGGGCGAGCTCTACAAGTCGGATCACTGCGCCATGCGGATTCAAGTTGACGGACAGAATTTGACCAATGTTCTCGATGTTTTGGACTTCGGCGGTCTTTTCTCCGGCAATGCCATCGGACCTCCGCGGAGCCTAGCGCTGCGGCTTACTACCAGCTTCTGATCTGGCGGGGTTCGATGAATCGTCGGGTGGCGGCGGGGTGGACTGGGCGGTTCGGTGCGGAGGGCGCGCACAGCAATCCTGGCGATGGTTTAGCGCCAAGCGCTGCTCGGGACCGTGCCGGGGGCATGTTGCGGAAGTTGCGGCCACGACCTCGCCGGGGCCGCCGATGGTGTAGAATCTGAAAGTCAATCCCCGCGCCGCCAACCTTCGGCGGCGGGTTTCATCGGGACGTAGCGCAGCCTGGTAGCGCACTTGCTTGGGGTGCAAGGGGTCGCGAGTTCAAATCTCGCCGTCCCGACCAATTGTCTCCACCGCCGAACCAAAACCCAGCCAATCATGACCGACAGGGCCCCCGGGATGCGAGGCATCGGCGGCAGAAACTCGATATTATCTTTCGGAGCAGGCCATTTCTTGCGCAAGCCGGTTCGCTCGGCCCTTCGGTGACCGGCGCCCTTGCATTTTTCCTAGGTTTGGCGCAACGTTTCTCCTAGGAAAGGAGTGCCCCGAAACCATGATTAACGTTCTCGTACACCATGAAGTCGCAGACTATACGACCTGGAAGACGTCGTTCGATTCTACTTTTGACTGGCGGCATAAGCATGGCGAGCGCGGGTGCCGCATTTTCCGTAGCGCTGGCAACGTCAACGACGTCACTGTTTTCTTCGAATGGGAGAGTCTGGAAGGGGCGCGCGCTTTTCTCGCTTCCGACGAACTCAAGACCAGGATGGCAAGCGCGGGCGTGAAAGGCTCGCCGCGCGTGGATTTTTTGACCGAAGTTCAAAGCATCCGGCGCAGTTCGGCCGACTGAGCGGGAGCCCCGGGACACGGCCGCCGAGCCGCCGTCCTCGAGGGGAATTCACCAAAAAAAAGGCTGGGAATCTCTTTCCCGCCAGTGGCATCCAAGACATGGGACCAGCGAACCGGATTCGGAAGCGGACCCGTGGTTGCGGTGACTTCCTCCTCTTCTTCTTCTGGCTTGCCCCCAAATCCGCAGATTCAGGAGAAAATTCATGGCCAAGAAACCAGTCTCCAGCAATTCTCACCGAGCTACAGCCCAGCCCCGATTCCACCAGTCGGCCCGCGAACTGCAGCCGTTTGGCACCGTCACCAGCATGCAGCCTTTGCAACTGGAAGAGCCGGTTCGTCTGGAAATGACCGAACAGCTGAACCAGCTGCTGGCAGACACCATGACGCTTCGGGACCTCTACAAAAAATCGCACTGGCAGGTCTCGGGAGCTACCTTTTACCAACTTCATCTTCTGTTCGACAAACACTATAGCGAACAGAACGAGATTGTCGACAGCATAGCGGAACGGATTCAGCTTCTCGGCGGGGTCAGTATCGCCATGGCGGCAGACGTTGCGGAGTTGACACGGATTACGCGCCCGCCGAAGGGGCGCGAAGAGGTTCCCGTGCAACTGTCGCGGCTGCTCGATGCGCATCAGGTGATCATTACCGAATGCCGAGAACTGGCTGCGCTGGCCGACAAGTTGGGCGACGACGGGACCAATGACCTGGTGGTGAGCAATGTCCTCCGTCCCAGCGAATTGCAAGCGTGGTTTCTGAGTGAGCACCTGGTAAATTCTCCGTTGGTGGAAGCCGAGCCCATGCGGGAATCGGCCTAGGAAAATACCCAGATCGGTTGGGTTCGCGAGCGAAGGGAACAGGCGAACCCCTCCCTTCGCGTCGGGAGCGCAATTGGTGGGGAGGACATCTGCGCGCAGACGGGGCGGAGCGGCCTTCCCCGCGGCTGCACGGAGCCGAGCGGTTGCGTCCACACCCAAGAATGAGACTGCAATTGGTGAGCTAGCTCAACTTCGCCGCCCCCAGTTCCATCCGGTTCAGCGTGCTCTTGCCCGCCAGCGCCCTCCCCTGATCGCGCACCCGTCGCCGCTGTTCCCCCGTCAGATCCTCTTTTTCCACCAACTCCGCCAACAGCGGATCCCGTCGCAACTCCTCGTGATCGTTCAAATCCTCGTAGCCCAATGCCAGTCCGTAGATCCGCGGCGCCGCCAACTCTGCCACCCCGTGTTCCACCAATTCCGGATCCCGATAGTCGCGAAAGCAGCCAGCGAATTGGCCGATGATGTTCGTCCGCTTCTCCACCTCGCGCAGCAGCAATGCCCCGGCGTCGCTGGTGATCGATCCACCGTCGAATTGCCCGCGAATTTCTCGCTGATTTAGGGGATGAAATGGAAACGGTTCTTGGTTACACTCT
>Ga0187847_10000856_pt1 | contig 30142 bp, 28 predicted proteins | sample June2016WEW_4_10_FD_132458 | JGI IMG/M metagenome (GOLD analysis project Ga0187847, IMG submission 132458) | Peatland microbial communities from SPRUCE experiment site at the Marcell Experimental Forest, Minnesota, USA - June2016WEW_4_10 | ecosystem: Environmental > Terrestrial > Soil >...
CGATCACTGACGCGCACCTGGTGGTCTTTGCAGGAAGCACAGTTGAGGATTTGCGCGAGCATTCGCACCACTTTGATTTGCGCACCGACCAAAATGGAAACGCCGAGTTGGTATTGTCCTCGGATTCGCTTAAATTCGTGCAGGTCTGGGTCGATGGAAATACCCTGTGCCAATCCAAATCGAATTCAGTGTCACTCAGCGTTGAACAGGCGCTCGCGAAAGGGCTTCTCGCTCCAAATGAATGTGGAAAACTGCGCATATCCGGCGCACCCGGACAGCTCTGGGTCTTTGCCCGACCCGCAACTCTTCGCGAAAAGATGGAATGGTGATTGCGCTCCCTATGTTCCGGGTGGATGACCGACTATCCGGACATTAGGGTGGGTTGGCACCTCACGCCTTGGGATGGATTAATTGAGAACGGACGGACCGAACGGCCTTCAAACTGAGAAACCAGCCGGGGGCGTGGTCCGAGGACATCGTGCTAAATTGTGCTACTACCGTGGATCTTATGGAGCTCTTGGAGATCTAGAACGTCGTAGAATCTGTAACTTGCGTGTTATCGACACGCCCCATTATCGGTGCCTCGCTTTCGCCGATGCGGGCTTTTGCGCATCGGTTAAAGTGGGATAGCTCCATCTATCTATAGTTTTTATAGTCCTTCGGGCCTTTTACAATCTCAACAACCAGCCCATCCCAAACCGGACAGCCACCCATGCCCGACTCCCTGACCACCCCGCGCCTGCTCCTCCGCCCCTGGCGACCCTCCGACCGCCTCCCCTTCCAGGCGATCAACGCCGACCCCCGCGTCATGGAGCACTACCCTTCCACCCTCACCCCTGCGGAATCAGACGCCCTAGTCGCCCGCATCGAGCAACACTTCGCTCAGTACGGCCACGGCCCCTACGCCGTAGAACTCCTCGAAACCGGAACCCTCCTCGGCTACATCGGCCTCCACACCCCCACCTTCGAAGCCCCCTTCATGCCCGCAGTTGAAATCGCCTGGCGTCTCTCAGCCGATCACTGGGGCCAGGGCCTCGCCACTGAAGGCGCCCGGGCCGTCCTCCACCACGCCTTTGAAACCCTCGGTCTCGCAAGCCTGGTCTCCTTCACCGTCCCCAAAAACCAGCGCTCCCGCCGCGTGATGGAAAAGCTAGGCATGGTCCATGATCCCAACGAAGACTTCGACCACCCGCGCCTGCCGGAAGGCGACCCTCTGCGGCGCCACGTCCTCTACCGAATAAGCCGGGAAGACGTGCCCGAGTCTCGATGAGACAAATTGATCGCTGGGGAATACGGATGCAGCGGGGAGGGAGGAGATGCCGTCTTCTGGCGCACCCCGTCAATGTCAGGAAGCGCCGCTTGATACTTAACATCTCACGTCAAATCATCAACTTGTTCGTCTGTAACGGTCCGAACGAGACTACTGGTGATGATAGGGGTGATGGTGCCTGTAGTGGTGGTGATGACGGTGGCCTACTGAAACAACCACCTGCGCCTGAGCCGCATAAGGTGCCGCGACGCAGAAAACGAGAGCCAGTGCCAACAAGATCTTCTTCATTCCCCAAGTATCGGCGGTCGTTCGATTATTTGCAGGTCAACTTTGATCTACAAAAAACAAGCTGCCCGCGATCCCAGAATTCTGTGAATCCAAGTACATCAATCAAAGCACCTTACCAAGCCAATTTACGGTTCATGTCCTGCTCCCGCCAGCACGGCATCCGCAATCTCTGCTGCTTCCAATGCCTCGCGCACGCGATGCACCCGCACCACCGATGCACCATGCAAAATCGCTACCGTCATTGCTGCCAAACTGGCCGTTTCCCGAGCCTCCACCGGCGCGCTCTTCCCGCCATGGAGTCCAGCTAACGCCCATCCGAGGAACGACTTCCGGCTCACTCCCGCCAGCAGCGGCCGTCCCAACTCCAGCAGCTCCGCCTGTTGCGCCACCAACGAAAAATTCTCGCCCTGCCGCTTCCCGAATCCATACCCAGGGTCGAGCACAATCGCGTCCCGAGCCACTCCCGCCAGTGCAGCCTTTTCCAGGCTCGCCCCCAGCCCCGCCCGCACCGCGGTAAGCAGTTCGGCCGGCTCCAGTTGCGTCTGCGTCTGCCACTCCTCCGGCCGTCCCCGGGTATGCATAACCACCACCCCGCAGTTGCTCTCGGCACACGCTCCAGCCATCTCCGGATCCCACCCCAAACCGCTCACATCATTAACGATCTCCGCACCCGCTGCGCACGCCGCCCGAGCTGTCGAAGCCTTGTAAGTATCCACAGAAACAACAGCTTCCGGCCGCGCCTTCAGAATCCCTTCCAGCACCGGCAGCAGCCTCGTCTGCTCCTCCTCCGCACTCACCCTCAGCTCGATCCCTCCCGCCCGCGACCCCGGTCGCGTACTCTCCGCGCCCAGGTCCAGCAAATCCGCGCCCTCATCTAACAGCTTCAACCCATGCGCGGTAGCCGCCTCAGCCTCCAGAAACCGCCCCCCATCGCTGAACGAATCCGGCGTAATATTCACCACCCCCATCACCAGCGTCCGCCGTCCCAATTCCAGCGTCCGGGTCCGCAGCTTCCAGACCGTGATCGTTCGTTTAAGTGCATTCATTCCTGTGCCCGATCCCCCGCGGCTAGCGGATTTCTCCTAGATGCTACGCCGCATCCCGTTCCCTTTGCTAAACTTCCCAGCATGATCTGCCCCCGGCGTATTCTGGCGCTTCTCTTGTCAGCCTTCCTGCTCCCCACAGGCCTCCCCGCCCAGCAGTCGCGAGCCGCCCATGCGCCCGCCCGTCCCACACCTAAAACCGGCCAACTCGCTGACAGCATTCAGCATATCCTCGCCGACCCAGCGCTCAGCCACGCCACTTTTGGCATCAGCGTCACCACTCTCGACGGCCAGTCCCTCTACGGTCTCAACGAAGGTCGCCTCTTCGTCCCCGCCTCCAACGTCAAGCTCACCACCACTGCCGCTGCCTACGCTCTTCTGCCCGTCAACATCCTCACCTGGACCACCTATGCCGTGGCTGGCGGTGAAGTCGATTCTGACGGCACCCTCCACGGCGATTTGATCCTCCTCGGCGGGGGCGACCCCACCCTCAGCGCCCGCCCTTTCCCCTATCTTCCGCCTCCCACCGCCACAACTTCTTCTCCCGCATCATCTTCTCCTGTTGAGCCAGCAACCCCACCCAAGGCCATGGACATCCTGAACCTCCTCGCCCAGCAAGTCGAGCAGGCTGGTGTCCGTACCGTCGAGGGCAGCGTTGTGGGCGATGACAGCTTATTTCTTTACGAGCCCTACGGTTCCGACTGGGCCTGGGACGACCTGCAATGGCCCGACGGCGCCCCGGTCTCTGCCCTCAGTTTCAATGACAACACCATCCAGCTCACCGTCGCTCCCGACCCCGCCAAACCAGAAGTAACCGCCGCCACCTGGAACCCGCCGATCGACTACTACACTATCGACAACACCATGACCCCCGTTACCGCCAATCAGCCCTACCACCCCGGTCTTGACCGTCCCCCGGGTGCCATGCTGGTGCGCGCCTGGGGCACGGTCCCCCCGCAAGGCATGCAGGCCTCGCTCGCCATTGAAGATCCTGCGGATTTCACCGCCGCTGCTTTCGATCAGGCACTCCTCCAGCGCGGCGTCAAAGTAGTCGGCGCGCCCGCCACACGTCACCGGTACCCCAACGGAACGGGTGACTTCGCTGCAGAACGTGCCAAGCCCCTTAACTTCACCCCTGTAGTTGTCACCACCCTTGCCGCTCCTCTGGAAGACCGCAAAATCCTCGCCACCCATGCCTCTCACCCCATCATTGAAGATCTCGTGGTCACCAACAAGGTCAGCCAGAACCTCCATGCTGAATTGATCTTGCGGATGCTCGGCAAAATCGAAGGGGCCGACGGCAGTTTCGAACAAGGCACGCGCGTCGTCCGCCAGTTTCTCCTTAGCGCAGGCATCGACGACGCCGACTTCTTCCTCTACGACGGCTCAGGTATGAGCTCCAATGACCGCATCGCTCCGCGTGCTCTCACCCGCCTTCTCGCCTACGCCTCGCATCAGCCGTGGGGGCAATCCTGGCAAGATTCTTTCCCCATCGCCGGCGTCGACGGCACCCTCGCCGGCCGCTTCAGGGAATCTCCTCTGAAAGGTCGCCTTTGGGCCAAAACTGGCACACTCAACGAAGTCAACACCCTCTCCGGCTACCTCACAACCGCCACCGGCAAGACATTGGCGTTCTCCATCATGGTCAATGGTCACCTGCCCGGAAGCGACGCCGAATTCCATGCCGTCGACCGCATCGCCGAAGCCATCACCGCTGCAGAATAACCCAGCGTCCAGTAACCCTGTATCATCACAGCCAGATGCACGCCCGCTCCAACTCCTCTTATCTCGTCCTGTTGCCGGCTGCGGCCATCCTTGCCGCGATCCTGCCAACGGCTCTGGCCGGTTGCCGTTCCCTGCCTCCTTCCAAACCCGAGGCGCTCTGGACCGTCGAAGAAGCAAGGGGCGCCCAGGTCTATCACCAGAAGTGCTCCAAATGCCACCGCCCCAATGACACGCACCCCCTCAACGGCCCAGGCCTTCAGGCTATTACTAAAATCAAAGCCATGCCCTCCGGCGCGCCACCCACTGACGAGCGCTTAACCTACGTCATCCTCCACGGCCGCAATAACATGCCCGCCACCCAACTCACGGACGATCAGCTCAGCGACCTGCTGGCCTACCTGCGCACACTATGACCCACGAAGCCCCCAACGCCGACCCGGCCCCCGACTCTGACCCGATCAAAGCCCAGTCCAGCCCATTGCCAAAGCCGTTATTCCCCCTCCCCGCCTTGGCCGCCATTAGCCTGTACTTGTTAGTACTAGCCGCAGTAATCATCCTCGGCGTCGTCGGCGGACGCCATTATCCCCCGTTGTTTCTCATCTTCGCCGCAACCTTCATCGCTGCCAGCGCAGGACTCCTCATGCTGTTCCGTTGGGCCTGGTCGCTTGCCCTGGCAGCCGTCCTTCTGCTGGTTGTCTACAATCTCTGGATCTTCTCCACTGAGCATGTGGCGCCCGCCCTGGTGCAGGGACTGTTGAACCTGGTCTTCTTCCTTTACCTCGTCCGCCCTGAAGTCCGCCGCCATCTGCGCTAACAATCCGCGAATTCACCCCCGTAACAACTTCCGTCCTTCTGCGAAAATAGAATCCGATGCTCTCGCTACAAAATGCCGGCAAGCGGTTCGGCCCCCGCGTCCTCTTCCTTGAGGCCAACTGGCTAATCCGCGCCCGCGAAAAAACTGCCCTCGTCGGCGCCAACGGCACCGGCAAATCCACGCTGATGAAGGTCCTTGCCGGCCTCGAAACCCTCGACTACGGCTCCCTCCAGCAAACCCGCGGCATGAGCATCGGCTACCTGCCTCAGGAAGGCCTGCGCCTAACCGGCCGCACCGTATTTGAAGAGTGCCTCACCGTCTTCGACGAACTCCGCGACATGGAACGCGAAATCGAACATCTCGCCGGCCAACTCGGCGTCCTCGACCACGCGGGTCCCGAGTACGAGTCCGCCGCCGAGCGTTTTTCCATGCTCCAGGAGCGCTTTCACACCCTCGACGGTTACGCGCTCGACGCCCAGGTAGGCAGCGTCCTCACCGGGCTCGGCTTCGGCAAAGAAGATTGGGCCCGCCAAACCGACGAGTTCAGTGGTGGCTGGCAGATGCGCATCGCTCTCGCCAAATTGCTCCTCGCCAAACCCAATCTCCTGCTGCTCGACGAGCCCACCAACCATCTCGATCTTGAAACCCGAAATTGGCTCGAAGACTATCTCCGCAACTATCCCTTCGGCTACATCCTCATCTCGCACGACCGCTATTTTCTCGATGTCACCATCGACCGTACCGTCGAAATCTGGAACAAGCGCCTCAGCATCTATCAGGGCAACTACACCAAGTACCTCAGTCAGAAGGACGAGCGCCGCACGCAGCTCGAGTCCGCCTACCGCAACCAGCGCATCCAGATCGAGCATCTTGAAGCTTTCATCAACCGCTTCCGTGCCCAGGCCACCAAGGCCAAGCAAGTCCAGTCCCGCATCAAGGAGCTGGAAAAAATCGAGCGCATCGAGATCCCTGAAGAAGAGCCGATCATCCACTTCAAGTTTCCTCAGCCGCCGCCTTCGGGACGGACGGTTGTTGAAGCGGAGAATCTGTCCAAAAGCTACGGTCCCAAGCACGTACTCAACAATGTCAATTTCACCATCGAGCGCGGAGACCGCGTCGCCCTCGTCGGCGTCAACGGTGCCGGCAAATCCACGCTCATCAAGCTGCTCACCGGCGACGAAGCGCCCACCTCCGGCCACGTTAAGCTCGGCCACAACGTCCTCAGCGAGTACTTCGCGCAGGACCAATACAAAGTCCTTAACGGCGATGCCCGCATGCTCGACGACATCAGCCGCGCCGCGCTCAAAGTCCCCGAAGTCGAGCTCCGTTCGCTCCTCGGCTGTTTCCTCTTTCGCGGCGACGACGTCTTCAAGCCCCTCGGCGTTCTCTCCGGCGGCGAGCGCAACCGCTACGCTCTCGCCCGCATTCTCGTCTCGCCCTCAAATTTTCTGCTCCTCGACGAACCCACCAACCACCTCGATATGCGCGCCAAGGATGTTCTCTTGGAAGCCATTGCCGCCTTCTCCGGCACCGTCGTCTTTGTCTCTCACGACCGCTACTTCATTGATCGTCTAGCCACCCGCGTCCTGGAAGTGGAAGGCGGCACCGTCACCAGCCACGAAGGCAACTACGAAGACTATCTCCGTCGCAAAGATGCCCAGTCCGCCGGCGCATCCTCGCCATCAGCAAGTCGTCCTGACCGCGAAAAAAGGCCTGTCATCCTGAGCGACGGGAGCGGAGTGCAGGGAGCCGAACGACCTGCTTTTCAACCTCAATCCACAAGCCATGCAGCTTCTTCAGCTTTGTACCAGGGCACGACTTCAGTCGTGCCAAATGGCAGCAAAAATGAAGCGGCTTTAGCCCCTGCTGAGGCCGTGCCCCTCGGAAAAACAATTGTCATTGAAGGTGGTCCCGAAGACGCCGGCAAGAAGCGCCGCCTCAACCCCATCAAGCAAAAGCAAATGGAAGATCGCTGCGCCTTCCTCGAAGAAGAAGTCCCCCGCATCGAAGCCTCCATCGCCCACACCGAGCAGCAGTTGAGTTCCTATGTCTCCGCATCGGAAACACAGCGCCTCACCGATCTGGCCGCGGAGTTGCGCCAACAGTTAGCCGCCCTGACCGCCGAATGGGAAGACCTGATGATGCAGTTGGATGGGCAGACCGCGCTCTCCTAGTTTCACTCTGGTCGACCCCTAATCATCGACAACCGGGAATTCTACGATCAGTTCGCGCAGGGCGCCAAGGTACTGCTCCACGGTGCGCGGGTCGCCATATGGCTTGTCGCAAATGCCCGACTGGAATTCGCCGTTGAGAATTCCAATGACAGAGTTACGCATTGCATCTGTAACTCGGAGAGCTAGCTGCGGACTTAGATTCCCTACGTCCAGACCGCCGCATGCTTCAGCCGACTCAAAGGCTCGGGCCATCTCCGAATCGCCAGGACATCTCGATAACGTATCTTCAAGCACCTGACGAAAGGCCCATCCTGCTTTCAACCAACCGTTTTCTCGGTCTTTCGTAAAACTGATTACCCCACCCACCTGCGCACCCCGCTCGAAATTCATCTTCATCTTACCCTGTGGCCAATTCCAAACTCCCATCATGCATAATCGAAATACGATGGCACTCTTATGGAACCCCGAAAGCTGGTCGCATCGCCTCGCCGAACTCGAAGCGCAATCCGGCGACCTGAAAGAAGCCCCGCTGCGTCGCGATGTCCGTTCCCTCGGCATCCTCCTTGGCGAGGTCCTCCGCGAGCAAGCCGGCGACGACCTGTTCGCTCACGTCGAAGCCTTGCGTCAGGGCACCATCCGCCGTCGTGATGCCGAGGCGCATGGCCACGCGGAAGAAGCCGCCCGCCATGCCGCCGTCGCACTCGACCTGCTTCACTCGCTCCCTGTCGAGCGCGCCATCCTGCTTACCCGCGCCTTCGCTTTCTACTTCGAGCTCATCAACCTCGCTGAAACCAACCACCGCAAACGCCGTCGCATCGCACTCCGTCTCAGCGGCCAGGCGGAACGTCAGCGTGGCTCGCTCGCCGGCACTCTCTGCGAAATGCGCCGCGTTGGCATCAGCGCGGAAGAAGCTCTCGATTGGCTCAAGCGCATCCTCATCGTTCCCGTTTTCACCGCCCATCCCACTGAAGTCGCGCGCCGCTCTGTCATGTTCAAGCGCCGCCGCATAGGCGAGTTCCTCGCCGAGCTCGATCGCATCCCCGTTCCCGAGGAGGACATGGCGCGCCTCGAAGAGCTCGTTCGTGCCGAGATCACCGGGCTCTGGCAAACCGACGAGGTCCGCTCCCGTCGTCCTACCGTCTACGACGAAATCAAGATGGGCCTCGACTACTACGATGTCTCCATCTTCGAGACACTGCCCAGCCTGTATCGCGAAATCTCTGAAGCGCTCCGAGCTTCTTATGGCCTTGAGATCGAGCCTCTCGCACTGCCCCAGGTTCTCATCTTCGGCTCCTGGATCGGCGGCGACCGCGACGGCAATCCCTTCGTCACGCCTGAAGTCACGCGCGATTCTGTTCAACTGGCGCGCGGCCATTTGCTCCTTTATTACCAGAAGCAGCTTCAGGAGATCATCGACCTCCTCACCACCAGCGCTCAGCAGCGCCCGGTCAGCGATGCGTTGTTGCAGCGCCTTGAAGCCTACGCCGCGCAAATGCACACGACGGAAACCCAGGTCTTCAGCGAGCAGTATGAATTCGAGTACTATCGTCGCTTCATCATCTGTGTGAAGGCGCGCGTTCTCCGTACGCTTGAAAGCGAGAGCCGGCCGCATTCCAGCCAGGCCGGCGCCGCGCTCCCGGTGACCCCCTACACGCTGGCGCAGGGTCAGGAGAAGATGGCCCAACTCCTCCCAGCCTATTGCTCTGTCGAAGAGTTCATTGACGACCTTGAAACCCTCCGGGCCTCGCTGGCTGACAATCGCGGTCTGCGTATTGCGCGCACCCTCGTCGATCCACTCATCCTTCAGGTGCGCACGTTCGGCCTGCACCTGCACACACTCGATATCCGTCAGCACGCCCGCGTCCTCGCCACCGCCTTGCAGGAGGCCATCGCAGACACATTTGCATCTTCGCTGCCCGGCGCGCTCTCTGAACAAACCGCCAGCGTGCTTGACACCTTCCGCGTCGTCGCCGAAATCAAGAGCGGCTGCTCGCCCGAGGTCATTCGCCAGTACGTCATCAGCGGTGCTTCCACGGTTGAAGATATTCTCGCCGTAGTCCGTCTAGCTCGCTTGGGCGGTGTCAAAGTCGAGGGCTCCGGCCGAGATCCCGGCCTCATGCCCGTTCCCCTCTTCGAATCCATTGAAGACCTGCGTCAGGCGCCCGCCGTCTGCCGTGAGCTCTGGAGCCGCCCAGATTATCGCCAGCTCATGGCCAGTTGGGATAACTGGCAGGAAGTCATGCTTGGCTACTCCGACTCCAATAAAGATGGCGGCATGCTCACCAGCACCTGGGAAATCTTCCGCGCCCACCGCGATCTGCACGTCGTCGCACGCGAAGCCGGCGTCAAGCTGCGTCTCTTCCACGGCCGCGGCGGCACCGTTGGCCGTGGCGGCGGGCCTACGCACCGCGCCATCTTCGCCCAGCCCATGGACTCTTTTGAAGGACAGTTGCGCATCACCGAGCAGGGCGAAGTCCTCAACTTCAAATATGCTGACGAAGTTCTCGCCGAGCGCAATCTCGAGCTCATGATCGCAGCCTCGCTCGACGCTCTCGCCCGCCCCAACGCCCGCGACCCAGAAGGCCACTTCACCGGCGTGCTCGAGCCCGAGTGGGAGGCTGCTCTCAACCAGCTTTCAGCCATCTCATACGACTACTATCGCAAGCACATCCTAGACGATCCAGAAGTAGTCACATACTTCGAGCAGTCCACGCCAGTCGGAGAGTTGGAGAACGCCAAAATCGGCTCGCGTCCATCGCGCCGCAACGCGTCCCCCAAGCTCACTGATCTTCGCGCCATTCCCTGGGTCTTCGGATGGACCCAGTCGCGCCTCCTCGTTCCCGCATGGTTCGGTGTCGGCTTTGCTCTCGAGCAATATCTCGCTGAATCCGACACGACCGGCGGTTCCAGACTTGCCCTCCTTCAAACCATGGCCCACGAATTCCCGCTCTTCATTGATCTACTGCGCAATGTCGAGATGGCCCTGGGCAAAGTCGACCTCGCAACCGCGCGTCTCTACTCTTCACTGGTTGAAGATTCAAAGCTCCGCGAACGCATCTACGACATGTTCGAAGCCGAATTTCATCGCACCGTCCGAGCCCTTCTCGCCGTGACAGAACAGACTGATCTGCTTCAGACCAACCAGGTCCTCGGCCGCTCCATCAAGCTGCGTAATCCATACGTCGACCCCATGCACCTGATCCAGGTAGACCTGCTCCGCCGCAAGCGCTCCGGCGAAGACACCCCCGAAATCAATCGTGCCATCGCCGCGACAATAAGCGGCATCTCCGCCGGCCTCCGCAACACCGGTTGATTTACACCCATCCTGGAACCGCTCTAAGGTGCCCATAGTTTTTCCTTTTAGGAAACACGCATAAACGGCCACGATAGCAATCCATACCGATCCGGAAATGCTCTAGACCGAGTTCGTATTAATGTGTCCGTCTCACGCTTTGTGGAAGGTAGTGCTCTCTGGGAAACCTCGCCTTGCTGCCATGGCCTTGAGCGTATAGAGACTCAGAGATCGCGACAACGTTGAGCGATCACTAAGTATTCCATCGAGAAGCATGTATCACTTCTAATCGTGACGGCTGTCACCGTGCGGTCTTTTTGGACCTATTTAGTCTAAATTCATTCCTGTTCTTTAATTAAGAGGATTTGATGCCCAGTTACAGTCTCCGTCCGAGAGTCCTGCTTGGGCGCAGAGCGCCGGTGCGAACTCGAGCAATCGAAGCGCAGGATGAAGCTGAATCGGATGCTGGAGCTGAAGCCGAAAGACAAGCTGCAGCCGAATACGAAACACAAGGATTCGATGTCCAGATGGTGCCAGCCCTGGAGCCGGATCCCCCACGCACCAACACCAAAGAGGAAAGATCAATGTCGAGACTGGATGAGTTGAACAGTATCTTGCGCAAGTTGCAGAGTAATTCTCCGGGGCTCGAAGCCGGCGCGCTTATTTCTGAAGATGGGTTGATGATCGCCAGCGCACTCACACCGGACCTGGATGAAACCCGCGTCGCCGGAATGACCGCAACCTTGCTCAACCTCGGCACCCGCGCCGCCCACGAACTGTCGCGCGGCGAGGTCAAGGAAGTGATCATCCGCGGCGAGCGCGGCTATGCGGTGATGATCGATGCTGGACGCGGCGCGCTGCTGCTCGCCTTGGCCAATGAGAGCGCCAAGCTTGGCCTGATTTTCTTCGACATGCATGAAGCTATCCGCAGCCTGAAGAAAGTGCTTTGAGTTTGTCGCGACCTTCCTTTTAAACGCATGTTCTGGCCCGAAGAATCCGCAGTTGTCGGAGACATGCTCTACGAATCGCGGAGTTGGAAGACTTGGAGCTCATGATGGCGAATCTTGAATTGTTCAACAACGGAACACACCGGAATGTCCTGCTGCAGGAATTCGATGGCCATGGCCTCGCGGTGCAGACCAATCAGCATGTGATCGTCCATGGCGACGAAGGGATGATCCTCGATCCCGGCGGTCACAAGATCTACAGCAAGGTTCTGTCGGAAACCTTCTCGGTGCTGGGCCGGGCCAAGTTGAAGGAGATCTTCCTTTCACATCAGGATCCTGACATTGTTGCGGCGCTGAACGGTTGGCTGATGACCACCGACGCCGAGGCTCATGTTTCTGCCCTGTGGGTGCGCTTTGTGCCCCACTTCGGCCTCGACCGGCTTGTCTCCGACCGTTTGCACGCCATTCCTGACGAAGGCATGATTTATGAGATGGGCGGCGCGAAGTTTTATTACCTTCCCGCGCATTTCCTCCACTCGGAAGGCAATTTTCAGGTTTACGACCCAATCTCGAAGATCCTTTATACGGGCGACCTTGGCGCCTCCATCGGCCAGGACTATCGTGAAGTGACCAATTTTGGTACTCATTTGATCCATATGGAGGGGTTCCATCGCCGCTACATGACCTCCCGCAGCGTGATGCGCGCCTGGGCCGACATGGTGCGTGGTCTCGACATCGAGATCATTGCTCCACAGCACGGCGCCTTGTTCCGCGACAAGCAGATGGTCACCCAATTCATCGATTGGTGCGCCGATCTCGAATGCGGCGTCGACCTGATCACGCCGATCTTCCGGATTCCGACTGCCTGACGGGCAGTCTATTGCGGCGTAACGGAAATGGAAAAGATGGCGACCGATATCAATTCAGGCGAAAATCGGCAATTCCGTCTGGCGGGTGAGGACGCACCGCTGTGGCCCGCGGCAGCTTTTTGCCTGTTCGGCGCGGCCCTTGCTTTCGCTGCGAGCGCGCAGATTCTCGCTCCGCCCGCGGCTCCGGCGCCGGCCATAATTTCAGTTGCGGCAGCAATTCCCACCCCCGCCCCAGTCGCTGTGCCCAAGCCGGCCGTCTGTCTGCCGATCGTTTCGATTCCTTTTGATCTCAATAGCGCGCGGTTGAACACCACTGGACTCGACACCGCGGTCACACCACTGCAGGCTTGGCTCGTGGTGCACAAGGAAGCCGTGCTCTCGGTCGAGGGCCATGCCGACCCCAGGGGAGACGAGGCCGCTAACGTCGTGCTCAGCTACAAGCGCGCGAAAGCGACCGTGGCCTGGCTGACGCAGGCCGGAGTAGCGGCAGATCAGATTGCCCTGCGCGCCGCAGGCGCACCGTCGCGTCAGACGGCGGACCCCGCCAGCAATCGCCAGGTAGTTCTCCAAATCGAGGGCGTCGAACCGTGCCGTGATGACGGCGCGCCGGAGCAGAACCCATGACCCCTTTTTCGATGACCGCTCTGTCCATGACGCCTTTGTCGATGACTATTGCCATCGCTTCCGTCGTACTGCTATTGAGCGCCGGCTATCTCGTCGGCATTCGGCGCGGTTTTGCTGCGCGCGAAAAGCTGCGTGCCGATGCACAGCGGTACATACAGGCGCTGCAATTGGCTCAGAGCGAGCTCGAGCGCAAGGCCGAAGTGCACGAGCAGGGACTGCGCGCCACCATCGAAGAAGCCTTGGCGCCACTACTTCATCGCGAGCAATTGTCCATCGACCTGTCGAGCCTGAAGGCCGGCAAGGGCGCGCGCGACCTGACGTTGCTGCTTGACAAGATCGCCGAGGCCGGCGATTTCACCACTGTGGTGTTGAGCAATTCCGAAGGTCTCGCCTTGGCTGGCAATAGCGGCGCGGAAGATCTCGACCGCCTCTCGGTGAATTCGTCTTTCGTGATGCTGATGGCCGAGCGCATTGGCGTCGACGAATTCCCGGCGCCGACGGCGATCCTCGTTCGCGACACAGCCGACTGCACCACGCTATATCGCATCTTCGAGGTGCAGGACGAGAAGGTCGCGTTGAGCGCCATCGCCAGCGGCACCAGTCTGACCCCGACTACGCTCGATGCGGTGCTCGCTAAGGTTTCAGGGATGCTGACCGCCAAGCAGGAAAACTAACCGATCTCTGTCCGAATGCCGCAAAGATCGCAAATTGAAGCCAGGCTTCAGTTCCCGAAGAAATGTTCAATAACTCGTGAATCTCAGTTGGGTAACAATATACCTGACAAAATGGTGGGTTGCGGCGGGAGATAACGGGAATTAGCGGGACAAAGTGAGCAAAATGCGACAGTGGCAATTTTAGCCGCCATGTATACTCGCGGCCATAGCCGCAGATACACGAATATTGAAAGTTAAGCGAGACGGCAGAGACGGTATGATTGTGACGTTTTCGGACGGGACGATTGCTGGTTATGTAGTGGAGGAATTGTTGGAGCTTAGGCCACAACGGGAGCACATCGAACAGCCTGCGCCAACGATTGCACCGGAAGCCGCGACTCCTGAGTTACAGCTTCTTCGCGGGTTTCTTCCCTTGCGTCTTCTGCCATTCGGCTTCTCGGCGCTGCATCTCTTCTTTGGAGACGGAGAATGCCTTGTCTACGGCATTCCTGAAGCGTTCGGCGTCGGTGTCGCCAGGCACGGGGGGAGCGGGTAGAGTCTTCATTTCAGCCCCAGTATAGCCCTTTTCTCACCAAATAAGACAAATCGAAAAATCGCGATGCTACGATAGTGGTAGTTAATTTTCCTTGCAATTCGCACCTATATTGGGAGAGAATTGCGAGCCATTAGGACATTTGTGTTTTTTTCTTGGCCGAAACTTCGGCGTTGATTTATTTTCACCAGCGATGGTCACAAATGGCACATGAATTGCTCCTAAATTTTCGGAACTGCCGCCTCATACACCGTATTGCCGATCCTCAGGCGGCAAATCACGGTGTACGGGTGTCGCGGATTTGGGGGCGTGGGCGTCACGTGCGAGATCAGAGCAATCTCTTCCCCTGTATCCGCGTCGCAGTATCGCACTGTCCGTTTCTTGCAACAGAAGCATTCGTGCATTAGCCGGTCTCGTGTCCCCGCGTCGGGCCTGGGGACCTCATAGGCAACTGCAGCGTCAATGCGGGCCTCAAAGTTGTTTTGTTCGTAGAGCCGCTGCATCTCGGATTTTTCAACGTCAAACTGGAAGGTTAAGGTGTTTTCCATGGTTTTCGCTCATCAAATTCGTAAGGTGGTTGCCGATTACCTGTCTCAGAAGCTGGACCTCGACGGCTTCGTTCGAGATTTCGCCCCCCTATCGTTCAACGTCCTGAAGAATGGTGATAATGCTGCTGTGCGTTTGGCGAACGGTGTGGAAGCGTTTTTGGCCGAATTGCGCTGCGGCTGCATTCGCGAAAAGCAGTTTCAATCCATGTTGCGCGAACTGGCTGCTCTCGACGCCCCGAACACTTTTCTCTATGACCTTTCGTTCGCCTCCGCTGTTAACGTCTATCCTCAGGCGGAATTTGCATTCCCGGAGGTATGGGGATCCGCTGGTACATTATGCGAAACGGTACCCGGGTCAGTAGCGCTCCATCAACCGTAAGCTCCAGCCAATGCAGGCCTTCTTCTTCAACTACGACCCCCAGCGGGGTGATAAGAGCAACGCCTCGCTCTTCCCCTTCAAAGAGCATCGGAGATTCCGCATAGGGGAGGGTACTTCCTGAAGGCGTTGTAGGGGTGATGCGCAAGGTGGCTTTGCCCCGCATTTCCCCGGCTTTCAAGACCACGACCAACTGGTAATTTTGAAGGGGTTGAGGCTTCATTTGCTCGGTTATCCCCATCACTGAGATTCGATCCTGGAAGCGAATGACGCTCAAGGCTCCCGTGTTATCAACAATTGATGTTTGGCAAATGGCGGCGACCTGCACATAGGGACCGCCGAAGGTGCGTTCGGACATATTCTCTCCTCTCCTGTCCCACAGACAGGGATTTCCTGTGAGCTTGGAGGCTTGACTTTTTTCGCCGGGGACGTTAAGGTGAGTTTGTCAGGACCGCACCAAACGTCTTCCGCCTAAGCCATTCCTCTAAATTTCCCGCCTAAAAAAAACTACACTCGCCGCGAAACCACGGCGAGTGTTTCCCGTGTAGGCAAGCACAGGTCGATGCCAAGAATGTAGCACACTTCGCGGTTTAATTCCTGTAGAAACGTTGTTATAAATGGAGCAATTAGAGGCGAAAACCCGCCAAAACCCGAAACAAGAATAGTCCCGTCTCGGCTTATCCACAGATCGGCTTGGCTTTTGCACATAAAGCGGTGCAAAGCAAACGCAAAAGCCATAAGGGCCGTTATCAGCGTGGTTCCTTCTTATTTTGTTCCCATTTTGGAATTGGAGCGGGGACCGCGCTTTCGCTCACCTTTGAACTTCGGGTTAGAACGCGGTTTGCCCCACCTTGCCGGTGACCTCGGCATAGGTTAGGCGTTTACCAACCATACCCCTCGTTGCAATATCGAACCGCTGCGCGTCCGTCAGTTTCCGATTGTTGAACCGGAACGATTGCTCATCCAAATAGCGGAACAGGTCGAACGGTTCAATGCTCACATAGGTTCCATTGATACCCCTCTTGAGCAGCGCCCAGAAGTCCTCGAGGCCATTCGTGTGTACCCGCCCGTTCACATACTCGACGGCGTGGTCAACGAATACATGAAAGAAGTCTGATTCCAACCCGCGATAGGACATGAGCGCATCAGTGTAGAGTGCCGAGCAGGGTTCTACATGCTTCTTGACTTCGGAGTGGAGTTCCTTCCTCTTACGGCTGCTGATGACCTTTGTACGAACATCGCCCCCGCGCTCCAGCAACCCCATGACGGCGGTCTTATCCTTGCCGCCAGTCCCGGTGATGCGGCGCTCACGCTTGCTTTTGTGCATGTTCCGGGCCTTGCCACCGATGAAGGTTTCATCCACTTCGACTTCGCCAGACAACTTGCCGCTGGCATAATCGTCGCCCAACATCAGGCGAATGCGGTGATCGAGGAACCAAGCTGTTTTCTGTGTGATTCCCAAGGCCCGGTGAATCTCATAACTGCTCACACCGTTTTTGCAGTTGACTACCATCCACATCGCCATGAGCCACTTGTCGAGACCGATGGGCGAGTCTTCCATGACAGTGCCAGTCTTCAATGTGAACTGAGGCGCGGTGTGCTTTTCCCGGCAGTGCCAGCGGTTGTACTTCTCCATGAACAACACATTGGCGCTCCCACACTTGGGGCAGGTAACACCCTTTGGCCAACGGCGAGCTACAAGATACTCGCGGCAGTTTGCCGCATCGGAGAAGTAGAGGATGGCTTCTTGTAGGGTCTTCGGTTCCATGTACTAAGAGTACCCGGATGGGGTTCTTTTGTCAAGTATATTATTGCCCTCAGTTGATAGGTTCCTTCGAAAAATTCAATCAGCCATCTCCGCAAATATATTTCCTCAGCAGCTCTTTGGTCCGTTTGTTCGCCGCCTTCGCCGCGCCGGTGAGCGGTGCGCCAACAATCATCACTAAGCCAATATGTTTAAGCACCAGCACCGCCAAGATTCCCAGTGCAAGCGCCCCCGACACCTTGCGGTTGGGAACAACGAAAAGCAGCGTCAGCCCCAGCATGAACGTTGCAGCAAGCAGCGCCAAGAATGCGATGCGTTTCGTCGTATGCCCATCATGTCTCATGCGCGGATTCTCTGCGTGCAGTTTCAGTTCCCGTGACTCAGCAGCCTACGCCAGCGGCCGCCCAATCTCCCAATGATGTCCATAAGGATCGGCTACGCGCCCCACGCGCCACCCATGCCCTTCGCTCACCGGCCAGATCTGCGAAGCACCCGCCTGCACCGCTCGCGCGAACAGCGCGTCCGGATCAGCCACCGTCAAAATAATCCGCACCGTCGATCCACCCAGCAACTCCGGGCTGAAATTGAAGTGCCCCGGCGACTCGTCCCCGACCCAGAACTCCGCGCCATCCACCGCCAGTCGTGCCACCACGTTTCCGTCGGGGTCCTCAATGCGATAAACCTCAACCGCTCCAAACGCCGCCTTGTAAAACTCGACGGCCCCCGCGCTCCTCCGCACATTCAACCACGGTGCAATCGAGTTTCGAATTTGAGCTTCCCTGATCTCCACATCCATTCGCCTTCCTTCGCTGCCAGCCATCTATCGCAGCGCAAAATGCACGGCCACATGCAACCCCATCATCAGCCCGATCGCCAGAACGCCCGCAGCCACCGGCCCTCTTTTCCGCCAAAGCGCCACGGTTGCGCCCACAAAAATGGCCTCCGGGATAGCCAGCACCGCCAACCAATACGCCCACCGCGAGTGTTCAAGCCCTGGAAACACAAGGCCGCTGATTCGCAGAATGGCAAATGAGCAGCCAACCAATGCCAATGCGGAAAAAATCCCCAACCCCACTCCCAGCGCTTTCTTTCCTGTGCTATTCATCCCGACCTCCTCCTTTGTTTTTCCCTTGAACCACTCCCGCCACGCGCTCGCCGCCTGGCGCAAAATCACAGTCGTGCTTCCCAGCGCCCAGAACAGCGCCGCCCAATCGCCCTCAACAAAATCAAGCTCTCGCAGCATGGCGCTAGCCCATTCGCGGCTCTCGCCCGGAGCCAGTCGAACCGCTGCCCTCAGCAGCCTCGCTGCCAGCCTGCGCGGTACGCCCATCAGCCCTCCACCAGGCCCACAGCGAAACCAGAGTAGCCGTATCTAGGAAGCACCACGCCAAGTGGCTTTTTCCTCAAGAAAAAGCCGCCTCGCATACTCTTTGCGAGGGCGGTTTTACTCGGGTTTCGCTCGAGCGCCACCTGACCCAGCCCGCCACTCGCATGCGCCGTGCGGTTGGCCCGCGCGAACCGCAACCCATCCGGCGTAAACCTGTACATATGCCGCGGCGGCTTGCCCGGCTCACCCGCCTCCCACTCCGTCTCCAGCAGCTTCCGTTCCGCCATCCGCATAAGAATCGGGTACAGCGTCCCCGACTTCAAACCAGTCACCCGGCTCAGGTCGTAGCCATACTTCCACTCCTCCGGCTGCTCAAGAAAAGCATCCAACACCAGTACGGTTTGCGGAGATAGTCGCAGCTTCATGCTCGTAACTCTACATATATAGAGTTTCTCTGTCAACGCCCTTTTAGTCCCATTTTTTCTGCCATCTCGCACCAAATACGTCGCTTTCCCTTGCCATAATCCGCGCTTCGGGACTACGCTACTCCTATGCGTCGATGTCGCTAACACCGCCCTGGTGCCAGCCGCGATGCAAACGTGCGCCTCGCACGGCCGCGTTTCTTCCCGCCTGACAGCTCGACCATCACCCCAAACCTGTTCAGTGTTTGACCCCGGAAAGTGTTCCGGAAAGAGGAGATCATCATGGCGCGCATTGCCGCGGATGTAACTGAAATCATTGGCCGCACCCCCCTGGTCCGGCTCAATCGCGTAGCTGCTGGCCTGCCCGCTACAGTCGTAGCGAAGCTGGAAAGCCAGAACCCCCTGTCGAGCGTCAAAGACCGCATCGGCCTCGCGCTCATTGATTCTGCCGAGAAAGCCGGCAAAATCACCCCCGGCGAGACCATCCTCATTGAGCCCACCAGCGGCAACACCGGCATCGCCCTCGCCTTTGTCGCCGCCGCCAAGGGCTACAAGCTCATCCTCACCATGCCTGAGACCATGAGCCAGGAACGTCGCGCCGTCCTGCTCGCTTTTGGTGCCGAGATCGTCCTCACCCCCGGTCCCAACGGCATGAAGGGCGCCATCGCCAAGGCCAATGAAATCCTGGCCAAGACTCCCAACGGCTACATCCTTCAGCAGTTTGACAACCCCGCCAACCCCGCAATCCATTACGCCACCACCGGCCCTGAAATCTGGGACGACACCGATGGCAAAGTCGACATCCTCGTCTCGGGCGTTGGCACCGGCGGCACCATCACCGGAGTAACCAAATACATCAAGGAGCGCAAGCCCGGTTTCAAGGCAATCGCCGTCGAACCCACTGACAGCCCCGTGCTCTCTGGCGGCAAGCCCGGTCCGCACAAGATTCAGGGCATTGGTGCCGGCTTCGTACCCGGTGTTCTCGACACAAGCCTCATCGACGAAATCATCCAGGTCACCAATGACGAGTCCATCGCCGCCGCCCGCCAACTACCTTTGGAAGAAGGGCTCTTCGTTGGCATCTCGTCCGGCGCTGCCATCTCTGCCGCGCTCAAAGTCGCCGCGCGTCCTGAGAACGAAGGCAAGTTGATCGTCGTCGTTTTGCCCGACTTCGGCGAGCGCTATCTGTCCAGCGTCCTCTTCGATTCGCTCCGCCAGAAGGCGCTCGCTTTGCCCACCGAGCAGATTGCCGTCACTGCATCGGCGTAACCAATCCCACCGCCGGCGAGACTCATCGAGTCTCGCCGGCCCCAACTGCACTTTTGTCCGTATAAGTATCCACGGAAGCCATGGCAGCGTTTGACCGAATCCGCGAAGACATCCGTTCCGTAATGGAGCGTGATCCCGCTGCCCGTTCCCAACTTGAAGTCTTTCTATGCTATCCAGGCCTCTGGGCCGTCTGGCTTCATCGCATCTCCCACGCCCTCTGGCGCGCCCATCTCCCATTGCTCGCGCGCATTGTCTCCCAAATCGCCCGCTTCTACACCGGAGTCGACATTCACCCCGCCGCGCTCCTCGGCCACCGCCTCTTCATCGACCACGCCACCGGCGTCGTCATCGGAGAAACCGCCATCGTCGGCAGCGATGTCACCATTTATCAAGGTGTCACTCTCGGCGGAACCGGTAAGGGCCACGGCAAGCGCCACCCCACCGTCTGCGACGGCGTTTTCATCGGCAACAACGCCAACATCCTCGGCAACATCACCGTCGGCGAAAACTCCCGCGTCGGCGCCGGCTCCGTCGTCCTCTCAGACGTCCCCCCCAACTCCACCGTCGTCGGCGTCCCTGCCCACATCGTCTATCGCAATGGCGAGCGCGTTCTCATCACCAATCCCCACGACATCAAAGACCCGCTCTCTGATGCGCTCATCGCCATCTCCGCTCGTGTAGAAGAACTCGAAGCCCGGCTGTGCTTAGAAGGTGCTTCGATGCCCCACGTCACCGAACCCTTCGCCGTAGAAGCAGCCGAGCGCTCCGCCTATCGTGAAGAACTCGAGCGCCTCCGCGAGTACGTTTCTATGGGCGAGGGCATCTAGCCGCGCCTCCATCGCCAATCTTTTGCTTCGTGCGCAATTCCCCTGCCTTTGGGAGCAAAACCTCCTCGGCCGCATCTAATCCAGGTGACGGGAGGTTCAACCCATGCGAACTGCATTCCCAAAGCCATCCATCCTGCTCTTCGCACTCGCACTCGCGTTTTCAACCCAGAGCACTCCCGGCCAGAGCGCCCAAGCCCAAACGCAGACACAATCTACAGACACAACAAAGCCATCCACCCAGCCGCAACGCCAGCAAAGTAGCCCCGGTGGCCAGGTCGGACGGGGTGCCGGGGACATCGGTAAAGGAACCGCCAAGGGCGCCGGAGCGGCGGTCAAGGGTGTTGGCAAAGGTGCAGGTGACCTGGTCACTCTTCATCCCCTCGACGCGGCTGGCAATGTCGGCAAGGGTGCAGCCGTCGCCGGCAAAGATGTAGGTGTCGGCGCCGCCAAAGGCACAGGCAAAATCGCCAAGGGCACAGGCCGTGGGATTGGCAAATTATTCCACCATCACCATGACACGCAGACTGCTCCCGACGAGCCTCAAAGATAGGGCGAAGCAGACACTCCTCAGTTGCCGATCAGGCCAACTCCCAGCCCGGTCCCGGCAAAGTCCAGAGCCTCGAACGGCAGCGTCGGTCGAACACACTGAATTGCGTCAACCGGTACCATGTTATGCCGCCACAGGCGAAAACGGGATCCCGCCGCGAGATGAATTGACAATCGAGACAAACATCATCCACGCCGGAGGCGCGCGGAGTCTTTACCGATGAGTCAATTGACGGTTGCGCGGTGATACGCCCGGAATGCAGAGTCCCGTGTGTTTCGATACGTTATGTTCTGCGGGCAAATGTAGACATCATTCCAAGAATCAATGCTACGACAAATAGCGGAAACATCGGGATGAAGAAAAGCATGTAGGTGCCATGAGGATCGCGTCGACCCAAAAACATCCCGATCAACATGACGCAGAACGGGAAACATCCAGCAAAAATTGTCAGATTTTCACGTCCTAATTTCCCGAGTAGTACAGCCCAGCCAATCAGGCCGACTGAGAGGGTCGCCACACCAATCAAAGTCGCGAGCATCACAGCAGCCCAAAGGTGGTGATCAAGAAACAAAATGTTCCAGCGTGAAGAATGAGCAACGGAAAGGCCGATAGCACCCATTCCGATGAGTGTGAGGACCAGTCCGCTCACCGCGATATTTCGCCATATTGCCTTTGCGTTCGATCCAGACATTTCGCGTAATTTTACATGCTTCAGGAACGCTGGCCGCTGATCGATTCCGAGCGAGTGGTCGCCCATACGGAAATAACCACTCAGTTAAAGAGCGTTTCCCTCGTCAACCACCCTCCCAGCACGGGACGAACGGTCGTCTCCCTGGGACAGTCCTCGGCGCATTCCCCTCCCACTCAGGCCGCACCTCCCCGATCAGGCAGTGATAAGACCAGAGTTGTGACCCTCATCACGCCATCCGCATGAAACGCGCCAATTTCAACGCGCAACCTTGCAGGAACTCCCGGATTCTGCCGATAACTGATTCGCGAAGGTGTACTGTTCGCAGCGACCAACTGGGTGAAGCCCCGCAACCATAGGGCGATCTGCGTTGCGAGTCAGCGTAACGCATCTTCACTTCGCCCTCTGAGCGTTTGAAAGAGTTTGACCCAGAGCATCCCTTCGCAGATGAATCATTCCGAACCGACTTTTGGGGCAAAAAAGTGAAGTCTCGTCGGCAGAGGACAGACCTCAGAGTGCATGCTGAGGTCGAGCAGACGATCGTTCCAATGGTTCCGTAAGTGAGGGAAACGCGTGAGAGTTCCATACGACAGTAGGATCTTCCGCTACGGAATGGTGCCGGTCTTTCTTGCCCTCGCTGTACTTATGTCCGACTTGCTCCGCCTCGTGATTCCGCATTGCGAACCGTTCATTTTCATCGCTGCAGTTGTGGCGACTGCCTGGATCGGACGCCGCGGCCCCGGTCTGATCGCAGCGGCTCTTGCGGTCTTCGTCCTCGATTACTTCTTCCTTCCTCCCCTCTACACCCTTGGAATCAGCCCAGAGGCCCGGCCCTATTTGATTCCCTTCGGTCTGAGCGCAATGGCTGCCGCCTGGATGAGTGCGACACGCAATCAAGCGCGCGAATCGGCAGCAAACTTGCAGCGCAGCGAAGAGAAGTTTCGACGCCTTCTGACCAAGCTTCCTGATGTGGCGTGGACATCTGATGGCCATGGCAACCTGGTCTACGTGAGTCCAAAAGCCGTGGGAGTGACAGGATACAGCGAGAAGGAAATAGGCACGGGCGGACTTAAGCTGCTCCTCGGCAGAACCCATCCAGATGATCTGGCTCGGGTCCAGAGCGCTGTTGACGATCTCTTCTCGCGTGGCGTCCCCCTCGATGTTGAATCTCGCTTCCAGTGCAAAGACGGCGCGTGGATCTGGATTCACAATCGGGCTGTTGGCACCTACAAGTTGGATGGCGTTGTTTTGGCTGACGGAGTGACCTCCGACATTTCCCGTCGCAAGCAGGCGGAGATTGACCTGCAGTCAAAAACGGCATTCTTCGAAGCCCTCGTGAATTCCACCCAAGACGGCATTTTGGTGCTCGACGCCCATGGTCACCCCATCCTCCAGAATCAGCGCATGGCCGAGATCCATCAGTGGCCTTCTGAGTTTCTCAGTGATCCATCTGACGAGCGGATGCTGCGCCACACCCTCGCTTTGGTTAAGGACCCCGATTCCTTCCTTGCGCAGATCGATCACCTCAGCAGCCATCCCGATGAAACCGGCCGAGACGAACTGGAGTTTAAAGACGGAACCTTCATCGACCGGTATTCTGCCCCGGTCATTGATGCAAGTGGAAAATACTACGGCCGCATTTGGACCCATCGCGATATAACGCAGCGCAAACGAACCGAGGTCGAGCTTCAAGCAAAGACTGCCTTCCTCGAAGCACAATTTAACTCCACCATCGATGGCGTCCTCGTCGTCGATGTGAATGGTCTTCGAATCTTTCAGAATCAGCGCATGGTCGACATCTTCAGGATCCCTTCCCAGCTTCTCGAAGGAGGCGAGGATAGGCCGGTGCTCGAATATGTCCTTAAGTCCATCAAAAACCCCGAAGCTTTCCTGTCAAAGGTCGAATACCTCTACAGTCATCCCGATAAGACAAGCCTCGATCAGATTGATCTTGTCGACGGGACCATCCTGGACCGGTATTCCGCTCCTGTCGTCGACGAAAGCGGCAAATACTTCGGCCGCATCTGGAACTTCCGTGAAGTCACGGAACGCAAGAGGGCAGAAGACAGGCTTCGTCAGCTATCGGTCGCGGTCGAGCAGAGTTCATCGTCAATCGTCATCACGGACTCCAGCGGCAAGATCACTTACGTCAATCGGAAATTCACTCAAGACACCGGATACACACTCGATGAAGCCGTTGGGCGGAATCCGCGGATCCTCAATTCCGGTCATTCCCCGCGCGAAACGTATCAAGACCTTTGGAACACCATTCTCAATGGTAAGGAGTGGCGTGGCGAGTTTCGCAACAAGAAGAAGAGTGGAGAGTTCTTCTGGGAGTCGGCCGTCATCACTCCAATCGTCGACGGCAGCGGCATCGTTACACATTTCCTCGCTGTCAAGGAAGACATTACCGGACGACGACAACTTGAGAGTGAACTGCGTCAGGCACAGAAACTCGAAGGGATTGGCCAGCTGGCCGCCGGCATTGCGCATGAAATCAACACCCCTATCCAATTTGTGACGGACAACCTCACCTTCCTCTCCGAGTCATTTGGGACCATCTTCAACTTGCTGGGCCTGTATCGAACCACGATTCAAGATCACCTTGGGCAATTGCCGTCCACAAAGGCCGCAGAACTCGCGGATGCCGAACAAAAGGGCGACCTGGGATACGTATCGGACGAGGTTCCGAAGGCCATCTCCCAGAGTCTCGATGGCGCTCGCAGAGTTGCAAGTATCGTTCGCGCCATGAAAGAGTTTTCTCACCCGGATTCTGCCGACAAGACCACCACCGATCTCAATAAAGGAATCGTCTCAACCATCACCGTCGCGCGAAATGAGTGGAAATATGTGGCGGAAGTCGTAACCGACCTCGATGTGGCCTTGCCTAACATCCTCTGCTATCCCGGAGAAGTGAATCAGATCATTCTGAACCTCATCGTCAATTCCGCGCACTCCATCAAGGACAAAGTCAAGGATGGTGAAAAGGGCATCATCACCATCTCTACTCGCACTCGCGGTCCGTTCGCGGAGATCACTATCGCCGATACCGGGATGGGAATTCCAGAGGCAATCCGGAACAGGATCTATGAGCCATTCTTCACCACCAAAGAAGTGGGTAAAGGAACCGGACAGGGATTGGCTTTCGCTCACAGCGTCATCGTCAAAAAACACCAGGGAAAGATCTGGTTCGAGACCGAGCAGGGACGCGGGACTACTTTCTTCATCCAACTTCCCGTAGGCCAGCCAGTCACACTCTCAAGTTCACTCAAAGAAAAATGACGCCAAAGCCCCCGCTCTTGTTGATGACAAGAAGACTCCTTGAACGGTCTGTGGCGGGCCTTGCACGGTATGCGCAGTGAATAGGAAGTGAGATCCCCCGCTCGTTTCGCTTCTCCACAAGTCGCCAAACGTACTCAAATGACGTCGACAAGGGAGTCAAATGGGCTCTAAAACGGCGTGATTAGGCCTTATTTCGGACCTGAGTACTATTTATACGTGGGCGTCTTTTGCTCATCTACCGACTTGCAGAACTGCGTTCTCGCACTCAATTCCTCAGTCGCGCTTGTGGCAGTCTTTTAGCAGGTCATTCGCTTTCTCTTTCGAGCCATATAGACCCCTGGTTTTTGCAGGTGCGCATATTTTTCCTGTGAAGCATATCGCTTGCCACCAATCACCAATCCTGGCCACCGGAGGCTGACAACCTCCCCTGCCTCCGGTGCTAAAGTTATTCCGTTCCCACTTTCACGCCGGGGTCCCACTTCTTGCCGGTTTCGCGTTGGTTTGCCGTTGCGCTTCTCGTGTTTCCCGCCGCCGCCCTTCCAGCCTCCCGCGTACAGGCCGCGCCCGTCCCACCGGAGATGCGCTCCTCTGCCTTCACCGTAACCGTCAACGGCCAGTCGGTCGATGTGGCTCATGCTGCTGCTAGTTACGACTGGGTCTCCTTCGACATCACCGGCCCCGTCGATATCGCCATCACCGCCGCCGAGCCCGGCTTCTGGGACCGCGGCGTCGACATCGAACCCTGGCGCCTCGGCATCCGTCCCACCCGTGACGGCCGGACCATCCGCTTCCATCTAGCCGCTCCAGCCAAGCTCTCCATCTCCCGCCCGCGCGACTTCCTCAACCACGCGTCTATGCTCTTTCTCTTCGCTGGAACGCCGCCCCCGCCCCCGCCCACTGGCCCCAGGGTCACGGTCATTCATGCAGGCGTATACCACCAGAGTCTCAATCCCAAATCCGGCGACACCATCTATTTAGCCCCCGGCGCCTATATCTTCGGCAGCCTCAACCTCTTCAATGTCGGCGGCATCCGCATCCTGGGCCGCGGAACAATCGTCTACGAAGGCTCCCAGGATCCCACCACAGACGAAGGCTGGATGCAGAAACCGGATTGGCATTGCATCGGTTCTCTTGAAGCCAGAGACGTCCAGATTGACGGTCTCACCTGCATCGTCCGCGCCCGCACTTGGTCCATCCAGATGAAGGATTCCACTGCGTTTACCTTTGACGACCTGCGCGTCATCGGCGGCAATCCCGGCAACGCCAATCAGGACGGCATGGACTGGCTTGGCGGCGGAGACAGCATCGTGCGCGACGCCTTCATCCGCGCATCCGACGACGACTTCGCCGTGATGGGCAATTGGGACGGCTACACCGATGAGGAAATCCTCCGTCCCGGCCACGATGTTCAGAACATCCTCATCGAAAACAGCGTGCTCTCCACCAGCATCTCCAACATTGTCCGTGCTGGCTGGCCACGAAAGACCTTCAACTCCCGCAACTTCACCCTGCGCGACTCAGATGTGCTCCATGCCGGCATCGGTGCCTGCGGCCAAAGCTTCGGCCTGCTCGGCATGTGGGGAGCGGGCGGCTTCAAGGGGGACCACTCCAGCTACACCTTTGAGAATCTCTTCCTCGACAACTGGTATTCCTTGGTCCAGATTGAGCGCACAGACCCGGCGACCCACGACTTTACCTTTCGCAACATCTGGGCTCTCGATCAGCCGCCGCTCGTCGATTCAACCCTTGTCGGCCATGTCGCCGACGTTGTCTTCGATAACGTCAAGTACGGCCAGACCGTTACGGCCGGTGATGCCAATCTGCCGCTCGTTGTTTCCGACGGCGCCGCGCCGCCTCAATTCACGCCGACTCACGACCCCGTTGCCCGGTTCACCATCGATCCGCCGTTCTTTTACCCAGGGCAGAAAGTCACATTCACCGCGCAAGCCAATGCCGGCGCGCGCTACACCTGGCTCTTTGGCGATGGCACCCAGGCCACTGGTCGCACCGTCACCCACAAATTCCCAGACGCCGACGGAACCGATCTGGATGGAACAGCCACTGGCGCGGGCAGGTTTCGCGTCCTGCTTCACGTGGAGGACCGGACAGGCAAGCAAAATGAGGTGGGTAAGCAAGATTGGGCTGCCCAGGGAGTGGTTGCCGTTGCGCACTGGATAGATGCCGCAAGCGTCGCCGTGCCCAGCGTCCCCGGCCTTACCTACCAAATCTACCCCGGCGACTGGACCGAACTGCCCGACCTCACCAAACAGCCGTCAGTCTTCAACAGTGAAACTCCAAACCTGCAAGCCGATGCGCGAGGCTTTACGCGTTACGCCGTCGCATGGGACGGTTTCATCGACATTCCCGCCGACGGCGGCTACACCTTCCATCTTCTCCATCGCGACGGGGCGCGCCTGGTGATCGACGGCATTCAAGTGGCCAAAACCGGCCCGCCGTTCGCCCAGGTCTGCGGAACTCCCGGCAACGCCATGCGCTATGATCGCGGTTCACTGGGTCTGCGCGCCGGCAAGCACCGGCTCCATATTGAAGGTCTGCACTCAGCCAGCCAAGGCGCGCCCCGCCTGCTGTGGGAAGGGCCTAGTCTGCCGCTGACCGACGTGCCTCCAGCCGCGTACAGCCACCCCAACCAGGACGTGCTCACTCGCTAGCCAATCAGTGAGTATTCCGGCGATTTGTGTTCTTCAACAAATAGAATGGGGCTTATCAGATATCAGTCCCGCTGCAATAGTTGCTTCGCAATCCAACGCGCATCGCTTGCCCGCTGTGGACCATCCTGCTCGGACGCGGCGAGCGCTCCGTCATATAGGACCATGAGCGCGCCAGCCATTCGAGTTGGATGGCTCACGCCCGTGGCCTTTAAGGCATCAACGAACTGCTTACGGAACCAATCGCGCTGTTCGAGGGCCACCTTGCGTGCCGGATGATCCTGATTGGGAATTTCGCTGACAACATGCTGCATCGGACATCCCCGAAACTCGGGCGACTCTACCCAATCGACTATCCAATCGAAGATTTTTAGCGCCCGTTCCGCCGCCGGTACAGACTGGAGGTAGCTCGCCACTTGCGCTCGGCCTCGTTCCACGCGCCGCTGCACGCACGCCGCGACCAAGCCGTCTTTCGATCCGAAGTGTTGATAGAGCGACGCCTTCGCCGCATCGGCTTCAGCCAGAACGCGATCGATACCGACGGCGCGAATGCCCTCCGCATAAAACAGCCGGTCGGCAGTGTCCAGCAGCCGCTCCTTTACATTCGCTGACGGGGATGGCTTTTTAGCTCCTGACGGCATATCTTCTCGTTCTCCTATTGACAGGATAGACCGATCTGTCTAGCATGGCGAATAGACAGACCTGTCTGTTTAATCCTAAATCAGGAGTCCTACGATGCCATCGAACGGTAAACCACTCATCACCGTTGTGGGTGCACTGAGCAAACAAGGACGCAGTGTTGCGCATACGCTGCTCCAGAGCGGGCAATTTCAGGTACGGGCACTTACTCGAAGGGTTGACGCGCCGGAGGCGCAAAACCTGGCACGGCTTGGCGCCGAGGTCGTCGCCGTGTCACTAGATCTCGGACATGGAGGCAACCTTGTGCAGGCATTCCGGGGTTCGCAGGGAGTATTCCTGATGACGCCGCCGATTATGCCGCCCGCGACGCACGAGGCTGAACTCGCCAAGCAGCAGGCCGACGCGGCGGTTGAGGCAGGGGTGAAACACGTTGTCTTCACGGCCCTGGAGAATGTCGACAAGATTTCCGGAGGTAAGAAGTGGGCTCCGCATTTCACCGATAAGGCCCGGGTCGAGGAGTACATTCGGACTCTTCCGGTCACAAGCTCTTTCATCTATCCCGCATACTTCTACACCAACCTGCTGGAATACTATGTGCCGCGCATGGACGGCGATACGCTTATATTTCCTATCTATCTGCCGAAGGATTTGCGCGCGCCATTTGTCGATCCGCTCACCGCTACAGGACCGGCTGTGCTGGAGATATTCGCTCATCCCGACAAGTACGCCGGACAGTCATTGCCGGTGATCGGTGAAATCCTCTCACCCGGTGAAATGGTTGAAACCTTTACCCGTGTCACAGGCAAGAAGGCGGCATACAGCTCGGCGTTCAAACGGGAGGAGATGATCCACCACTTCCCCGCATTCGCCGCAAATGAAGGATTCATTCGCGAGTCGGTCGGAATGGTCGAGTACACCGCTGAATACGGATACTTCCGCAGTGATCGCGATCTTGAATGGAGCCGGAAGATCAATCCCAAGAGCCTGACCTGGGAGCAGTTCCTGCGTAATACCGGCTGGCAAGGACAGGCGCGGTCTTTCGGCGCCTGATTGCAAGCGGAATCGAGGTATCAATCGAGTCCCAGTTGCGCTTCCAGTCCGACTTCGAACGGGGAACGCAACTGGATCTTATGGGCGAAACCGGCCCGTCTTGCAGCAGATCAGCGATGGATCTGTCGGAACGACAAGTGGAGTGAGGTGGTTTCCAGGGCTCAAATAAAGTCCTTCTTCTTCGATTGAATGAAGAACGCCGCGCCCAGCAGCAGCGCGATCAGAGCAAACTCGGTGGCCAGCAGGATCGTCGCCGTAGAGTTCCAATAGATTGCCGTCCCATACAATCCATCCTTGATACCGGGAATGTGAGCCACTAGATATCCGACGAGATTAAGAGCCACGTTGCCCACCACCATGGCGGAGATGGCCCAGCCTTTGGATTCGGTGACCAGGCCCACAGCGATCATCATGCAAGTGCTTAGCAGGATCTCGACGGCCATAATGATGGCGAAGGCAAAAAAGCCATGAATGGCCGGCGAGA
>Ga0187847_10000858_pt1 | contig 30125 bp, 24 predicted proteins | sample June2016WEW_4_10_FD_132458 | JGI IMG/M metagenome (GOLD analysis project Ga0187847, IMG submission 132458) | Peatland microbial communities from SPRUCE experiment site at the Marcell Experimental Forest, Minnesota, USA - June2016WEW_4_10 | ecosystem: Environmental > Terrestrial > Soil >...
ATGATCCAGCGCATACATGCGATCCGTCCGGCTCATCGGGGCAAATCCCGCCGAGGCAAACCGGCTGCTCAGAATCTCCGCCGAGGCCTCGCGAATCCACTCCAGGCTGGGCTGTCCCGTGCGGTTGTCAAACGGAAGCACCAGCAGGATGCGTCCCCCCCCAGCACCCGTTGCCGGGCTGGTCTCCGCGCCCGTCTGGGCACGAGCCAATCCCGCGATGCACAAGGCCGCCGCAAGACACCATCCCAGATGGGCGGCCACTTGCCCTGCCCGGCCTGAACGAGATGAAGAAGATAGATGCACAACAGGCTGATTATAGGCGTTGCGCCTTCTGGGTGGCGGGTCGGGCGGGCCTGGACCCTGCTGTATCGCCAGCTCGTCCGCATTTGGAACTTCTAAACAATTAGACAAAAGTAACCTTTTCAACCAATAACTCTTGACGATCTCTTAACCAGGCGGCTTGTACCACCGTTGCTCTCGAAATCGCCGTTCCCATGCCGATTTCTTGCTGCACGCGGACAATCGAGCCGGCAAAGTCGAGAGGCAGAAGGCATCGCGTCTCGTTGGTGAGTTCTAATGCAAAGCGGCTATTCTTTCATGCGAGGTTTGACCGTTATCCTTCCGGTGGCCCTGACATTCGTCTTGATACCGGCATCTTCTTCAGAGACCCTCATCGGCGCCGGCCGGTCTCCGGTTTCGGCGCTTCCCGCCAACGCTGAGGCCAGCCTTGATCCGCCGGTCATCACCAGCCTTAATCCGACCGAGGCAGTTGCCGGCGGCGTTGCTCTCACGCTGACCATCGACGGCGCGAACTTTACCTCGACCGCTGCCGCGTACTGGGACGCGACCGCGCTGAAGACGACGTATGTGAGCGCCACGCAACTGACGGCCGAACTCCCCGCCGGCCTGATCGCCAGAGCCGCCACGGCCAGCGTAACGATCACAACCATCCACGGAACTTCCTATGGCGTCACGCTCACCGTCAACCCTCAGCCTTCGATCGTCAGCCTGAGTCCGGTCTCGCCCTCCGCAACCGGCGGCACCGTCAAGCTGGCCGACCGCAGCTCCAATGACCTCTCATCCGCGCTCCCCAAGCCTTCGCCAGCCTCGAACGTGCCGGGCGCTATCCCGTCCGGTTCCGCGTTTTCGGTCAGTCCGCCCGCGCCTCCGGCCGCCGGCCTGAGTCCGGCTGCGGCCTCCACGGGCAGCGCTTCCGCCCCTCTGCCTGCCGCCAGCACAAACTCCGCCTCAACCGCAACTTCCAGCCCTTCCAGCCTGGCATCCGCTTCGCTCGCCACGAACTTCGTAGCTGCCATCTCCTCCGGAGCTCAGCTCTCCGCCAATCTAACCCCGCCCACCATTGCCAGCTTGAGTCCCACCGCGGTTACGGCCGGGGCCGGAGCTTTTACTCTCACCATCAGCGGCGCCAACTTTGTCCAGGGCGCCGGGATGACCGTTGTGAGGTGGAACAACACTGCGCTCACGACCAGCTACGTTAGTTCCACCCAACTCACGGCAGCTGTCCCCGCCAGTCTGGTCGCTGGAGTCTACTCCGGGCCATACACCGCCAGCGTCACGGTCGTCACCGCCAACGGAATCTCATCCGGTGTGTACTTCACCATCAACCCGCCGCTGCCAGTTCTTACCCGCCCGCTGTTCCCAGCCGCGGTCCCCGCCGGCTATGGAAGCTTTGTGCTGACCATCTACGGCGCGAACTTCACCGCGTCCCCGACTGTCTATTGGGGAAACACGCCACTGGCGACCTGGGGACAATACAACAACGTCATGGCGACGGTTCCTGCAAGCCTGGTTGCAACTCCCGGCACGGTCAGCGTAACGGTGGCGACCGCCAGCGCCGGAACGTCGGCTCCGGCCACCTTCACCATCCAGCAGCAATCGCCCGTTATCGCCAGCTTGAGTCCAGCTTCGGCCGCAGCCGGTGGCGCCGCATTCACACTGACCGTCAACGGGTCCAATTTCCTCTCCGGCTCCTACGTCCTATTCAATTCCACGTGGCTGTATGCAACCTTCATCAGCACCACGCAGATGAAGGTACTCGTCCCTGCCAGCCTGATTGCCACCTCTGGCGTGGTCAGCGTGAATGTCTACGTTTATAGCAGCAGCGGCGGCAGTGGATTTTATTCGAAAGCGACCCTCTTCCCCATCAATCCATCGCCACCCTTTCTCGCCACCATCAGTCCTGTGTCAACCACCGCTGGAAGCGCCGGATTCATGCTGAACATTACCGGTACGGCCTTCACCCCGGACGCGGTTGTTCTATGGGGCGCAATCTCTCTGGGCACCATCTACCTCAGCCCATCGCAACTGACGGCCTCTGTCCCCCCCAGTCTGATCGAGTTCTCCGGCTCGGCCAGCGTCACAGTTACCTCTGCGGCCGGCACATCGGCGCTGGCCACCTTCACCATCAACCCCGCGCCGCCGTCCATCAGCGGCCTCAGCCCCGCTTTGGCTACGGCGGGCGGCGCGGGGTTCACGCTGACCATCAACGGAGCCTACTTTACGCCGGCCACGACCTCCAAGTGGGGATCCACTCCTCTTGCGACAACCTATATCAACTCAACCCAGTTGGCCGCCGCCGTGCCCGCCACGCTGATCGCCAGCCCCGGCACAGCCACTATTACCGTCACCACAGCGGTTGGAACATCGGCTCCGGCTACCCTGGCCATCGTTGTCAATCCGCCGCTCAACATCACCACCACCACGCTGCCCTCCGCAACCGCCGGCGCAGCCTACGCCGGTCAGATCAATGTCACCGGCGGCGCGCCCGGATACGCCTGGACGGTCACCGGTCTGCCCTCCAGCCTCTCCTATTTCAATACCAGCGGAGGCACGCTCACCATCGCCGGCACGCCCGCCTCGCCTGGCCCGGTCAACTTCCAGGTCTCCGTCGAGGACACCTCCGGTGTCACCGCCGGGCCGGCCGCCTACACCATCAACGTCGCCCCCGGCCCCAACAGCGCCAACAACGCCAGCCTCAACGGCAGTTATACCTGCCTCTTCCAGGGCTTCTTCGACGATGACGGCTCCCGCTGGGCCACCCTCGCCAGCTTCCAGGCGGACGGTCAGGGAAACCTCTTGAGCGGCGTTTTCGACACCAACAGCCACGACATCGGCTCGGCCTCGGGCACTATGATAGGAAGCTACAACATCGGCGCCGACAACAACGGTTTTGCCACGGTTGACACCGTTCTGACCAACGGCGCAGCCGGAATCCAATCGACGCAGTGGGCCATTGCGCTCACCAGCGCCGCCCAGCCGGCGCTAGAGTTCCGCATGGTCGAGAGCGACGATCTGGGCGCATTGCCCTCCTACCAGCAAGGGACGGCCAACTGCTACTTCGCCAATACCAGCGCCTTTGCCGCCGCCTCCATCACCGGCCAGAGCTTCGTCTTCGGCCTCGACGGCGAAGACAATAGCGGCAATCTCAAGGCAACGGCAGGCCTCCTCAACGCCTCCGCCGGAAGCCCCGCCAGCGGCAATCTCGACATCGCGGACGGCGGCAGCGCCGCCGTCCAGACCACCCCCTTCACCGCAACCTACACCGCCCCGGACCCCGTCGCGGGCCGCTTCACCGTCGCCCTCAACGGCGCCGGCAGCTCCACCGGCTTCGCCGTCTACATCGTCGACGCCAACCGCATGTTCATCCTCGATAACACCTCCGACGACGGCGAGCAGGCCGGCAACATGCGCGCCCAGCGGCAAACTTCCTACTCCGGCGCGAATCTCGCCGGTCCCTTCGTCCTCTCCACGCGCGGCGCGGAATTCAGCGACGGCGCAGGCACGCCCTCCGGTTTTTACGCCAATTTGCTGGTAGGCGCGGGCGACGGCAGCGGCAACATCGCAATCAATCAGAGCTACTCCAACGACGATGGCGCGTACTCGGCCGGCAGCTTGAACGGCGGCCCCACCGCTCTCGTCTTCGACCCCAACAATCCCGGCCGCGCCACATTCCCATCGGCCGCCGGCACAACCTACCTTTATCTCTTTGGCAACACAAGCGCCTTCGAGATGAACGTCAACGCCAATGGCTCATTCGACACCGGGTGGCTCGAGGCCCAGACGCAGACTGCCTTCACCGACGCGGCCCTGGCCGGCAGTTACCTCTCCGGCGAATTGCCTCTGTTGAATCCCGAGTCGGACGGCACGGTGGGCGAGTACATCCTGCCCGGCAACGGAACCATCCAGGGCGGTGTCAATATCGCGGGCCAGGGGGATCTGTCCTGGGATCAGCCGCTCAGCACCACCTACGCCTGGGATGCGACGGTCCCCGGCACAGGAACCTTCCTCGTCGCCGATGGCCCGCAGGGAGCAGCTAGCTGCGCGGTCGTCACCGCAGCCAAATTCGCCTGCATTGCACAGACCGACCCGGCGCCGAGCATTGGCTTGATGCAGCAGTAGAGATAACAGCGAGCAGAGGTCAGGGAAGGTTTCGGGACACTCGTGGGAGACACCGATTGCGCGGTTGGCGGCTCACAGTTTTACTGCTTTACAGTTTCTGTGGGCTGTGAAACTGTGAGGTGGAAGTGGTTTATTTTGAAAACTTTAAGGGTTGCTCCACCGATTCACTGATTTGCGGTTTCCGTGCTTCCGTGAAGAGGGTGCTTGCAAGTGTTTGATTTTAATATGGTTAACGATAGCTCCACAGATTCACAGGCAAAAACGAGAAAAAAACGGGGCCGGGAGTGGAGAATTTGCTGGTATTCAGCACATTCCGCTGAAGTTGCGGCGGATTCATGGCTCCAGATGACGGTTCGACAGGGCGGGTTTTGGCCGGGTTGCGCATGGGTTCCTCTCGGAGAACAGGGAATAGGGAGTAGGGAGTAGCGGTCAATAAAGCCCCATCCTGCTGACTATTTTTATTGTGAGCCAACGGGCGGTAATTATCTGCAAAAAAATCGGGAGGGCGGAGTGGGATTTTTTGTTGTGTGCCGTGCTGGGGTTCGTGGTCTCTCGACAGAGATCAAGGGTCAGAGATCAGAGATCAGAAAACACGCCGGTTGATGTTCGTGGTCTCCCCGGTCTGAAAATCCAGACCGGGGCCACCCGCCGGGCATTGTCGAGGATGAAGAACTACTCGGTCACCGTAATCGTGATCTTGTTGGAGGTCACAACATCCTTCTTCGGATCGTCCGAGATGTGTCGCGAAAGCTGAACCTCATATTCTCCGGGAGAAGTGAGATCAAACAATTTATTAAGATCTACTCCTTCCTCAAATTTTCCTCCCGGCTTTATCCAATCTGTCACCATGCTCCCAAACTGTACTGCATTCGCTCTTGCTGCGCGGCCATATTCCGTCTCTGGCGCATCCTTGCCGTTAGTATCATGAACCTGGACGGCGTAAAACCACTCCGCCTCTTCTGAACTCGCTGATCCACTGACAGTAAGCGTCTTATCGGATACATTGGTCAGCGCAACGTGAACGAGCATCTTTTCGCCGGCATGAAAGGGCTGATGAGATGCGCTGATGGTGATAGTAAATGGCGGACTGTTTTCGCCCGTTGCAGCGACAAATCCGGGCATAGTCGCAAACGCGACTAGCACAAGAGTAATATTCCTCAGAAATCTCATCGGTCGAACTCCTTCTGGCCTGAAGCCCTTTTTGTTAACGTTCGTATGAGTGGATGCATGGACTTGGCTTTGGTGGAACGTAGACCTCGCTCCATTGCGGGTAGGTAGGGTTCGGCGCAAATGGCCCGGCTGCTCCCACGCTCCCACTATCATCTTTGATCGACCATGTTTTCATGCTCTTGTCCCGTACGGCATCGCCAAACCATCCCCAGCCGACGGAGCCAAGCGGGACGGGGATCGAATCGGAAGTTCCTGTCGATTTCCAGAGTAGGTACATCGTAGCGCCAAATGAATACGTCACTTCTGAGTCTTCAGCAAAGAGAAGGGCACCCGGGCTGTCGTCTGCGGAATTGGGTGACCCTTGGAGCGAAGGATACGGGTAGCCCTTGTCCAGTCCAGACCCATTGATCTGACAGGAGCCTCCGCTAACGTAATGGTATTCCACATTCAGCTTGCTGAGCAGTTGCGCAAAGGAGAACTTGCCAGGGGGAGAGGATGAATCGTCCGAAGCGGTGAACACGATGCCTTCAATATCCATCAACGGATTGCCGATTTCGAGCTTAGGGCCGATGGCGATCACAACGCCAGCTAGAGGGCCATCTCCTGAGCATCCTGGTGCGGTTATGAACCCCCCACACGTAAACAAATTCGTAAAGGTGGGCCCGCCTACGTTGAAGGTCGCGGTTGCCTTTGTCGTTTTGGGGCAAATCTCTCTTCCACTCGGGACTTTTGCGCAATAGGTGTAGTTTGCGTTGAGGCCGTTGTTTGGGACGAGCCAGTAAAAGGTTGCGTCGGGCTTGTCGAGGACTGCGTCGTCTGTTGTAAATCCACTGTTCCCGGCGGGCTCATTCAGGTTGCCGATATTGGTGGGGTCGATTTGCCATGCGCTCTTGGAGATGGTGAATCCTGCTGCCAGCGGAGTTTTCGGCTCCGCCTTCAGTTCGATCTTCTGGCCTACCACGGCTGATTGGGTGGTTCCGCTGATGTCCGAGCCATTCCACTCAATTTTTGCAGGCGGGAGCCCATTAATCTGAGCGGCGGCTGTTCCCGTGTTGGGAGCGGTGCCCGCCGTGACGGTTGCCGGCTCGGTTGGATCGTCGTCATCAGGCTTTACTGTGACTTTGATCTCGGTTTTGTTGTTGACCCTGATGTTGGATACTGTAACGTTTCCTGTACTCGCGGTTACGGCGACCTGGGTCACGGGACAGCCGGTCTTGGCCGCATCGTCCTTGGTGACGAAGTTGGTTCCTGTTATTTCAACATCCTTGTAGGTTTCTCCCGCAAGCCAGGTGCTGGGAGTTACGGTAGTGACGGTTGGGGTGGGACAGCCGGTAATCTGCACCGCATAAGTAGCGGAGCTGTTCGTATTCGCAGGACAGGCGCTTGAGTTGGCGCTGGCTGTTTGCCGAATCACGAAGACGCTCACGTAATCCACCGTGACGCAGGCCGTCTGAGCGGGATCGCTGGCCGCGGGCGTAACGGTGGCCGTGATCTCCGTTGCGCTTACGTAGGAAACATTGGACAGGGTCACGGATCCGGTATTCGTCAAGGTCACGCTGGTATTGCCTTGTACGCAAGACGGGTTATACGGGGTGGAGCCGAGGAACCCGGTTCCCGAGATGATGATGTTGTAGGTCTGGCCCGCTGCCCAGGTGCTGGGCGTGACCGAGGTAATGGTTAGCGAACTGGGGCACGGCGTTTGTGCGTGGCAGAGTGCTGAGGAAAGCAACAGGAAAAGCATGGCGGCGCAGAGGAGCGGCGCTGCAACTGGCTTGACCGACATGCCCAAGGGCGTGCGCACGGGTGCGGTCCTTTCTGGATTAGCTACGGCTTGGGCCCGGAAAGTGGATTGAGGGAATTGTAGCCCGTCTTGCGGGAAATAGCATTACGAAAATTGAGGGTACTATGGCAACTCTTGGGGGCGGGGCGGGGATGGGTGCGGAGTTTGGTTCGCTTGAATGAAATGCGGCGAGTTGGCGCCCGCTGACGCGGGGGTTGGCGAGTTAGCAGGTTGGCGGGGCGGTGGGTTTTGACTGCGGCTTCGCCTCGCGGGTCGATTTCTGAAGACCTGTGGATGGGCTGTGCGCGACCTGAACGGGCTGCGGAAAAAGGCTGGTCTCGGAGCAGAATTCCCTAATAAGTATGCCTCAGGGTCTAAAGCCAGCGTTTATTTTGTTCCGTTTACGGCACGGCTGAAGTCGCGCCCTGATACAAAGCGGACTCAATATCGAGTTTTTTCGCAGCCAGTCAAGCCCCTGAAAGCATGCCCTCATTCATTGGGCTTAAGCCCTCTGCTCCCTCCGGGATCCTCGATCCGCAACAGCGCTCGGTCATGCTCTACTGCGCGCCCTGCTTGAGAATCTGGTCGGCAAGGTAGTTGTGGATCTTGGCTGCGTCGTGGAGCACTTCGAAATAGGCGTTCTGCAGCAGTTGAGTGTGGTTATCGCGGAGGCCCTGGCGGATGACCTGCTGCACGCGGGGGTCATTCAATTCGCGCTGGCCGGCAGGTTCTCGCGAGATCAGCTTGTAGATGGCATAGCCGATGACCTGGTGCGCGGGACCGGCGTCAGCATAGACGGGAAGAACGTCGGTGATTTCTCCCGGCTTGAGCTTGCCGATGGCGTTGTAGACATCCGCATCGCTGCGCAACTGGGTCTCGGGCAAGAAGCCCATGTCGCCGCCGTTGGAGGCGGTGTTGGGATTCTCGGAGAAGTTCATGGCCAGGGCGCCGAAGTCTTCGCCGCTCTCCAGGCGGTTGTGCAGCGCAAGAATCTTCTTCTTGGCATCGGCGTCGCCGGAGGCCTTGTTGTTTTGCAGGTTGCCGGCTTGCTTGGCGGGTCCGCTGGTGACCGCGATCTGCGCCAGGTGGTACTGCGGCTCGATCAGGTTGAACTCCGACTTGTGGGCGGTGTAGTAGCTGCCGATTTCGGCGTCGGTGATGTTGATCTTGGACTCGATCTCTTTGTTCAGCAGCTTGGTCTTGGTCAACTGGCGGCGCAGTTCGCGCTTGTAGTCGTCAAGGGTAATGTTGTGCGCCTGGAGCTGCTTGTCCCACTCCTCTTGCGTGAAGGGCGCCTTCATCTCCGTCAACTTAGCGTTCACGTCCTCGTCGCTGGCGGCCAGGTTGAGCTTGGCGGCGCGCTGCCAGAGGATTTCGTCGTCGATCATCTTGTCCAGGATATTGAGGCGGACAATGTCGGCCTGCTCAGCGGATGACTTCTGCCGGTTATCGCTCTCGCTGGCTTTGTAATACTTTTCCAGATCAGAACGCAGAATATCCTTGCCGTTGACGGTCGCCATCACGTCGGGCGAGGGAGAGCGGTTACACGCGCTGAGGGCGCCCAACAGGGTTCCGGCCCCTAGAGCGACAACAACCAAACGGTAAGAATTGCGGCAAAAAGTATTGATTTCCAACCTGATCTCTCCTGTGGGGGACGCGCAAGCCCCCGGCAATCGGCGCAGGCCCTGGCAATCGGCGCAAGCCCCTGGGAATCAAGGATAAATCCTGAAGCCGATGGGGCGATAGGCAATTTCACCAGTTCTATCGCCAACCGGCTATCCGCCGCTCATCGGGCGGCAAAAACGAAGAAGCGAGAACCGGGCGGCTACTTTCCGGCTCCCGAAGTCTGGGCAGCCGCGGTCGCGGCCGGCTCGGCGGGCGGCTCCACTCCGTCGGCGCGCAAAGCGCGATCGATCATCTGCCAAAAATTGGGCTGGGGCATGGCGCCGCCGACGCGGGCGCCATCCACAAACAGCACGGGGGCTCCTTCAATCTCCAACGATTCCGCCTCTTTGACCGAAGCCTGCACCTCGGTCTCGTCCTGCTTGGCAAGGCAGGCGTCGAGACTGGCCGAATCGAGTTTGGCCAGGGTCGCCTCTTGACGGGCAATCCGGTCCAGGGTGGCGAAACTCGCGGCCTTGTCTCGATTTTCACCGTTGACCTCCTGGCCGTGGGCATGCACGTAATCCACGTAGGCCCAGTAGACATCGCCGCTTTGCGCCGCAAGGCAGTTGGCGTCCACCGCCGCGTGCATCGCCCAGGGGTGCAATTCCGTGAGCGGATTGTCCTTGTAAATGAACCGCACCTTGTCCTTGTAGCGCTCCAGGGTGGCGGGAAAGAGCGTCTGATGCATCATCGCGCAGTAAGGACACTGAAGATCGTCGTAAGTGATGACCGTGACCGGGGCCGCGGGATTGCCGCGAATAGGGCGGCCCGCTACATTGAAGAGCGGATACGTGGCCAGGTTGTAAGAATTCAGGCGGGCCAGCGTCTTGCCGTCGGTTGAGATCATGTAATCGACCACCTGGGTTCGAGTGCCGTTGGAGAGCGTGATGGGCAACGAGTCATAGCCGGGAATCTGGCTTGGCTTGCGGGCTCCGGGGGTCACGGTGTACTCCTGGGGGACGCTGAGCTGGGCGCGGACGATGACCGCGATCTCGTGGTTGAAATTCGGGTCCGCCGGCGGCGGAGTCGTTTGGGCCTTGCAGCCCACGGCCAGGCTCACCGTGAGCAGGCCAGCCAAAAAGTGAGTGTGTGACAAAGGAAAACCCTCTGAGAAAAGGATACTCCAGCCAAGCCGGAGTCGCGCCACGCCTGCGCATTGGACGCAGGCGGACGCGCAAGGCAAACGCGCCCGCGGGCTTAATTATGGGAATGATCCCTTTGACTCCCGTTTCCTTACTTTCTTCCAACGTCGATAACCGGCGAAGCTCCACCGCCGATAAAGAACGTGCAAGTTGTCCCATGAGCGCACACATCCCGCTGCATCTTGATCCTTTCCAGTTGCAGGAACTGGTCCGGGGAAAGCTGCATGGCTTCGCGGTATGCGTTATCGGCCGCGGCTCTGCTCTGCTCAGCCGCTTTGCGCTGGTCCTCGGCGAGTTTCGTCTGCTGTTCGGTAATAGCCCGCTGCTCCTGAGCGGCTGTTTCGATTCTCTGGTTCTTGATGGCGTCCGGAGGGTTTACGCGCCCGACGTTGATTGCCGAGAAGAGAATCGGCACTCCGGTTTGCTCGACAATCTGAATTGCGGCCGTTGACACTTCTTTCCCAACGGCATCCGCCGCGGTTTGCGAGATCGCCATCTCCTGCATATCCCTCTTCTTCACAGCATCCCGAACCGCCGTCCGTAACGGCTGGTCCACCGTGCGCTGCCAGAATCCCCAGTTTCCTCTATCGTCCACATCGGCCCCGTATTTGCTCACGAGCTTCACTGGATCGATGATCGTAAACGTAGCGACAACGTGGAAGTTGACCGGAACGCCGCTGCTGGTCATCATGTCGTCGAATTCCATATCGACGCGCTGGGGGAGCATGTTGACATCGACGGCCGTGCTGGTCAAAGCTCCAAACTCTCTCCCTGGTTGGACAGGAGTTTGGTCCACGCCGCCATGGCCGAAGAGAATAGGCTTTTCCACCCATACCGCTTCATGGCCCGCATCGGGCGCGGCTACGCTGCACCCCGCTATCCCGAAAAGGAGCGCAGTAGTAAATACCAAAGCAAGAATCTTTTTCATCGCTTCTGTTTCTCGAGTGCGACCCTATCCTCCGTCGCCGGTTGCGGGTTTGAGCACGGGAGTTCAAGGGATAATTCCCCTGACTATTGGGGGGTGTCGATGGGATGCTGCGACTGCTCGTAGAACTGGTTTTGCAGCTTGAGGCTCTCCTGGTCGGCCTTGATCGCCTTGATCGCCTCGGCGATCTGGCGCGACCAGGTCTTCTGATCGAACTCACCCAGTTCCTTGGTCGCCGCGCCGCCGTCGCCGGCATAGTGATTGGGGAATCGCGCATACCACCAGATGCCGGTGTACACATTTTCCGGCAGAGAGAGCCGTTTCTGGTCGGCGCCGGACTGCTGGCCGGCGCGGTCGAGGTGGACCAGATCGGGCCGCGCGACGAGCATGTGCGCTGTCTCCGTTTCGCCGCCGTGCATGTCCATCTGAGTCTTCAGAGCCGGGCGGCCCGGCACGTCAAGGTTCGGCAGCCCGAAGACGTACACCACGTAGTCGCGCGGGGTGGCCAATTGCGCTTGCCCAAAGAGCGGAAGAAGCGAGTTGTTGCCGCCGTGGCCATTGACGATGAGCACCTTTTTGCAGCCGTTGCGGGCCATCTCCTTGACCGTCTCCTGCAGCAGCGTCAGTTGCGTCGACAGGCTGTAGGCGACCGTTCCGGGCTGCTGCTGGGCCTCGAAGATCTGACCGAAATAGTACTCGGGAAAGACGACCGCATACTCCTGGTGGACCGCATTCATCACCGCGAAGCGGACATCGAGCAGGTCGGTGCCGATGGGCAGATGCGCTCCGTGCTTCTCGAGAATTCCGAAAGGCAGCACGCAAACCCCTTGCGACTGATGAATGGCCTCGATGAAGTCGGGTCCGGTAAGTTCTTCCCATTTCGCCGAGAGGCCAGCCTGCGAGAGGCACAACTCTGCCGAAAAGAAGAGTAGAAAGAGCAAGAGAATTAGGCTGCGTTTGGTTTTCATTTACATCCCCCTTGGAGCGTTTTCAGTTCAGGATTGGACCTGAATCAGCTCAAGCAGGCGATTATACAGCCGCTCCCGGCAGATGCGCGCGGGAGAACGGGACGGGCTTGCCGCTGAGCAGTCCGCGCCGGGACAGCGGCAAGCCCGGCGCTATTTTGTTCCCTCAGCCTGCGAGGCAATGTAGAGGTCCACGTTGGCCTTATCGACCAGCGCGGCGCCGGTATCGACAAAAGCCGGATAGGGCGCGAAGAGGTTGGCGCTATAGCCCTTGGTGAGCTGCGAGGGCGGCGAGTGGAAGACCTCGTCGAGCGCCTTCAGCCCGAGGTAAGCCATGGTGAAGGGCTTCTGCGCCACCGTCGAATCGATGGTTCCGGCATTGATGCCATCCATGGTGTCGGGATTTGCGTCCCAGGCAACGATGAGGCGGTCGGTCGCATTGGCCCGCTTGATCGCGTCGGCAACCGCTAAGCTCGACGCCGATTCAAGGCTGACAAAGGCGCTTACCTTCTTGTCGCCGGTCAGCACCATCGCTTCCTGCGTCCAATCGAAGGCCTTGCGGGTGTCGCCCTTGATGTCCACCACATCCACGATATGAATGTCGGGCCGCGCGGCAAAGACGTCTTTGAATCCCTGGAGACGCTCCTCGGTATTGGCCTGGCCCGCAAGCGTGAAGAAGACCACATTGCCTGCGCCGCCCAGCCTCTGAATCACACGCTGGCCGCCCAGCCGGCCGGCCTCGCGGTTATTGGTGCCGATGAAAAACAGCCTGCGGCTTCCGGGCGCATCCGAGTCCATGGTGATCACCGGAACCCCGGCGTTGATGGCCGCGTCGATCTCCGGCTGCAGCAGCGCAACGTCGGAGACGGAGATCAGGATTCCCGCCGGTTTGGCCGCGATCGCCTGATGCAGAGCGGCCAGCTCGGCCTGCGGATCGTGGCCGTCTGGTCCCGCTACCTTGGCGGTCACTTTGTACTCTGCCGCGGCGGTGTCGAATCCCGCCGCCGCCGTCTTCCAATAAGGCAGGGCCATGTCCGACGCAATCAGATAAAAGACTTCGCTGGACGAGTGCCTCTCGCATCCCGAGGTAGATAAAATCGCCAGCGCCAGCAAAGCCAACGCGCCGTTCTTGATCGCTTTCATGCTTGCCTCCCGATTGCCAAGTAGCCGCGGGCGCGCGGGCTTTTGCCGCCGCGTGAGCCCCTTCCGAATCTCCGGATGCCATAGTAGGCCCGTCATGCGGGCAATGTCCAGCGAGCAGCCTCTTGCGGATGTGTATAACCCGCACCGAGCGATGCGCGGCCAGCGCGGCCGCATCTCTCAGCGCGCCATTCCCGATTGCGGCAGAAGCGGAAAGGATGTGCAAAACCCGGAGGGCCGTTTGTCGATTTCAAGCCATGCATCGTAAAGTGTGAGTCGTGCGGTACGAATCCCAAGATGTGAACGGATGACGGACTCGAAGCCCAAGCCGGGGTCGCTCCCCCGTGGAATTGCCGTCCGCGCGGACGGCGAACTGACGCGCCGCGCGCACCTTGAGCCGCCGCATCCCTATCGAACGCCCTTTGCCCGCGACGGCGCGCGCGTGCTTCATGCGCGGGCCTTTCGCCGCCTGGCCGGCAAGACCCAGGTCTTCGCCCGCCTGCCAGCAGACTTGCCCTCGGACCACTTCCGCAGCCGCCTCACCCACACGTTGGAAGTGACCCAGATCGCCCGCACCACTGCCCACGCGCTGGGACTCAATGAGGAACTGGCCGAGGCGCTCGCTCTGGCTCACGATATCGGCCATCCGCCCTTTGGCCACGCCGGCGAAAAGGCCCTCGACGCATCTCTGCGCGGCTTTGGCCTGGGCTTTGACCACAACCTGCACGCCCTGCGCATCGTGACCTGGTTTGAGGAGCGCTATGCCGGCTTTCGCGGGCTGAACCTGACCCTGGCGGTACGCGAGGGCATCGTCAAGCACTCCCACGACTACTCCGCCGCGACGCACCCGGAGCTGGCGGAGTACTTCCTCGACCAGTTTCCGCCGCTCGAAGCCCAACTGATCGATCTGGCCGACGAGATCGCCTACCTGACCGCCGACCTCGACGACGGACTGGACTCCAACATTCTCACGCTGGGGCAGGTGCGCGAGGGCGTACCGCTCTTCCGCGGCTTCCACGACGCCGTGCTGCGCGATTATCCCGCCGCTCCGCCCAAGCTGGCTGCGTATGAGACGCTCAAGAGCGTTCTTAACGCTCTGGTCACGGATCTGATGGAAGAGGTGCAACGGCAGGTTGCCGCGCTGGGCGCTGAGACGCTGGAAGAGGTTCGCCGCGCGCCCCGCCGGCTGGCGGCGCTCAGCCCGGAGATTGAGGCCCAGCGCGCCGCGGCTAAAGAGTTTTTGTACGCCAACCTCTACTATTCGCCCGGCATCGAGGAGGCGCACGCCCACGCCGACGAGGTTGTCCAGGGATTGTTTGCCGCGCTCATCGCCGACCCCGGCCTGCTGCCCGAGGACCACCAGGCGCAGATTCCCGCCGAAGGCCTGGCCCGTACGGTGGCCGACTACATCGCGGGCATGACGGACAGCTACATTGAACAGGCGTGGGGAAAAGCAGGGAACAGGGACTAGGGACTAGGGAATAGGGAATAGAAAACGGGTTTCGACGTCGGGCTTAACTGCTATTGATGGGCCGCCCGCGCAGAAGGGCACGATTGAGCAGGGTTGCGCCATGAGCGAATCTCGATCCATCGATCTTCACGAATATACGGTGGCGGAGGCGATCGGGGCGTTTGTGCGCTTTTACAACGCTTGCCTGCGCAGCGGCTATCGCGGCCGGATCGAGGTCATCCACGGCTACGGCTCGATGGGAGTCGGCGGGAAGATTCGCACGGAGCTGCGCAAGTATCTGGAGGCCCATCGGGAGACCTTCGGCGAGTACCTTGCCGGAGAGAGCCTGCGCAATCCCGGCGTCACGATTCTTTACGTAAAGGAGACCCTGGCGCCAGGCCCGCGCGGCCATGGCTCCATGAATCCGGCGCAAGAGGCGATTCGGAGGTTTTGCAACACGCCGAAGAGTAAAGAGCAGATTCTGACCAAGCTCACGGGAAGGTTCGGCGATCGGGTGCTGGGCGCGGAGATTCGCAATATGGTCAACAGCGGCGCGCTCAGAGCGATACGGGGCGGCGATGGCACGGTGCTGTACAAAGGCCGGTCGGAGACCTAGCAAGTCTCCCCTGAATACAAGCTCTTTGGGTTCATTTCGCGGGAAGAAATTCAATCCGCGCCAGATCGTCCACGGCCTTGAAGTCGTAGTCGGCGGTCACCAGCACGTGATCGAGCGAGTCCATCGCTAATTCAATGGCATAGGAGTCTGCATTGGACATCTTGCGGTCTATGCGTAGCGCAGCCGCCCGCACGGCGCGCTCAGCGGTGGCGGGAACGACGCGGGATATAAGGGCCATTACCTGCTTCAGAATCCTATCCTGCTCCAATGCGCCGGTGCGTTTGCGCAGTTTTCCAGCGATCTCTCCCCACTGCACGGCAGGAATCTCTGCCTCCGCACTCCCTTGCAAACAAATCTGAAGGATGGCTTCCACGCGGTCAGCCCCCGCCTCATTGTCGATATGGCGAAGCATTGCAGATGCGTCCATGACAAAAACGGTCATTGTGTCGCCCTAAAATCCGTCCTTCGCCAATTCCCGTTCGCGTTCCTGCCGCCGCTCTTCGAGCAGCAGGTCGGTCATTGAGGGACCGCCCGCCAAGCATCCACGCAGCTCTTTGAGAATACGCAGCTTGGCCGCGAGAGTGTCCGGCTCCAGAATCAGACGCGCCCCCTCCTGCCGGACGGCGACCCGTGTCCCCGGCTCAATTCCCATCGCCTCGCGAAACGACACGGGAATCACCATCTGGCCCTTGCTGCTGACGGTAGTGAAAACTCTCTCCATGGCTTACATAGTATCACGGGTAAGATTATATTGAAAAGTAAGAAATAAGATTAAGGTAAGATGTAATCGGCTAATCTTACATTTTGAGGCACGTTATGCCGGGTTTTCTCCTGTGGCCAAGACTGTCAACCCCTGCTGACCGCCTCCAGAGGCAACTCACGGCTGCGCGCCAGCTAGCTGGTTGTACTCTTGTAGATGTGGAAACTCGCCTGAATATCCCCTGGTATCGGCCGGGTGTGCCGGCACTAACGCTGGTCGTTGCATTGGCCGCGCTCCTCATTCCTGGCCTGGCGTTGGCGCAAGCCCCGGCGGCGCAGACCGCGCCGGAGAAGGCCGCTTTAGCCGCCGGACCGCCTGTGGGCGGCGGGTTCTTTCCGCTGAGCGAGGTGCATCGCGGGCTGACGGGGACGGCCTGGACGGTCTTCACCGGAACCACGCAGGAGCCGATGGAAGTGGAAATTCTGGGTGTGCTGCGGGGGGCGCGCGGACCCGGCCACGACATGATTCTGGCCCAGTTGCACGGGGCCAAGCCGGAGTACACGGGCGTGGTGGCGGGCATGAGCGGCAGTCCGGTCTATATCGGCAACCGGCTGCTGGGTTCGCTCTCTTACCGCATCGGGCAATTCACCAAGGATCCGATTGCCGGCATAACGCCGATCGAGCAGATGCTGGAGGTGCGGGATCTGCCGTTCGACAGTGGACAGTTGTCAGTTGTCAGTGATCAGTTGCCGCGAAGGCTGACAGACGAGTCGATGCAGGCAATGGAGACGCCGCTGGTGATGAGCGGCTTCCGCCCCGAGGCGATTCGGCTGTGGCAAGAGAAGATGGCCGGAACCGGCCTGGAGATGGTGGCGGCCGGAGGGATGGGCGGCTCCGCGAATTCAGATGGCGAATCGACGGGAGCAATGGGTATGGCGCCCTCGTCCGCGGCGATCGCGAGCATTGGGCCGGGGTCGGCGGTGAGCGCGCTGCTGGTGCGCGGCGATCTGGAAATTGCGGCCACCTGCACGGTGACCTATGTCGATGCGAAGCAGTTGCTAGCCTGCGGGCACCCCATTATGCAGGCGGGGCCGGTTTCGCTGCCCATGACCACCGCCGAAGTGGTGGCAACGGTAGCCTCGCCGCTGAACGCCTTCAAAATTGTGAATACCGGCGCGACCATCGGCGCCTTCAACGAGGATCGCGACGCGGCGATTCGCGGCGTCTTCGGCGCTCAGGCGCGGATGATCCCGGTTCACATCCGTGTCGAGGATGAAGGCGGGGATCAAGGCCGGGACCAAGGCAAGGAGCGCAAGCTCAACGTCGAGGTCTTGGACCAGCCTTCGCTGACTCCGCAGGCGGTGCTGGTGAGCCTGTATGAATCGCTGCTGGAATCGAACGACAGCACGGCTGCAACCAGCTACCATTTGACCGGGAGCATCGGCCTGACCGGCTATCCGAGCTCGCCGCTGAACCTGTGGGCGCCGGCCGGTGAGCTGGGGACCGCGCCCATGCAGCTTGCGGTGTTGGCCGGGGAGCAGTTTGCGAGGCTCTATTCGAATGGAACGCGGCAGGGCGCGGTGAGCGCGGTCAATCTGGATGTGGAGGCGATTCCGCGGCATGTGGAGGTCGAGCTGGAGGGGGCGCGGCTGGTTTCAAGCGATATGGTTCATGCCGGCGACACGGTGGTTGTCGAGGCGACGGTGAGGCCGTGGCATCAGGCGGGACGCAATGTTCGCATCGCGGTGAAGCTGCCCGCCCGGCTGGGAGCGGGCAACCTGCGGCTGCTGGTCTCGGATGCCGGTACGCTTGACCGGGTGCTGGACCAGCCGCGACAGCCGACTCACGCGCCAGAAATCGAGACGGCGCTGGCCCAGGCGCGCAGCCAGCACGCGGCAGACCGCATCTACGTGAGCCTGTTGACGCCGGAGACGCAGGCATTCCTGGAAGGCCAAACGCTCACAAGTCTTCCGCTTTCAGTGGCTAACGCGCTGGAGCCTCGGCGCGCCGCGCAGGATGCAAGCCTCAACGGTGAGTCGGCGGAGCTGGAGGCCGACGCGTCGGCGGACGGAGTCCTGAGCGGTTTTCAAGTGCTGAATCTTCGCATAGAATCGGGCGGGGGGGTAAACTAGGAGCGGGGGAGATTCTTCATTTCAATTTGCAGGCGGGTGCCTCCGGCATTCTTATCGGCTTTTTTCCTCTCCCAGCAAGGAATCGCGACTGACCATGAGTCAAATTCAAGGACTAGCAGCACATGCGGCCGGAGCCGAACTGTTGTCGTTCAAGTACGACCCCGGAGAGTTGGGCATGCAGGAGGTGGAGATTGCGATCACCCACTGCGGCGTTTGCCATAGCGACCTTCATCTGATCGCCAACGACTGGGGCATCAGCCAGTATCCGTTCATTCCCGGCCACGAAATCATTGGCCGGGTGACGGCGGTGGGGACTGAGGTGCGGTCGCTGGCCGTGGACCAGCGCGTCGGCCTCGGATGGCAGTCGAACTCCTGCGGGGTGTGCGAGTGGTGTACGCGGGGCATGGAGAACCTTTGTCCGGCCTCGGAGGGCACTTGCGTTCACCGGCACGGCGGCTATGCCGACCGGGTGCGCGCCAACGCGCGTTTTGTGATTCCGATTCCCGATGCGCTGGAGAGCGAAAAGACGGCGCCGCTGCTCTGCGGCGGCATCACGGTCTATAACCCTCTGCGCACCCATGGCGTCAACCCGTCGTCGCGTGTGGGCATTGTGGGCATCGGCGGGTTGGGGCACCTGGCGATCCAGTTTGCGCGGGTCTTCGGCGCCGATGTCACGGCATTTTCCACCTCGGCCGGAAAAGAAGAAGAGGCGCGCGCGCTGGGAGCGCAGCACTTTGTGAATACCCGAGAGTCCAAGGCCATGAAAGAAGTGGCCGGCTCCATGGACTTTGTATTGAGCACCATCAACGCCGACCAGGACTGGGGCGTGTACGTGGCTACGCTGCGGCCCACCGGGACGCTGTGCTTTGTCGGGGTTCCTCCGTCACCGGTCAGCGTTCATGCGTTTCCGCTCATCTCCGGCCTGCGCTCCATCAGCGGAAACCCGACGGGAAGTCCCTATCGGCTGAAGGAGATGCTGGACGTGGCGGCGCGGCACGGGGTCAAGGCCACGACCGAAACCTTCCCCATGGCGCAGGCCAATGCGGCCATCGAAAAGGTGAAGAAGAGCAAGGTCCGCTACCGGGCGGTGCTGGCCAATTAGGGCTGTTCCCTCGTGGGAAACAGGCCTTGTTGATACAGGCTGTGGTTGGGGTTCGTGGTTTCCCACCCATTTCACAGAGGACGTGAAATGGATGGGGCACGGAGCTTCCTTACATGATCGGTGAAGATGCTTTTGCTTTGAAAGGCCGTTTTGCCGGGCAGGAAGCCCGGCGGAGCGGCCTTTCCTTCAGGCGAAGAAAACTTTCTTGCAACGGACCGCAACTTTACGGCTGGATTGTTGTCTGAGAGTACAGAAGCCGGTTGGGGAGGAGAAGCCCAGAAGCCGGCAGTGCTGAAGACGGAGTTGGCCTCCGGTTCCCAATCCGCAAGAGAATGGAGAGGGCGGCACAAGGAGGATTTTATGCGGAGATTTCGGCTGGTTCTTTTGGCGATGCTGTTGGTTCTGCCGTTCACGGTGACGGCCATTGCTCAGGATGCGGTGGATCAGGATCCGGCAGGTGATGTGGGCGTCGGTCCCGCGGTGGTTCCCGCTCCCGTGGTCTACGCTGCCCCGGTGTGCGAGTGGGGCTATTACGCTTATTACCCGTATGCCTGTGCTCCCTACGGTTATTACGGGCCGAGCTGGTTCTACGGCGGCATCTTCATCGGCGCCGGACCGTGGTATCACCGCGGCTGGTACGGTCGCGGCTACGGCTACGGCTATGGCGGGCGCGGATTTTACGGAGCTCGTGGCGCCTATGCGGGCCGTGGCGCTTATGCGGGACGCGGAGCCTACGTAGGAGCAGCTCGTGGCGGCGCGATCAGCGCAGCCCGCGGTTATGGCGGCGGGGCGCGTGGATTCGCGGCTCCCAGAGGCGGATTTAGCGGCGGCCGCGTTGGCGGCGGTGGCGCTCACGTAGGCGGTGGCGGCGGCCATGGCGGCGGACACCGGTAATACACTGGCGACATTCCTTGCCCAGAACCAGAAAAGGCCCGTCTGCTTCGGCAGGCGGGCCTTTTTGGTCACGGTGAGATCAAAGCAATGGGTTGGGCCGGCGCCCATCTCTCCAAACAAGAGATGGGCGCCTGTCCGCCCCCCGGTTCCAACTCAGAATGAATCGAAGATATCCGAGAAGGCGTAGCTTGACTGGCTGATGCTGCTGCACGTGGCGGAGGCGTAGCCTACTCCGGCGCAACTGCCGTTGTCGCGAGCCAACGACCACATCGCCAGGCGCTTGACGTAGCTGTTGGATTTCGCAAAGTTCACCAGCGTGGTGGCATCGGCGAGCTGGAAAATCTCCGTGCTGGTGTCGTTGACCCCGATCATGGGAGTCACGCCAACGCCGGAACTCAATCCCGCCGCTTGGATCTGGCTATTGAGGGCGCTGGCCACATCGGTAGCATCCAGGCCCATCTGCGCGCCATTGTCATAGGACGATCCGTAGTCCATAGCCATCCCGTTGATGACGTCGGGGTTGAAGCCGGCCGATTTGCAAGCAGTTATGATGGCCAACTGGGGCGACAGCAGCCCTACCGGCTCAACCGGCAAAGTCAGCGAGAGAAGCTTACTGGGGTTGGCGGCCTTCAAGCCGGCCAGGGCCTGCGCAACCACGGTGTTGTTAATGCCGCCTTCGATGTCGAAGTCCTGTCCCGCAATGCCTGGATAGGCATTGAAGACCGATTGATACATGGCTTGCACCTGGCTGGCTGTGGAGCAAGAGCTCTGTATCGAACCCTCGGCGCCACCCCAGGAGATGATGACTGAGACTCCCTCGGCCTCCAGCGCGCTGATTGCCGAGGCAACGGTGGTTCCGTTGGGGAAGGTGCCATTTGCGACCGTGCCGCCCAGGCCGCCCCAGTCGGCGACGCAATCGCCGTCAACCAGGAAAGCCAATGTAATGGACTTGAGGCCCGCCTGCGAGGCCATGCTCGCGACGGTCTCCCCAACGCCCAGGCTGATGTCCATGTAGGGCGCAAAGACCTGGCTGCCGGGAGCCGAGCAACTGCCTGTGCAAGCCGGCGTAGTTACGCTCACGCTCGAACTCTGCCCGGAAGCGCCCGCTGAGTCGCTTGCGGATACCGTAAAGGTGTACGCCGTTGAAGCGCTCAGGCCGCTCGCGGTGAAGGTAGATGAGCTGGTTGTGCCGACCGAAGAGCCGTTGCGATAAACGGTGTATCCAGACAAAGTGCAATTCGAGGCTACGGTTGAGGCACTCCAAGAGAGATTGGTGCTGGAGCTCGTCGTTCCGGAATCCGACAATCCGGTGGGCGTGGACGGCACGGTGGTGCATGCGCTGCACGCTCCGAGCGAAGTCCAGGGCTCTCCACTCCCGGCGCCGCCGTTGCTGGTGGCCGGATTATTTCCCTCCGTCCAGAAGTTCGCCACGTAGTTGATGCCGGCGACGTTGGCTTCCATGCCCGCGGTGTAAACCGCCGTTGCGCTCCATGCTGCCGCGCATCCGCCCCCGCTGGCCGCCGACGTGGTGACGCTCAGAGCCGAACTTGCGGCTGAAGCGCCGGCGGCGTCGGTCGCTTCCACCGTGAAGCTATAGGCAGTTGAAGCTGAGAGGCCGGTCACTGCAAACGAGGTTCCAGTTGCCGTTCCGATCGACGTGCCGCCTTGCAAGACGGTGTAGCTGCTGATCGAGCAGTTGGCCGGAGCAGTGTCCGCTGTCCAACTCAGCGTCGTACCGGTGCTGCTAGTGCCGGAGGCCGCAAGTCCCGTCGGCGCGCTCGGCTTGGTCGTGCAACTGCTGCTGCTGCCAGACGAGGCGAATGCCATCGAGTCGATATTCCAACCGGCGGCGTCCTGGTTCACCGTCAGCGTCTGCGTGCCCGCGGGCAGCGTAACGGTGGCCTTCACCGTCGTCCAGGTTTCCCAGCCCCCGGTCGCCGGAACCGCGACCGAGCCGCTCAAGTTGGTTCCCGAAGCGTTGGAGAGGTGAAAGGCATCGGCAACAGCGGCCGGAGCGGCAACCAGGATGCTGACCGTGTACGTCCCCGCCGTGGAAACATTGACCGTGTAGCGAAACCACTGCCCTGCAGCCGTCCAGCCCAGATCGTCACCGGTTGCGGGGGATGTCGCTGCTTCCAGATCGACGCCGTCGGAACGATAGCTGTTCGCCGTTCCATTGGTTGAAGAGACACTGTAGCCGGTTCCCTGGCCGCCCGTATCGTAGTTCTCAGCCATTACCGTGCCGGGAATCGCGGCGGCCGTTCCGCCGTAGGGCGCTTCCGCCGCATAAGCGGCGCTCGCCAGACAGAGTGATAACGCGCCGCACAGTGCGGCGAAGGCCAAATTTGCTCTGGTTTTCATCGAAATCCTCAATTCTCCGAATCATTTTGTGATGGGCGCAATTGCCCCGTCTATGCAACATTCCGGCCTGTCCACGACCGTATCTCTATCGATCTGAACGATCACGCTTCGACAATGAATGATCACAACAATGATCGTTTAGATAGGAACTGGCGAATATTTTGTCGGCGCTGAGTTCCGAGCTATGTATTACTAAAGATTTACAGCCCTGTCAAGGGCTGAATAAAAATAGGCCAATGGGGCGGTCGCGTAAAGGCATTCTCATCGATAGCGTAAGGGGCCGGGGCACCCCATCCTCGCCGCGTCTTCCTTGTTGCGGCGAGGGTGGGAAACCCGGACCCTCATTACAAGAACAGCAAAAATGCTCTAAAAGCCAAAAACCGCACTTACTGCCCGCCAGGTCCGCGACCACCACCACCGCCACCACCCGGACGGCGGCGGCGACGGCGGTTCTTGTTGTCGGGCCTCGGCCTGCCTGCCCCGGCTGCCGGCTGTCCGGCTGGAACCGGCGCGCCATCCACGCGGTTGAAGTTCGGCTCGCTTTCCTCGTCGATCTCCTCACCGTCCTCCTCGTCGAAGTCGTCTCCACCCTCGATCAGGATGGTGCTCTGGTTCGACTTGGGCTGACGCTCGTCAAACTCATTGCGCGGCTTTGCAGACGCGGCAGCCGGGGCCGGAGAGCCATAAGACTCAGATCCCGAACTCCCCGCCTCTTCAGCTTCGGCCGGGGCCGGAGCCGACAACCCCAGCTTGGCCTTCTGCTCCTTGATGAGCGCCTTGCGGCTGAGCTTGATGCGGTTGCCCTCGATGGCCAAAACCTTGACCATCACCTGGTCGCCCTCGCGCAACTCGTCCTTCACTTCCTTCACGCGATGCTCGGCGATCTCGGAGATGTGCAGCAGCCCGTCGGTGCCGGGAAACAGCTCGACAAATGCGCCGAACTCCGCCAGGCGAACCACTTTGCCCAGATAAACCTTGCCGATCTCCGGCACGGCCGTGAGGTTGCCGATGATCTCCAGAGCCTTCTTCAGCCCCTCGGCGTCGCATGAGGCCACGCTCACCTTGCCGGTATCGTCCACGTCGATCTTCGCGCCGGTCTGCTCGATGATGCCGCGAATCGTCGCCCCGCCCTTGCCGATCAGATCGCGAATCTTGTCGGTGGGAATCATCACCGTTTCAATGCGCGGCGCGTATGCCGAGCGCTCGTTGCGCGGTCCGTCCAGCACCGCGTCCATCTTGTCCAGCAGGAAGAGCCGGCCCCGGCGCGCCTGCTCCATGGCTTGCTGGAGGATCTCCCGCGTCAGCCCGCCGATCTTGATGTCCATCTGCAGCGCGGTGATGCCCTTGCGCGTACCGGCCACCTTGAAGTCCATATCGCCGTAGTGGTCCTCCGCTCCGGCAATATCGGTCAGAATCGCGTAGTCGTCGCCCTCTTTCACCAGGCCCATCGCCACGCCGGCCACCGCGCCCTTCAGCTTGATGCCGGAGTCAAACAGCGCAAGGCTAGCGCCGCAGACCGTAGCCATCGACGACGATCCATTCGACTCCAAAATATCCGAGACAATGCGAATCGCGTACGGCGACTCTTCGGGCGTCGGAAGTACCGCCGAGATGGCCCGCTCCGCCAGTGCTCCGTGGCCAATCTCGCGCCGTCCCGTGCCGCCCATGCGGCCCGTCTCGCCTACGCAAAACGGCGGGAAGTTGTAGTGCAGCATGAAGGGCTTCTTCCTGTCGCCCTCATAGTTCTCCATGCGCTGGCCTTCGTCGGCTGTGCCCAGCGTGGCTGTCACCAGGGCCTGCGTCTCGCCGCGCGTAAACAGCGCCGACCCGTGGGTCCGCGGCAGCACGCTGGTCTCGATCGTGATGGCGCGAATCTCGTCGAAAGCGCGCCGATCGGGCCTGATCCGGTCCCTGGTCACCTGCTCGCGGAAGATCCGCTCCCGCAGGTGCTCGTAATAGGTGGCCAGCTTCTTCTTCGCGCCAGCATCGTCGCCTGGCAGCCCGGCTGCCAACTCGTCCTTGATCTCCTTGACCAGCGTCTGGCTCTCCAGCTTGTCGTGCGCCTTGGTGTCCAGCGCGCCCTTGAGGCGCTCACCGGCCTTGGCGAACAACTCGTCATAGTAAGCCTGATCGAACTCCGGCGCGTTAAACGCCCGTTTGGGCTTGCCCGCCAGAGCCACCAGCTCGTCGATGGCGATGACAATCTTCTTGATCTCGGCGTGGGCAAACTCGATGGCCGCCAAAATGACCTCTTCGGTCTCTTCCTTGGCGCCCGACTCGATCATCACAATGCCGTCCTTGTGGCCGACGACCATGATGTTGACCGTGGTCGCGGCCCGCTCCGAATAAGTCGGATTGATGACAAACTGCCCATCCACGCGGCCCACGCGCACCGCGCCCACCGTCGCGCTGAAGGGAATGTCGGAGAGAGCCAGCGCGCAAGCCGCCGCGTTGATGCCCACCACGTCGGGGTCATTCTCCTTGTCCGCCGAGAAGACCAGCGCAATCACCTGCGTCTCGTTGCGGAAGCCGTCGGGAAACAGCGGGCGGATCGGACGGTCGATCTGCCGGCAGGTCAGCACTTCTTTTTCGCTGGGCCGGCCTTCGCGCTTGATGAAGCCGCCGGGGATGCGTCCGCCGGCATACGTGTATTCGCGGTAATCCACGGTGAGGGGGAAAAAATCGATGCCTTCCCTTGCTTCGGGTGAGGCGACTGCGGTTGCCAGAACCACGGTTTCGCCCGTGGTCACCAGCGCCGCGCCAGAGGCTTGCTTGGCCATGCGGCCGGTCTCAAAGACCAGCCGCTTGCCACCGGCAAGCTCGACGGATACTTCTTGCTTAGACATAGAGTCCTCGTTTCATTGTTTTCGCTTGGGAAACTTGTGGGGGGAATGCGCCGTTAGGCGCGGTAAAGAAGGGAAATTGCGAGGGCATGCAAGCTGCCGAAAAATCAACTTGGGCTTTAGCCCCTGAGGGATGGGTTTCGTGGATTTCGACACGAATGTCCATCGTCTCCTCGGCTCGCAGCCCTAGAGACGCGCTCAGCCCACAACTCCGCGCCGTCCCTGGCAGCGGGTCGTCTTCGCCAGGTACACCATGGCCCCAGGTCCTGTGTGCAACGGGGGCCGTGACCAATCTTCGGTCTGGGCGCTTCCGGGTCAATGTTTGCTTTCTGATTACTTGCGGATACCGAGTTTGCCGATCACGTCGCGGTAGCGATCCGTGTCGTGCGTCTTCAAGTAGTCCAGAAGGCGGCGGCGCTTGCTGACCAGTTGCAACAAGCCGCGCCGGGAAGCATGATCCTTCTTGTGCGTCTTGAAGTGTTCGGTCAGTTCGCTGATGCGCGCGCTCAGAATCGCGATCTGGACCTCCGGCGAACCGGTGTCCGTCTCATGAGTGCGGAAGCTTTCAATCAGGGTTGTTTTCTTTTGAGTCGCCAGCACGGCGTTTGGTACTCCTCTTGCGTTCTCAGGTCCACTCTTCAGTGTCTAGTGTGAGATTACCATGAATCCCCGCCCCCGCGCCATGTGTGCAGCGCCAGCCTCCCGACCATTCGTGTAGCGCCGGTCTCCAGACCGGCTGTCGTGTGGGCGTCCCCGCCCACACTCGCACTACCCACGGCCAAATCGGAACAGCCGATTATCGAACTGCTCCCGGATCACTTCGGCAACCACTACCTGCTTCGCCCCGGGATGCTCGGGATTCAACAGGTAGTTCCATGTTTGCGGCGCTATCGCCGACGGCACCCGCGCCAGCGCCGTCTCCCGGGACACCAGCCAGGAATCGCCAAGGTTGCGTGTAAATTCGAGGCGCTCCTTCCAGTCGGTAGGGGCAATCGTATTGAGTGATTTGATTGCAAGCTCGTCAGGAACGGATATCTGAAGCAGTTGATAAAAACTCGGAAGATTCGCATCCTCCAACATATCCGTCATGTGAACAATGCGCTCCAGCAGCGCGCCAGCCGGACAATCCGCCAAATAGACGATCGGCCTACCCGCGGTATGCCAACGCGCAGAGAAACCGCGACCGCCTTTACCGCTCAAATCGACGTGGTTGCTGATGCGCCAAAAAGTCGTCATGAAGGGTCATGCTCACGGCTGCTCATATTAGATGAACATCCCCTCGTCAAGCTGGATCAGGGCCTCCGCCACAGCATGTTCTCCAATCTGTGTATCCAACATCTCCAGCGCGGTCCTGCCGTCAAAACGGCCCTTGCGGCCACACAGCCACCTCCGGCCGTCCTCGCGGTCCCCATAGACCTTCACCGCCAACTCGTACATCCGTGCCACGCGCGCCAGCCGGTCCGCTTCGATCACGCTGAAAGGTTCCTGCCGCTGCCGGCGATGCTTCAGCGTCCGCGCCGGAATCACCACCTCCAGCAACTGCTTGACGGCAATGCCGGAGTAGGCTGAAAACTCCTCCAGCGTTGAGAGCGGGAGCCCGCGCTCAATCTCCCTCCAATCGAAGGTGAAAGGCGGCGGAGAAGCGACAGGAATAGCGGCAGCTTGGCTCATAAGGACATTATGCCACATTTTTCGCGGCATTCTGTCCGTTAAAGAAAAATGCGGCTCATCGGAAACAAATCCGGTTAGGCGGTATTTATCCGAGTGGAAGAATCAATCTCAGGCCCAATCACCGATTCAAACTCCGCCAACCATACTTTTTCTCCAAATACTGGCCCTCATAAAGCTTCTCCGCCAGTTGCGCCCACGAGGGATCGCCTTGAATCATCGCCCAGTAATAGGCCGCCCGATAGGCCGAGCCATAGCTCATCGTCTTCGTCTTCCCGGTATCGTTGCGCCCATACTCCTGCCCTGAGCCGGTGCGGGTATTTCCGGTCTGGTCCACGACCCCATCGCTGCGAACCCTTGATTTCAGCCACAGCATTCCCTTTTCGATCATCGGCCGCATCTCGCGGCGCATCGCCTCATCGGCCACCAGCGTGTAGTAATTCATTGCGAACAGCAGCCCCACTGCGTGATAGCTCGTATCCCATCCGCCCTTTTCCGGATTGAACCCTGAGCGATCCTGACGCTCGATTCCCGCGCGAATATAAACCCGCGAGCGCTCCACCATCGCGGTATCTCCAACCAGCACGCCCGTCTCGCCCAGCGCATCCGCGTCGAGATAAAACCGATGTGCATACGCCGCGTCGCGCGCGCGTCCCGGAAGCTCGTTGTCAGGCGCCATCATCCACAGCGCCGCCAGATGCAGCTTGGGCTTGACCGCATCCACCCAGCCCTGATTCCGCACCCTCAGATCCGAAGCTTCCAGCAGCAATGCCGCATGAGCCGCCGCCTCGATAAAGAAGGAAGCGCTGTGAAAGCTGTCCGGACACTGGAACGAACCATCCGCTCCTTCCTGGCGAAAGCCCCAATCGAGAATCTTTGTACCCCGCGCCACCAGATCCTGCCTGTGATAGCTGATTCCCGCCACAATGGCGTCAAAAGCATACCGTTGCTCTTCGATAAACCATTTGCCGGCGTGCGTCTTGTCCCACGCCTGATTGACGGGACTGTACGCGCCATCTTCGCTGAACTGATCGGCAACCGTATCCGGCCTCCGATAGCTTGTCCGCTGCAAAAAGCCACTGGACTCAAATGCCAGATCGCCCGCTGCGCCCGGCCTCCAGGAGAGCGGCAAGGGACCGGGATCCGCGGCAGCCTTAGCCATTGCGCCACCGCCAACCAGGAAGGCGAGCAGTACCAGGAACGATGTTGTTCTCATAACTTCCACCTCCTGCAATCCCTGACGACAATAAGCTAAGAGCTGTCTCTACCGCTCCGTCTCTCTCCAGTAATTCGCCCGCGCCACAATCCGCGCGCCGTAATCCTGAGCCAGGCGCACACGGATCGTATGCAACCCAGGCGCCGGGTCCGAGGGGCTGAAGGTGATCAAATACCGGTTGCGGGCGTGCTGCGCCGACTCCACCACGCGCGCCTCGAAGCCCTTGTCGCTGGTGAAGGCGTGATACTCCCCGCCGCTCATCTGCGCCAGCGACTTGCTCACATTCTTCTTGAAGGCCGGCACCAGCATGGCCAGGGTCGAAAACAGGCTCATGACGCGATCGTCGCCATTGTCCTTGATGTCGTGCAGCAGCTCGGCCTTCGCCGGCGAAAACGAGACGCTCAGCACCAGCACGTCCGATTCGCCGATCTTGCGAATCAGTTGCACCGGCTTGGTGTGCCGGCTGCCGTGGTCGCGCTCTTCGCTCACCAGCAACAGCACCCGCCGGTACTCCTTGGGCTGAGATTGCAGCAGATCGACCGCGTAGCTGACCGTGTCGAGAATCGCGTCGCCGCCGCCGCCCGGCTCCAATTGCTTGAGGGCCTGGTTGACCTCTTCGCTGGTGTGGGTGAAGTCGACGATGAGATGCGGCTTCGAGTCGAAGCCCACCAGCGCCGCCTCGCCCTTGCCGTCGCTCAAAAACAGGTCCAGCAGAGGACCGAGCCGGGCCAGCTTGTCGAATTCGAGAGAGCTGACGCCGCCCTCCTCGACCGCGACCACCAGCGCCACCGGCGCAGTGTCCATCTCCTCCTGCACGCGAATCTTCTGCGGCACGCCATTGTCTTCCAGCACAAAATCCGCCGGCTTGAGGCCGTAGACCACGCCCCCGCCCGGCTTCTCGACCAGCGTAGGCACCAGCACCTCGTTCGCCGTCACGCGCAGCGTGGGAGCCTCGGAAACATGAGTGCCGGGCAGCGGCTGCGGAGGCTCGACCGGCGGCAACTGCTGCGCGCCAACAAGCGCGGCGGTAGACAGCAACGCGGCACAAGCAAAAATGAAAGGCGGTAAGATAAGGAATCCCATACAGCGTACAGTTTACAGTTGCCGGCTTTTAGCTGTTAGCTGAAAGCCGATAGCTGACGGCTGTCAGCTGCTCTTGCGCACTTCGCGGTCCATCCGGCCAATCCAGCCCAGAAACTCCAACAGATCCCAGCGCGAGGTCCAGAGAAAGCCCATCACATCTCTTGCCGTGAGCGTTTCGGCGCGCTTGCCCGAGTAGGTCTCGACGCGCCAGCGCAGATACTCGCTCCGCCACGGGGCCAGCCGGTGGCCGCGCGTTGCATTCCACAGAAAACGAATCGGAGCGAACACAAGTAAGTCCCTTCTCATTGAGCGCAGATAAAAGCCGAGGCGTCTCAGTTCGCGTAAGAACCATAGCGCACTATCTTCCCTCGACGGCATTGCCGCAAACGTCGGTGCAGCGGCGGCTTCAGATCACAAGGATGCGTCCCGGGATTCCATTATCGTCCAGGAACCAATTTGACCGCGAGAACGTCCCCTTCAGCCGTTGGCACATCGGCCGTTGTGGCAGGCGGCTTGTTAGAGTTCTTCACCACAAGAACGGCGTAAGTGCTCCCCAGATGCGTGATTGTCTGCCATGCCCCGTTCCCATCTATCCGCGTTAGAGGTGAAGCGGCGGTTGGCTGAACCCACCATGTTCCTCCCGCAAACGCATAGATGACGATCTTGCACGCGCTGAAATCGAAACCCATGACAGTTCCCGATATCAACTCCGTGCGGTCGGCGCCTCCCGCGCCTGCGTGAGGCGCCTGCGTGAGGGTGATCCTCTGACCCTTCCCATATGCCCGAAACCCAGTCGCGGCAACAATAGCCACAAGCAGCAGGCACTTACATAAAACAACCCACTTGGTCCCTTG
>Ga0187847_10000859_pt1 | contig 30095 bp, 25 predicted proteins | sample June2016WEW_4_10_FD_132458 | JGI IMG/M metagenome (GOLD analysis project Ga0187847, IMG submission 132458) | Peatland microbial communities from SPRUCE experiment site at the Marcell Experimental Forest, Minnesota, USA - June2016WEW_4_10 | ecosystem: Environmental > Terrestrial > Soil >...
ATGCTGGATGCAAGGGGCCATTTTGCCGGCAACGACGGTGCCGCGGCTGCGGGCTCCGGCTCTGCACTGCTGGACACTGCAAGCGGGATGTTGCGCGCGGCGGGACCGAACTTCTCCAGCACTGGAATGATGGCAACGTTTGTGCGCCAGTTGCCTGGCGGCAACCTGATCCGCTTGAGCTACGCGAACGGCGATGCGCTTGCCATGACGGCGACCTCAGGAGCTGGTTCGACGGGATCTGGCACGTTGGATCAGGTGATTGCGACTGCCCGTCCGCGGCGCGCGCAGACGTATGCACTCTCGCTCTCCGGCACTCTTGAAGGAACGAGGACGCACTGGCGTGCGAGTTATCGATGGCAGCCGGAAGACACCGTCACTAGCGTTGCGCCGTACTCGACAGACGCAGTGCAGCCCTATATGAACCTGCACATTCGTCAACCGATTCACATGCGGCACGATGGATCGAGCGGATTTGAAGCGTTGCTGGATTTGCGCAATCTGCTGGCGCAGGGTTACAGGCCTTACCTGCTGGGCGACGGATCAGTATTGGTCTTCGCGCAGGAGCAGCGCGGTGTGCAAGGTGGACTGGCCTTCACGTTCTAGCCGTTCCGCCGCGGTTTCTCTACTTCAAACTTTTAATTTGAAGAGACGCCGATGAGCCGGCTGCGGACGGTTAGCGCATCCTGGGAATCCACTACCCTTTGTGCTATATTCTTCAAGGGCAGTGAAGATGTTTCGCCTGCTCAATCCCGTGTGCAAAACTTCCGCTGCACGGCGAATCCAGATTACGTGGACGCGTAGCTCAACTGGCAGAGCATTCGGCTCTTAACCGACAGGTTGTAGGTTCGATTCCTACCGCGTCCACCATAGAATCAACAACTTAGATTCCTTCTTGCTCTGCTTGCGCTCCGTTTCTCTGAAACGCAAGCTCAGCTACCTTTATTCCCGCCGTGCTCATCTCATCCGTTACCACGTCACCGTATACGTCCTGAATCCGCGTATCGACCCATTTCGGCAGGACGTGATTCTTCAGGAAAGAGCGATACACACGTGCCGTGGAAGCCCGTGAGGGCATCCGTTCTGCTTCGTACCGTGCAGTTACGCTGCGCACCGTATCCCCCGTGACTTCGCTCTGTGTTTTTGGTTGGATTTCAAGGCTTTCAACTTCCTTCCATGCGGCTGCCTTGGTTGGAAATTCTCATTTAGTTCCAATTCGCTTTGACCTGCGAACCGGGCCGTCATAAAAAAGGTAATTCCAGGTCTTGCGCCGTTTGTCGTAACGCACAGACCCGCTTGTGTGTCGCTGGACCCTCATTACTGCCTCCCCTCAGCAGGGTCAGCGGATGACGGCATCAGCATAGCATCCAGCTCCTCTTTTCGGAATCTCCAGACGCAGCGGCGGATAAGCAATGAGACACGCCCATGTTTGCTCCAACGCTCTTGCGATGACGATAAATCGCCATAAGCGTTACCTTGCATCAGCGAGAGTTGATGTCAGCGTTCCGTGAGTGTGAGAAGTTCGTCGGAGAGTGGGGCAACCCCGTCGTCCTCTAAGAAGCTGTCCGCAAACTGTAGATTGAATCAAGTCAGTCATACGCGTGGGTGAAAGGTAGTTTTAATTTTGTCTCATGTATCCGAGCGACTTGAGCGATTCTCAGTGGGCGTGCCTGGAGCCGTTGCTGTGGCCGCGTCGCGGTTGCCGTCACGCCGGGGGCCGTCCTCGCAAGCATGAGTTGCGGCGGGTGGTTGACGCGCTGCTTTACGTGGTGAAGACGGGTTGTCAGTGGCGTCAATTGCCCACCAACTTTCCTGCCTGGAAGGCCGTGCACGAGCAATTCCGCCGCTGGCGGGATGCCGGACTCTGGGAGCGCGTGGGCCAGGCGTTGCATGAAGAAGGCCGCCGCGCGGTGGGGCGCAATGCGAGGCCAACAGTGGCCATCATCGATTCGCAATCGGCCAGGAGGGCCGGTAAAGGAGGCGCGTGGCTACGACGCAGGCAAGAAAATCAAAGGCCGTAAGCGGCACATCGCCGTCGACACGCAAGGCAACCTGCTAACAGCGGTCGTGCATTCGGCCGGGATTCAGGATCGGGTGGGTGCCCGCGCCGTGCTGATGCGCTTGTTTTGCCGCTTGGAGACGATCTTCAAAGTATTCGTAGACGGCGGTTACACGGGCACATTGATCGACTGGGCAAAAGAGATGTTCGGTTTCGATGTGGAAGTGGTCAAACGCAATGAATTACACACCTTCAAGGTTCTGCCCAAACGTTGGATCGTGGAGAGGAGCTTCGCGTGGATGGGATGGTCGAGAAGACTGAGTAAAGATTACGAACTTTCCCCAACCACCTCGGAAACCATGATCTGGATCAGCTTTACCCATACGCTGTTGGGGACAACCTAGTTTGTGGACAGGCTCTTAGAGTTTTGTGTGTTACATTTTCGCCATGGTAGTTAAGGGTTTAGCCACGTTCGCATTGTTGTTTGCAATCGTACAATCAATTCCATTATCCTCGAGACAGGGAACCGTTCATCAATCGCCCGCACCCGTGTCAGGGCAGGGAACCGCGCATCCTGCAGTCCGCCCCACTTCATCCAACTCAGCTTCTACCAGGACGACCCCGCCAAGCGCCGCCAGCCAGGTCCCGCCTGCCGATTCCGGAGATTTTCCTAACGACGACCAGACGCCACCGCATATCATCACCATTCCCGCCCCCGCGCCAGCGGCCGCACCTTGGCTCATGCACGACCGGGTTACATGGGGAGCTGAACTGGTCCTCGTGGTGTTTGGATATGTCGGTATCATGATGGCGCTTTCGACACTTAAGAAGATCGATCGCCAAACCAAATCAGTAGAGGCCGCGGCCATAGCCGCTGCGGAAAGCGCGCATGCAGCCTTGTTGAATGCCCAGGCGATCATGGATTCCGGTAGACCTTGGCTGCTGACCACGGTCAAACCATCGCCGGATGTCGAAAACAGCTTCGCTGTGATCGCAACGAATCATGGTCGCTCCCCGGCCCGGATCGTGGGCACCATGGAGCAGATTACGTTTGCGGTTGATGAAACCCACCTCCCCAGAACCCCCGAGTATTTAAGCAGTGAACTGACAGCTCCGCTTGTGCCAATCATTCTGCTGCCCGGCGAATCCGCCGAGATCAAGCCATTCAGCCGGGACGATCTAAACACAATCTGCGACTCGGAAGAAAGGTTGAGGAGTGTCGAAAACTGGGAGGAAAAGGTCTACATCTACGGCAAGGTCGCCTATCGGGACCTGACTGCCCCTCCCGACAAGATGACTCATGAAACAGCCTGGTGCTGCTGGTACATTCATGGGCGCCAGAAGAGCGGGCTGGTCTTTGCAGGGCCTGCAGAGTACAACGCGCACACATAGCATCGCGCACCGGATGCGCCACACTTTGGGCTTAATCGGGGTGCTTCCCTGCGGCGTTCCGACCTCAGGCAGTGACCGATTGCCTGAGGTCCTGTTCGAACAGTGGGTCGGGTTCGGCAAGCCGGATCAAGCGGTGCAGATAAGCCCGCGAGATACAAAGACTCCGTGCGGCCAACGTCTTGTTCCCATTGTGTTCACGAACAGCTTGCACCGCCAGCTTAATCTTATAGTCGCGAATCTGCCGCTCAAATGAGCCGGCGGGATTGTAATCGCCGATGTCCACAACATCGCCGATCTCGCTAATCTCATCGTCCTGACTGTTGAGAGTCAAATCATCCGCGTGCACCACTTGGCCGGAGGCGAGAATGATGGCTCTCTGCATCACGTTTTCGAGTTCGCGCACATTGCCCGGCCATGCGTAGCTTTGCAGCATAGACATTGCTTCAGGCTCAATTTCATCCATCGGCTTCTGGAAGACCTGCGCGTAATGACGCAGAAAATGCGTTGCGATGGAGGGAATATCCTCCGGATGTTCGTTCAGAGCGGGTGTTTCAATCCGCATTACATTGATGCGGTAATAGAGATCCTGCCGGAACTTCCCTTCGGCCACCAGTTTGTCCAGATCCTGGTGAGTAGCAAAGATCAGACGCGCCCGAAGCGGGATGAGCCGAGTGCTACCCAGTCGGCTGAATTCCATCTGTTGCAGAACGCGAAGGAGTTTTACCTGTGTGAACAGGCTCAAGTCGCCGATTTCATCCAGGAACAGCGTGCCATCGCCGGCCTGCTCAAAGTAACCCTCCCGCGCCCCAACCGTCCCCGTAAACGCACCCTTTTCATGCCCAAAGAGCTCGGCCTCGATCAGGGTCTCAGGTATGGCGCCGCAGGAGACCGCCACGAATGGACGCCGCGACCGCGATCCCAGGTTGTGAATCGCACGGGCAATCAGTTCCTTGCCGGTCCCGCTCTCGCCTGTCACTAGCACCGTAGCGTTCAAATTTGTGACTCGATGTACCAGTTGATACACCCGCTGCATCTGCGAGCTCGATCCAATCAGTTGGTCACAGCTGCCAGGCTCTTCTATACGATGTTGCACAGTCTGGAGCTGATGCTTCAGCGAGGAGGTTTCGTATGCCCGGCTAAGGATTGTTTTCAAATCGCGAATCGAGGGGGGTCTGCGACAGTATCCGAATGCACCCGTTCGAACAAGCTCAAATGCGGTCGAGCGCAGGCCGTCGTCGGCCATTACAACCGAGGGAACATTTGTTGTTATTAGACGGCGTGAGAACTCGATACGTTCCGGCAGAGAGCCGTGATTCGAATTCAGATCCAGAATCATGGCGTCGCAATCGCCCGCGACCAGAAGCTTGTTCATTCCTTCCTCGTCGGATTCCAGAAGTACCTGGAACTCTTTGCCCAGCGCGGAGGAAAGAAGAGGGTGTAACGTGCGATCTTCCGAATACAGCCCGATTTTGATCGTCATTGAACAGACTCTCTTAAGGTTTGCATCCAGGCCGCCCGAACTTGAAACGGCGAGATGTTTTCATGTTCTTAAATGCCGCCCACTATGCCAATGCCTGTTTCGTTCAAAGCCTATGACCCGTTGGTACCATGCTTGGTGGCTCACGGAAACGAGAAGGCGGTTGCCGGACTTCCTGCAGCGTTAAAAACACACCAATATTGTTGCAGCGACAAAACCCAAATACGGTTTAAAGCCCAAAGCACTGGCAAAAATGATGTTTGAACTCATGAATGACCCTAGTCACTGGAACCGTGGCCGTCAATGCCACATTGGTAACCGGCACGCGAAGTGCGACGAGCAAGAGTTAAGCTTAACTGCCTGCACAAGGCCAGGAATTGAGCTCACAGTAGGCTCAAATGACGCCGCCTCTTTAATTGCAAATTCTTCTGTAAGCCTATTAATTTAAACAAGTTAAGGAAAGTTGTTAAAGTGTTAGTGATAAACATGCCGCCATCCTCCTTTGAAATCGGCAATTCAAGCGAGTTTTGCGTTTGCGGCAAATCTTCCTAGGCGAGGGTAATGAACGCAAATTACTTAAATAAACAGTTTTTCTCTGAGTCACCGATTTCTTTGCCGCGAAGGATCCGGTTCGGTGCGTCAATTGCAAAAAGACCGCGAGAGGTCTCAACATTTGTTCACTAGGCTGCAGGGCTGCATTGTTACCTTCGGGGTTGACTCCGCCATAGAGCGGAACGGGTTTAATTAGAACTTGCGCCATGGCGCTGGGTCGACTGCCTCTTCCCGCGTCGGCGCAGAATTCCTTGGCATCAAGCAGTCGAATCTGAGCGGTTCTGATAAAGCCGAAGGCTGGCATAAGGGCTGTTTCACCCGCGGGGTGTATACGAAGCGATTCACCCACATGAACCTCCCGTAAACAGCCGTGTACACCAAAGAGGGTAGAGTGCCGTTAACTATCAGAATACAAATAGGTTTCTCCTTCAGTGATTTGGTTGGACAATTGCACTGATTCCGGTGTTTCCTAGATTCCAGGGGGAGGAGGAGCTGGGCATGCACTCGTTCGCGTGGTGGCCAACTGTGTTTGTTCTCACCGTGGCGACTTTCACGGACCTGCGCAGTCGTCGCATCCCAAACTGGCTTGTGTTTCCATTCCTCCTGGCGGGGATAGTAACTTCGCCGTGGCGCTCTGACTGGGGTCTCAATGGTAACGGGTTTGGCTGGCACGGTCTTGGACAGAGCTTTGCCGGCCTGGGGCTCGGTCTGCTGATTTACGGGGTCATGTTCTGGATGGGAGGCATGGGGGCGGGCGACGTTAAACTTTGTGCAGCCATCGGAGCCTGGATTGGACCCTCCCAATTGCTGTTTGGACTGGTCGTCACGGGCCTTGCCGGGGGAATCATGGTTTTTGTTTGGGCCATCGCGGGCGGTTTTTTGAAGGATCTCTTCAGGGGGCCTGGAAAGGAAAGCGGAGTGGCTGGAGAGTCGACCCAGATTCGATCGAATCCCCTGAAACGCAAAATGCCTTATGCACCGGCCATTGCACTGGGAACACTCTTTTCCTTCTTTTCTCTTCCGCGCTGACGACTGGACTAATTATCATGGAATTCACTACGACAGACGATCGGCATGCAGCGAGCCCGCAAGGAGTGTTGCACGCAACAGGGGGCGCTAACTTCGTGAAACCAGACTTTTCCCCAAATCTCGATACCCAGTTTTCGGATTCATTGGGTTCCGATACCCTTTCTATTGCTCTGATTGGTCCGGACGAGGAACGGCGTAAAGCAGCAGCGCTTGCTGTGGCAGAATGTCAGGGAGGCAATTTCCGCGAATTCTCTTCCTATCCGCCCAGTCTCGACGATGTGCCCAGGCTGCTGGAACACAATTACGACGTAATTATTATCGACCTCGATTGCAATCCCGAATATGCCCTCGAACTTGTGGAGAGCATCTGCGCCAATGGCGCGGCGACCGTAATGATCTATTCGGAAAAAGCTGATCCGGATCTATTGGTTCGCTGCATGCGCGCTGGCGCTCGGGAATTTCTCACTCTACCATTCGCGCAAAGCACCGTGGCCGAAGCTCTAGTCCGTGCATCGGCCCGCAGGCCCGCAGTTCGCACGACCAAAAAGGCAGGCGGCCGGCTTCTGGTCTTTTTCGGAGCCAAGGGTGGTTCTGGCGTCACCACCATCGCATGTAACTTTGCCGTGGCTCTTGCCCAGGAGCCTTCCGAAACTACGCTGCTGATCGATCTCGATCTTCCCTTGGGCGATGCAGCGCTCAACCTGGGTATCACGGCTGAGTACTCGACCATCAACGCGCTTCAGAATACCGGTCGACTGGATGCGAGCTTTCTCTCCAAGCTCCTTACCAAGCATAGTTCGGGTGTTTCAGTCCTTGCGGCTCCCGGCAAATTTCCGGGCTTCGAGGCCACAGATGAGGCCATCGACAAGCTTGTTGGAGTCGCACGTACCGAATTTGACAACATCGTGGTCGATGCGGGATCGAGGCTCGATCTCACCAATACAGCTCTCTTTAGGGAAGCCACCACGGTCTACCTGGTCACGCAGGCCGGTATCCCGGAACTGCGCAATTCCAATCGTCTCATCAGCCAGTACTTTACTGGCGGTCGTCCTAAACTCGACATCATCATTAACCGGTACGAGCCGCGCTCTCTTGGAATGGCTGATGAGCACATCACCAAGGCGCTCACCAGGCCTGCAACCTGGAAGATTCCCAACGATTACTCCGCTGTGCGGCGCATGCAGAACACTGCTACTCCGCTGGTGCTGGAAGACTCGCCCATTTCGCGCCTGATCCACGAAATGGCACGCTCGGCGAACGGCAAGCCCGCGCCTGCGCCCGCAAAGAAGAAGGGCTTCAGTCTCTTCGGTTCATGATCCGGAGAATGACCATTTTGTATTGACGGAAGGAATAACGTGGAACTGCTGAATCTGGAAAAGTACAAAGCGGAAATTCACCGGACATTGATCTCCAAGCTCGATTTGGAGAAGTTGTCGCGTGTCAATTCAAGTCAAGCCCGCCAGGCGGTCTCAGGCATTGTGAAAGAGATCATAGCCGACCAGCGCGTGCCGCTGAACTTTGACGAACAGGAGAAAATTCAGGCCGACCTGCTCGATGAAGTTTTTGGACTAGGGCCCCTGGAACCTCTGCTACGCGATCCAAAGATTTCCGACATTCTGGTCAATGACAAGGATCATGTCTTTGTTGAAAAGGGCGGGCTTCTTCAAAAGGTCAATACGACCTTTCGTGATGATCGCCATCTTTTGCAGATCATTGACCGCATCGTATCGCGGGTCGGGCGCCGAGTGGACGAGTCTTCGCCTATGGTCGATGCGCGCCTTCCTGACGGTTCCCGTGTGAACGCCATCATTCCTCCGCTGGCTCTCGACGGCCCTTCCTTATCGATTCGCCGTTTCGGCACAGGCCCCATCGCGGCCAACCAGCTGGTGACGCTGAAAAGCATTTCCGCCGAGATGATGGAGGTTCTGGCCTCGGCGGTAAAGGCCAAGATCAGCATCGTCATCGCCGGCGGTACCGGCGCCGGCAAGACTACGTTCCTGAATATCTTGTCGCAGTACATCCCCAACAGTGAACGCCTGGTCACCATCGAAGACGCCGCCGAACTCCGTCTGGCTCAGGAGAATATTGTGCGCCTGGAAACGCGTCCGCCCAACATTGAAGGTCAGGGTGCGATCCGTCAGCGACAGTTGCTTATCAACTGCCTTCGTATGCGCCCTGACCGCATCATCATGGGCGAGGTCCGCGGCGATGAAGCGTTCGACATGTTGCAGGCCATGAATACAGGTCACGAAGGTTCGATGACCACCATTCACGCCAATACGCCCCGCGATGCAATAGCCCGTCTGGAATCGATGGTAGCCATGGGTAACATGAACATGCCGGAAAAGTCTGTTCGCCAGCAGATTGCCGCGGCTATCACCATCGTGGTTCAAGCTTCTCGTATGACGGACGGTACCCGCAAAGTGACAAGCATCTCTGAGATCACGGGCATGGAAGAGAACGTCATCAGCATGCAGGAGATTTTTAGCTTCAGCAAGAAGGGAATTGGTCCGGATGGTCGGGTGATCGGTGTTTTCCAGCCCAGCCACATCCGTCCTCGGTTCCTGGAACGGCTCAAGGTTTCGGGCATTCTTCTGCCGCCAAGCCTCTTCGAGCGCGAAACGCTGGTTAACTGACCGGAAAGGAGGGCTAGCTGATATGGGAATCATTGTTGTACTGGTATTCCTGGGAGTGTTTGCGGTCGTTGCTCTTCTGATGATGGCGACCTCATCCGGGTCCGAACGAGAGGCCAAGCAGGTTATCGCCACTCTCGACTCTGCGCTCGCCACTGAAACCCCGGAGGCGCGGGAAGCGATTGTTGATCTCCGCAAAGACGAGGTCTTCAGCGGTATTCCCTGGCTGAACAAGAAACTGCTCAACTTCCAACTCGCCCCGGCCCTCTATCGGCTGTTGAATCAGGCCGACCTGAAATGGACCATTGGTGCGCTCATGGCCATGTGCTTGGCATGTTTCACATTCCCCGCATATGCAGTCTGGCTCAAGAGCAGATCGGTCCTTATTGCCTTGGGCGTTGGACTCTTGATGGGGTTCATCCCCATTGGCTATGCAAGATGGAAGAGAAGCAAGCGATTCAACAAGTTTCTCGAAGGCCTGCCGGAGGCCCTTGATCTCATGGTGAGCGCGCTCCGGGCCGGACATAGTCTCATTGCCGCGATGGGCTTGGTGGCTCGTGAGTTGAACCCACCGGTAGGCGCCGAATTCAAGATCTGCTTTGAAGAACAGAACTACGGTCTTGAGATCAAAACGGCTCTCGACAACATGATCGAGCGTGTGCCTCTCCAGGATCTCAGAATTGTCGCAACCGCGATCATGATTCAAAAGGAGAGCGGCGGCAACCTTGCCGAAGTGCTCGATAAGACCGGTCATGTCATTCGCGAACGATTTCGCCTGAAACGCCAGATCATGGTGCACACGGCACAGGGCCGCCTCACTGGGTGGATTCTCACCTGCCTGCCTATCTTCCTTGGGATCGCACTGTATTTCCTTAACCCCGATATGATGAGCCTCCTGTGGACCAGGCCGCTTGGCATCAAGCTTATCTGGACAGCTTGCGGCATGATCGTTTTGGGTGGTTTGATCATCCGCCAAATAGTCAACATGGATGTTTATTAAGGGGAATTATGGGATTTGCACTAATCATGTTCCTGGCCGTCTTTCTGCTCATTGCGAGCGGAGGGCTGATCCTGTTCTATCGCGAGGCGATGCTCGAGCGCATCTCCGAAGTGATCAACCCTAAGGCCAAGAAGACCAGCCTGATTTCAGCAATTCAGGAAAGCGGCTTTTCTCTTGGCGGCATGGTCGATCACTTCGAAAGTGTTCTGCCTAAAAGTCAGGCCGAACAATCCATTGTCAGGCAGCGTCTCATTCGGGCCGGTTACCGCAATGAAGGAGCGATTAAGACGTTCTACGGTGCCAAGGTGTTGGTCCCCTTGGTTCTCTGCGCCCTCGCCGCTGTCTCTGGAATTGCGCACTTGGTCGGTGCGTTCTTCGTCTATGTCCTTTGTCTCGGCGTTGGGTTTCTCTCACCTGACTTTTGGCTGGGAAACCGGATCAAGAAACGACAAGGCAGAATTTCGCGCGGACTTCCTGATGTGCTCGACCTTCTGGTGATCTGCATTGAGGCTGGCCTCAGCCTCGATCAAGCGACCGCGCGCGCGTCCACTGAATTGAAACATGCGCAACCGGAACTGTGCGATGAACTGAACGTCGTAGTGCTCGAACAGCGCGCCGGACGGCCTCGTAGCGATACATGGAAGCATATGGCCGAGCGTACCGGTGAAGAGAATGTACGCAACCTGGTTTCCATGCTGGTGCAGGCGGAACAGTTCGGAACCAGCATCGCGAAGACATTGCGCATCCATTCTGACACTCTCAGAACCAAGCGCGTTCAAGAAGTCGAGGAGGCGGCGGCGAAAACCACCATCAAGCTGTTGTTTCCGCTGGTGTTTTTCATCTTTCCGGCGCTCTTCCTCGTAGTTCTGGGTCCAGCCGTCATTATGATGATGGAGAATTTTAAGAATCTGTTTGGTGGCAAATAAAGGCCCACCGGGGAAGGAGAGGCAAAATGGATACCACCACAATCATTCAGATCGTAGCCGGCGTATTGTTTGTCGTCGTGCTGATCGTCCTGATTCAACGTCGCCGCACCAAGGTTCAGTAATGCTGGTATTACCGGTTGGTTGAAGGTGGCCGGAGAATCTGCCGGGCACCACTCACCGTCTCCTCGGGACCGCGGAACTGGCGCTGGCCTCTAAGCGCCAGCCGTTCTCCACGGCATGTTTAGACCGAGGAGCGCAATAAGTTGTTGAGGGATGAAGAGGAAATTCCAATGGACACTACCGTTGTGATCCAAGTAGTTGCCGGGGTGCTGTTCGTCATCGTTTTGATTGTGCTCATTCAGCGCCGTCGCACGCGGGTCAGGTAGGTCGGGTCTTTGCATAAAAACTGGTGGAGCACCCGGTTGTCAGGTGCTCTGCCGGAGAATTTGAATGTCTCGCTGATCGGGGTCCTGCCTGCAAGGGGAGGATTGACGCTTGATCTCGGCTTTAAGCGAGAAAAGGGAATTGTTGTCTCGTTGTACCCTTCGGGCGGACCGCCTCATTGCCAGGAGACGATGCAGGCTTTTGCCGAACAGCGAAGGAAGAGCACGGGTGCTAAGTGAGGATCGCTGATGAAAGAGGTATAGAAATGACAACTGGGGCCTCTAAGCTCGACCCGGTTGCAGAGGACTCGCCTACGGCGGGAGGCAACATGGAATCACGGAAACTCTGCGCATACAACCAAACTCGCGAATGCTTTCTCGGCCTGGAGGTAGTCGAAGCCGATGTCTCCTTTGAACGACTCAGAGACATCTTGGTGAATCTGTCTCTCCAGTCCGGCGAGGGTCTCTGGATGTCGCCTTTCCGAGGAATTCCCGACCGGGGAATCAGCAGCCCGCTCGACCTGGTCTACCTTGATGCCGAGTGCCGTGTTCTTGAAGTCGTCGAATCTTTTCCCACTTTCCGTGGTACACCTTTGAGCCCCCAAGCAGCGAGTGTCCTTGCCTTGCCAACTCACTCCATCTACTCCTCGCAGACCCAGACGGGAGATCAACTCATGCTGTGCGCTGCTGAGGAAATGGAGCGCCGCCTGGAGCGCGTCTCCAGCAACCCGGCACCAGAGGCAGTGCAGAACGCCGTTCTACTGAGGGAAAAGCCCCTCTGGAGTGGCGGACCCGGTCTTTTGCAATTAAAGGACCGTTCCATTGAGGAACGCCCGGAAAAACCACTGACTCATGAAATGCAACTTGTAGAACCTGGAATGAAGGAAGCTCGGCCGCCCAAGAGCTGGCTTGAACGTTGGTGGTCGCCTGATCCCAGGAAATCGCCTCGCATCGATGCTCCGGGGCTCGCCGCCTACTATTGGACCGGCGCTGCTCCGCAGGCACGCGATATTAAGGACATTAGTACCACTGGGCTCTATGTGGTCACTGAGGAGCGCTGGTACCCCGGCACCCTCGTTTTGATGACTCTTCAGCGAACAGAGGTTGGCGAAGCCAAAATGGAGCGTTCCATTTCCGTGCATTCCAGGGCAGTTCGTTGGGGCAATGACGGCGTGGGCCTGCAGTTCATCCTCAAGAGTGCGGTGTCTTTGGGGCAGGGGAGAGGCGCTCTCGTAGATGCTGTGGACAAGAAAGAACTGGAGAGGTTCTTGGGCGACCTCAAACGGGGCAGATACTAAGGCTGACCGGGTGCAATAGGCGCCATCATCATTACCTTTGTAATGTCTCGTAATGCTAACGGGGTATTGCATTGTTGGGGCTCACTGCCACAATAGCGGAAGGACAATTATGAAGATTTTTAGCTGCATGCGATCTAAGATCGTCGCGCCTACATCCACTTCGCAAGTTCATGCAGGGCCGCTCAGCAGCTCGAGGAAGTCCCGCTTCAAACGAAGCCGGATTTTCAATCGGTGTATTGCCGATCAAGAGGGAAGTACCATAGTTGAAACTGCTTTGGTGATGTCTTTCATATTGATTCCAACTTTGCTCGGGATATTTTCAGTTTGCATGGCTCTCTTTACCTACGAGAGAGTTGGTTATGCTGCCTTCGCCGCCGCGCAGACGGTTGGCGCCAGCCGCGGCATAATTTCCGATCCATGCGCTCAGGTCGTTACGTCAGTGAAAACCGTGTTGCCCACTTATGCTCAAAACAATTTCACTTACAAAATGTTTATTACTCAAAAAAATGCAGATAACTCAACCACGCAAATGCCATTCGGCCCAATGACGGGAGCTGGGTTTAGTTGCAGCGGTATGTCTACGGGCCAGGGCGGGTATGTGTTGAACAGCGCGCAGTTTGAACCAGTCACTGTGCAGATCAGTTATTCGTACAGCTGGTTTGGGATCATCTCAAAAGGGATTAAGGGCACATTGTTTTTGAGCCAATCGGTGTTAGTCAGTTAAGAGGGGAGATCGACATATGAAGTTGCGCGGAGCATCTTTGTTACGCAGAATGCGTCAGCACGGGCGTGGCTGCGGCGAGTCTCACTCTATCTGGAGCGGGATCCTCGCCTTCCTCCGCTCAGACAGCGACGGCGGGGCGATTGTTGAGACCGCTCTGATCATGCCCATCTATCTATTAATCCTTACCGGTATGCTTTCCACTGTGATGGCACTCTATGCCTATCAGCAGCTTGACCTTGCCACCTTTACGGCCGCGCAAAACGTTGGAATAAGCCGGGTTTCAAACGCCCCCGACCCCTGCCAGGTGGCCGTCCAATCGGTGACCACCGGATTAGCGGGTTACAATACCGCCAATATTACCTACTCGCTTTGGATTGTTCAGCTCCTCAACGGAAATACTACAAGAGTAGGCCCCTTTACCGGCCAAGGATCTTCATTTTCGTGCTCCGGTACAGCGGAAGGTGACGGTGCGTTTGCGTTGAGCCTTGCCAAGGGCCAGCCCCTCACCTTGCAGCTCAGCTACCCATACACTTGGCTTCCGATCTGGATGAGTCAAAAAACGGGCACTTTTACCACCATTGAAACAATTTATGTGAATTAAGAGGGAGATAGGCCTATGCGAATGCGCAGAGCTTCATTGTTACTCAGATTGACTCGGGAAGAAAGTGGACAGTCGATGGCTATCCTGGGCTTCGGAGTTTTCCTGCTGCTCGGACTTGCCGGCATTTCCATTGAAATCGGGCATGGTTACTATGCTCTGGAGTTGCTCCAGGCGTCCACAGATTCGGCCGCGCTGGCGGCAGCACAGGGCCTTCCCAATGCCACGACCGCACAATCGAACGCCACCACGTTCAGCGCCGAGGCGTTTCAATGGAACAGAAACAACATAATGCAGGTTACCAGTCTCACAGTGACTCCCTATTGCTCGACCACTGTGGCGAACCCAACTGCGTCGCTCGGCTACAACACACCTTGTATACCTGCCGTTCTCGACGGTACACCTTATAACGCCGTTACGGTGACTCAGACGGCGCAATTCGCCACGTGGTTCGGAAATATCGGTCCCATCCATGCTCCACTCTTCCACCTGTCGGCAACCGCATCCGCCGCAATGGCCGGCGGGAACCTGCCGCCGTATAACATCGCCCTCATCATAGACACAACGGGGACGATGAAAGATATTGACAAATCCGGGGATTGCGGTACCGGCACATACACGGCGGAGGATTGTGCGTTGGAGGGAGTCCAAACGCTGCTGTTGGACTCGAACCCCTGCGGCACGCTCCAAACCTGCACCTCCAGCGGCGCTACGCCGGTCGACGCTTACTCCTTGTTTGTCTTTCCCATGGTTACGGGTGCTACGGCAGCCGATGACTCCAATTGCGGTTCAGCCGACCCGACAACGGCTCCGTATACGGTGCCTACTCACCCCACGGCAACCTGGGATTCCAACGGCGTCCTCAACGGCGGCTCTGGCTACGAGGTTCTTAATTTTGCGGCCGGCCTCACCTACAAAACCAGTGATCTCTCCACCACGCTGAACACCGGCGATAGACTTGTGAATGCGTCTTCAGATGGCTGTACCGGGAAGGGGATAAAGCCGGTTGGCGGCAAAGGCACTTACCTGGCGCAGCTCATTTATGAAGCCGGGGCAGCGCTCCAGGCTGCGCAGGCCACGCGGCCTGGTTCCGATAACGCCATGATTATCCTCAGCGATGGAAACATGGACGCAACCATGCAATACACCACATCTGGTTCGACGATCACGGGGCTGGCTGGTCCCACTGCCGGTACACCGGCCGAACTCCAGCCCACAAACGGCGTCCTCTCCGGCGGCTCATATAGCCAAGTCAACGGAACCAAAGTCCCCGGATGGAGTAGTCAGGCAAACACTTACACCTATCCTTCTGCTGTCGGGCAATGCGGACAGTCGGTTCAGGCAGCCTACGATGTCGCAAAAAAAACATCAGTAACCTACTCCACCCCTGACGGCACCAGTACCACCTACACCCTCAACAATGGCGACCCGACCAGGTATACCCAGGTCTTCACCATTGCCTATCAGTCGCCGAACTCCTCGATGGGCGCGGGAAATAGCTCCTCCTATGGCGGCCAGGGTCCAGAGTACCCCGGGACCGCATCAGTTCCTCAGAATCAGGCTTGCTTTTCGGATCTTCCGTACGATGTAAACAACAATTGGTGGACTTCCTGCACCGCCGCCACCTGTACGGTGACGCTCACCACGGGCGGAGGCAACTGGCCCGCAGGTGAGTCGGGATTCAGCCAGACGGGCGGCACCGAAACAATCGTGGCTACTAGCCCCTGCGCCTCACTTGCGGCCATGGCCAGCAACCCCCAATACTTCTTTTCCGATGAGGGCGGTGGCTGTCCCGTAACCGTATCAGGTAACATCCCCCAACCACCGGGCACCACCACCAACGGCCTCAACACCATGCAATCAATCTTCGGCCATATCTTCAGCGCCCTGACTGTTCCGAAGCTGATACCCAACGGCACAGTCTAGGTCATCGCAATAGAACTAGTAAATGCCCTGACTAACCATCCGTCCCGGCGAGTTATCCAGATAACTCGCCGGGATGTTTATTTATTGCTCTTCTTCAGGAATGATTAGCAGAATCTCCACTCGCACGCTCTGCCCATTTTGTGAAGCAGGCCGAAACTCCCACTGTCGCAACGATTCCAGCATTAACTCTGCCTCGGCATAATCGGGAGGCAAAAGAATAGTCAGGTTTTCGAAGCGCCCGGCCTTATTCACATAGCCATGGATCATCAGGGCATCGGCATCCAACTCACCAGCGCCGTTGGCCGGTCGCACAATGTTATACGGCCATGGCGCATTAAGCCGGTCGTTGAAACCTGCCGCCGCAGCATCCGCTGCTCGCGGAAGTGAGTATTGCAGAATCCAACTCTTCGTCAAACCCACATGCAGATACACGGTGTAGGCTAGACGTCCTGTCCACAGAGGCCCAATTTCCGGGTACTTCTCCTTCAGTGAATCTCCCACAACTACTGACCCGAAGACGCCTGTCTTTGGCAGCACGATATGGGCGGGGGAACCATGACCGCCCTGGCCTGAGCCATTAATTCCAGCCTTATCACCATTCGCCTTGTCTTTTGAATCGCCTATTCCGTGCCCCGTTGTGGTTCCGCCTTTGCCGTCGACATTGTGCATCGTGGATTGAGAATCGTCCTGAGACTGCCCCTTGCCGTCAGCCAGTGTCCCCTGTGAGTTAGAAGACGCCGACATGTTTGCCGGCGGCAGCACTACGGTTCCTTGCTTCATCTGCACGTCGGAGAGCGAAACCACCGTGGTCGATGTCGGATCTGCCGTGCTGTTTGTAACTGTCTGAGGCGCCTTCTGCGGTAGATCCGGACCGCGAACGACCACCGGCGAGGTCGTGCTCGGCACAAGCGGTATTTTCGACTGCGCCAGGTCTGTAGCGGATAACCGAATATCCGCTAGAGTCGTTTCTTTATTGGGCAAATCTAGCTTAGGAGGAGCCAGGGCGATCGTAGGCGGCGTAGGCTTGGGAGCCACGATGGCCTTAGTCGGAACCGTTTCCGGAGTCAGTAAGACTACAGTCGGAAGTGGGGTGTCCTTTGGTAACTGTGGAGCTTTTGGTTGCATCAGCGTCTGAAGGCTCTTGACGGCTGGAGTTATCTCCTGCAACTCCGCTGGCTCGTCAGCTGGCTTACCGGCCGGTGCAGCCTTATGCGGGGACGGGTGAGGGCCCGGGTAGAACTTTCCGTTCATCTCTGAATAAGCCTTCACAGGATCGGGCATGTCGAGATTCAGATGGCGGACAGTTAATCGGTCGGCAATTGTTCTTTGCCTGATTTGCGGCCCATATAGCACAACATATGCAACTACGCCGATCACTGCGCCATGTAAGAAGACGGAGACAATAATCGAGCCCGACCCCTGACTTACGTCAGCCCGGTCGTTAAACAAACTGATCAATTGGGAAGACTTCATGACCGGATGAACTCCTACCCTCGCACGGTCTCATTATTATGACTGAGCTGGACCCATTCCACTGACACAATGAGTCTGGTTGAACACCAGCGAAGCAGCTATGATTGACGTTAGAATCCCATTGTAATCTGTTTCAGATTCGCTTATCGTTGGGTTTGCTGATTGCTACTTTGATACCCCACAAAAGTGACCGCTTTGTCGTGCTTGGCTTGTGTTCTAATTTATCCAATCTCGGTGAGAAAAAACGGTGTACACTTATCACACGCCTGAATTTGTACATCTTGCTGTAAACGCAACCTCCGAGGGGTTCGGCGCGAAACAGGAACTTGTCTTCTTGGACGCAGTTATGCACCCAGGGTGACAGTAAGGCGGTACCGGCGCATTAGCCGGTTCAAGCAGGCACACATATGAATCGAAGAGTCCTGACTATTCTTCTACTCGCATTCGTGATTGCAGGCGGATGCGCATTTGTGGTTTACCATCTGGTGGTCAACCGGATGTCGGCGACTAAAGCAGTTGCCTCCACGCGCGTCGTGGCCGCAGCCACAGACATTAAGCTTGGAGCGGTTCTGAACTCTGCCGACTTAGCAACGGTTGAGATCGTTGGACCGCTTCCCACAGGCGCCATCCTCGAGAAGGACAAGGGCAATGCCATTGGACGGGGTGTGCTTGAGGACATTTACAAGGGTGAGGCCATTCTGGACGCTCGCCTGGCTCCCATCGGATCAGGCGGCGGCTTGGCAGCTACTATTCCTCAGGGGATGAGAGCGGCAGCCGTCAGGGTGGACGATATCATCGGCGTGTCCGGCTTCGCGACTCCGGGCATGCGCGTAGATGTTCTTATCTCCGGCCTTCCGCCAGGGGTTAACGGTCAGGCCGTACAGGCGGAAAAGGGTACCTTGGTCAAGACTCTGCTTCAGGATATTCAAGTCTTGTCAGCCGGAACCGACATCCAAAAGGACGCCGAAGGCAAGGCTCATCCGGTCCAGGTGGTCAATCTTCTCGTCACCCCGGAACAGGCGGAAACCCTGAGCTTGGCCACCAGTCAAGCAAAAATTCAGTTAGTGCTGCGGAATCCTCTCGACACAAAAACGGATCCAGTCCCCGGAACGGCAATGGTCAATCTCTTCGCGGATCAGCTAGCAGTCGCACCCAGGCAGCACGTAGTTCAGAAAGCTGCGAAGCCCAAGGCGCCCGCGCCTTTTGCAATTGAAGTGATCAATGGAACAAAGCATAGCGAAGAAAAATTTAGTACTCCCGGGGGGCAGCAGTGAGACAGAATGCTTTTGCACCTATCGCATGTTTCAGTGCTTTAACCATTCTTATTCTTGCTGAGTTAGGACTTCAGGCTCAAACTGCACCACCGATGGCCCCTGTGCCTCCGCCTTCTGGAGCTTCGCTGCAAGATTCGGCAAACGAGCTTTCTGTCGCTGTTGGCAAGACCGTTCTAGTCGACACGGCGCTTCCCATTACGAGGGTAGCTCTAGGTCTGGGTGATATCGCCGAAGTTAACGCCACAAGCCCAACTGAAGTCATGGTCAGCGGCAAAGCTGCTGGAGAAACTAGCCTGATTATCTGGGACACAAAGGGCGGAAGGCAGTTTTTCAACGTCACCGTAAGGGCAAGCTCAGCCATCTCCGACGACAACCTTGAGGGAGTCCGCCGCGAACTCAGAACTGAGCTTCCCGGACAGACAATCAAACTTAGCGCGGAGAATGGCACCCTCTTTCTGCGTGGCACGGTCAAAAACCTTGACGGTAACGATCGTGCGGTCAAGATTGCCTCCACTGCGGGCAAGGTGGTCAATCTCCTCAATGTGGAAGTGCCCGCTTCTCAACCCCAGATTTTGCTCAAGGTGCGCTTTGAAAGTGTAGACCGCACCAAGGAATTGCAATTAGGCATCAATCTGTTCAGCAACGGCTTTGGGAATACTCTTGCCGGCATCACTACCGGGCAGTTCTCTCCGCCAGGGGTTACTCCCGGCACTTCTGTAGGTGCTCCATCCACACTCAATGTAGCCCAGGATCTGAACCTCTTCGCTTTCGTGCCCGGTTTGAATTTGGGTGCAACTCTCGAAGCGCTCGAGAACAACTCGATTGCTCAGGTTCTTGCGCAGCCAAACATTGTTGCCGCAAACGGTAAGCAGGCCAGTTTCCTGGCGGGCGGAGAATTCCCGTATCCAGTTGTCCAGGGAACCGCGGCAGGAGGAGCCGGAGCAGTCTCCATTCAGTTCAAGGAGTTCGGTGTTCGTCTCAACTTCATTCCCACCATCACTCCGCGCGGAACCATCCGGCTGCAGGTAGCTCCGGAAGTTAGCACGCTTGACTTCTCCCAGGGCATCGAGATCGGCGGATTTGATGTTCCGGGCCTCGACACCAGGAGAGTAAACACCGAGGTCGAACTGGGAGATGGGCAAAGTTTTGCCATCGGTGGACTGCTCAACAATACGGACAACGAAACTTACGCAAAGATCCCGTTTCTTGGGGACATTCCGATTCTGGGCAAGTTCTTCCAGTCGATGACAAAGACCAGAGTCAACAGCGAGCTTATCGTCATTGTTACACCCGAGATCGTAGCTCCAATCCAAGCCGGCGCTACCATGCCCGAGATTAAGTTCCCCAAGAAGTTCCTGCCGCCCAACACTGGGATTCCGATGAACAACCCGGATGCGAAGACGGCAGAAAACACTCTGGCACCTGCTCCACCAGTTCTTCCCGTCGAGAAGTTGATTGACAGTATGAGGCCTGAGAAACCGCTGGTCATCGATAGCGGTTCCGGGACCTTTGGCGGGGGCGGGGGGCTGGGCGGAGCAAGCGGATTGGCTACCCCCATGCCTGGCGGATCAACCTCGCCCAGCGAGCCTTGAGGCTCTCGGTTGTCCTTCAGATGGCCGGAGCCTTTGCGACAAACTTGATTGCTCATCTTGGGAATCGTTTTGAAGGGCGCTCTTATCGCGCCCTTCAATTTGCTTGAAATCTGAAGCGCAATAAGTTCGTGATCTTGGCTGAAAAAGCGAATGATTCTGAGGCACTGGGATGGATCCGTTGAGCTGGACAAAGGGGTGGTCGGGTCGCGCCACGCCGAGTGATCAGCCAATCCCGAACGATCGCCTGCGCGTTCTGAACCTTACTCGCCACACTTTGCTCGCAACGTCACTAGAGCTTGCTGACACCGGCTCAAAGCGGAATAAGGGGCTGCTTGGGCGCAAGGGCCTGCCACCGGGGGGCGGCCTATGGATTGTACCCTGCGAGTCCGTTCATACCTTCTGGATGCAATTCCCCCTCGACCTTATCTATCTTGACCGCAAGAAGAGTATCAAAAAGCTCAAGAGTGATGTACCTCCCTGGCGGCTCTCCGCCTGCCTCTCAGCGCACTCTGTGCTTGAGCTCCCTTCAGGCACTATTGAAAGGACACTTGCTCAAGTCGGCGACGAACTCGAGTTCGTCCCTGCGTCTTTAGGTGACCCCGCAGAGTGAGACCAGTAAACGCAAAGGCGCGACGCGACGGCTTGTATTTACTACTGCTGGGCGGCACCGCGTTCATTTTGCTGGGTGGCGCACTCGGCTACACCTACCCAGTGACGATGGTGGACTTCAGGGTTCTCTACCAGCCCGCGCGATGCCTTCTTCGGCATGCGGACCCCTACAACGAAAATGAGGTGCTGCGCATATCCCAGGCTGAACGCGGGAGCCGCCCGCCGGATACTGAGAAGGTTCGCCAGGTAGTGACGCAGTACATCTATCCTCCGACCACATTTTCATTCACAGTCCCCTTCGCCATGTTTCCTTGGGGAATTGCCCGCCTGTTATGGTTGATGCTCACCGTTGGGAGCCTACTCTTTGCCTCGTTTCTGATTTGGAGTCTCGGCGCAGGATATGCCCCGGTTCTCTCCGGAGCCCTGGTTGGCTTCTTGCTGGCCAACAGTGAATTGCTAGTTATTACTGGCAACGTGGCAGGGATCGCCATAAGCCTCTGCGTGGTGGCGGTCTGGTGCTTCGTTCGAGAGCGGTTCGTTCCGTGGGGCATTCTCTGCCTTGCGGTTGGCCTCGCAGTCAAGCCGCACGATACGGGCTTGGTCTGGCTCTATTTCCTGTTGGCTGGAGGAGTCTACCGGAAGCGTGCGTGGCAGACCCTTCTTGCGATGGTGGTCTTCTGCCTCCCGGCGGTTCTTTGGGTCTGGTATGTCTCGCCAAACTGGATACAGGAGCTGCAAACCAACGTAGCGGCGTTTTCAGTTCGCGGCGGTATGAACGACCCGGGACTGAATTCAACGGGCGCACATGGACTTGGTATGCTGGTCAGCCTGCAGGCGCTTTTCGGCATCGTCTGGGATGCCCCCCGCATTTACAATCCCGCAAGCTATCTTGCATTTGCGCCCCCCTTCTTTGCATGGCTGTTCGTTACCCTCAGATCGCCGCAATCGAAGGCCAGAACCTGGCTGGCAATTGCGGCTATCGCTGCTCTTTCCATGCTTCCCGTCTATCATCGGCAGCAGGACACCAAACTACTGCTGCTTACGGTTCCCGCTTGTGCCATGCTCTGGTCCGAGGGAGGCTTGACCGCGTGGCTTGCGCTCTTGGTAAATTCCGCTGGGTTTGTGTTGGCCGGAGACATTCCATGGGCGATTTTTTTCGGTCTCGTCAGTAAGCTGCACCCGTCCACGTCGGGATTCGGCGGCAAGGTTCTCATTGGGATGCAGGTCCTTCCAGTTCCGCTCATTCTGCTGATCTTGGGAATCTTTTACCTGTGTGTTTATATGCGGCGCAGCGATGCCCATGCTTCATCCAACGCACAATAGGTTCATCTGAGCGGCCCAAGAGCCAAAACAAGCCCTGTGCATCGCAAATTCACCGTCATCAAGTATTCGTGTACAGCGGTTCCACAATCGCCGTACCCGAAGCAGGGCGCCAAGGGGGTTTTTCCTCAAGAAAAACCACCCTCCACAACGTCAGAGAGGGTATACACATTGTGGAGCCCCTCTGAGTTCATGGAAGATGGTCGAGAGCGGTACTTCAACCACCCCGGGGAAAATGGAAAGAAAGTGCCAGAATGACGAATGCGAGGCTTGATGGTCTTTATCTACTGTTCCTGGGGATCGCGGCATTTCTGCTGCTCGGAATGGTTCTAGGAAGTGCTTCTCCCGTCTCAATGGAGGATTTCAGCGGGCAGTATTTTCCTGCAAAGTGCTTATTGCAACACTGCGATCCCTACAATGTAAGCGAAGTCTTGCGCGTTGCGCGGGAAGCAGGTCGCGATGCCCCTTGGAATATTGGGCATTCTGACCATTTTGCGATGTTCATTTATCCTCCAACGGTGTTCGCTTTAACGACATGATACAGGCCTGATCTGGCTCTATTTCTTGCTTGCCGGCGGAGTTTTCCGCAAGAGGGCACTGCAGATCCTCCTCGTGACGATTGTCCTGAGTTTGCCGCCGCTTCTGTGGGTTTGGCAGGTCTCTTCACACTGGATGCAAGAGCGGAACTCCAATATTGCGGCGTTTGCTGTCCACGGCGGCACGAGCGATCCTGCGCTTGCTTCAGTTGGCATCGTCGGCATGAATCTGGTGATAAGCCTGCAATCGATTTTCTCGGCATTCTGGAACGACCCACATGTGTATAACCTTGCCGCCTTCCTCACCTTCATCCCCATTCTGTTGGTCTGGGCGTTCGTAACTCTGCGTTCCCGCCCTTCGACCAGGAGCGCTTTGCTGGCGCTGGCATCCATTGCGGCGCTCTCGATGCTGCCTGTCTACCATCGCCAACACGACGCCAAACTTCTACTTCTCACTGTTCCCGCCTGTGCCATGCTATGGGCCGAAGGCGGGCTGATCGGGCGGCTCGCACTCCTCGTAAATGGCTTTGCCTTCTTGTTGACCGCGGACTTGTTGTGGACCATTCCCGTTGGCCTCAACGCAAGCTTGCATCCCTCCGCGACTGGCATCCTTGGAAAAACTCTGACGGCCGCACAGATTTTTCCAGTCCCAATCATTTTGCTGGTGTTGGGGATCTTCTATTTGTGGGTTTACGCGCAGCGTTATTCCCCGCAAGATTTGACAGTAGTAACGTAGCATCATGCCAGCAGACGAAGTACAAGAGATTGCCGAGCACATTCTTACACTGCGGCCTTCTTACTACGATTGAAGCTGGCCAACACTGGATCTGTTCTCAGCGCGGTCCGCAAACAAATACCACGCCAGCCAAGCGGGTGCCGTCCACAGAAAGAGAATAGAGCCCATCTTGACGTTTGCAACCAGTTCAATGTCGATCAAGACACTGATGAAAGCCAACACAGTCAAAAGAATCCGGGAGCGGGTAACATAGGCGCCATGCAAGAGCGCCGGCACGGCCACCGATTGATCGAACATCCAGCAATAAGGCGCCAACAGAATTGAAGCAAGCATCAGCGGGCTGCCGTGTTTCAACCAATCCCACACCTGCCGGCGAGCCCAGAAATAGCTTAGCGCCCAAAGACATCCCAATGCCGGAGGTACGTACGGAATCCACATTGCGTTTGGCTTCAGCCAAACGCGAAGCGCGACGCTTAGACAGGGAATGTACTCCGCCTGGATTCCCGAGTTGCGAATCATCTGAAAATACTGTGTCCATGCCATCGGGTCGATCCAATAGACAAGCGTGCAACTGGCTGCCATGGCTGCCACCCCCCCGGCCAGGATCTTGTAACTCCTTGAAGTGATCATCCACGTCAGCAGTACAAGCCCGAACGGCAGAAACAGGTGAGGCTTCAAGGCGCAGAGCCAGAGGGAGAACCCTGCAATGAATGGGCGCGTTTGATGGAACCTTAGAAACAACACGAGCCCAAGAAGCGTGAAGAGGGAAGTCTGCCCCGCAAAGAGACAGATCATAGCCGGTGCGAAGGAATAGCCAAGCCAGTGCAGGCGATTCTGCGGTCTTCCGTGCATCACCCAAAGCAGCCGCACTGAAGCCGCGAGGCAACCAGCAAGGAGAAGAGACCACAAAAGTGCCCCAATCCGCAATCCGATGAACCCCAGGGGAAGCGTTAGGATCAGATCCCACGGTGGATTCCGCATGTACAGAACGTTGTATTGGGTGGGGAGCCCTGCTGCACGTTCAATATGCATCAATGCGTCGCTGTCGTAGGGGTTGGCATGTTGAGCAAGCTGTTGGCCCGTAGCCCAATAGACGACAAAGTCGCGTCCGCTTGCCACCTTGCCTGTCAAAGGTACAACGCATAGAAACAAGGCAATCAGCGCAAGCGCAAGCCCGCCAACACATGCAATCGATAATTCCGCGTGGTCGAAGGCTGGCTTTGACGCGGGAGTATTGGCCTTACTCGCCATAGAATGCATTCTATCCCTCGGATTCACCGCCGCAGCTTTACGCTTCGCGAATCGAAGGCACTCCCATTAGCTTTTCCTGACGAATCGCTCGGTAAAGGATATAAAGCTGCGCCAATCCGAAAACTGCGATTGCTATCGACAGTAATTGAACCCGATGGTCTCTCGCGATCTCGTATGAGACCCAGGAGACCGCGAAGATCAATATCGAAAGTGATCCAATCCAGTCCACGGCAGCGCTCCATTTAAGTTCCTTCACCGCGCCGAGAGTCAGTACAATTGCGACAATCACCAAAACAGAGTCATACATCGGAACATAGAGATTCAGGAGCAATGTCCAGGTAATAGTGACCGCCCAGGCCAGAGATTGCACGGGCCTGCTGCTTCTCGAGGACATCCAAAGCAAGACCACCAGCATCGTTCCGATCGATATCGTTACCACCCCAAGGATTGCCATCTCGCGCGTAGATCGGCCTCCGCAAACGGCCTGCAGGAACGAACTGAGGTCAACGAACTTATAGAGCAATAGCGATGATTGCGCATCCATTCCTGTGATTTGGCTGAATAGCTTTAGGAATTGCACGTACACTGACCAGATCTGTATCCCCCCGAAGAGCGTCCCCGCCAGCATCAACGCAGCCGCGCCAGTCGTGAATCCTGCAAGCGTCCTGAACCTGCGCGTCACAAATAGCATTGGAACCAAAAGTAGCAACAGCGTCGGCTTATAAGTCAGGATCGAAAGCACCAGCCCGCTCTGAAATAGTTCTGTTCGTCTTTCTAAATAAGCTGCCAACCCAACCGTGCAAACTGCCACCGCCGTCAATTGTCCGTTTACCAGGATGCCCCAAAAGAATGGATAAAAGGCCACCGCGAAGCAGAGGATGAGAGAGACTTTCGCCCGGTCGCCAGTGAAGAAACCCCTCGCGACGACGATGATGCCCACCCCGTAGAGAATCAGCGAGCACGCGGACCATAGAAAAAAGGCTACCCGGAATGAGGTTCGTGCAAAGACGCTGAAAAACGGGGCTACAAAGGGCGGATAGGGGCTCGGCCCGTACGCGCGCGTTGGCGGTTGGTAGATATCGTTGAACGTTTTCAATTGCAGGCCATAGTCATAAAGACGTGCAGCCGGATAGTCCTTTGCAATACGCCCTATTCCGTAAAAATAGACAAAATCGTTAGGGAAAAGGGGAATTGAACCTCTGCCGGCTCGGTACTGAACCCAGACTGGTATGCAAAACCGCATCACAAATAACATCGCGAGTAGGCTCCAGCAAGCTAGGTTGATCTCTTTCAATCCGGGTGCGGGGCCGAGGATCCTGGCTGGCCAGCGCAAGAGCCTCCTTCCGCTGCTTGGCCCGCGAACCGCTCCATTGCCGCCGTACATGCGATCTCCTGTGCATACGATACACCAGCATTTTGTTCGCGACAGGTCACTTCCGATTAGCGATAGATCTTCCGCAGTCGGCCTCGTTGTATATCTCGCTGGACCAGACTCAGAGCTAGTGCTTAAACATCCATAAGCTTTTGCCCAAAGAGGCTCGCGGTGCGCTTCTAGTTGCGCCGCGTGATATTGCATGGGATCCAGAGCTGGCACATCCGTTTGAGCCTACAAGCGAGTTTCGAAACTCCTTGCTTCGAGTCAATGAAGCGCAACATGCCTACCGTGTCGGCAACGCTCTGGTGCAAGGTCACCCTGTTGATCGATGGTTCAGCTTCCGATGTTCCGCGTTGATCCCGGGCGCCGAAACGCCCACGGAGGTGAACATTGAGTTTGACTCCAGCGACAAAGTACCGGGAAGAGCGGTTTGTCGGAATGCTGAGGGTATACTTAGTGCCTCAGTCCCGGGTTAGCTTGGCGGAAATACTCGCTTCTTTTAAGATTTCACTCGAGAGGGTAGTTCACGGAGTCTTAACCTTTGGGTCATGCCGGTTACACTTTCGGGTCATGTATACGAGGCCAGTCTCCTTGGTCCCAGCTGTATACATATGTTTACAGCAGGGTATCTCTACCTAGAGTCTCGATTCACTTAAGTTGTTGATTTATATTAGTAAACAGTCGCATTTAAGATTGGAACTTCAGTTGCTCAGATTAAGGTGCCTGGCCTGAGGCTGGGGAAACCATATTACGGAGAGAACACACATATGAACACTATGCTTTTGAAGCTTTACGTGAAGTTCCAGGACCTGATGAACCGTGAAGAAGGTCAGGATCTGGTTGAGTATGCTCTGGTCGTTGCCCTTATCGCCCTCGGTGCTACCGCTGGCATGAAGGCTTTGGCTGGTGGCATCAACGGCGCTTTTGATTCCGTTAGCGTCGCCCTCGCAACCGACATCTAGTCCTTGCCGTAGCAATGTTTGTTTCAACCATCCCAGCCCCTTTGCTCTGTGCGGGAGAGCTACGCGCGTTCAATCAGGCGCATGATCGTACTCTCCCGGCAAAGGCCACTGGGGTGTTGATTTTCGGTGAAAGAGTCGCATCAAAGAGAAAATAGGGCGCAGACTCTTGCGGTTCGTTGGAAAACTTCGTTCCCTGATCATTAGAGGAGAGCGGCCAGGATCTTGTGGAATACGCCTTGGTTATCGCCCTGATCGCGCTTGCTGCTACAGTCGGTATGAAGAGTTTGGCCGGCGGTATCAACAAGGCTTCGATTCAGTCAGCGTATCGCTCGCCATGGACATTTGATTCGACCCCAAAGAGGGTTAATCGCTGAACTGTCAGCTTTCCGACTTTTGCAGGAAAGATCTACTGACCAAACCGGGCAGGAAAGTGAATTTTTCACGCGGGATCTGACCCATTCCACCCAAAGCGAGGCTGGCGTATGAGGCAACGATTCTGGTTTCTATTTTTTAAATTGCAGCAGATGATGACCGCGGAAGACGGTCAGGATCTGGTTGAATATGTTCTTATCGCTGGTTTGATTGCGACTGCCTGCGTTGCATCCACAAACGCATTCGCTCGGCTGCTCCTCAGCTCGTACACCAGCCTCACTGCTACGTTCAACAGCAATATTTAGCTTGAGAAAACGTGTATGGGCGCACAACACGCAGCTTTCTTCTAGTCGAAGTTTCACGCAAATAACCTCTGGGATCGCTGGCCTCTTCTTTCTTTGATCCCTCCGGTTCAGCATTCAGTCGTGTTCCTATTCATCACATAGCCGGCTCGGAAGTAGATCGGGACTTTGGTCATAACCTAAACTCCCCGCCAGCATCCCCATCCTGAACGGTATGCTATAACTCCAAGATGCTCCTGATTGCTGCATCGCAAGGCGGCGCTTCGATCTCGCTGATCGAAGGCTGTCTTACCACAATTGCGGTTGCGGTTGCATTTGCCTGGCCCCGCCTGGGGGCAAATTGGTTCTCCCGCTTCGAACAGGCGTTCGATCTTCTGGCACGCAATCAGTGTCTCGCTGTTGTTACTGTTGGGATAACTACACTAGTTCTGCGGCTCGCTATTCTCCCCTTTATTCTCATACCTCTGCCCTTTCTCCCAGACGATTTCAGCTTCCTGCTCGCAGCAGACACATTCGCCCATGGCCGTTTGACCAACCCAACCCCTGCAATGTGGACCCATTTTGAATCGTTCCACATCTCCATGCAGCCCACTTACCAGTCCATGTACTTTCCAGGACAGGCGCTGCTTCTCGCTGTGGGAAAACTCCTTTTTGGCAACCCTTGGTTTGGTGTCCTCATCTGCAGTGCGCTAATGTGCGCCGCCATCTGCTGGATGCTGCAAGCTTGGCTGCCGTCTGGCTGGGCGCTGCTCGGCGGATTCCTGGCAATGCTGCGCCTTGGACTTTTCAGCTACTGGGTGAATACTTACACCGGCGGAGCCCTGATCACGGCCTTGGGTGGAGCACTGGTTCTGGGTGCTCTTCCGCGCTTGAAATGGACCGCTCGTTTTCGTTACGGCCTGCTCATGGCAGTCGGCATCGCGCTTCTCGGGCTGACGCGTCCCTATGAAGGCCTGTTGCTATGCCTTCCGGTTGCTGTCGCTCTTCTCCACTGGATACTCTTCGGAAAAAATCGCCCCAACCCCGCCATCCTGCTGCGTCGAGCCGCATTACCCCTTGTTCTAATCGTCGTGGCTGGTGCCTGGTTGGGCTTTTACGATTACCGGGCATTCGGAAGCCCGAAGATTCTGCCCTACAGTGTCAATCGTGCAGAATATGCTGTGGCTCCTTACTTTGTGTGGCAATCGCGCCATCCCGAACCGGTCTACCGGCACGAACTCATGCGCAATTTCTATACGGAGTTCGAGATTCAGCAATACGCGAAAATTCATTCGGTCTCCGGTTTTTTCACCCAGACGTTGCTTAAAGTGGTCGAGGTACTCTCGTTTTTCGCTGCGTTCGCGCTACTCCCTCCGCTTATCATGATGCGGCGCGCCCTCTTCGACCGTCGCATCCGTTTCCTCGTACTCTGCCTTCTGGTTGTCATGGTTGGCATGGGGATCGAAATTTATTTCATCCCCCACTATGTGGCCACTTTCACCGTCCTCTTCTACGCAGTCGGCCTACAGGCCATGCGCCACCTGCGAATGATGGGAACAGTGGAGCGTCCCGCAGGTACGGCGATCGTTCGCCTTACCGTTGTAGTCTGCGTTCTTATGGCGGGCGTGCGGCTATTTGACGTGCCCCTTAAGATCGCTCCCGAAGAGTGGCCGGTCAGTCACTGGGTTTGGCAATGGTATGGCCCTGATCACTTTGGTACGGAGCGCGCCCGGATTCAGGCAGAGCTTGAGCAACTCCCAGGCAATCAGATGGTAATCGTCCGGTACGCTCCTACCCATTACATTCTTGACGAATGGGTCTACAATAGAGCGGATATCGATCACTCCAAAGTCGTATGGGCAAGAGAGATGGATGCCACCAATAATGAGAAATTGATCAATTATTACCGCGACAGGAAGGTCTGGCTTGTCGAACCCGACACTTCACCGGCGAGAGTTTCTCCATATCCATCGTCTGTGCAGCCACATACCGGCCAACCCTGAGTCGAATCGAGTTCTCTGACCGAAGAAAGTAGATTGCAACAGGAGCTGAAACTATGATCAATGGGAAGCGAATTGCGGTTGTCATGCCGGCCTACAATGCGGAAAAGACTCTCGAAATGACGGTCCGGGAACTGTCCGACGTTGTGGACATCAAGATCCTCGTCGACGACTCAAGCAAGGATCAGACCGCAGCGCTTTCCCGCCAGCTTGGAGTTGAAACCTTCGTGCATGACGCCAATTACGGTTATGGCCGCAATCAACAAACCTGTTACCGCGAGGCGCTCGCCGCCGGTGCGGACATTGTGGTCATGGTTCATCCGGATTACCAATACACACCCTCCCTTGTTCCTGCCATGGCTGGTATGGTCGCCAGCGGC
>Ga0187847_10000861_pt1 | contig 30009 bp, 27 predicted proteins | sample June2016WEW_4_10_FD_132458 | JGI IMG/M metagenome (GOLD analysis project Ga0187847, IMG submission 132458) | Peatland microbial communities from SPRUCE experiment site at the Marcell Experimental Forest, Minnesota, USA - June2016WEW_4_10 | ecosystem: Environmental > Terrestrial > Soil >...
CATTCCGGACTGGCGGACACGGCACACAGAACCGATTGTCGAGTCGAGCCCCTGTTCATTGAATGTTGGTTCAACCAGCGTTGACTACCCACCTGCTTTGCAGGCCGGTTTCTATTGCGGATAGTATGAGTCCTGGCCAGGAATTACAAGTCTTGTGCAAGGTGGGCGCAGTGTGCTAGCTTCTTTGACCCGCTGATTTATATACAGCTTTCCAGAACCGGAGTGCACAGCTCAAGAATTACTGCGAGCCTCCAGGCGCCTTATCTGCTGTTTCCACGGCAGGTGCAGACTTGCTCTTTTCCGCAGCGCGCGCAACCAGTTTCTTCAACTTTCCTTCAATGCTCGCGTCGCCCACGTGCTGGTCTTCGAGCACTCCGTCCGCGTCGATGGTGAACGTTGCCGGAATCCCAGTGACACCGAATCTCTTCGAAAGCGGTCCATTGAGGCCGCCATCGCGCACCTGCAGCCATGTCATCTTGTTCTTCTCAACAAAGCTTTTCCACTTCGCTTCGTCGGCATCCAGGCTAATGCTCAGCATCACTAACGGCTGCCCATCAAATTTGTGCGCAATACTCTGCATGTGCGGCAGCGCCGCAACGCAAGGCCCGCACCACGTAGCCCAGAAGTCGATGAGAACCACTTTGCCTGCCAGGCCGTCCAGGGAGATGCGCTGCCCATCCAACGTGGTCGCGGAGAACGGCGGAGCCATAGGTGCCCGAGCCAGTTCGATATGGTCCACAAACCGTTCCGCACGCTCATGCAGGTTTGGATTCTTCCTATCCTCGTCAAGGAACGCAGAAAACTGTGCACGCGCCGCGTCATCCTGTTGCAGATAAGCCAGCGTTACGCCGTAGTGGTAATGCGTCCTGGCCATTCTTGGATCGAGTTGTAACGCCGTCTTGAATTCGCCGGCGCTCTCCTGAATTCTTTCAATCTTCTTGTCTTTGATGCCCTGTTCCTGCAAAGCCATCGCCAAACGGAAATGCACCGCAGCCTTCTCGGTATCGGTTTGAGCCAGAGGCACCCATTCCCGTGCAATGTCGACTGCATCCTTGTATGCGCCAAGTTTTGTGGCGAGTCCGAACGCGCGGCGGAGGCACTCCCAACACTGACCGCCATCCTGCTTGTTTGCCTTGCGAAAGTCATCCAGCGCGGCACCATCGTCGCCATGCTTCTCCCAATCCTTTGCCGAAGCAAAAGTCTTGCGAGCCTTTGGGTCGGTTGGTTCGGTCTGCCGCGTCGTTTCGGCGCTGGGAGTGTCAGCCTTGGCCGATTCCCCGCTTCTAACTTCCTGCTGGGTCGCCTGCGCCGCATGAAGACCCGCTCCGAAACTCAGAATCAGAACGGCGGTTGCAACCAATGGCTTGTGTGCAAAAATCCGAATTTCGGACATACGCTTCCTCCGGCATCTTGTTCAAAGGTTTGGTTAGCAAGTTGTGTTTACCAGCATTCCGCATCCGTGCGGACGCGTCTATTTGCCGGCTTTCCACTCGTCTTCAAGAACCTCGTCCAGCAAACCGCGAAGGCTGGCGGCGCGGGCATCTCCGTTGCGCGTGTCGGCGCTCCCTGTCTGGGAGAGCTCATCGGCAAGATTCAGCGCTGCAAGCACGGCCACACGCAGCGAGTCCACGGTGCGTCCCTGCGCAGCAACGGCGCGCATCTTCGCGTCCACACGGGCCGCCAATGCGCGCACGTGTTCCGTATCCTGGCCGGAAAGATGATAGAGCTGATCGTAAATCTCAACAGTCACATAACCGGACCGCGCGCCCTGTTGTTCCTCAGCCATGCCTTCCTCTTAAACCTCGAGAGCATCGAACTGTGCAAGAAGCCGCTCCACGCGTTGGCGCACATAGTCGCGCTCAGTCCGCAGTCCAACCACTTCCTTCTGCAAACTCTCCAGGAGTGGCCCCTGTTTACGGAAGTCCGCTTCTGCCTTTGCGGCGCGCTCTTCCGCCTCCGCTCGAGCCAGACGTTCTTTTCTTACCAGTTCCACCGTGCGTATGATTCGCGCTTCCAAGGCAGAAAAGTCGTCCGCGCTGAGCGATAAGGTCTTCGGCTCCAGCTCGTCTTCCGCCGCTTGCTTAACCACATGCGCTTCTTCCACGCTCGACTCCCAAAGTGACTCTGACATTCAACAGCCTCCGCGGATCAATCCGCTTGCGAAGAAGTATAGCTCCATTCCGCTCCGGTATGTTCCCCGGCCGCGTCGCCTTAGCTCCTCAGCCGAGCTCCCGTCGAGCCAACAGCCTCGACAACCCTCGTCTGGAAGGTTTGAAGCTCCTCTTCGCGCAAGGTGCGGTCCTGGGCCTGGAATGTAGCCCGGAACAGAAGGCTATACTCCCCCGCGCCCAGTCGTGCATCGTGAAACACCTCGCGCACTTGCCAATCAACCAGCTCCGGTATCCGCAAACCGGCCAACGCCTGTTCAATGCGCTCCCAGGCTACACTCTCGCTCAGAATCAACGAGAAATCGCGTCGGACCGGTTGAAAACGCGAGATCTCGCGCGCAGTTGGTTTGCGGAGCGGCAACTTGTAAAGCCGGTCCAGGTAGATCTCGCCCACCAGCACCGGCTCTTTCAGCTTGCGCGCCGCAGCTTCCCGCGGATGCAGTTGCCCCAACCAGCCAACGGTCTCTCCCTCAACAGCCACACGCGCCGCCCGGTAAGGATGCAGCCACGCCGGAGTCAGTCCCGACTCGGCTGGAAAGCGATCAAAATAAAGGTCGCGAGCCTGGAAGCGCGCCAGCACTTGTTCCACCGCACCCTTCACGTCGTGAAAATCGATTGCCCGCGCACCATGAAGCGCAGACTGGTCCGGCAAGCTTCCCACAGCGCCGAATGCCAATGCTGGCCGTTCCTCTACCTTGTCCACAACACCGTTCGAATCCGTCCCGCTGAAAACCGTTCCCAGTTCGAACAGCCGCACGTCGCTCACGTCCCGATGTAGATTGCCCGCGATCATCGTGAGCATTCCCGGCACCAGCGACGGCCGCAGTACGCCGGCTTCCTCGCTTAGCGGATTTCCCAGTGGCACAACCAGTCCCGGTTGCGGAGCGGTCAGCGCAGCCTCCGCCGCAGAACAGAACGTGCTGGCAATCGCTTCGTGGAAGCCTGCGTCGAGCAGTGTCCTGCGGACAGCAGACTCGCTCTCAGCCCATGGCAGCACTCGCACGCCTCCGCCAAAAGCCGGAAGCGTATTGGCGAAGCAGTTGTACCCGTAGACTCGCGCAACCTCCTCAATGAGGTCGATCTCGCGATCCAGGTCCAGACGCCAACTCGGCAGCGTCACCAGCCAGGCCACGCCTGCACTGCTCTCCTTCAACCCACATCCCAGAGCCTTGAGCACGCCCTCGACCGTCACAGCGGTAATGCCGTCCTCGGCTACAGTCTTGCCAAGAATGCGTTTCACCTCACTCAGCGCCAATGCAACGGGCTGGCGATCGGCGGTGCGCTTCTCCATGGCAGGGACGCGTACATCCACCAGTGGCCCGTCGAGTTGCCCTCCGTTTGCCAGCAATATCTTGCTCACCAGCGCCGATGCAACAGGACCTGCATTGAAGTCGGCCCCGCGCTCAAAGCGATGGCTGGCGTCGGTATGCAACCCATGGCGACGAGCGGTGCGGCGCACGGCCGTTGGCTCGAACCATGCTGCTTCCACCAGCACATTGGTTGTCGCGGGCGTAATCATTGAGTCCCATCCGCCCATCACCCCGGCCAGTCCCAGCGGCCTCACATGGTCGGCCACAATCAGGTCTTCGGAATCGAGCACGCGCTCCACGCCATCCAGCGTCTTCAGCCGTTCGCCCTTGCGCGCCCGCCGCACCACGATGCCACCCTCAATCTTGTCCAGGTCAAAGGCATGCGTGGGCTGGCCCATTGCCAGCCATGCGAAGTTCGACGCATCTACCGCGTTGGAGATCTTCTTTTGTTCAAGCAGCGCGAAATAGGTTCCCACTTCCGCGCCTGGAAACCAGTCGCGTGATTCGCCGATCATGATTCCGCGCAATACCCGCGCCGTGAAACGCCCGCACTCATTCTCCGCCTCAATCCGTACCGGAAAACTTTCGCCTGAATGGCTGGCTTGTGGAAGCTCAAACGTAAGTTTTGGCAGCGCTAGTCCATAGATCGCCGCCGCCTCCCGCGCCACGCCGTAGTGGTTCATTGCGTCCACGCGGTTGGTGGTGATGTCCATCTCGAAGAGCGAGCCATTTCCTTCACCAAGCGAATAGATTCCCTCGACAGCAATGCCGCGCAGGGTCAGGTCTTCGGCGAGTTGAGCATCGTCAACCGGTAATCCTGGCAAATAAGCTTTAAGCCATTTAGTAAGTATCTTCACGGCGTGTCATCCAAAATTCTCGTTTTCGATCGTAGACTGTGACGCTTCGGTTGTGATGGGAGTCGGCCTTGCGGGTAAAGAAACACCGAATAATTCTCCGCAACCACAACATGGGAGTTCATAGTTCTGAACCCCAGCGGCCTTAGGTCCTACGGCGAATCTTAATGAATTGCTCTCGCCGCAATGGCCACACTTGATGTTGATCACATTGGAAGTGTTCGCAATCAAACTCATCCCCTGACCCTCCTTTACACAAATTGTTCGAGAAACCGCATATCTCCCGCGTAGAATTGGCCGATTTCACTGATGCCATATTTCATCATCGCGATGCGTTCCACGCCCATGCCAAACGCGAAGCCGGAAATCTTCTTCGGATCGTAGGCAGGTTGCTTTTCCGCGGCAAACGCAAACACCGCCGGGTCCACCATGCCACAGCCCAGCAGCTCAATCCAGCCCGAGTTCTTGCACTTGCGGCAGCCCTTGCCACCGCAGAAGATGCAACTGATCTGCACATCCGCGCTCGGCTCAGTGAACGGAAAGAACGACGGGAAGAAGCGCGTCTTCACGGCCGAGCCGAACAGCGCCTTCATGGCGTGGTCCAGCGTTCCCTTCAAATCGCTGAAGGTGATGTTGGTATCCACGCATAAGCCTTCAACCTGGTGAAAGATTGGCGAGTGCGTCGCATCAGCCGCGTCGTTGCGATGCACCTTGCCCGGAATCACAATCCGCACCGGCGGAGGCTGCGACTCCATGGTCCGCATCTGCACAGGAGACGTGTGCGTGCGCAACAGGAGCCGGTCCCGCTGCGACCTCCGCTCCTGGCCAGCAACCACCAGCGTGTCCTGTGTATCCCGTGCGGGATGCCCCGGCGGAAAATTCATGCATTCGAAGTTGTAGAAATCAGTCTCAACCTCCGGTCCCACGCCCACCGAATAGCCCAGCGCCGCAAACACACTTGTAATTTCATTCAGTGTTCGAGTAATCGGGTGCTCGGCGCCAATCAGCCTCCGCGTACCGGGAAGCGTGATATCGATGGCCTCAGCCGCTAGCGCCGCATCGCTGGGGCCTGCGCCAGATGCGGCCTCCAGAATGCCCTCAACCAGTTCCTTGAAGACCTTGAATCGTTCGCCAACAGGCTTCTTGGCCTCAGGCGGTGCCGCCTTCAGCCAGCGTGCCGAAATCTCTTTGAGCCGCCCCTGTTTACTCCCCAGCCACTTAAGCCGGAAGGCCTCGACGTCCGCTTCGCCGCTGAGCGCGGCAGCGTCCTCGCGCGCTTGGCGCTCTACCGTGCCGAACGCCTGGTCCAGCGCGGCATCATCAAATGCCGTCAGATTAGGTATCTCTTCGTTGATCATGCGTAACGCTCAGAATAAACCACTGCGTAGGGCAGTCGCGTACGGTGGGGCGCGCGTCCTCGAATTGTGCCCGCAACCTGCGTTGCCTTTTCCGTCGAAGATCCAGCCAACAGTTCAACTAGCCCGGTGAACACGCTTAGGTCGATAATCCACTAACAGAAAAAGCCCCGCATTAGCGGGGCTTTTTCGCTGACCTGCTAACTTGCTACGCCGCTACTTTCTTTTCCGCCGCCAATGCGGTCCTGGCCTTGTTGATCAGGTCGGTAAAGCCCTCCGCGTCCTTCACGGCGATGTCCGCCAGGATTTTGCGGTCAAGCTCAATGCCGGCCTTCTTCAGGCCGTTGATCAATTGCGAGTAGCTGAAGTTGTTTAGCTTGGCTGCGGCCGAGATGCGCACGATCCACAAAGAACGGAACTGGCGCTTCTTTTGCTTACGGCCAGTGTATGCGAATTTGAGGCCGCGTTCGACGGCTTCCTGGGCTGCTTGATAGAGCTTGGATTTGGTAAGGAAATATCCACTCGCCCTCTCAAGAATCTTTTTGCGGCGGTCATTCCGCTTCGTACTGCGTTTTACGCGAGGCATGGGTTTTCTCCATTTGGTGTGTCGGTTAAGCGGCTGGAGGCAGGAGGCCGGCCCGGAAGGGCGGCGGTAAACCTCTTCACTCGCTATAGCAAGCCTTAATCTCTCGGCATTCCTTCAATCGGTTTGCCGGGGGCCCCTGTCCGCTCAAAAGCGGATTCGACTTTGGGCCCGGAAGCACCCGCTCCTATGGAGCAGGCACAGCGATCAGGCGTAAGGAATCATGCGCGCTACCTTCTTGTAGTCGCCGTCTGAAACCAGCACGGTCTTGCCGAGCTTGCGCTTCAACTTTGGCGACTTCGAAGAAAGAATGTGCCGCGTCTTCGTCTGGCCCCGCTTGATTTTGCCGGTGCCAGTCTTGCTGAAGCGCTTGGCCGCGCCCGTATGGGTCTTCAACTTGGGCATTTTCTTCTCGTTTTGGACCGGAGGTTATCCTCCGGCCACATGGCCCGTGAGACAAGGCTTCCCCTGCCCTCTTGAGGCTCTGATCAGTATATCGTAAGCGACGTTCTCCCGCCACGCCGCTGCGTTCCTCGAGAATCCCATGCAAGCTCCCCTCAACCTGAATGCAACTCGAGTGCAATTGCACAGTAGCGAAAACCGTAATAAATCATTAACTATCAACAACTTGACATCATAGACCATTTAAAATCAGCGCATTTTTCAAAAACGCGGTCAATTCTGAGCAATCCTTTCGTTCGTTTAGTTCAATTCTCTGCAATCGAAACACATCGAAAAGGCTGCCCACAAGGTGCATGTCGACGCAAAAGACAACCACTTAAGCAGCCTTTTCGTATGTTTTGTAACCACTTGAGCAACCCTTTCAGCTATGTAGAACAACCCCTTATGCAGCCATTTCACGGTTCCCAAAACTGAGCCATTCACGTTTCGAGGCCCCGCCTTCTTGCCCCATGGGAGTGACAGACTTTCTCTTCGTGAGGCTGGAGTCTCACGCTCCCTCCGGAAATGCGGAGGGGGGCCATAAGTTGAAAGGTCGCCCGGCAAAGGGCGGCCTTTGGTGAAAACTCAGTGCTGGGTTTTACTGGGGCGGCGCGGATGCACCGGCAGAGGGCGGAGGAGCGGGCGGTTTTGGCTTGGGGGCTTCCTGCTTTTTGGATGGCGCAATGATGGCGTGCAGAATCGTGCCTTCCATGCGGGGCATGAATTCAACCACACCGGCGTCTCCGATGTCCTGAATGAGCTTGTTGATGATGGCGTAGCCCAACTCGCGGTGAGCCATTTGCCGGCCTCGGAAGCGCAGGCTGGCCTTCACCTTGTCACCGTCGACAAGGAAGCGCACTGCCTGGTTTTTCTTGGTCTGGTAGTCGTGCTCGTCGACGGTCACGGAGAACTTGACCTCCTTGACGACGATGACCTTTTGCTTCTTCCGCGCGGCACGCTCACTCTTGTCTTTCTCATAGAGGAACCGTCCGTAATCCTGGATACGACATACGGGGGGCACCGCGTTAGGCGATACCTCGACGAGATCAAGGCCGCGCTCGCGCGCCATTCTCAGCGCCTCAAAGGGCGGCAGGATACCAAGTTGTTCGCCGTTTTCGTCGATGACGCGGATTTCGCGCGCGCGAATTCTATCGTTGATGCGAATAAATGACTTAGCCGAACGTTTATCGAGTGCGATGGTGCTCCTCCAAGAGTTATTCCAACCCGCCTCCGGGGTCTTCCGGAATTGCCGCGGGTACACGAACGCACACTGAGTATAGCATTGGCTCGGCCCTGTTGAATGCAGGGCTTGACGTCTCAGAATCAGCTCGAACGACTGTCGCTAGCGTTCCAAAACGTTCAGAGTGGTATTGTATATATAGGTAGACGACGAGGTATAAAGGTACCATGCCGCTGAGCATCAAAGCACCCGAAGCTGACAGGCTGGCTCGCGAACTTGCCGATACGACGGGAGAAACGATCACGGATGCCGTGATTGTTGCCATGCGCGAGCGGCTGGAACGCGAAAAGCGGAAACGTCAGAACAAACGATCTCTCGCTGCGGATTTAGTGGCGATTGGACGCCATTGCGCATCGCTTCCGGTGCTGGATCCTCGAAGCAGCGATGAGATTCTCGGCTATGACGAGAACGGGCTCCCCTCGTGATCGTCGATACCTCCGCCGTACTCGCAATTCTGTTTGCTGAACCGGAAGCGCAGCGGATTGCTGAAGCGATCGAGGATAACCACGACTGCCGATTTCCCGCCACTTGCTACCTTGAAGCTGCCATTACTCTTCTGGCGCGCCATTGGGAGGAGGGATTGCGCGATCTGGACCTGTTTATGGCACGAAGCATGATGGAGGTCGCACCCTTTACCGCGTCCCAATCACGATTGGCCAGCGAGGCCTTCAAACTGTACGGCAAGGGCCGCCATCCGGCGAAGCTGAACTTCGGCGATTGCATGGCATATGCATTGGCGAAGGAAACCGGAGACGAGCTGCTCTTCAAGGGCACAGATTTCGGTCAGACAGATATCGTAGCGGCGCCGTACTGAGGCTTCCTTTCCAGCACCCCTGCGGCAATCAAAGAGCCCTCAGGGTTTATCGCACTCACCCGTACGCGGATGAGCTGGTTGCCTCCCAGGAGCCCGGCTAATTCCAACGGAAGAAAGTTCTCAGTCAGAGCCGCGGTGCGTCCGTTGCGCTCAAGCTCGGGTTGTGTGTGCAGCGTGATGGCGTCCAATTCTAGGCCGATGAATCGCTGCCTATGGGTCCGAGTCTTCTCGATTGCCAAGTCACGCAAAACGCCCATCCGCTCGCGGACCACGGCCGCAGGAACCGGCGTCTCGGCATGGAGTGCCCAACCCCGCGTGCCCGGTCGCGCGGAAAATGGAAACAGGTGCAAATACCCAAACGGCAGCGACCGCACCATTTCCACCGTTTCCTTAAACTCGCTGTCCGTCTCTCCGGGAAAGCCGACCATCACGTCCGCGCCCAGTGTGAGTTCCGGGTCAGCCACTCGCAACAGCATCTCCACTTTTTCTGCGTAGTGCCAAGGGCGATAGCGCCGATGCATTCGGCGAAGTACGGCGTCAGAACCCGACTGGAGCGGCAAATGCGCATGGCGCGCAAGGCGCGTTCCACCGAATTCCGCCATGAGCGCAATCAGCTCCTCATCCCAATCCATCGGCTCAATCGAACTCAATCGCAAACGGGGCAACGAAGATCGGTGAAGGATCTGCCGGACGAGCCAGGCAAGCGTCTGCTTAGAGGCGGCATGATCCGTTTTCAGATCCCGCCCCCATCGTCCCAGGTTGATTCCTGAAAGCACAAGTTCGTTTCCTCCGGCAGCGACAAATCCATCCACATGCCGAAGAACGGCAGCTAGAGATAAACTGCGGGACGGTCCGCGCGTCTGGGGAATGACGCAGAACGTGCACCTGTTCCCACAGCCCTCCTGAATCTTCAGGTTCGGTCGCGTCTGCAGGCCGGGAAGAACCTGCGCCTCCTCAAGGAAAGAGTGGGCAAAGCGGTCATCGGCCCAGACCACCTGCGGTGGGGCAGACGCGGCTTGCGCCGCCTTGATTTGAATCAGCTCAATATTCTGCGGGAAACCATCAACCGTTTTCGAAGAAATCTGCCTCGCAAGTCCCAGCGCAATCTCTGGCGCGAATGCTTTATGGCTGTTTCCCACGACGGCAGCCACCCCTTTGAGGGCGGCCAACTCTTGAGGCGCACGCTGCGCATAGCACCCTGTCACCAGGATTCGAGCTTCGGGGTTCAACCGGTGAGCCCGGCGAATAAAAGCGCGCGCCGCCCGATCAGCTTCCGCTGTCACACTGCAGGTATTAACAATCACCACTTCGGCCTTGCCTGGCTGACAGATGGAATGCCCCGCCGCGCGCAGCCATTCGCTCATCGCCTCGCCATCTGCGCGAGCCGACCTGCAACCGAAGTGCTCCACGTGAAATCCCGACATAGATCAAGTTTAATTGCAAATCGGCGCAAAGATCAGCTCCTTGCAGATCTGCCCTCCCGCTAAGCTGGTTCGTTATACTAAGAGCTGATTCTTTTACCCCCTCAGATCTCTCATTCATGCCAGATACTGCCACCACTTTTCCAGCCACCACCATCCCCAGCAACGGCGGCACGCGGCATATTGTCGGATTCGTCTACTTTACATTCATCTGTTATCTCTCTATCGGATTGCCACTCGCTGTCCTGCCGCCGTTTGTGCACTTTCGGATGGGCTTCAGCGCGGCACTGGCCGGATTGGTGATCAGCATCCAGTACATCGCCACGCTGGTCAGCCGTCCATGGGCCGGACGCATCTCTGACCGCGCTGGCGCGAAGGTATCCGTCTTGTGGGGTATGGGCGCGTGTACTGCGAGTGGGGCACTGTTGGTAGCGGCAGCGGCCATGCATCGTGCTCCTGTAATCAGCCTGGGCATTCTGATCCTCAGCCGTCTTGTCCTGGGAGTTGGCGAAAGTCTCGGCTCTACAGGCTCTACGCTCTGGGCCATCACCAGCGCGGGCTCCGAGCACACCGCGAAGGTCATTTCCTACAACGGGATCAGCACATACGGTGCGATGGCATTAGGCGCTCCGTTGGGCGTCGTTATGGATCAACGGTGGGGCCTCTCCTCCATCGGCCTGCTCACGATCCTGGTGGGCGCTTTCAGCCTGGCGTTTGCCTTTCGGAAGAGCCCCGTTCCGGTTGTTCCAGGGGAGCATCTCCCCTTCGCACACGTCTTTGGCCGTGTGGCTCCGCATGGGATGGCCCTGGCCGCCGGCGGAGTCGGGTATAGCGTTCTGGCAACATTTGTCACCCTTTTTTACGTGAGCCGCCATTGGGATGGCGCCGCGCTTTGTCTCACCGCCTTTGGCTTCGCCTTCATCCTTGCTCGCCTGCTCTTCATTCGCACCATCGACCGGTTTGGCGGGTTCCCCGTCGCTATGACCTGCCTCGCATTTGAATCCGTCGGAGAAGTCCTGCTGTGGCGCGCTCCCTCGCCGTGGGTTGCCCTGGCCGGCGCTGCTTTGGCAGGATTCGGATTCTCACTTGTCTTTCCTGCGCTCGGCGTGGAGGCCGTGAAGCGTGTGACGGAAAACAATCGCGGTACAGCCCTGGGTGTCTTCACAGCTTTCGCAGATGTCTCCTTTTTCCTCACTGGTCCCCTGGCCGGCCTCGTCATTGGGATGTACGGCTATTCGAGCGTCTTTCTTTTCGCCTTGATCAGCGTGCTTTCGGCCTTGAGCATTGTGATTGTCTTGCGACAGTTCCAACAGGATTGACGGCGAAAACCGATTCGATCGCCGAGCGTTTTCGATTAAAAACAGGCGCGTGCCACGCGGTGCAATTCGAACCCGCTAGGCGCCCGTGATGTACACTCCGCTTCAGGTCTCGCAATTCCGCTATCTCTGGAAGCCATCATGCGCACGGTCATTGAAGTCTCCGCAGTCCGCAAGACCTACGGCAAGACGGTGGCCGTTGAAGAGGCAACGTTTGCTGTTAACGAGGGGGAGATTTTTGGACTGATTGGACCCAACGGGGCGGGAAAGACTACAACGATGGAGTGCGTTGAAGGGCTTCGCAAGCCTGACCGCGGCACAATCTCAGTCCTCGGTTTTGACCCTTACCGGGAGGTTTATAAGCTGCAGAATCGCATCGGTGTGCAGTTGCAGCAGGCGCAGTTGCAAAAGCGGATCAAAGTTTGGGAAGCGGTGGATCTTTGGGCTTCACTTTACCAGAAGAAATCGATCGATGCGGCACATCTGTTGGAACAGCTTGGACTGACCGACAAACGCAATGCCTGGTTTATGAATCTCTCTGGAGGCCAGAAACAGAGGCTGTTCATCGCGCTTGCGTTGATTAACGATCCCGAAGTGGTGTTTCTGGACGAGCTGACCACGGGGCTTGACCCACAAGCGCGGCACGCGATTTGGGGCCTGGTGCGCGGTATCCGCGAGCGCGGGAAGACTGTCTTTCTAACCACACACTTGATGGAGGAGGCGGAGCGGTTGTGCGACCGCGTGGCCATCATGGAACATGGGCGGATCATCGACATCGACACGCCCGAAAGCCTCGTCCGCCGGCATTGCCCCGAACGAAGTGTTGTGCTGGATACCGACGTTCCGGATGCCGCGGAGCTATTTCAGAGGATTGCCGGTATTGAGTCTGTGACTCGGGCCGAAATGCGCTTTACGATTCGCGGCCGGAGCGACGATTTAGTCACAGAGGTGATTCATTGTCTTTCTGAGAATCGGATTCGCGTGACAGATTTCCGCACCGTTCTCCCAACCCTTGAGGACGTTTTTCTCAAGCTGACCGGCCGCTCCATTCGCGAATAGGATCAAAAAACGATGCTGCGTGGACTCTGGAAACTAACTTGGATTGAGATCAAGGTCTTTCTGCGCGAACCGATGGGTGCGATCGGCACTATCGCGGTTCCTGTGTTGATCTTCGTCGCATTGGCTCGCGTCCCGAACATCAGAATCGGAATGCCCGGACTGGTTCCCAGCGGGGTTCCCAGCGCGGGCGTCCCGGTGCTTGTTTCGATTCTGATCTCGATCAGTGCCGTACTTTCACTGGTGACCATCATCTCGATTTATCGGGAAGGCGGGATCCTGAAACGATTGCGCGCCACTCCGCTGCGCCCGCAGACGATTTTGTCGGCTCATGTGATGGTGAAGCTCATACTGACAGCGGTTACGTTGGGCCTGACATTCCTGGCAGGCAAGCGGTATTTTCCGCCGGGGTCGCATGTACCGTGGTTCTCGTTCACGATCGCGCTGCTGATCAGCACATGGAGCATTTTGTCCATCGGCTTCCTGATCGCAAGCATGGTCCCCACGGCACGGTTTGCGCAGCCGGTAGGCGCCATCATTCTGTATCCGATGATCGCGCTGTCGGGACTCTTTCTGCCCGTTGCATTCCTGCCGCCGGTGCTGCAAGCCGTGGCGCGGGTAATACCGATGACCTATGCCGTGAGCCTGCTGAAGGGGATATGGAACGGCGATGGATGGCTGCCGCACCTGAGTGATGTGGCGGCGCTTATTGTTTTGTTTCTCTTTTTCACTGCGCTCTCGGCAAAGGTTTTTCGCTGGGAATAGAACGGATTGGCTTATGCCCGGAAAATACAACGGCCACCCTTGCGGGTGGCCGTTTGGGTTGCTGAGGAAGCGCGACTTACCGCTCGCTCTTCCAGTTGATGAGGTCGCCAAGTGTGGTGGTGGATGAGGAGACCGGAGCCTTGTGGCTTCCGCCGCCGCGTGGTTCACGCTCCGCCTTGTAGTCCTGAACTTCTGCACGGCTGGCTTCGTGACCACTGACAGCGCGCAGGCTCAAGCCTACCTTCTTCTCTTCCACGTTGATCTTGATGATCTTGAAGTCATGCTCCAGACCGGTCTCAAGCTTGGATGGCCCGCCGCCTTCGTCCCCTGCCTCAGAGATGTGGCAAAGACCTTCCACTCCCTCAGCGATTTCGACGAATGCGCCGAACTGTGCCGTACGCAGCACCTTGCCATGAACCAGGTCGCCGACGCGATGCGCGGCGAAGAAGCTCTCCCAGACATCGGGCTGCAACTGCTTGATTCCCAGCGAAAGGCGGCGGTTCTGCGGCTCGACGCCGAGAACAACTGCCTTCACCTTTTCGCCCTTCTTCACAACTTCAGAAGGATGCTTGACGCGCTTGGTCCAGCTCAGGTTAGACACGTGCACCAGGCCGTCGATGCCGTCTTCGATTTCAATGAAGGCGCCAAAGTCGGTAAGGTTGCGCACGCGGCCCTCAACCACTGTGCCCGCCGGATACCGCTCGGTCAGGTTTTCCCAGGGGTTGTCGAGGAGCTGCTTCATGCCCAGCGAGATGCGGCGATCGGCCGGATTCACGCTGAGAACAACTGTCTCAACTTCGTCGCCCGGCTTGACCAGCTTGGAGGGGTGCTTGAGGCGCTTGGACCAGGTCATCTCAGAGAGATGAACGAGGCCTTCAATGCCCTGCTCGAGTTCAACGAATGCACCGTAATCGGTGACCGAGAGAACGCGGCCATGGACGCGCGCGCCTACCGGGTAACGCTCGGTTGCATCGAGCCACGGGTCAGGCGTGAGCTGCTTGAAGCCAAGCGAAACGCGCTGCTTGTCCTTGTCGAACTTGAGCACCTTGACCTGGATCTCGTCACCAACATTGACGAGGTCGCGAGGGTGAGTGAGGCGGCCCCAGCTCATGTCGGTAATGTGCAGCAAACCGTCGATTCCGCCGAGGTCAACAAACGCACCGTAGTCAGTGAGGTTCTTAACTGTGCCGGTGAGCACGGCGCCTTCGCCCAACTGCTCCAGGGTGGTCGACCGTTTTTCGTTCTGCTCTTCTTCCAGGATTTCTTTGCGGCTGACGACAACATTACCGCGCTTCTTGTTCAGCTTGATGACCCGGACTTCAATCTGCTGACCAAGATAGCCATCGAGATTGCGAACCGGGCGAATCTCAAGCTGCGATCCGGGCAGAAATGCCTTCAGGCCGATGTCGACGGTCAATCCACCCTTGACGCGGCTCACCACTGTGCCGATGACCGGGGTTTTGTCGTTCGCGGCCTTCTCGATCACGTCCCAGACGCGCAACCGCTGCGCCCGCTCGTAGTTGACGAGGTAGCCGCCTTCCGGCTCTTCACCCTCGATCACTACTTCGATCACGTCACCCGCATGAAACTTCACTGCGCCGGTGTGATCCAGAACCTGCTCGAGCGGGACGAGACCTTCGGACTTCAGGCCTACATCAACCACCAGATGCTTCTCAGTCTGTTTGATCACGGTTCCGGAAACAATCTTGTCGCCGTAAGCCTCTACGGCTGCGGCCTCGGCTGCCTGCTCACGCTCAAACGCAGCCAGGGCCGCGGAAAAGTCGTCCATGGGCTCGGACCCATGCGAATCGTGGGCATGCGCCGGCTGCGCCTTGGCAACTGGAGCAACCTTGGTTTGAAGCTCCTCTGCAGGCGTGGCCTCGAATGTGGCTGACACTTGCGGGATCTCATCCACATGTGCGAGCTCGACTACAGGCTCGGTTGGGGCATCGGCGTCCAGTGCGGCCAATTCATCTGCTGTTACAACTTCAGCGGTCTCGGGGGTGGACGTGGATTCGTACGACGGTTGCTCAAACTCCGTCGCAGGCTCTAGCGTGGGTGTTTCCAATTCGGTGTTCAGGGTTATGCTCTCGGGTTCGGGATTGAGGACGTTTGGCATGGTTGCGGCTCCGGAATTCCTTGCTCCAGCGACGGATGGTTCCGGACGCCGGAATTGGCTCTCCTTCCCAAGTTGCTAGAGCGGAGAAACCATTTGACCGATTCTCCCTTCAAACCAAGTGGCTGTGACGAAAGAGTAATCGCAAAAACAGTCCGTCCAGCATGTTGCGCTGGATCGATACGCGACTGTTCTCCTTGGGATTACACCCGGCAGGCAATGGCTTGCTGGAGGGCGGCCGCAACTTGCTGCTGGAATCCGCGCAGGAAGCTACGCTCACGAGTGTAGCAATCTCAGCTTTCCCGCGTCAATCCAACACTTTGGCAACACCCCCCCGCGCGCCGTATTGCAACCACAAATTCACACACGGGCGGCCCAACGATAGGAGTTACGGGGTTCAGCCGCACCAGTATCCAATCCACAAAAGTCCCGCCAAGTGGGAAGCAGCGGAAAGCCCGTCTCCAACAGTTAACCTTCTATACTGATACGGACGGAACCCATTCATGGACCATTTGTGGACCCCGTGGCGCTACGCCTACGTCACATCGACGGATGGAGCACCGCGCCCCGGCGTTCCGTCAAGCCTGGCGGCATGGCCGGGCGACCTTGATTGCGTGTTCTGCAACCTGATTGCTTCCATTGATCACGCAATCGAGAACGGCATGGATCCGGAAAAGGCGGCGGGGGCCGGGGGACTTGTGCTGCGCGCTCGGCACTGCTTCATCTGCCTGAATGCATACCCTTACACCTCAGGGCATGTGATGGTTGTTCCGTATGCGCATCTGGACCGTCTGAGTGCGCTCCCGACAGCGGCTGCGCATGAACTGATTGATCTTGCGCAACGGACGGAGCGCATTCTGCAGCAGCTTTATAGCCCTCATGGTTTCAATTTTGGAATGAACCTGGGGCGTGCGGCGGGGGCCGGCGTGGCTGGACATTTGCATTTGCACGCACTGCCTCGCTGGGCTGGTGACACGAACTTCATGACCACGGTCGCCGAGTCGCGAGTGCTTCCGGAAGAGCTGGATATTACTTGGAAGAGGTTGAGGGAGGCGTTTGGGGGACTCAAAGGGCTAGCGTAGTTGGCGGGGTTGGCGCGATTAGGAAAAGCGGAGCCACGCTGATCTACGGTTGTCCTTGTCGAACTGCCGCAATTCGCTCACAAAGTCATCGACGGCACTCGGCTCGATCGCTGCGAAGAAATGGGCCGTCTCGCGAGCGTAATTCCACTGCGCGTCGGGCCTTGTTTCGTTCTTCGACTCCATTTGAATCTCCACGATTGCGTGGGCTGCCTTGTCTCTACAAGAGAATCGCAAGTGCACATAGCCGCCGGCGAACCCATCCCCACTCGTCCCGAACTCCAATTCGCGAACGTCGGACGCGCTCTTCGGAAACCCTTGGAGAATTGCCGCAAGATTTGCTGGCTTTCCGTGATCGACATACGGAGAAGCACCGCCGGCAAACGTCTTGTTTGATGCACTTATGAAGAGTTCAAGCACATCAGCATCGCTCAATCTGAACGTGACCTCCAGTCCCGCTCGCCAGCGGGCCGGATTGCCTCTGTGAATTGGCCTCATTCCCTGCTCCGTCCGTAGACCGTCCCTCAGCGACCACTCGCTCTTCGGTACCCATTGTCAACTCCAACTCGGGCTCATCTGCTCCCGCCGAATCGAGCAAATTCCTAGGCAGCGACTTCCCGGTTCGTACACCGAGCCCTTTCAGCATTTCCACTTGCCGGATCAGGTTGCCGCGGCCTTCGCTCAGCTTCTTCATGGCCTTGCTGTAACTGTCATCGGCACTGCGGAGACTCTTGCCTACCGCTTCGAGATCGCTTACAAAATTGACGAACTTATCGTATAACTCAGCCCCGCGATTCATCACGTCCTGCACGCTGCGGGCTTGTAACTCCTGCTGCCATAAATTATCGACAATGCGGATCACGAACAGCAGCGTGGTCGGTCCTACCAGCAACACTTCTTTCTCATAGGCGTGACGCCACAAGCCTTCATCCTCATGCAGCGCGACAAGGAACGCGGGCTCGATGGGGACAAACATCACCACAAAGTCAGGCGTTTCGAGCGTGCCCAGCTTGTGATAGCGCCGCCCGGTCAGGTCATCAATGTGATTGCGCACGCTGGCAAGATGCCGCTTGATGGCAACCTTGCGCTCTTCGTCTGTCACAGCATTGACCGAATCGGTGTAGGCATTGAGCGAAACCTTAGAGTCGATGACGAGATGCCGACCGCCGGGAAGATTCACAATGACGTCGGGCCGGGACTTTGTTGCGCGTCCATCGCCGTCGGCTGGCGTTGCATCGAACGTCTCCTGCACGCGAAATTGTTCGCCCTCGCGCAATCCGGCTTTCTCCAGCAGATTGCGGACAATCAATTCGCCCCAGTCGCCTTGCGCTTTTGAAGAACCCCTGAGCGCCGTGGTCAGGTTGCGCGCCTCTTCGGCCAACTGGACGTTCAGCCCACCCAGCGTCCCAATCAGAGTCTCCAGCTTGGTGACCCCGGTATTGGAGTCACTCTGCGCCTTCTCAACCTTCTCGCGGAATTCCTTGATCTGTTCTCTCAGCGGCGTAAGCAGCGTCCCGAGTTCCTTCTGGCTGCCTTCGGAAAAGCTCTTCGACTTTTTCTCCAATATGTCGGCCGCCAAGGCCTCGAACTGGTTAGCCAGCGCCTGCTTGGCCGAATCCAGCAGCGCCAGCTTTTCGGCGAGGTTCTCCCGTTCATTTCTAAGCTCGGTCTCCAACTCCTTCACACGGGCGTTCTGGGCATTCCCCACGACCCCCTTGGCCTGAAGATCCGCGCGCAGCACATCCCTCTCCGCCGCCAACTGGGCAATCGCCTTTTCCCGTTCTGTCGCCAGCGATTCAAACCCCGCTCGTGCCCCGGATTCAGCCTGTACCTTTGCCAAGTCCGCCCGCACACCGATCAGCTCAACCGTCAGTTCCTGGCTGCGCCGCTCCAATTGCGCCTTCTCGGCTTTCCCTGAGACAACTTTCAGCCAGAAACCAACCAGAATGCCTGCGAGCAGAGCGATCCCGCCAATCAGAGCCTCCATTGTTCTTCCCTTCCCTGCTTCGCCTAATGTACGCCTTCCTGTTAAGAATTTCAGAGCCAGTTTTCCTCGGTTTCCCACTCCCTGATCCCTGTTCCCTGATCTCTATCCCCTCATCCTTTACACACCCACAGCCGCCCGATAGACTTAAAGCTTCGGGGGCTGCGCGCAATTTTTTCCGCGCGATGGTTGTGTTCCCCTGCCATGGCCCGTTATCGTAGGCAGGCGGAACAGGATTGAGTCTTGTCCCGATCGAATTCTTAAGTTCCAGAAAATACGAGGAGAACCACGCATGGCCGTTGAAGAGAAAGTAAAGCAGATCATCGTCGAGCAGTTGCAGGTGGACGAGGCGGAAGTAACCCCTGGCGCCAGCTTCCAGGAAGACCTGGGTGCGGATTCGCTCGATGTGGTCGAGCTTGTGATGCAGTTCGAAGAGGCATTCGATCTGGAGATTCCCGACGAGGACGCAGAGAAGATCAAGACCGTCAAGGACGCGATCGACTACATAGAAAAGAATGCGAAAGGCAGCAAGTAGCCCTTGTCCAATCCGTCCCGCAGAGTCGTAATCACCGGACTCGGTCTGGTGTGCGGTGTAGGTAACACCGCGCCCGAAGTATGGCAACAGCTGCTGGCCGGCGCCAGTGGCATGGCTCCCATCCAGGGATTCGACACCACTGGTTTCCCGGTCACCTTTGCCGCCGAGGTGAAGAACTTTGACCCGCTCAACTTCGTGGACAAAAAAGAGTCCCGCAAGATGGGCCGGTTTATCCATTTTGCCTTTGCCGCCGTACAGGAAGCCATAGCTCAGTCCGGTCTCCAGATCACCCCGGAGAATGCCGACCGCATCGGCGTTTTCATCGGTTCGGGCATCGGGGGTTTTGAGATCATTGAGCGCGAGCACTCCAACCTGCTCGCCGGCGGACCGCGCAAGATCTCGCCATTCTTTATTCCCGCGGTGATTGTGAACATGGCGGCAGGCAATATCAGCATCCGCTATGGAGCCAAGGGTCCCATATCAGCAACAGCCACAGCCTGCGCTACCTCTGCCAATTCCATCGGGGACTCGGCACGGATGATCATGCACGGCGACGCGGATGTGATGATTGCGGGCGGTGCGGAGGCATCCGTCACGGCGCTTTCCGTGGGTGGATTTGCCGCTATGCGCGCTCTCTCCACGCGCAACAATGAGCCTACCCTTGCCAGCCGCCCGTTTGACAAGGATCGTGACGGTTTTGTGATTGGCGAGGGAGCGGGCATTCTCATCCTTGAAGAACTCGAGTTTGCCAAAGCTCGTGGCGCAAAGATCCTGGCAGAAATCATCGGGTACGGCATGAGCGCGGACGCCTATCATATGACGGGCATTGCGCCGGAAGGCCAGGGCGCTCAGCGGGCCATGAGGGCAGCACTTCAGGACGCCGGCATTGCTCCGGAGGAAGTTGGGTACGTGAACGCCCACGCTACTTCCACACCTGCAGGCGATGGCAACGAGTCTCGCGCCATTGAACTGGTATTCGGCGAGCATGCGCTAAGCCGCAAGCTCAAGGTCAGCGGCACGAAATCGATGACTGGTCATTTGCTTGGTGGCGCAGGTGGACTCGAGGCCGGCATCTCTGTCCTCGCGCTGGTGAATCAGCAGATTCCGCCCACCATCAATCTGGACAATGTGGATCAGGAGTGCCGTTTGGACTATGTGCCGAACCGCGCTATCGACCACAACTTCGATGTTGCGCTGTCCAATTCCTTTGGTTTCGGAGGCATCAACGCCACGCTGGTGATGAGACGGTGGACGGAGTAAGGCAGTGAATAGTGATTAGTGGCCAGTGATTAGCGGCTCACCGTCGGCCGCCGGTTTGCTCCGAACACGACAGATTCTCAAAAGCCAACGGCGCGTATCCTTTATGAATTCGCGCCGTTTTCTTTGCGGATTTTTTTGGCGGGGTCAACTGAACATGGCGCCCATGGCTACTCCCAAACCCAGGCCGACTACCCACCAGCCAAAGACCGCAATGTATCCTGACGTTCGGCTTACCTTGGCTACCACAGCCACGCCAATTGCGGTGAGCACCATCCCCCAGATATTCAAAGCATCGAGACTCATCAGGAAGTAATACAGGGCCTTCGGAGTCTCTTGAAATGACATGAAAGCGGCGACATTCGAAGGCGCCGGATTTTGAACATTGAAGCTCTCCGGGTCGGTGAACAAGGTTGCGACTGCGGCCAGAAGCCATCGGATGGGCCAGATCGCCATACCGGCATAGAGCTCAACCGCCAAGAGGGAACTGTATGTTGCTTTTCCCCCGAATCCAAAATTAATGGTCGCCAGCAGTATGCCAGCGCCGATGAGGTCCAGAATCAGAATGCCGAAGGGCGCAAATGCCTGCGTGATTGCGGTGGATTTCGGTCCCTGTTGCGCCTGGGCCGCTTTCTGTTCGGGCGTCATGCGGTCCATCATGTTCCTTGCAAATTCCGGCAAGTTTCGCTGCTGGTTCTCATAAACCTGGGCCCAGGTGATGTGAGTGCTCACCACTCCGTAAACTACGGAATAGCTCAGGAACATGATGATCAGCGGCAGCCACCAACTCTTGTTTCCCCGCTTGATGTCTTCGAATGTCTTCGACGGCGCGGAAAACACGTTACTTACGCGCTGCCACTGGCTTAGCCCCGGAGCCGCGGGAACCGGTGCAGCCACAGATTGAACTTCCAGATCGCTCATCACTCCGCCTCTCAAATGCCGTTTCGTGGCCAGATTGGACCAACTGCATAGTTGGTCGCAGCCGGACGCACGCGGTTTCACTTGCTAAAGAATGAAAACGTTGCGGCGCATGCCTTTGTTCCCGGCAGCGCCGGAAAGGAAATCCTTTTGCCCGAGATTGTACCCTTGAATGCGGTTGATTTTGAAATGAATTTGCGGCGAGCCTTGGCGCGATGGCCAAATCGAAACCTTTAAAGGCTCTTGGCCGCGATCTCAATGGACGGATTTGGACGGCGCCGCCGGGATTTGCGGGCAATGGCGGGGGCTGGAGGAGCGTAACTTTTGTAAACCGTGATGTGGAAACAGCTTTGCAGGAACTCCTCTTCAACATCGATCTTGCCGGCTTCTTCCAACGCGAGGAGACGACTACGCATCCAACCAATTTCCTCGCGGCTGAGGGGGCTCTTGGCAATGTCGATCGTCGCTCCAGTCAGATGAGGGCTCACAATATCGCCTTCGGCCGCCGCTGCGTTGCCATTGATTCCCATAAGCCGTTTCTGGTACGCCACGGTCCGCACCGCTGAGCTGACTTCAAGAGGCCGGTGAAATTCCGCGGCATGGCTCTTCGCCAGGTCGCTTAGAAAGCGGGCTGTCCAGGGGCGGCAGTAACGGTGGTTGGCAGGCAGGTCTCCGTTGATTGTGAGCGCCAGGGAGACCGGCACCGGCACCAGCATCTTGCGGGCTATGCGGTCTGCCAGATCGTCTTCGTCCTCGATCCGCTCCAGGCCTTCAGCCTCCGTCCTCTCGTTCTGGCGCTCCAACGAGGCGCGCGAACCTTTGAGCGGCGGCGGGATGACGCCCCGTTTCAGATGCAAGGACGGGGTAAGAACATCTGGGGTCTGCTCGGTAGCGATTGCTTCTTCCGCCGGAATCGCGGCTTCTGGAGGAGCAGGCGCGGGGGGAGCGATCTCGGCGAACGGGGTTTGATTCTCAGGGACCGGAGCCGGCGCAGACCTTTGCGAAGCGTCATCTGGCTGGCTGAATGGCTCGACGGGCTCAGACATCGATTCTGTTGTTGCGGGTGGGAGTATCTCCCTCCGCAAAGGAGTCCTGCCCAGGTTCGAAGAGACGGGCATGAATCGAGGTGAAGGCATAGACCGCCTCGACCTGCCTTCCCTAATTCTCGTGGAATGTCGGAGGGGGCGCGGCGAAGGTTCTGCCGGGGACAGGCGCACCTGCCGGTGCGGAGCAGACGCCGGCATTGGATGCCGCGCAAGATCGCGCCGGATCTTGAGGCCGGCTGCGCGCCCAACTTCTTCAGGTGTAGCGCGATGCACTCTGGTTTGCGCATTGTGAGGAGTTGCGGTCGCTGGAGCGCTTCTGTGCAACTTCGCCCGAGAAACGGGCAAACCGTTGGCTGAAGTCACCGAGAGTGCAGCCAGCACAAGAAGAGCGATTATGATCCGCGACATAAGGAGGGATGCGGAGAATCCAGAGCTTCCTCAGTGTAGACGTACCTGCAAGGAAATTCGAGTACCTTTCCGGATTCGCCTTCGTCTGATAACCAGAACCCGGCTTGCCGTGATTAGTTTCGGTGCCGGCGAGGATACGGGGCCAAAGGTTCGGCAGGGCGGAGGCCGAGGACTCTTATCGAGGCCCCGAATCGTGTAGGTTGGGGATTACTGCAACAGCATTGGTTCGTCGTCCTTCAATTCCTCTGGCGGAATAATGACTGCCGCGGCGATCTTATCGTCGGGCTCGAGGTTGAGCAGACGAACTCCCTGCGTGGCACGGCCTGCCGCGCGGATGGTCTTGGTGTCGATGCGGATGATCTTGCCGAATTGGCTGATGACCATCAGCTCCGAGGTATCGTCGACGAGTTGAATTGTATTGACACGGCCGATACGCGGCGTTACAGCCATGTTCTTTACGCCTTTGCCGCCACGCGATTGCAGCCGGTATTCTTCCACGTCCGTGCGCTTGCCGAAGCCGTTTTCAGTGACGGCCAGAATTCGGTACGCCCCCGACTCGTGCTCCTTGGGTGTAATCGCGGCGCCCACAACGAAGTCGTTCTTAGCCAGATCGATGCCGCGGACACCGTACGCCGGCCTGCCCATTGACCGAACGTCGCCTTCGTCAAAGCGAATCGCCATGCCCAGGTGCGTGGCCAGAAACACAAGTTGCGAGCCATCGGTAATGCGCGCCGCAACCAGCTCATCATCCTTGTCGATGCCGATGGCGATGATTCCTCGAGCCATCACATTCGAAAAGTCTTTCAGCGGGGTTTTCTTCACTGTCCCGTTGCGGGTGGCGAAGAAGATAAACCTGCTCTCTTCTTCCAGATCCTTCACGGGTAAAATGGCTCGCACGTTTTCGCCGGGCTGCAAATCCAGCAGGCTCTGCATCGATTTGCCTTTGCCGGCCGCACTCACATCGGGAATCTCGTAGACCTTGAGCCAATAGACACGGCCGGTGTTTGTAAAGCAGAGCAGATACGCGTGCGTCGAGTTCACAATCAACTGCGAGACAAAGTCTTCTTCTCGCGTCTTCATGCCGGTGCGGCCGGTGCCACCACGACGCTGCTGACGATAGATGCTGATGGGCGTGCGCTTTAGGTAGCCCTGGTGGCTCACCGTAACAGCTACCTGCTCGTCGGCAATCAGGTCCTCAAGCTGCAACTCAGCGCTTTCATCGACGATCTGAGTACGCCGCGCGTCGCCATACTTGTCGCGAACCTCTTCAAGCTCTTTCACGATCACTGCGCGCAGCTTTACGTCGCTGGCAAGAATCGCTTCGTACTCGGCAATTTCTTCGCGCCTCTGCCGCAACTCATTCAGCAGTTCGTCGATGGAAAGCTGTGTCAGCCTGTAAAGCTGCAACTCAAGAATCGCATCGATCTGCCGGAGCGTCAGGCCCTTCTCTTCGTGCAGCAGGCGCTCGCGATCGAGCGTGATCACGATCTGCGTGCCCTTGCCCCACGCGTATAAATTCTCGCGAGCCTCGACGCGCGAACCCGATCCACGAATGATCCTGATCACCTGGTCCAGGTTGTCGAGCGCAATCTTGTACCCTTCAAGAACGTGCTCGCGCTCGCGCGCTTTGCGCAGGAGATACGCAGTCCGCCGCTGCACAACGTCGACGCGGTGATCGATGAAGCAACGGATGGCTTCATCCAGACCCAGTTCCCTCGGCTGGCCGTTCAGCACCGCGAGGAAGATCATGGAGAAGCTTTCCTGCATCTGCGTGTGTTTGTAGAGCTGGTTCAGGACAATCTCAGGTTGAGAGCCGCGCTTCAGCTCAATCACCACCCGCATCCCGTCACGGTCGCTCTCATCGCGCACATCGCTTATGTCGTCTACGATCTTCTCGTTGACCAGTTCCGCGACGCGCTCCACCAGCTTCGACTTGTTCACCTGGTAGGGGATCTCGGTGACGATGATCGCCTGTTTTTCCTTGGTCAGGTTCTCGACGGCCACTTTGGCTCGCATCATGAAGCGGCCTCGGCCAGACTTATAAGCCGCGGGAATTCCGCTCTTGCCATAGAGAAAGCCACCAGTGGGGAAATCCGGCCCCTGTACGTGCTTCAAGACCTCAGCCAATCCCGCGTTCGGATCCTTCACAAGCGCAACAGCTGCGTTCACCACCTCGGTCAAATTGTGCGGGGGAATGTTGGTCGCCATGCCCACGGCAATTCCATTCGACCCGTTGACAATCAGAGTGGGAATCCGTGTGGGCAGCACTGTGGGCTCGTCGGTAGTCTCATCGAAGTTGGAGGTCATGTCGACCGTCTCCATATCGATGTCGGCCATCATTTCTTCGGCAATCCGTTCCATCCGGCACTCTGTGTAACGGTAGGCAGCAGGCGGATCACCATCGACCGAACCGAAGTTGCCCTGCCCATCAACAAGCGGATAGCGCAAGCTCCACGGCTGCGCCATGCGCACCAAAGCGTCATACACTGACGAGTCACCGTGCGGATGATACTTCTTCAGGCACTCGCCCACCACGCCGGCGCACTTTGAATATCTCTTGTTGTGCTGCAGCCCCTCGCGATCCATGGCTGTAAGGATGCGCCGGTGCACCGGCTTTAAACCGTCCCGTGCATCAGGCAGTGCGCGCCCAATGATCACCGACATCGAATACGCCAGATACGACCGGCGCATCTCCTCTTCGATGTTCATGGATGTAAATGTCGTGCCGCCATTCGGCGGCGTGGCCCCTTCGAGAGGGAGCTGCGGATTCTGATCGTCTGCCATAGGGGTTTTCGGACCCGCCTAAATGCGGCAAAAGGCTCCGGAAAAAGCGGGGCCGGACTTTGCGGGCTACCGTTTCATTTTACGCCCTGAAAGGCCGATTCAGCAAGGCAGGATACGATAAATAAGTCCTTCTTTTAGTTTAGTTTATAGTCAACATTCCGTGATCTGCGAGCCGACTTTGGAGGCTTAAGCGACGCGGCGAGATTTGGGTCTTGATTTGGCGCGATTCTCAGTGATCTTTTTGGCTCGCTTTTCGCCTTGATCCTCTCCTAATTCGGATAGAATTACCGGCGCCCGATCCGGCAACTCGACCACCAACTTAGGTTTCCCGCCCACCCCTTCCACGTAGTTGCGGAGCGTCGAGATATACAAGTCTGAGCGCTTCTCGATGCGCGAGACTCCCTCTTGCCCGATCTTGAGCTTCTTTGACAACCTGGCCTGGGTCAGTTTGCGCAAACGGCGCACCTCGCGCAGGTTCATTTCCTCGGCAATCATTTCGGCCGCGCGTTCCTTGACCGCCCGCTGAAGCTCTTCCGATTCCATGGCGAGATAGCGCGCGGCGAAGACCGAGCAATGTGGTCTGAGTCGCGTTACAGCAATCCCGGCAAACTCAGCAGGCACAACACTGCCTGCAACACCAGAATCGAGCCCCCTGCCGCAATGGCCAGCCGTGGGCGTGGTCCCTCATACGCATCCGCAAACACGCCGCCGATAAATGTAAGCAGAAACGGAAGTGCCCAGAGCCAAGGGGCGCCGGGGACGCCCGTCATGAGAACAACCATTAATACCAGCGCGCAGACCAACGGGGCGGTGTTGCCAAAGTAGCGCGACCGCCGCAGACCAAGGTACAGAACCAGCGCCGCTCCGGAAGCCACGGTGATTCCGGCATTCCCCAAGGTAGAAAAGAATCGCCGCGCGGGGTCGAGGGAAATCCACAAGAACCCGGCCGACGAGCGAAAGACATAGCTGAAGGCATCCGGTGAAAACCCGTAGCAGACGAAGAGCAACACCAGCGCTCCGACCACTGCCGCCAGCACCACGGGCAGCATCTGGCTGCGGCGCCCTTCCGCCACCCACAGCATAGACGCAAGCCCCAGAAAAGCCACCAGGGGCAGCGCCGCGATGTGCGAAGCAGCGGCGATGCCGAAGATAACCGTGAGCAGCACAATACGGGGGCGCCATTTTCGCCGCGGCCCCTGCATGGCATGCGCCACCCCGATGCATGTGTACACGCCGCCATAGACACCGAGCGCCGCGAGCACTTCCGGATTGGGAGCCACGCAGGCGTGCAATACGGCCGGTGAGAAGCAATAGAGCCCGAGCGCCATATAGCCGCCCAAGTTGCCGTAAAGACGCCGAGTGACCCACCATAAACCGCCGCCAAGGATGCAGCCAGCCAGCAGAAACGGGAGCCGCAACAGCAACAGGACATAGGGAAGCTGATGGCGCAGTTCCCAGGTACTCAATCCAGAAGCGCCCGAACCGCTTGCGGGCTGCTGAAACACGCGGTCTTCAGGCTTGCGGAATAGGTCAAAACCCCGCTGCGCGAGAACGTTGAGAGTCAGGGGCAGTCCAGCGAGGCGATATGCCAGAATCCCGTCGTGAATGTTGCCGCATGTTGTGTAATAGCCGGCCAAGGCAGAAGGGCTCTCCCACGTCTCCCGCCCACATCGCGCATATTGGTAGTCCCGGTCAGTGAGCGTCTGATGGCCGGTGAGCCAAAACCCCTGAATCAGAAAAAGGGACAGGAATCCCGCCGCTATGCGTTGCGGTAGATTGAATCGGAAGCGGCGAATCCTGCCAAGGCGAAGAGTCATCACGTTCAAAGAGACCGCTTCCAGTCTAAACGGCTGAAATCAGAGTCGTCTCAGGCTGCGCCGGGTTTCGCTTGCCACAGTTTCGTTTGCCTCAAAAAAGGAATGGCGGGGCCTGTCATGACGACAGATCCCGCCGGTTGGTGTTTCTAACTTATGCGAGCCTAGAAGCGAACCATGATCGATCCCAGGGTTGTGGTCTGGTTGGTGCGCAGATCGGGCCACCAGAGCGCCCGTTGGTCGCCGGGGGCCGTGTAACCGTTGGAGAGGTTCATATTCTGGCAGTTTTGAATAGCCAAAGACTGGCCCGGGACGCCAATACCCGTGTTGCTGTTGGTGTAGACATACCCGTAGCCGGAGTCTCCGCCGGCGGCGCACTGGTAGTCTGCGGGGTTTCCATTGTTGCCACCCGGAGGCGTAACGCCGCCACGGCCAGACCAGTAAGGAACTGCGGAGTACCGGTAGGCTTCTTCTAATCGGAAGGTGATGAACTGCGACGGCATGTAGTCGTAGGTGAAGGTCATGTCATGGGCCTGCGCAGCGTCGCCCGCGTTCTCAGTAAAGTACGGGGTGCCGGTGGTTGCAGTTGCGCCGTTGATGGACGGTAGCAGGGTGAGGTAACGGCCCGGGTTGTTCATTTGGCCACCGCCGAGAGTGATGGCATGGCGATCATGATCCCACCAGACACGGGTATAGGCCATCCAGCCGATAAACATCTGCTTCGGCCTGCCGTCCTTGCTGCTATGGCAATTAACGCCGCCGTTGTAAGTGGAATCAGTTCCCATCATCGGGGAAAGACCTTCTGCGCTGCGCGTCGTCTGGCCGGTAACTGCATAGCTCGCAGGACCACCGCCATATTCGCAGCCGGCATCGCCTGTAAGCGTAAAGGCCCACTTGTCCACGAAATTCTTGGGGTTGTCGTATATCTTCCACTGCCCGCTGTAATCGGCATGGACGCGCGAACGTCCAGGGAAGCCGGCGTCGTCTTCGCCCAGGCCGTAGTCGTTGAAGTTGAAGTCAAATTTGGGCGTCGGACGCCACATGATCTGGCCGCCCAACCCGCCGTGGCCGTTGTAGCGGGCGTAAGACTGCCAGCCATTGATGATCCACGGTTCGATCTTCAGCTTGTCAGTCACAAAGTACTGAATGCGCAAACCATTGAAGAACCAAGGTGTGTTCGATGACACGTACGAGGGCTGGTAAGCCCAGTTATCGAAGTTGTAGTAGCTGAAAAGGCCAACGTAGGAAACGAAGATGCCGGCATCCACGTTCAGGCCGTGACCCACATCCCAGTGATAGCCTCCCCATGCTTCAGAGAAGTACTTGTAAGCATTGGCAAGGTTCCATTGGCCGCGGTTGTAGCTGGCGTCATTACGCACAGTGGCCTGCGAGAACAAACCGTTCATGGTGAGAATGCGCCCGCGAGTATTTTGAATACGGATGTCACCACCGAAGCTGGCTTGCTCAAGCTGAAATTCTTCCGCGCGGTACATCTCCGTCGACCCGACCATCGAATCATCTTCGGGGTGGTTGTAGTCGAGGATGTAATTGGCGTCAAAGCGAATTTCCGGAGTGAAGTACTTGGTGCTCATCGGGCTGTCCACGTTGTGGCCGCCGTCGTTTGTCCACGTCCAGTCCGCGAAGGCCCAGGGCGCAGACTTAGTGGTAATTTCCGCCGTAATCTCCGGCGGTGTTGGCGCGGCGGCAGCCGGTGGCGGAGTTGCAGCTTGTCCGACTCCGAGCGGTGCGTCGCCGGTGTCGTCGCCTCCTTCCGCGTTCCGCAGCGCGTTCGCGTCCTTTTCGGCGGATGCGGAGTCACTGCGGGCTTTGAGCTCGGCCTCGAGCTGCGCAATGCGCGCCTTCATTTCGGTAAGCTCTTTGATCACCAGGTCGGTACTGACCGGAACAGCGACGGAGCCGGCCGGAGAAGACGTGGTTGTTGCCGGTGCCGTCCCTGTTGCGGGAGCTGCCGGGGCGGCATCTGCGGCGACGCTTACCGGTGTGCTCGAACCTGTTTCCGCTCCCGTGACTTCAGGAAACTCCACGCGTGCGGTTTCTATTCGGTTAGCTGGCGTCGCTGGCTGCTGCGCCAAAGCGGTCAATGGCGCTAGCCCAAAACAAACAAGCGCCACGGCGGGGACGGCCTTCCAGGGATTCCTTCTCATTCAGCCTCTCACTTTCACTCAAAATGTTGAATCAGGGTATGAATAAGCTCCGGAGATCGCCAGCAAGAGAGAGGGTTTTCCTCTGCTGCACCCCAGGCATGTCGGTCGAGCGATGATTTTGTCTTGACTACAAGGACTGCGAAGAATCTGGACCTGGTTGTCTGTCCAGACACACTTCTCCCGAGCCCCAAAAACAAGGTTTTCGAGGGTCGCTAGTATTCGCTCCTGTATGGAACGGCTACTATGATTTCTTTACAAATTAGGGGGGAGGCCGTAAAGATCCTATGTGGGTTTTCAAGAAAGTTATGAGTAACTCGTAAAGAAAAAGTAAAAGAGAACGAGGCTTTGGCGGAAGCGGGGATTCGGTGTTTGGGGAACCAGGTGACCTCAGGCTCACAGTTTCACAGGGGCTGTGTTTCTGTGCGGATTTATCTTGCAAGATATTGATTCTAAATCAGTCGATCCTGAAAAAGTGATTTTCAGGCATATTGAAGTTGAGGATTGCGGGCTTTTGGGGCTTACAGGGTGAGCAGCCGGTTCCATACGTTCATCATGCAGAACAGAAAAATGCGCCCAAAAG
>Ga0187847_10000862_pt1 | contig 30006 bp, 23 predicted proteins | sample June2016WEW_4_10_FD_132458 | JGI IMG/M metagenome (GOLD analysis project Ga0187847, IMG submission 132458) | Peatland microbial communities from SPRUCE experiment site at the Marcell Experimental Forest, Minnesota, USA - June2016WEW_4_10 | ecosystem: Environmental > Terrestrial > Soil >...
CAAAATTGCAACTCTTTAGCGGGGAACACTCGTTATCTGGAGGCCAGGGTATCGCCTCCGATGCTTACCGTAACTCCACATGCCGTTGTGCCTGGCGAACCGCCACCTGCGATTAGCATTTGGGGCATCGACACATACAAAGGCGCGTTGGACGCGTATCAGCAAGACCGGCTTCCGTTGCTGCAGGCGGCGAAGAAGAAACTGGATGATGAGGAGGCCGATATAAATACTTTCGTCGAAAAGAATCGCGCAATGGCCGTTGAATACCAGAAGGCGAAAGGCGCATTCGATCAGCATCCGTCGTCTTCAGGCTACGAGAGTCTCAAGTATTTCGCCAACCTGATCAAGACTCAGAACCAGACCATTACGCAGATGACTTTGGCCTGGGCTGAGCAGAAGAAGAAAAACAATATCGATCTTGAGGAGACGCTTGGCAATATCAAAGTTGCCAAGGGCATGATCGAAACCATTTCGCAGGCTCGATAGAAAAAATAATCAGGACATACCGGAGCTGCAATCCAGGAGTAAATGATTTTGCAGCACATTTCAAAGCGGCCTTAGGGGGTTTAGATATCTCACGGCCAGCCGTGGCGATTCAAAAGACACTGCTCAATCGGTTGGAGCGATGAGATATTGCTCCATGTTACCGTCGGAATAGATATCAGTGGTGCGTATCCGCGGGTAGTTAGACTGGAGTGAGGAGACGGGTTATGAGCGATGGTCGCGAGGAGCGCGAGGAGCAAGAGAAGCGGCGGGAACTGGAGGAGAAGGAGTTCCGGGAGGACTGGATCGACCAAAAGCAGGAGGAGCCGGGAGCGCCGGAGCGGAAGGAATCGTAAGCCGTGCTTTCGATCTCGAAGATGAACTTTACTCAGCCGGAGCGATGAGATATTGCTCCAGCTTGCCATCAGGATAGGTGTAGGTGGTGAGGGTGAGTTTACGGCCGGGGTAGACGATATCAAAGATTCGGAAGGTCATGCCGCCGCGGAGTTCCTCGCGAGTCTGGTGAAAGGTCAGCGGTTCGCCTAGCGGCGACAGACTGGATTGGAAATCGGCGAGAGCTTCGGGGGTGAAGTAGTCGATGAGATTGGGAGCGAGCAGAGCGCGGTCGATGCGGCCTTGCTGCAGTTGGTGATAGAGATCGATGGCTTGCTGTTCAGGCGCGGTTTTGGGCAGGTTGAGCACGATAGGGACGACCAGGTGGACGATGGTGGTAGCTGCGCCGACCGCGTCCTGGTTGGTGAGCACGGCCACGGCGACGCCGTCATCAACGAGGACATTGTTGTCGGAGACAAATCCGGAGACCTCGCCGGAGTGATCGATGGAGCGATGGCCGTCTAGGTCGTGAATACCTACGCCGAGTCCGTAATGCGTGCCCGTACCATCCTTGAGCTTTACTTCGGTAAACATTTTTTTATAGCTTTCGGACGAGAGAATCGACTGGGAAATCAGACTTTCATCCCAGAGGGCCAGGTCGTGAGCGGTCATGGCCAGCTCTCCGGCGGCGAACATCCAGCCGCGGCCCTCTTTGGGAGCGACGCGCAAGGGGCCGAGAGCGTGGCGATAGTAGGCCGTGGCGTCGGCCTGGGTGAGCTTGGCTTCGTCGGAGTTCCAGACGGAGTTCATCTTGAGGGGACGGAAGATTCTGCGAGTAAGAAAGTCCATGAGAGGCGCGCCGGTGATCTGTTCCACGATGCGGCCGGCGATGACAAAGTTGGTGTTGGAGTATTCCCACTTGGTTCCCGGCTCAAAATCGAGAGGCTTTTTTGCCCAGGTATCGAGGATTTGCTGGGGGCTCTCGGCGCGCAGCATGGGGGTCATCACGTAGTCCTCGGGCCAGTAGTCCTGGTAGCCGGAGGTGTGCGAGAGGATCTGCCGGATGGTTACTTCGTCGCCGCGAGTCAGGCCGGGGATGTATTTGCCAACGGGATCGTCGAGCGAGAGCTTGCCTTCTTCCTGGAGCAGCAGAATCGCCGTCGCGGTGAATTGCTTGGATATGGAGCCGATGGAGTAGCGCATTTGCGGCGTGGCGGGGAGGGCCGGGGTGGTTGCTGTGGCGAGGCGGGCGCTGCCGTAGGCGTGCGTGTAGATCAGCTTGCCACCCTTGACCACGGCTAATGAGGCGGAAGGAATGCCGGTCTGGTCGAGAACTTGCTGGGCGATGCGATCGATTCTGTTTTGGAGATCCGGGTCGAGTGTGTTGACCGTTTGAGCCTGCAATGTTGCCGCCAGCAGGATCACGATTACTGCCGAACCGAATTGCATCTTTTTCTGCCTCATCGAAAACTCACCTCTTCGCATAATTGCGCTCATCATGCTGCCACCGATTAAGGTAACAGCCCGGTGCGCGGTGCGATAGGCTGACAGAGGCGGACTGCAGGATGGGCGCCGATTATTGAAGAATTCCGGGAGGTTGGATGGAGCGGTTGATAGAGGGGCACAAGCGGTTTCTGGCGGAGGTTTTTCCAGGACTTCGCAGCCAATTTCACTTGTTGTCGGAGATGCAGGCGCCGGAGTGGCTATTCATTACCTGTTCTGATTCGCGGGTGGTTCCGGATTTGTTTTTGGGCACCGGGCCGGGGGATCTGTTTATCACGCGCAACGCGGGCAACGTGGTGCCGGTTACCAGCCAGGATGTGGACGGAGTGACGGCGACGATCGAATATGCCGTCGAAGTGCTGAAGGTGAAGCACGCCATTTTGTGTGGGCACTCGGATTGCGGAGCGCTTAAGGCGGCTCTGGATCACAAAAGCCTGGAGGGGCTGCCCAAGGCCAAGCGCTGGCTGAGCCACGTGGAATCGGCCTTTCAATACCGCCAGCCGCTGAACCCCGCAGACGGCGAGAGCGCGGAGCTGGCCTCGCTGATTCGCGGCAATGTGGTGGCGCAACTCAAAAATCTGCAAGCGCAGCCGACGGTGGCGCGGGAGGTTGGGTTGGGAAAGCTGACGGTGCATGGGTGGTACTACGACATTTTGAGCGGGCGGATTGAGGAGTACGACGAAGGGACGGGGCGATTTGTGCCGCTGGTGAAGTGAACCGCTTGAGAAATGGCGTCGCGTTCACCCATTCTCAATGCACCCCCGGCGGCGGTGCGGCGGGCTTCACAGGCTTTTTGAAGAGCCATGCGGCGGCGGCGCAGATGAGGGCCAGCACCGCGGTCCAGCGGAAAACATCCACGTAGGCCATCATCGCGGACTGCTGTTCCATCAGCCCGTAGAGAAATCCAAAGGACCCGGGCCGCGCCTGTGCGGTACCGACGTGGTGGGCGAGGTAGCCGGCGATGGCGGTGGACTTTTGTTGCAGCACAGCATTCGAAGGGGTGAGGTTAGCGCCCAGGTAAGTCTGGTGCAGCGCGGCGCGGCGAATCAGGGCGGTGGTGGCCATTGAAATCCCAATCGATCCGCCGATGTTGCGCAGCATGTTGGCCAGGCCCGTAGCGCTGCCCATATTCTTGTTGGGAATCGTGGCCATCATCATGGTGGACAACGGAACAAAGACAAAGCTGAGCGCAAAGCCGGTGAGGGTGATGGGGATCAGCAGCGTGTAAGGGCCGATGTCTAGGTCGACTGTGCCGAAGATGAAGGCGCAGGTGGCGAAGCCGAGAAAGCCCGCCGTGAGCAGCTTGCGGTTATCAATGCGCGAGCCAAGAATGCCGATGACGGGCGAGCCGATAAAGGAACCGATGCCGCGCGGGCCGACGACCAGGCCGGCGGTGAATGCGGTGTAGCCGAGGATCTCCTGGTAGTAGAGAGGCAGAATGGCGATGGTGATATAGATGCACATGCCCAGCATGGTGATGAGGATGCAGCCGGTGCGGAAGTTGCGGTCCTTGAGCACATGCAGGTCGACCAGTCCCTTGGGATTTGACCACGAGCGCCAGATCCACAGCAGCAGCGCGACGACCAGGGCCGTGACCGCCCAGCGGACCCAGAGAGCGCCGAACCAGTCGTCTTCCTGGCCTTTGTCGAGGACGATTTGCAGAGCGCCGGTCCACACCATCAGCAGCCCGAAGCCGATGTTGTCGAAGGGGCCGACCTTGGCGTTCTTGATGTAAGGCGGGTCGTGAACGAAGCGGCTGACCATGAAGACCGCCAGCAGGCCGACGGGAATGTTGATGTAGAAGGCGTAGCGCCAACTGAAGGTATCGGTGAGCCAGCCGCCCAGTGTGGGTCCGATGACCGGGGCAACCACGATACCGAGGCCATAGGCTGCCATGGACATGGAACGCTGAGCGACGGGGAAGCTTTCGAGCAGTATGGATTGCGAGAGCGGCTGCAAAGCGCCGCCGCCAGCTCCCTGCATTACGCGGGCCAACAGAATGACCCCCAGCGACGGTGCCGCTCCGCAGAAGAAGGAAGCGACGGTGAAGATGATCACGCAGGTGAGCAGAAAGCGCTTGCGTCCAAAGCGGCGGGCGAACCAGTTGGAGGCGGGTAGGATGACGGCGTTGGCCACCAGGTAGCTGGTCAGCACCCATGTGGCTTCGGAGTTTGAAGCCGAAAGCGAACCAGCGATATAAGGCAGTGCCACCGAGGCGATGGCGGTATCCAGCACCTCCATAAATGTGGGCAGCATCACCGATGCGGTGACCAACCAGGGGTTCACGCCTTGGGTGAGCGGGTAGCGGGCTTGAGCGGCGGCGGTCGGCATTGATTTGGAGACTTGAGTGAGGGTAAACGATGAGAGGGGCTGCCGTCTGTGAGGTCCGGCGGGACTCGTGGGCAGAGCGGCTTGCGGGACCGCTGTATTGAGCAATCCTCTGAAGCCTCGTTGCTGCGATCAGGTCCGGGATGCGCTGATTCGCAGCAGCCTCCTGATGGCAAGCAGCACACCAAGAAGCGAAAGCACAAAGACAGCGCAGGCGATGAGGAAAGGCTGGTCAATCCCGGTCTGCGAGATCGGCAGCTCTCGAAAGTCCCCGGCGATGCCCGACCACCAATAACCGAACAGCCCTACGTCCATAACCACATGACCGATGATTCCCGGAATGAGCGATCGGGATGACCAGGCCAGAAGCCCCAGCAGTACGCCCGCTCCCAGAACAATGGGTACCATCCCCAGCAACGCCCACGCCTTGGTCATGTGCACCGCGGTAAAGAACAGCGAGGAGATCAAAATCGCAATCGGCGCCCCGTGGCGCTGTTCAATGGGGCGCTGCATATAGCCGCGAAACCCGGTCTCTTCGCAGATGCCCGCCGATATTGCCGATACGATGACGGCCAGCCACTTCAAGGGCACGGTAGGGATGAAGGAAAGATCGTAGCCCTGCCGGAAGGCAGCCAGTGGAAAGGGCACAAAGCGAAATAGCAGAACGATGGACGAGTGAACCGTGACTGCAAACAAGAGCGCGGCCAGAACGCCCCAAAACCATTGATTTGGCGTGAGAGGACCGCGGCGAAACGCGGCGGCACGGCCAGCCTGCGTTCGGCGTGGGGAGCCGTTGCCGGCCGCCCACCACAGATAAAGGGCGAGAAATGCCGCCTCAGTGATCGCCGCCAGCGGCACGCCCAGGTTCTGAAGAAAAACGAACCAAACGTTGGCTGCAACCATCCCAATCAGAAATCCGGCAACGATAGCTCTGAGCGAAACCGGCAACTTCGACCAAAACCCAGCCCAACCGCTTTGCATGGTCATTTTGACCTCCTGCCTGACGGCCTTTCGACAGCCTCAGCCCATAGTACGCATAGAATGAACCACATAAACCTAAAATTGATCAGTTTCTACTCAAAATGCTGCAAATACTAGCTTTAGAAGCACTTAAAGGGGCACGGTCTTCAGCTGGGGCGAGCTGGGCATAGGTTAATGGTGATGCCATCAAATAAAGTTGACACTATCTCACTCATGGCGCATCCTATAAGAGTCAGAATAAGAATCAGAAATTCTCAAACAAAGAGGCAGGGACAAACTATGGCAAAAATTATCGGCATTGACCTCGGCACCACGAATTCGTGTGTCGCGGTATTGGAGGGCGGAGAGCCCAAAGTGATCCCCAACGAAGAGGGTTCGCGCACCACGCCCTCTGTAGTGGCGTTTACCAAAAGCGGCGAGCGGCTGGTGGGCCAAGTGGCCAAGCGGCAAGCCATTACAAACCCGGAGAACACCATCTTCTCCATCAAGCGTTTTATGGGCCGCCGCTACAACGAAGTGAGCGACGAAATGAAGATGGTGCCCTTCAAGGTGGTGCAGCAGGGCGACCATGTCGGTGTGTTGGCACAGGGCAAGGAGTATACCCCGCCCGAAATTTCAGCCATGATTCTGCAAAAGCTGAAAAAGAGCGCCGAAGCTTACCTGGGCGAGACGGTTACCGAAGCCGTGATTACGGTTCCGGCTTACTTCAACGACGCGCAGCGTCAGGCCACCAAGGATGCGGGCAAGATTGCAGGCCTCGATGTAAAGCGCATTGTCAACGAGCCGACCGCGGCCGCTTTGGCCTATGGGCTCGACAAGAAAAAGGACGAGACCATCGCTGTCTATGACTTTGGCGGCGGCACATTCGATATTTCAGTTCTCGAAGTGGGCGAGGGCGTGATCGAGGTCAAGTCGACCAATGGCGACACGCACCTGGGCGGCGACAATCTCGATCAGCGGATTGTGGAGTGGTTGATTGCCGAGTTCAAGCAGGAGCAGGGGCTTGATCTGGCTTCAAAGGGCAACGAAATGGCGCTACAGCGGCTGCGGGATGCGGCCGAGAAGGCCAAGATCGAGCTTTCGACGACCTTCGAGACGGAGATCAATCTGCCGTTCGTTACCGCGGACGCCTCCGGTCCCAAGCACCTGGTGCGCAAGCTGACTCGCGCCAAGCTTGAGCAGTTGGTTGAGGATTTGCTTGACCGCTCTCTCGAGCCATGCAAGAAGGCGATGGCTGACGCCGGTGTTACCGCCAAGGACATCGACGAAGTGGTCCTGGTGGGCGGACAGACGCGCATGCCCAAGATCCAGGAGATGGTGAAGAAGCTCTTCGGACGCGAGCCGAATCACAGCGTCAACCCCGATGAGGTGGTTGCAATCGGCGCGGCGGTGCAGGCAGGCGTGCTGGCCGGCGAGGTCAAGGATCTTCTGTTGCTCGACGTGACGCCGCTTACCTTGGCCATTGAAACGCTGGGCGGAGTGGCGACGCCGATGATTCCGCGCAACACCACGATTCCGACCAAGAAGACTGAGACGTTTTCAACCGCTGCCGATTCGCAGACCGAGGTCGAGGTCCACGTGCTGCAAGGGGAGCGGCCTTTGGCGGCGCAGAACCGCACGCTGGGCAAGTTCAAGCTGGCGGGCATTCCGCCGGCGCCGCGCGGCGTTCCGCAGATCGAGGTCACCTTCGACATCGACGCCAACGGCATTTTGAACGTGACGGCCAAGGACAACGCCACCGGCAAGGACACGCGCATCACGATTACGTCGAGTTCCGGCCTTTCGAAAGATGAGGTTGAAAGAATGGCCAAGGACGCCGACGCGCACGCGGCCGAGGACAAGGAAAAACGCGACGAGATCGAGGCGCGCAACTCGCTCGACGGGCTGGTCTACAACATCGAAAAGATGCTGAAGGAGTCCGGCGACAAGATCGAGGGTCCGGAGAAGGGCGAGGTCGAGTCGGTTTTGGCCGATTCAAAGAAGGTGCTGGAAGGCACGCCGTCTTCGAAGGAGCTGAAAGACGCCCACGAGAAGCTAACCCACGCCAGCCACAAACTGGCCGAGGTGCTCTACAAGGCGAACGCGGCTTCGGCTACGGCCGGTGCAGCGCCCGCTGGAGAGCCGCCCGCAGCGGAGCAGAAGAAAGACGAAGGCGTGATCGACGCGGAATACGTGGACGTGGACGAGAAGAAATAAGCGGAGTTCACTCAACCTCCCCGGTCCCCAAAGGCGAGGGACCGGGGGCACCCTCTTTTTGGATAAAAATTGCGGTATGAGATCGGGGCCACCCGCCATCGCCTAAGGGATCGCGTGTGGAATACTACCAGGCGCGAAGACGACATTAATCGTGGTATTTACTTCTGCTGGTTCGCCATTCAGGAGATAGGGCTTATAGGTCCAGGTTTGTACAGCATCGCGTGCTGCCTGTTGCAACATCGCGGGGCCACTGATGATGCTCAAATCTATGACTCGACCATTCGTACCAATGATTGCCTTTAGAACCACAGTTCCTTCCACACGCGCTGCCTGAGCAATGGGTGGATATATGGGGGCGCTTTGCTTAAGGCGTTGCTCCTGAGCCTTAGTCGAATCGATTCTAACCTGTATTGGGGCCGGTATTGCATCAGCCGGTGGAGTAAAGTCGGATTCATTGAAGGACTTCAGCGCATCAACGCTTTCCAGATGCGCTCTGAAGGCCGGTGCGCCGCCGACGGTCGATAAGCTACGATTGCCCTCTAAATCCAGGGGTAGGTTTCGCCCTTGAAAACTTACGTCGCCTTTATGTACAATCTGGAACATTTCTCCTCCTCGCATACTGATTCGGAGTAAGGGGATATTCAGATCAAGGCAATAGGTAGGCCCCGTGAACGTATGGGGTAGAGTTGAATCCGTAGATCCCGTAATCGTTAGACATTGGCACTTATTCCCGACTACCTTCCGCTTTTGCAGGTCGAAGGTCAAATGCTCGATCAGTTTTTCATCGACCGGCAACGGAGAGACAAATTCATTGCTGATTTGTGTCAAGAGTATTGGCGCTGAGTATTGAGTGCCGGTACGCAGGGCACCGTGCTCCGTGCCGTAGTCGGTCTGTGAAAATGTCTTGCTTGTATAGGCGGTTTTGTATTTATGCGCGCTAGCCCAGAACTCCTCAAAGGTACCCTTGTTAGAAGCATTTCCCCATCCGTCGAACACTGTGAACGAGACTTTCAGATGCCATGGTTTCACATCGTCGCCGGTCAGGCCGTTGATCTTGGCAGCCAGCAGCATTAATTCCTTGGGGTCGCTGGGCATGGTTGCAGCGACTGAAGAGTCATTGGCAGGAGCAGCGGTAGGGCTAGCGTTTTGGGCGATGGCCGGTTGGCAAACCTTGCCGAATGCAATCAGACAGAAGAGAATGAAGTAGCTGGAAAGCGTTCTCACGAAGGTCGTTTTTCGCATGACGGAACGATAGCACACGGTTCGATTATTTTGCTGTGATAAGGCTGAGCCAATTCTGACGAAGGCTTGCAGTAGGTAGTCCAATGCACTACAATCACTTTTGGCAAGTACAGGCCCCATCACGGTCGTTGAGGTGGAAGAGTTCCTCGCCGCCACGCGCAAACTGATGGACGACGAGGAACGGATAGAGCTGGTCAACTATCTGGCTTATCACCCCACGGCGGGAGTGATTGTTCCAGGAAGCGGAGGAGTTCGCAAGCTGCGATGGGGGCTGGAGGGGCGTGGCAAGCGAGGTGGAGCGCGCGTAATCTACTTTTATCACGATGTGGACATGCCGCTCTTTCTTCTTGAGGCTTATGCCAAGAACGAGCGGCAGAACCTGAGCCAGGCAGCTTGTCGTAGGTATCAGTTCGTCACGAAGCAGATAGTGGAAGCGCACAAGCGACGGAGGTCAAAGGAATGAGCAAGAGAGTTGCAGACGGTATTCTGCGAGGGCTTGAGCAAGCCCTTGCCTTCGTTGAGGGAACCGCCAAGAAAGGCTCATACGTCGTTCATATTCCGCCGGCGATCGACGTGAAGGCGATCCGCGGGCGGCTGGGAATGACACAGCGGGAGTTTGCAATCCGGTTCGGATTCAGCGTGAATACGGTGCGCCATTGGGAGCAGGGCCGGCGAGTCCCCGAAGGGCCGACGCGCGCCTACCTGCTTGTAATTGACCGCGAACCGAAGGCAGTGCAGAAAGCGCTTCGCATTGCATGAGTCTTTGCCGATGAGCATATGAGATTATTGGCATGAATCATGCAATTAAGGCGGAAACGAATCCCGTAGGATCAACTGAGATAAGAAAACACACATGGCGACGACCCAAAACAAAGATTATTACGGCTTGCTCGGCGTGAAGAAGACGGCTACGGCGGATGAGATCCGCAAGGCGTTCAGGAAGGCTGCGCGGCGCTACCATCCGGACGTGAATCCCGGCGACAAGAAAGCCGAGGAGAAGTTCAAGGAGATCTCCGAGGCCAACGACGTTCTGAGCGACGAGAAGAAGCGCAAAGTCTACGACCAGGTGGGGTTCTACTCCGATCAGATCGATCCGGCGACGGCCGAGGCCTACGCGCGGCAGCAGGGCGCGGGCGGGCGGCCTCCGGTGGACTTCGAGGGCTTCGACTTCTCCGGCTTCGGTGGGCCGGGGCACCAGACGGCGCAGCAGACGGGTGCGGGTTCGCAGTCGTGGGGCAGCTTCAAGGACATTTTTTCCGGAATGTTTTCCGGAGCCCAGCAACCGCAGCGGCCCCGTGGACCGCAGCCGGGAACGGATATCGAATACCAGGCCACGGTGGAGTTCTGGACGGCGATTCGCGGCGGGCAGGCGCGCATCCAGGTGAACCGCCAGGAGACCTGCCCCACCTGTCACGGGCAGGCGCACACCGGCGGGCAGATGCAGTGCCCGGAGTGCAACGGGACCGGGCAGGTTTCGCAGATGGGCGGGCGGATGAAGTTCAATATCACCTGTCCGAGCTGCAATGGTACGGGACGGACTTCAAACGACTGCCCCACCTGCCACGGTGAAGGCGTGGTGAACAAGACTGAGACGGTCGATTTCCGCATGAAGCCGGGAACGCGAGACGGGCAGCGGATACGGCTGCCGGGCAAGGGCAACGCAGGGTTGAACGGCGGTCCGGCGGGGGACCTGTATATCATCGTGCGCACCGGGACGAACCCGGTGTTTACGCGGGTGGGCGACGATATTCAGTTGACCGTGCCGGTCACGATTTCCGAGGCCTCACTGGGCGCAAAGGTCGACGTGCCGACCATCGACGGACGCGCACAGTTGAAGATTCCTCCCGGCACGCAGAGCGGGCAAAAGTTGCGCATGCGGGAGCGCGGCGTGGAGAACGCGCAGCGGCCGGGGACGCGCGGCGACCAGATCGTGACTGTGGAAGTGGTGGTGCCCACGCTGCAGGACGAGCGCAGCAAGGAGATCATGCGCGAGCTGGCCAGGCTGAATCCCAAGGATCCGCGTACGGCGCTGTTTGAAAGAGAGAGGGAGTAGGGAATAGGGCCAGGTGTTGAGTTCAGGCAGATGATCGCTGCTGACAAAACGAACACGGTAAGCTGATTCGAGAAAAGACGATGGCTGCAAAACGCAAGACGAAAGGCGCGTACATGATCTCGGCGGTGGCCGAGATGTACGAGATTCATCCGCAGACGCTGCGGCTCTATGAGCGCGAGGGGCTGCTGAAGCCGTCGCGCACCGAGGGCAACACGCGGCTCTATACCGACGAAGACCTGGAGCGGCTGGAGTTCATCCTCAACCTGGCGCGAGACCTGGGAGTGAACATCGCGGGCATCGCCATCGTCCTGCAGATGCGGGAGCGGATGGAGGAGATGAACCGGCAGATGCAGAGCTTTGTGGAGTACGTGCGCACGGAGATGCTGGAGCGGTTTCAAGCTGCGGCTTCTGGCTCCGCTGGGGCGATTGTGCCCATGCGCAAGCCGACCGTGGTGGCCAGGACTGCCTCGCCGCGTAAACCATAAACCCTCATCGCGCCGGCCTTCCCGGGTGTGTGTTTTCAATGGGAGCTGGCTGAATTTTTCACGTTCGCCACGAACCGGTATTCTTATTCCTGTATGTTGTACGTTCTTCTCGTATTGGCCGTCTTCGGCCTGATTACTTCCACGGTGTTTGCGGGCATGGTGCTTTCCGCTGTGCCGGGCTACCTGCGCGAACGGCGGAAGGCGCTGGCCGAGCTTGAGGTGCGGCCGGGTTTTACGCCGCCGCTGACCCTGCTGAAGCCGCTGCACGGAGACGAGCCCGGTCTTGATGCTCACCTGGCTACATTTTTTGAGCAGGATTATCCCGAGTACGAGATTTTGTTTTGCACGCGCTCGGCCGAGGATGCCGGTTTGAAGACGGCGCGGAGGGTAGCGGCGCAGTATCCGAAGATTCCGGCGAAATTTCTCTCGACCGGCGGCCAACCCGACTACATCAATGCCAAAGTAGCTTCGATGGAGCGGATGGAGGCTGAGGCGGCGCACGAGATTCTGGTGATCAGCGATAGCGACGTGCGCGTGACGCCGGATTATCTGCGCGCCGTGGCGCTGCCTTTTGCCGACCCACGGGTGGGCGGGATGTGCTGCATTTATCGTGGTGTTGCGGCTGAAGGCGGATTGTGGGCGCGGATTGAGGCCGTGGGCATGAGTGTGGAGATGACCTCCGGCGTGCTGGTGGCGCGGGGGATGGAGGGGATGCAGTTTGTGCTGGGGCCGACGATGGCTTTCCGGCGAGAAACGATCCGCGCAATGGGCGGATTCAAAGTTACGGCCGACTACTGCGCGGACGATTTCGTGCTGGGGCACGAGACCTTCAAGCTGGGACAGACGGTGGCGCTGAGCCATCACGCCATCGACCACATGGTGATCAATTCGAGCTTTGCGGCTTCAATGAAGCACCAGGTGCGGTGGATGAAGTCCACGCGGTTTTCGCGGCCTAAAGGGCACTTCGGCACGGCGTTGACTTTCAGCCTTCCGTTTGGGCTGCTGGCGTGGGGAACGGCGATCCTGCTGGGCCACGCATGGTGGGGTTTGGCGCTCTTTGGCTGGAGCGTGGCTACGCGGCTGGCGCTCTCGATTGCGGTGGGCCGTTTCGTGGTGCGCGATAAAAGCTGGTTTGGATTGCTGGCGTTTTACCCGGTGCGCGATTTGATGGGGATGGGCTTCTGGGCTGCAAGTTATTTTGGCAGCCGAATTCTCTGGCGGGGGCGAGTCTTCGAACTTCTGCCGGGTGGGAAGATGCGGGCGGCTGAATAAGTTTGTGCTTGAAGTTTACGGCAATCAATTCAATACAAAAAGGGCGTCCGCGCAAAGCGGGCGCCCTTCGTGTTATTGAATCGGTCTGATTTAGAAATCGAGGCGCAGCGCCATTTGCACCTGGCGCGGGCTGCCGATTGCGTGCAGCGTGATGCCCAGACCGGCCGGGCAGTTATAGAAGCCGGCATTCGTGTTGTCGCAAGCGGTGGGCAACGGCGGTGTGCCTGTCAACGGGTAGCCGTTGTAGTTCACGTTCTGCGAAACCTGGTCTCCGGTGACGTCGAAGCTGGTTGTATTCGTTAGATTAAATACGTCCAGGGAGTAGCGCAGTTTGGTCCGGTCGCCGATGGGGGTGACCTTTACCAGTGAAGCGTCAGCGCGTCTTTGCGGCGTTTGGCGGAAGATGTTGCGCTCTCCGTGGGAGACAAAGGTAGTCTCGTAAGGATCGTTGGATGGAATGGCTCCGCCGAGGTCTCCGGGGTTCAACAGTGGAAGGGTGAAGCAGCTTGCTTTGAGCGCCGGTTGCCCTCCGGCTTCGACCCACGCGCCGTTTGAGCCGGTGGAGGCGGACTTTGCCGTGCAGCCGGGAGCCAGCGGAACGATGGGATCGTTGATGCCGTCGGATACGCTGTAATAAATGCTGCCCACGGCGCCGGTGAAGTCGATCACGCTGAAAGGCTGCCCGCTCTGCAGAATTGTGAGTCCGTTCAGGCTCCAGCCGTTGGTGAACGCCCCTCTGAGCGAGCCTTCGGGTTCGAAGTTGTGCAGTTGGTAGGTGTAAGTGAAGTTGAGCACGTGTTTGCGGTCGAAGTCGGCCAGTCCGTAGCCGGAGCGCAGGTTGTCAGGATTGTCGCCGGTATAGAAGAGTCCCAGAGCGCTTTGTTCATCGGTAGTGTGGGAGAAGGTATAAGACGCGCCTGCCGTAATGCCGTGGCCCATGCGCTTGTCCACATGGATTTGTCCCGCGTTGTACATTGAAACGCCCGCTGCTCTGTAATCGATGGACTCAGCCGAATACCCGATATAAGGGACGCGCAGATCAACGTTGCCACCTTCGTAATTGGCCAGATACGGGGTTCCATCCGGGAGGTTGATGGGGACGGAACCACACTGGGTGGGAGTGGGATTCGTGCACTGTGAGACGGTGTATCCGTAAGTGTAGTTCTGCCCGCGGATGGGGCTCGATGGGCTGGCGATCTGGGACTGATTAAAGGGAGTCGGAATTACTTGGTGCCGCCCAAGGTTGCCCACGTAGCCGATCTCGACCACGATGTCGTTGCGCGGCTGCCATTGAACGTCAAGAGTGTAGTTGATGGAATAGGGCAGCTTGTTTTTGCGGTCGTATGTGCCCATGGAGAAAGGTTCCGCTGCGTAGTTGAGAATGTCGTAAGCGTTGGGTAGGAATTGTGTGATGTCGGAGGCCTTGCCCGTGGGAGGCGCTCCAAGCGTCGCGCCCCAGGGTTGAGCCAGGTTGGCGTCGGCGGGATTGCAGGTGGGAATGTAACCCTGGTAATAGCTGAGATCGGCGGTGTTGCAAACCTGCGAGTTGACGAAGGGTGGCGCCTGGGCCACGCCGAAGGGTCCGCCCTCGACCAGGCCGGCAGCATAGCCGGGCGAGAAATAAGTGAACAGCTCGCCGCGGTCGTAATAAAAACCAGAACCGCTGCGGACCACAATCTTGTTGTTGAATTTGGTAGGCGTCCAGGCAAAGCCGAGCCGCGGAGCGATGCCCCATTGGCGGCCGGTCAGCGTAGTGTCGTGATTGTTCTGGGCGATGACGTAGCCGTTGTTGGTGATGGTTCCATTGGGATTGGTGGGGTCGCCGGCCGAACCGGCATCGAAGAGGCTGGGATCGAAGTTATACAGACGATCGTACTTCTCGCTGAATCCTCCATTCAAGTCGTAGCGGACACCGGCCGTCACGCTCAAGTTCGGGCGCAACTGGTACTTGTCCTGTAGGTAGAGCCCGGTCTGGTCGGCGCGATAGTAGCGGTCGCCGTTGCCCTGGAGGAATGTGGTGGTGCTGAAGTCGTAGTTGGTGGTGACCAGGCCCTGAACGAACTGGCTGAAGTCCGCCGAGGTGGTGGTGCCGGCGGTTCCGGGACGGCGGTCACGGGGATTCAACTGTGTGTGCGACCAGCTTCCGCCAAAGTTCACTGTATGTTTCCCGTGTAGCCATGTGGCATTACCTGACGGCATCCAGCGATTCTGAAAGATTCCAGTCAGCGAGCCCTGGTTGGTTCCGGGGCCGATGTTGAGGGATTGCAGCGTAGTGGGTGTGTTAACGCCCAGAATGTCAACGATGGTGACTCCGGCGTAATACTGAGACCCTAGGTTGTTCACGCCCAGGCTTGTGGGGCTGAAAGGCTGCACATTGTTTGAAAAGATCTTTTCGCGGATGAAGCCGAAAGTCTCCGTCACGCTCAGGTTGCTCTTGAATACGTTCACGTTGTTGACTGAGAAGACCTGGCTGCCCGCGTCCAGATGCTGATCCCATCCCGGCACATTCGAGTACGCATATGGAGCGATCGTCGGATCATGCTGGTAGTAGTACTTCAGGGCCAGCGTGTCCTTGGCGCTGACGTTCCAATCCAGATTGGCTACCGCCTGGTCGCCGAGAAAGTAAGCCGTGCCGGGAAGCGAGACGTCGTAGGGATGGGTGGTCGTTGGGATACTGCTTGGATTGGGAATGAGCCACTTGCCCGGCTCGCCGGGAAGGGAAGGCTCATTGAACAAACTGGCCGCCACAGTACTACCCGGATTCACTGTGTTGTTATTCAGATTGGCTCCAATCAGAGGAGACCCGGTCGTGCAGTAGTAATTGGGCAGGCTCGGGTTAGGCTGAGGACACCATCCGGCATTGGATACCTGGGCAAATGTACTGGCAATATCGGTCCCGCGGTCGTCTGTGAGTCCCAATGGAACCGAGAAGCGCGAATAGCCAATCTCCTGATCGGAGACGTGCAGATGCTGATAGCTCACGAAACCGAAAAGCTTGTTCTTGATGATAGGACCGCCCGCCGTTCCGCCCGCGGTGTAGCGATGCAATTGGGGAACTTTCTGGTTCGCGGGAATGTCCGGGTCGTTATTGAAGAAGAACGGGGCGGCATTGAGCCAGCTTGTGCCGCGATGGATGTAGGCGTTGCCATGGAATGCGTTGGTTCCCGACTTGGTGCTCATATCAATGTGCGCGCCGGCGGTTGCGCCCTGCTGCGCATCGTACATTGAGGCGTTCACGCGCACTTCTTCAAGAGTCTCGGGGGCAGGGCTGGGGATGGAGTTGCCGATGGAAAGATAGATTGAGGCGCTGCTCTGAATGATGCCGCCGGCGGTGCTGTTGCCTACGCCGGTATTGTCTGTAACGCGAAACGAGGGCACCTGGCTGGTGCTCTTGCCGTTAAAGAGATTGCTGGCGTCCACGCCGTTGAGCAGAAATGTGTTTGAAGTGTCGCGCTGTCCGTTGGCCCAGATGGGCGCATTGCCCAGGCCGGAGTTCACGCCCGTGCCGCCGGGTAGCTCCGCGCTGACGCCGGTGGATTGAATGGCCAGCCCGGTAAAGCTGCCGGTGGCCAGCGGCGCCATTTCGATCTTTGCGTTGTCGAGCACGTAGCCGTTGGTGGTATCCACGGCATTCAGCTGCGGCGTGGCCTGCACTTCGACGGTCTCGCTGGCCTGGCCCACTTTGAGCTGGGCATTCACGGTGGTCGTGCGATCGGCCTGCACGGCAATGTGCTGCGTCTTCTGCGCCTCGAAGCCACCGGCCGTGTAGGTGAGCGTATAAGTGCCGATGGGAAGATTCACAAACGTATACTCGCCGGCACCGTTGGTTTTCACCGCGCGCTTCAGCGAGGTCTGCTCATCCACCAGCGTGACGGCGGCGTTGGGAATCATGCCGCCCTTGGCGTCTGTCACCTGGCCGGTAATGCCGCCCAGCGTTTGCTGTGCAAACAGCGGAGAGCAGCACAGCGCAACGGCCGCAGCAACAGTCAGCAGCCAGGAGATTGGAGAAGAAGAAGTGCGTATGGAATTGCTCACGTTACAGGCCTCGTAGAAAGAGTTTTTCCCAATGGTTTCTCGATGGTGATCGAGAGACACTGGGTCGAATGGTGATTCTGGCGCTCTTTGGTCAATCCCCGGCCAATGAAAAATCGGGGGGCCTTACGAGCGCGATTCGACTGTTGGAGTGGTAAGAACTGAATCGCGGAATGCAAATAGAATAACCGCTACAGCGCTGAATTCAACCGAATATTCACGGGATTTCGGTTGCAAATTGCGGGCTAGATGTGCAAAAAGCGGGACGAAATCAGGCTTTTGCGGGGAAGAAAAATTTACGAAAGCATCCAGCGGCCTGCCGTTCTCAAAAAACTGCATATACTTGAAATCATGACTGTGAAGGCCAATCCCGACTTTATGCGGCGCGCCATCTGGCTGGCCACACAGAGCGTGGCTACCGGAACCGGCGGTCCGTTTGCAGCTCTCATTGTGCGCGACGGCCGGATCGTAGGCGAAGGCATCAACACGGTGACCGCAAGCCATGACCCGACGGCCCACGGCGAGGTGAACGCCATTCGTGCCGCCGCAAAAACACTGAACACTTTCACGCTGGCCGGGTGCGAACTTTATAGCAGTTGCCAGCCTTGCCCCATGTGCCTCGCCGCGGCTTACTGGGCACACATCGATCAAATCTTCTACGCTGGCAGTTCTTCCGATGCGGCCCGTGCTGGCTTTGACGATGCGTTTCTTTACGAAGAATTCCGCAAGGAACCATCAGCACGAAAGCTTCCCGCTACGCAGTTGCTGGGCGACGAAGCATGGGAGAGCTTCGAGGCGTGGATCGCTTCGGAGACCAAGGTTAAATACTGAAGCGCTGATTCCACTCGGGGCAAGCAGAGACGCGCGCAGTCTTCGGCTGCCTGTGCCCTCCGCCCCCAGGCCTTTCAAAACAAATTCTAGAAAGCGATTCGCATCTCCGTGATCAGGATGTGATTGCAGGGGTAGAAGGCGGATGTGGCAATCTGCATGCCGCTGTCAAAAACCAGGAAAGCGTGCGTAGGCTTCCAGTCTTTGCGCCGCACCACATAGTAAACAGCCGGAGTCATGTAATTCGTCGTCCTGCGATCGAATGGTCCGCCGTAGTTATAAATTGCGTTGTCTTCGATATCCAGCCACAGATGCGCTGTTGCATGCCATTGCGGGGTTACGTTCCATTGGATTTGACGGCCCTGCGCCGCGATTTTGCCGGCGGGCAACTGGCCGCCCAGTGTGGATTGCACATTGAACCGCCCCCATACGCGGCCCGTGGCCAGGGTCGGCCAGTAGACCGATGTCAGCGCGCCATTCTGATGACTGCCGGTTGGCGCTGAGTAGGCCAACAGAGCCGTCAGTGCGTAGTTGCCGTGCTGTGCATTACCGGACGCGATGCGAAACTTGCCCTCTACCTGAATATCGCCGAAGCCGTCCTGCGCCGTGGCGGAGTTGTTCTGGATATAAGGAGGCGCCATGAAATTGAACTGAAAGCGATTGCCTGCGATCACGCCGAAGGTGTGGCCATTGCCGTAGTTCACCGTCTGCGTGCCGGTAGAGGTATAGGAGCTTGCGAACGACAGCCGCACCGATTGCGTAAGCCGCGAGTCGCACTGGATGAGCGGGCTCATCCATGTCGGCTGCACTGCGGTCATGGCATCATTGTTCGTCCTGAAACGGGCATAGAAAGATTGCTGCGCTTGTGCCGCACAGGCTCCGGGCAGGATGACCGCCGAAAGCGCCAAAGTTAACAATCTTTTATGTTTGTTCAAGGGTCGGATTACTTTATATCAGCTAAGGATCAGACAACAAGTGATTTAGGTCACAAGCGGTTTTGATCGCCAGCGGCAGAGGTGCAAAATCTCTTCTACGAGGAGCTAGAAAAGAATCCGGAGCTCGGAGATCAGGTTGTGATTGCAGGTGTGGAAGCTGGAAGTGGCAATTTGCATGCCGCCGGCGAAGACCAGGTAGGCGTGTTCCGGCTTCCAGTTTTTATTTCGCACTACGTAAAAGGCCCCCGGAGTGACAAAGTTCTGCATCCTGCCGTCGTGACTTCCCTGGAAATAGAAGGTCGCGTTGTTTTCAAGCTCGAGCCACGCATGCGTCGTAGCGTGCGCCTGCATCAGCGCATTCCAGGCGATGGAGCGGCCCTGCTCGGCCATCTTTCCAGTCGGCATGGCGCCGCCCAGCGAGGACTGCGCGTTGAAGCGTCCAAACCCGCGGCAGGCGGCCAGAGTCGGGTTCCAGGTATCGGTGGTTGCGCCGTTCCTGTAAGTTCCGGTGGCGAAGCTGTGGCTCAGCAGCGCCGCAACGGCGAAGTTGCCGTGCTGGGCGTTGCCTGAAGCGATGCGAACCTTGCCCACCACGGAAGTATCGCCCAGTCCGTCCTTTGACGAGTCCGTGTTGTGCTGAATGTAGGAGGGCGGCATGTAGTCGAACTCAAAGCGATGTCCGGCGATGACGCCCAGTCCGCGCCCGTTTCCATAACTCACCGTCTCAGTGCCCGCGGCTGTGTACTCGTTTGAGAAGGCAGCCCGCACATATTGAATGAGCCGCGGATCGGCCTCCACCATCGGCGTCACCATAGCCGGTTGCATTGCGGCCATTTGAGCGTTGCTTGCCCTGAACCGCTCATAGGCCGACTGCTGCGTTTGTGCCGCGCACGTGCCCGCCATGAAGGCCGCAGAAAAGGCCAACGTTGAGATGGTTTTCGCTCCGCTCATGAGTTGAATTCATTTATAAGCGTTTCCGTTTTCGCCGCAAGTGATCCAAGACACCTAGCAGGTTTTGCCGAAAAGCATGACTTTAGACTGCTATGAAGGCTAAATTGTCCGCCGGAAAATGAGGCATGCGCCGTCTGCAACGTTGTTCCGAGGTACCTCCGATTGCCAGCGCAAGGGCACTACGCGCGGCCTCAGGCCAAAACACGGTAAAATGGAGTTAAGCGAATGATTCAAACTTCCTCAGCGGTACCTCAGCAGGCGGCCCGCAGCGAGCGGGAGCCGGAGTTGCGGGTGCCCATCGTTCAGGTGAGCGGCCTGAGAAAGACCTACCAGACCGCGCGTGGCACGCTGAACCTTTTTGAACAGCTCAACCTCGAGGTCCAGGGTGGCGAGATGGTGGCCATCGTGGGCCAGTCCGGCGCGGGAAAAAGCACGCTTTTGCACATTCTGGGAGCGCTTGATACTCCCTCCGCGGGAACTGTATACTGCGCCTCAACCGATGTGGCCCAGCTTTCCCCACGCCAGGCCGCGGCTTTTCGCAATCGGGAGATCGGCTACGTTTGGCAGTTCCACTACCTGCTGCCAGAGTTTACGGCGCTTGAAAATGTGGCCATGCCGTTGCTGGCCTGCGGCGTAAACAAGCGGCAGGCGTTGACAGTGGCGGCAAACTGGCTGAGGGAGGTCGGCTTGGAAGATCGCAGCACCCATCGGCCGGGCGAGTTGAGCGGCGGCGAACAGCAGCGCGTGGCGCTGGCGCGTGCGTTAGTGAACAATCCTCGCCTACTGTTGGCAGACGAGCCCACCGGCGACCTGGACGAATCAACCGCAGGCATGGTCTTCGACCTGATTGAGCGGCTGCACGCAAGCCACGGCCTCACTTCTATTCTGGTAACGCACAACACTGATCTGGCGGCACGCTGTACGAGGGTTCTACGCCTTGAAGGCGGCCGGCTCACACCTTTGGCCGCCACATCTTAAGTGGGATTGCAAGCCGGCGGCCGTTGACGAGAAAATGCACCATTCCAGCACTTTTTGAGTCTTAATAAGTAACAGCCCGGTAAGGGATGGATTTTACCCAGCCGGGTTGCCAGGGCAGGATGGACGTATCCCCAGCAGTATGAACGCCGGGGATTTGCCGGGTAGCAAGCGCGCCGGCAACCATCCTAAAAGGGCCATTCGGGGCGAAAGTGCATTTTCCAAGTCGCCTCCGGTGGCGTAGTTCAAAGAAAGCACCCGCGGGTCGGGCTGAAGCCGGCAAGTTCACCGGACAGCCACTCCAGCCGATGGCTTTGTTCAAGGGAGATCAAAATGTTCGAACGCTATACGGAGAAGGCACGACGAGTGATCTTCTTCGCGCGGTATGAGGCCAGCCAGTTCGGTTCGCCCTATATCGAGACTGAGCACCTGCTGCTCGGCCTGCTGCGCGAGGACAAGGCGTTAACTAACCGTTTTTTGCGCTCGCATGCTTCGGTGGAGTCGATCCGCAAGCAGATTGAGGCGCATACCACAATTCGCGAAAAGGTCTCGACCTCTGTTGACCTGCCGCTTTCAAACGAGTGCAAACGGGTGCTGGCCTATGCGGCGGAAGAAGCCGAGCGGCTGGGCCACAAGCACATCGGTACTGAACATTTGCTTTTGGGCCTCTTGCGGGAAGAAAAGTGCTTTGCCGCGGAGATTCTGCAGGAGCGCGGATTGAAGCTGGCGCAGATTCGCGACGAGCTGGCCCGCGTGACTCAAGAAAAGGCGCCGCCTCAGCAGCGACAGCGTGAGAGCAGTCTGCTGGCCGAGTTCAGCCGCGACCTGACCCAGGCTGCCATGGACGGACAGCTTGACCCGCTAGTGGGCCGCGACAGCGAACTGGAGCGCGTAGTGCAGATTCTCTGCCGCCGCACCAAAAATAATCCGGTGCTGATCGGCGAACCGGGCGTGGGCAAGACGGCGATCGTCGAAGGCCTGGCGCAACGCATCGCCGACGGCGAGGTTCCCAGCTTTCTCGCCGACAAGCGCGTCCTAGGCCTGGACCTTTCGCTGATTGTGGCGGGAACCAAGTACCGCGGCCAATTTGAAGAGCGGCTCAAAACCATCATGAAAGAGCTGATGGAAAATCAGAACTCCATCGTCTTCATAGATGAGCTGCACACGCTGGTTGGGGCGGGCTCAGCCGAGGGTTCGCTGGACGCGGCCAATATTTTGAAACCGGCGCTTAGCCGCGGAGAAATTCAGTGCATCGGCGCCACCACTCCGGCCGAGTACCGCAAATCCATCGAGAAAGATCGCTCGCTGGAACGGCGCTTCCAGGCCGTCAAGGTACCGCCGCCCAACGAGGCCGACGCCATCAAGATCATCCACGGCATCAAGGACCGCTATGAGAAATTCCACGCGGTCAGCTATACCGATGATGCGGTCGAGTTCGCCGTCTCGCATTCGAACCGCTATATCCCCGACCGCTTCCTGCCCGATAAGGCCATCGACTTGATCGACGAGGCCGGCGCGCGTGTAAAGTTGCGCCAGACCTCGCTGCCCGAGGAGATCACCGAGGTGCAGAAGCGCATCAAGTTCATCGTGCACCGCATGGACTCGGCCATCGCCAATCATGAGTTCGAGAAGGCGCGATTCTACTCCGACGAGGAGCGTAAGGAGCGCGAAAGCCTGCGCGCACTGCGCGACAAGTATCACCTCGACGATTCGGCCGCCGGCATCGTGGGCCGCGAAGATATTGAGGACGTGGTCAGCCGCTGGACCGGCGTGCCCGTTACCAGCATCAAGGAAGAAGAGACGCAAAAGCTGCTGCGCGTAGAAGAAGAACTCCACAAGCGCATCATCTCGCAGGAGAAGGCCATCGGCGCTCTGGCTCGCGCCATCCGGCGTTCGAGAGCAGGTCTCAAATCTCCGCATCGGCCCATCGGAAGTTTCCTTTTCCTCGGCCCCACCGGCGTAGGCAAAACGGAGATGGCGCGCACCCTGGCCAACTTCCTCTTCGGCTCCGATAAAGCGCTCATCCGCTTCGATATGTCGGAGTTCATGGAGAAGCACTCCGTCTCCAAGCTTATCGGCTCGCCTCCGGGCTACGTGGGCTACGAGGAGGGCGGCCAGTTGACGGAACGCGTCAAGCGCTCGCCTTATTCAGTCGTGCTGCTCGACGAAATCGAGAAGGCGCATCCCGATGTCTTCAATATTTTGCTCCAGGTCTTTGAGGACGGTCAGTTGACTGACGGCCTTGGCAACACGGTCGACTTCAAGAACGTGATCCTCATCATGACCTCGAACATCGGCGCGCGGCACCTGCAAAAGAAGCAGGGACTCGGCTTCCAGAGCGAGCGCGAAGACCTTGTCACCGAGAAGGTGGAGGAGCTGGTCAAGGGCGAGGTGAAGAAGACCTTCAACCCCGAGTTCCTCAACCGCCTCGACGAGATCATCCTCTTCCAGTCGTTGTCTGACAGCGACCTGATCCAGATCGTCGAACTGCTTGTGCAGCAGTTGAATGCCAACCTGGCGCAGAAGTCGATCACGATCTCGGTCACTGAAGAGGCCAAGAAGTGGATTCTCGACAAGACCCTCACGGACCGCAGTTACGGCGCGCGGCCGCTTCGGAGGGCATTGCAGCGCTACGTCGAGGACCCCTTGTCTGAAGCGTTGATCGCCGGAAAGATCTCTGAGCGCCCAGCCTTCCTTGAGGTCTATCTCGATGCCAACCAGCTCTTCTACCGGCCGGTCAGTGCAGATGAAACGGTGAGCGAAGAAAAAGCCGCAGGCATTCTGCTCTTCAGCAACTGAGACCGGCTCAAGGATGGAAGGAAAGCCCCCGGCAAACCAGCCGGGGGTTTTTTATCGAGCGAACTCCTGCCATCGCCGATTGATTCGGAGAGCCTGCCGTAGACTATCTTCGTATGCGGCTTTTTATTGGAATTCCTCTGGCGGCAGCAGTTATCGGCGAGCTTGCGGCGGTCTCTGCGCGGCTCAAGGCCAAAGAGGATGGGTTACGTTGGACGGCGCCCGAATCGTGGCACATTACGCTCGAATTCCTTGGAAATACTTCCGAGGAGAAATACGCGTTCCTGGTCGAGCATCTTCTCCAAGTACATTCGCCGCCGGTTCCAGTGCGGCTTGAGGAACTGGGCTTCTTTGATCGCGCCGGAGTTTTCTTTGCCGGCGTTGGGCTTACCCCTGAATTGCTTGCGCTCGAAAAGCGCGTTGCTGCCGCCACTGAACTTTGCGGTTTCGCGCACGACGCGCGCCCCTACCATCCGCACATCACGCTGGCGCGCAGTAAAGGTGAACGCCGAGGACTCCGCGAACTGAAGTCCCACATTCAGAGCAACCCCCCTTTCACACGATTCGTGGTCGAGGAATTTCTTCTCTACGAAACCCATCTTTCGCCCAGTGGCGCACGCTACGAGATTCGCGAGCGGTTCAAGTTAGCCCGGTAGAACTCCCTGGGATGATGCAGGATGCGATTCGAACGGAGGGAGCAGGGGCCTTCAGGCTCCTGAATCGCGTGGGGAAATCATGTGGGCTTTAGCCCCGGGCCTGAAGGCAATCTGATTTTACGATCGAATTTCGTGGGGCTAAAGCCCCACGCTCCCTCCGCTCAACGGCTTACCAAGCTCCTCGATATCATGAGGAAAATTGCTTTAGGCGCCGGCTTTTGCTGGGGCCGGCGGCTCGGTCGGCTGGCTGCGCGCAACCTTCACCATCTTGTTGCGCTGCGCGCGAAGTTTGAGGAAGGCTTTGGCTTCGACGTAGAGCCGGGGCAGATCACGATTCACAAACGCCTTCCACACCACGCGGAATGCAGCTTTCGGACGGAAGTAGTACTCGTCGTAGAAGCGGTGGACCATTTCCATAACGTAGTCGGTGGGCAGGCCGGGGTATTCAATGTGCGCCATCTGGTGGCCGCCTTCATCCATCATGGCCGTAGCATTCTTGATAAATCCGTTGGCCTTGGCGTAGTCGTAGAATTCGGTGCCGGGATAGGCGTGGGCGATGGAGACCTGGATGGTTTCGCAATCAAGGGACTTGGCGAAGTTGATGGTATTCCTGATCGACTCCTTGGTTTCGCCGGGAAGCCCGAGGATGAAGTCGGCATGGACGGTGAGGCCGAGCTTGTGGCAGTCGCGCGCAAAATCGCGGGCCCGCTCGACGGTAGCGCCCTTCTTCACGTTTTTCAGAATCTGCGGGTCGCCGGACTCGAAGCCCACGATCAGCAGCCGGCAGCCGGCTTCGCGCATGGCCTTCAGCGTCTCATAATCTGTGGTCACGCGGGAGGTGCAACTCCAGGTCAGTCCCAGAGGCTTGAGCTTTTCGCACAACTCGATAGTGCGGACTTTCTGAATGTTAAAGGTGTCATCGTCGAAGAAGAACTCCTTGACATTGGGGAAGTTCTCCTTCGCCCAGGCCAGTTCCGCGGCAACGTCGTCCGTGGACCGCTTGCGCCAGGCGTGCCCGCTCAACGTCTGCGGCCACAGGCAGAAGGTGCACTGTGCGGGGCAGCCGCGCGTGGAGTAGAGAGCGATAAAAGGATGCAGCAGGAAGGGAACGCTATAGCGGGTAACGTCCATATCCCGCTTGTAGATTTTGGTGGCCCAGGGCATGGCGTCCAGGTCTTCCACTTGAGGCCGGTCGGGATTATGGACGATGTTGCCGTCGAGCTTGTAGCTGATTCCTAAAATCTCATTCAGCGGCTTTCCTTGTGCGAACTCCACCACGGAGTAGTCGAACTCGCGGCGGCAGATGAAGTCCAGCGCGGAGCACTCGTTGAGTGCGCGGTCCGGGTCGGTGGTCACCGGGGGGCCGACGAAGGCGATTCGGATGGAGGGATTTGCGGCCTTGATAGCCTCAGCAAGCCGCTGGTCGCCCGCCCACCCCACGGTCGAGGTGAAGAGCACCAGGAACTCGTAATCTTTGCAGATCTTGATGGTTTCATCGGCGGAGACGTGATGCGGAGGGGCATCGAGCAGGCGCGAACCCTCGAGCAGACCGGCCGGGTAGGTGAGCCAGACGGGGTACCAGTAAGATTCAATCTCGCGCGTTGCGGGCCAGCGCGAGCTCGCTCCACCGTCGAAGTTCTCAAACGAGGGCGGGTTCAGGAGTAGTGTTTTCAGGGGCATAGGCATCTTATCAATTCTAACATTTTGACGGATTTTTAGCCGTTTCGTTTCGATTTCCCGTAGGTGGTTGAATCTAAGGGTAATTGCAGAACGGGGGCAAGGGCAGGTTCCCCAAGCTAAGTCGAACCGCTCTATCGAATCGCAATCAGCAGACCTGCGGAAACACTCATGGATTGCTGATGCCCACTGCCGAAGTCGTATCCATAGCTTGGTTCCAAATACCAGCCCAGTCTTCGCTTCTTCCAGGGCCAGAACATGAAGTCGAGAGCTCCTTCCGCCCCAATGGAATCAGTACTCTTGCCGGCTTTCGTTGTGTGCGCCCATTCCGGGCCGGCGCCAAACATGAATTCAGCGGTCTTGGAAAGAGTGTAGGGTTTCTTGAACAGGAGGTCGGTGTCCCACTCCTTCTGGCCGCGGCTGAAGAAGGGCGTTGTCCCCGCTTCGATCTCCAGTCGCTCCTTGATGGGGGTTACCTCGACCGCAAAATTGGGGCCGTAGGCGGGAACTCCATGGTTAAGTGCCCACTCGCCGGCGGCGCCGACTTCGAGGATCGCCGCCGGCTCTTTTTCTTCGACCTGACCATAGGCTCTCGATGCAACAAGCAGAGCGGCCATCAAGGCTATTTTTTGAGCTCTCATTGGCGTTCTACACATCAGCGTTTATTTTGTTCCGTGCAGTTCGTTCAGCCAGTCTTCCATGTGGCCGAGGGCGCGGAGCAGACTGAGACGGGCCTTGGCCAGATCGAATCCGGCGTCCAGCGACTCTACATATTTTTGGCGCTCGTCAATGCGGGCTAATTGCTCGGCTTTGGGGGTCAGTTGCGGTTGAGCGGCGGGACCGCTTTCAGTGCCGTTTCCCAGTTCTAATTGGGCCAGCACAGACTGCAACTGCTCTTTTGCAATTTGCTGCTTGAGGCTGGCGATTTCGGCCTGAGCATCTAACTCGCGCAGGCTGCTGGTGAGCGAGGTAATCTGGAGGTCGTTTTGTTGCCTGGCCTGTTCGGCTTCAACCGTGGCTCGCAACGCTTCAGCCGCAGACTGCCTCGTTTTGTCATGAAGCCCAAGATCAAAGATCGGTATCTGAATCGAGAATCCCGAACTGAAGTTGTTAATCGGAATGGGCTTGGCGTAGTAAGCGTTGAAGTAGTTCAGAATCGTTGTGCTGCGACTGTAAAGCGCGTTAAAGCTTAGTTGTGGAAGGTACTCACTCAATCGGTCTCCATGCGCTGTCTCTTGCTTGGCGATCGCGAGCATCTGAGCCGATTGAAGGGCGCCGGTGTTCTGTTCAGCGTTATCCGCCTTCACTGCCGGAATCTCCGGGATGCTGGCATGATCGGGCGTAATGGAGCCCACAGGCAAGCCCGTAAGCGTTGCAAGCTGCTTGGCGAGTGTTGCGGCGCGGGCTTCCAGATGGAGGCGTTTCAGTTTGAGCTGGGCCGCAGTGAGACGAGCCTCCAACAAATCGCTCAGCGAGTCGATCCCAGCCTCGCCGCGTTGCTGCTCGATCTCAACCAACCTTCCTGCAAAGTCTTCCTGCTGGCGTGCACTTTCAAGTTCTGTATCTACGGTATCGAGTTCGATATAAGCCGTTGAGGCGTCAAGCGCCACCTGCTCGCGAGCGTCATCGAGATTGAGAGTGGCGGCCTTGAGTCCCGAGCGTGCCGCGGCGATGTACTGCTTCTGCGGAAAGCTGAAGACCAGCGACTGTGCGGTTAGGTCCAGGATCGATGGTATGCCCCCGGTAAATCCGACCTCGGGCACGGCAGGAAGTCCCGAGTGAAGATTCAGGCTCGGAACATAAGCATCATGGGTCTGCGCCAGAACTGCCTGGGCCTTATCAACATCTGTCTGGGCCAACCTGACAGATGTTGAATTACGCTGCGCCAGGGCCACCACCGTGCCCAGCGAAACCTGCGCCGGCAGCAAAGCGGGTGCGGCCGTCAGCCCCATGATCACGAGCCATGCCATGCGCGGATTGTGAGAGATATTCAGGTGCATATTTCCAGTCAATTCCTGGTTTCGTGTGAACTTGCTCCCTGTGTGGGTTTGTATTCACTAGCCAGGGCGAGGGCCGCCGCGCGCTCGCGCGTTGCCGCCGCAGAGTCTCCGAGCTGCTCCTTCAAGTTTGCCAGCCGATAGTGAGCCACAAACGCCGGCGCTTCCTCAGTTTTTCCCGGGCTGGCCAGGTAATCTTCCAGCATTTTGGCTGCGAGTGCCGGGTCACGTTTGGAATCTATCAGCACGCCAGCACCGTCATAGAGCGCAACGGCCGCGTGCTTATCGCCTCGCGCTGCAACCAGCGCACTGTGAAGCGCCGACTCCATCTCCGTCCAGCGCTGCCGGCGGGAATAGAAGGCCGCCAGGTTCGTCCATTCCGTTGCAGGATGCGCACCGGTCGCGACGGCCTGCTTGAACTCGCGTTCGGCCGCGTCATAATCCTTGCGGCTTTCGGCCATGTTGCCGCGCAATTCATGGGCGCGCGATGGATCCACTTTATCCAGCTTTGCGGCGACGCCTTCCGCCTTATCCACGCCACCGCCCACGACTCCGGGTGCCTGCCGGTAAAACTCGCCCAGATCAAACAGCGCTTCAGCATTGCGGGGATTCAGCCTTACCGCCTCTTCAAACTCTACCGGCACTCGCTTGGCAATCGAATATGCTTTTATGAACGAGGCCCGGTCAGCTTTCTCGCCCAGGGCTTGGCCCAGCCACAGATGATAATCGGAGTTCTGCCCGTCGAGCCGGACCGCCTGTTCGCACTGGTCGACGGCTTCATTCCACTCCTCCAACGTGTAGCGCACGCGACATTCGAGGTTGTGGGCCTCGGCCTGGCCCGCATCTGACGAGGGCAGGGAATGGAGCAGCTCCAGCGCATGGTCCGCCTCGCCGGCCTGCAAAGCCGCTCTTGACTGGGCAAGCAAGTCCTGCGCATTGGCAGGAACCGTCAAGGCCGCCGCCAGAAAAACTGACAGTAGCATCGTAGCCGCTCTTTTGAGCCCAGTCACTGCACAACCTTGATCGGAACGCCCTCCTGAAGGGGCAGTCCATTGGCTGTACCGGTTGCCACCGTTTCTCCGTCATTGAGTCCGGAGAGAATGGCAACCTGAGTGAGGTTGATGGTTCCAATGGTTACAGAGGTTCGCACCAGTCTGTCGTTGACCACCTTGTAGACGTAGGGCTTGCCGTTCTCAGAGTGCAGCGCCTCGCGAGGAACGCTCAGGGTGTTTGGCTCGCTTGAAGTGGTTACCGTTACGGTGACGTTGGTATCCGGCAGCAGATCGCGGTCCGCATCGTCTATCTGGACCACCACTTCGCCCACGTTGCGCGTGCCGTAGATAATTACGGCTACAGGAATGCGGACAATGTGCCCGTGCCACTGCCGGCCCGGCTTGGCGTCCCACTTGATCTCTATAGGCTGGCCGATAGCCAGGCGGCCGATCTCGGGCTCATCGAAATAGGCGCGCACGCGTTCACGACGCAGGTCGGCCAACTGCAACAACAGCTTTCCCTGTTCAACAAAATCCGTGGGACTGGCATTGAGGCTGTAGACCGTACCGGCAACAGGCGCATGGATTGAGGTTTGCGCCATCACCTGGTGAGCCGCCTCCAGATTGGTCTCCGCGTCGGTCAACCCAGCCCGCGCCCGCTCCACCTCTGCCGGCGAATAGCGATTTTTGGCGCCCTGTTCGGATGCATGCAGGGCAGCTTCAGCCGCATCCAGCCGCTGCTGTGCGTCCGAGACCTCACTGGCTGAAGCCGCACCCGCGTTCTTTAGTTTGACGAGCGCATCCAGATCGTGGCGTGCCTGATCGCGGCTCAACCGGTCGCGGGCAGTCTCTGCTTCCGCCGCCTGACGTTCCTGCTGGCTTCCATTGTGCGTAGCCGCCTCCACCGCCGCCTGGGCCGTCTTCACGCCACTCTCGGCAGTTGCCACCCGTGCGCGCGCCTGCACATCGTCCAGCACCATCAGCAGTTTGCCGGCCGGTACCTCGTCGCCGGGCTGCACGTAGACGGCCTTCACCGTTGTGGGAACGGGGCTGTAGAACTCGAAATTGTTCTCCGGCTCTACGCGGCCGTTGGTGCTGATGGTATTCGTCAACTCCTGGCGGACCGCCTTCGCTGCGTGCACCGGCAACTGATCGCGCATCAGGAAGCGCGCCGTAAAGAACACGATAACGGTAAGGATTGCCGCGCCGCGCCAAAACCAGAGCCGGCGACGGTCCGATTGCTTTCTCTCTTCAGTCATTCCGGTAACCAGAGTCAGTATATAGGACTCAA